>Ga0268283_1000026_pt1 | contig 157515 bp, 143 predicted proteins | sample saktaG_13_FD_190140 | JGI IMG/M metagenome (GOLD analysis project Ga0268283, IMG submission 190140) | Saline water microbial communities from Sakinaw Lake, British Columbia, Canada - sak_2013_06_06_36m | ecosystem: Environmental > Aquatic > Non-marine Saline and Alkaline > Saline ...
ACCAGGTTTTTTCTTATTTTTGCAACCTCATTCTACGGAGAGATGCCAGAGCGGTTGAATGGGGCGGTCTCGAAAACCGTTGACCCTCGTAAGGGGGTCCCAGGGTTCGAATCCCTGTCTCTCCGCAAAACCTCAAAAAAAACACCGTTCAACGGTGTTTTTTATTTTGAACAAAAAGCAAAGTTGTTTGCACTATTTTTTTCATAGCCCGGATAATTTTCACATATATTGATTAATTTAGATCTTGAAATTAAGTGCATGTGTCATGAAATCGATACTGCTCATGCTTTTCCTGATCCCGGGATTATTTAACAGATCTGCTTTCTCTCAATGGCAGACGATCAGTTCGGGAACGACAAAAACCTTTGTGAAAGGATGTTTTGTCAATGATTCAACCGGCTATGTCATCAGCTCCGACGGGCTTGTCCTGAAAACTGCAGACCTTGGGAATTCCTGGAGCCAGTGCGCTTCATTGCAGGGAATGTTCACCTCGGTATTTAATGTGGGCACCGATACTGTTTATGCCGGTGGCAGCTGCCTGTACCGCAGTGCCGACAAGGGAGCTACCTGGTCGTTAATCACTGTTTTCGGCGATACAATTGCAGACCTGGGTTTTTTCGACTCCAAATATGGCTTCGCTTTATTCCCGTATTTTTATACTTGCACCTTCGGTTATTCGACAGTTGTTTTTGATGATTTTTCCGTTTATAAGACCAGCGACTATGGATCACATTGGGAACTGGCCTTCGGGCAAAAAGACCGTACCAGCAGGTTCCAGTTCCTTGATCGCAATACGGCATACATCACAGGGTATGTAAGCGGTACCTAGTACCATTGTGTTCCCATTTACTGGATCGATGGTTCTGCTAAAACGATGAATTCAGGGAATTCCTGGTCCTCTTTCAACCAGCCTCCCAGAGGCGGATTTCTCTTTTCTTTCATAAACCCTGATACGGGATTCTTTGTTAAAGCTGCTGCACCCGATTCCTTATATATGACTGCGGATGGCGGAGCGTCTATACAACATACCTACACCGAAATCACCGAACCGGCCCTGAAGCAATGTAAATTCCTCAGCACGATCGACGGCTACCTGCTGTTTGATCATGAGATCCAGGTGTCGAAATCAGGCGGCTTCGGCTGGAAAACCGATTACAGTAATCCGACCACTACTATTAATTACATGTTCAGGAGCCCTTCGGATTTCCTGTTTTCAATAGGTGAAAACGGCTTGATTCTGAAAAAGCGGTATATCCCAGGCACGCATCCCGACACAGTTTACCGGGCATCTGATTTTAATTTGTATACAGGGGGAAATTACTTGTTAAGCATCGACAGTACGCATTTTGACACAAGTCTTTTGGTTAACCTCATTCCCTTCCAGGCAAAAAAGATCTATGTGAAATTTCAGCCTCCTTCAGTGCAGTTATTCCTTGACAGCCTCTATGTTAAAACTGAAAACCAGTCCGTCCTGAAGGTGCCGCTGAACGGAACCGGAGTTATCGGAATATCCGGAATTATTTCACGCGACACCATGCTTTGTGCCGATACTGTAAGAATTATAGGCAATCTCACCGTAATGGGAAGTGCCATATTGAGCATTTGCCCAGGGACTTTTATCCAGCTTATGGGAAACTATTCCATTACTGTAAATGGCATCCTCCGGGCCAGCGGAGATTCATTGCATAAAATTACTTTCGCGACACAATATCCAGGCCAGGTTTTCCTTGGTCTGATCTTTAATCATGCCGGTTATCAGGATACTTCAGTCATGCAACATTGTGTTATCACACAAAACGATCGGGTTATTCCTCAAAGGGAGCAAGTATTACAAACTGTGAAATTTTTAATACGGGGTATGGGGTGACTGTCTCTGAATGTGATTCCCTGATCCTTGCGGATAACAACATCCATGATAATGTCAGGCCTGTTTATTGTTCCACGGCAACCCTTGAGCCCGGCGAATTTGTGTGGGTTGTGAAAATCAATGAAAGGTTGATTCTGACAGGGAAGATCCTTGTTCGCTGACCTCCGCAAATGCGGATAGAGTTTCGTCAATACCCAATCAAAAACAATACAAATCCGGATCCGGAGAACAAATGGCAACCTTCTGCTACAATCAGATTATTTCTTTTATGAGTGTTTGCATATCAACCTAATTATTGCATAACTTTGGACCTTAATAAAATATTATATCTGCATTTATGAACACGGCACGTGCAAATAACCAGAAACAAATCCAATCCGCTCTTTTTGGGCTGGCGGTTGGTGGCGCCCTTGGCGTTCCAAAGGAAGCAGAAAGAAATTGTGAGTTAGCCGAAATTCTGCCGCTCTTATTCGACATTATCGATAAACCACTTAAGGAACGGTTTAAACAGATCCGGCAAATATCGTTTATTTCTCACGGTCAGATACATTCTGCTATAGCCTGTTTCTATTACCTGGAATTTGCCAGGCTCCTTGCCAAATCACTCGACATGTTTGAGGCTTACAGCATCTTAAAGAAAGAAATTCCGGCAAATATGAGTATCCTTGGTTTAACCGGCAATGACCTTGAACCCTTCTACAGGCTTCTGGAGGAGGACATATTTCTCTTGCAGAAATATGAAAATTCAAACTGTGGTTCCGTCATCGAAATCCTTGAAGCAAGTATCTGGTGTCTTCTTACAACCGGTAATTACACTTCAGCAGTCCTGAAAGCGGTCAACCTTGGAAAAAATAAAGAAAAAATCGCTGCTGTTACCGGAGGACTGGCCGGGCTGTCGTATGGTTATAGCCAGATACCAGGAGAATGGGTAAGTGAACTGGCCTTGGCGCTGCCCGGAATTGAATGATTGATTGATTGATTGATTGATTGATTGATTGCTAGAAGAAATGATCATGGAATATAAATTGGAAGATTTATTGGATATTCCCATGCTGCAGGATTTGCAGGATAAGCTGAATGTAATTTATTCATTTCCATCGGCAATCGTTGATAATGATGGTAAAATTCTCACTGCCGTGGCCTGGCAGGATATTTGCACGAAATTTCACAGACTGAATTCTGAATGCCTTATAGAATGTGTCAAAAGCGATCAATACATTCTTGAACATATCCATGAAGCCAGTCCGGCAGTAAGCTATCAATGCCCTCACGGCCTGATCGACAATGCCACCCCGATTGTAATTGATGGTAAACATTTGGGTAATTTTTTTACCGGTCAGTTTTTTCTTGAAGAACCAGATATCGAATTCTTTAAGAAACAGGCAAAAAGATTTGATTTTAATGAAACAGATTATTTGGAGGCCGTAAAAAAAGTTCCTGTTTGGACAAAAGAAAAACTTGGCCAATATCTTGATTTTATCAAGGGGTTTATAGAAATCATTGCAAGCCTCGGCCTGAAAAACCTAAAAGAGAAAGAAGCAGAAAAGACCTTGCGGGAGAGCGAGGAAAAATATTCCATGGCCTTCAACGTATCACCCTACGCTATCGTTATTACGAATATCGAAAATGGAAATTTCATTGAAGTCAATCAGGGTTTTACAGCGATCACGGGTTACACCAAAGAAGAGGCTATCAGCAGCTCTTCTGTCAGCCTTTTATTATGGGTGGATGTGAATGACAGGAACGGAGTGATTTCGGACCTTGGTGAAGGCAGGGATGTAGTAGGAAAAGAATTCAGGTTCAGAAAAAAAAATGGAGAAATCCTTATTGGTTTTTATACTGCCAGTGTTATACAGATAAAGAACAAACCATATATTCTTTCCAGTATCAATGATATTACCGATCGCAAGAAGGCTGAATTGGAACTCAGAAAGTTGTCCCGGGCCGTGGAGCAAAGCCCTGTCTCAATTGTCATCACCGATCTTGAGGGAAATATTGTGTATGGGAATCCCAAAGTTTGCGAACTTACAGGGTATTCTATCGGGGAACTTGCCGGAAAGAATCCCCGGATACTTCAGTCGGGTGAAACTCCAAAAGAAACATACCGGGATCTTTGGGATACAATCCGTTCAGGCAATGAATGGAAAGGAGAATTCCATAACAAAAAGAAAAACGGGGAACTATACTGGGAATCAGTATCCATCTCCCCGATTATTGATTCTACGGGAAAAGCCACTAATTATCTTGCCGTTAAGGAGGATGTGACGGATAGTAGAAAAATGGTTGCCAGCCTGGAAGCTGCCCTGGTAAAAGCCGAAGCCGGAAACCGCCTGAAAACAGCTTTCATGAATAATATTTCCCATGAAATACGTACTCCTTTAAACGGGATACTCGGTTTCAGCAGCTTATTTGCCCTCGACGACATCAGCAGGGAGGAACAGGAGCAGTATTATTCACTGATAAAAAGAAGCAGTGACCGTCTGCTCAGTACGGTTACAGATTATATGGATATTTCACTCATTGTTTCCGGAACTATGGAAGCAAAAATGAAACGCTTTAATTTACAGCAATTTCTTCATCAGATACGCGATCAGTTTGATTTGTTGTGCACCGAAAAGAATATTAAAATGCAACTTGAAATTCCCCCTGAATCCGACACTGTCTCACTTTATTCTGATCAGGAATTATTGCGGAAGATCATATCCCATCTGCTAGACAACGCGGTGAAATTTACAAGTAAAGGAGGAGTAGGGTTTGGCTACAGGATACTGGCAGGAACACTTGAGTTTTACGTCAAAGATACGGGCATCGGCATCAATAAAGAATCCGGATCGCTGATCTTTGAAAGTTTTGTTCAGGAAGAATTAACCACTTCCAGGGCGTATGAAGGCAGCGGACTGGGCTTGTCTATTGCCAAAGGATTAGTGCAATTACTTGGAGGTGATATGCGCATAGAGTCTGAAAAGGGCAGAGGCTCTGCAGTTTTCTTTACTATCCCTTATCAGGAAGTGAATAAAGAAGACCATGTTCCTGAAGCAATTCCTGCCGATGCAAGTGATCAACGCAACCCGGTGATTCTGATAGCCGAAGACGATGAATCGACTTTGCTCTTCATTCAGGCTGTTTTCAGGAAAACCCCGGTAAATCTGATAACTGTAGATAACGGGATAGGCGCCGTTCAACATTGTCGTGAGCATCCTGAAATTTCACTGGTGATCATGGACATCAAAATGCCTCTGATGGATGGGCTCGAGGCGACCCGGCAAATCAAATCATTCAGACGTGATCTTCCAATCATCGCACTTACTGCGTTCGCTATGAGTGGGGATGAAAAAAAGGCCATGGATGCAGGATGCGACGATTATATTGCAAAACCTGTTGCGATAGATTTATTATTAAAAAAACTCAAAAAATATGGCCTGAGCCTCTAACATATGAAACTCATACATAGTGCAGCAGATTTTTTTTGTTTCACGATTGAAAACCGTCGATTCGCAATCCCCGTTTCGGTCGTCGATACAGTGATTATGGCTGTGGCCGTTTTGCCTGTACCCAATGCTCCTCAGGTGATCTATGGAGTTTTTGATTTCCATGGTGTGGTTCTGCCCGTGATAAACCTGAGGCAACGGCTGAATCTTCCCGATCAGCCCGTCAGAATCAGCGATGTATTTATCGTGGCTGATACGAAAAAAAGGAAACTGGCGCTGGTGGCCGACAGGGCTGTTGGCATTGTTACTCCGACGGCAATGGAACTGATTCATGCAACCGATATTGACCAGGGCTTCGAATCAGATGCAATCCTTCATCTGGAGGATGGTATGGTTCTGATCTATGACATTGAAAAATTCTTGTCAGCCCATGATGAGATTGAATGGAATCAAGCTTTAGAAAAGCATAACGAAGATAAAACCAAGCCGGATTCTGTATGAAAGATGATCAGACCATTCTGGAGACGAGGGCGAAAAAAATACGCGGCCTGGGAAAAAAACAGGAATCACCTGGAGAATCGGCAATGGTTGTGTGCTTTCTCCTGGCCGGAGAATATTATAGTATCGAGAGTATTTATGTAAGCGAAGTGTTGCGCATGAAGGACCTCACCCTCATTCCCGGTGCTCCGTCTTTTGTAGTTGGTGTAATGAATAATCGTGGGAAAATCATTCCCGTCATTAATCTTAAATTCCTTTTTAACCTTAAAGAAAAAGGACTAATTGAAACGACTACAATCATCGTGTTAAAAAAGGGCGAAATGGAATTTGGCATTGTTGCTGATGCCATTGAAGGAACCAGGGAAATCTTTTTCAACACTTTAAGCTCCCCGCCAGTTACTATTCAGGGTATAGGCGCTGAGTATATTAAAGGTATCGCTCAGGATGGACAGATCCTGCTAAACGGGGATCACATTCTAACGGATAAGACTTTTATTGTCAATCAAAAATAAAAAGTTAATTTACGATCTAAAATCAGGACCAATGAAATCAACATTCAATCTGAGTACAAGAGCCAGACTGTTTCTGGGGTTTGGTGTTATCATCATTTCAGTCATCATCATTGTGTTGGTGATGTTGAGGAACATCAGCGAAAGCAATACGTCTCAGATACTGATGATACGGTCTTTTGATATAACGCGTTCGCTCACTCAGCTGCGATCCGATGAAAACCGCATCAGGGCTATGACCCTCGAGATGATCATTTCGAAGGATGTCATAAAAAAAGATACGTTGCAGAAAGCAATCTTTGCTATGACAGCAGAAGTTCAGAACCGCGTTAAGACTACTGAACAATTGCTGGAAAATTCGCCCTCCGAATTAAACCAGTTCAAAGAGATAGAGAGCCAGATGAGTCAATACAGGGAAAACAGAAAAACCCAGATTAGTCTGATTCTTCAGGGAAAGAGCGAAGAAGCCATGGCCTTTGCATCCAATGTTCAAAATTCCCTCTACGAGAATATCCGTTCGCGTATCCTGGCCCTTGAAAAAGATCTCGACACTCACTCGCGTGAAATGGTTACCGGCGACGATGCCTTAGCCCGCACTGAACTCATTACCCTTACCAGTATGGGTGTTGGAATGATAATCCTTTCTCTTGTTCTTGTTGGCTGGATGTTACGCATGCTTAGGAAAATCGCAGAGGAGATCAGTACCGGGGTTAATATACTGGGCACTTCGGCCTCAGAAATCCTTGCAACAGTTACTGAAGTTTCAACAAGTGCTACAGAAACAGCTACCGCGGTCTCGGAAACCACAACAACCATGGAAGAGATCCGTCAGACCTCGATGATGGCAAACCAGAAGGCTCAGTCGGTCCTGGAGAGTGCACAACGTGCTTCCGATGCGGCCGAAAATGGTAAAGAATCGGTTCAGCAGACCATTGATGGGATGAACAAAATCAATCAGCAAATGACGATGATCGCCGACCGGGTAGTGAAGCTTTCCGAACAAAACAGGTCGGTTGGAGAGATCACCTCAACCGTGAACGATATTGCTGATCAATCTAACCTTTTAGCTGTTAATGCTGCTATTGAAGCCGCGAAAGCAGGGGAGCAGGGACGTGGTTTTGCCGTGGTTGCACTTGAGATCAGGAGTCTGGCAGAACAGTCAAAACAGGCCACAGCCCAGGTCAGGGAGATCCTCAATGAAATACAAAAAGCGGTTGGCCAGGCCGTGCTGGCTACTGAACAGGGTTCGAAAGCCGTAGAAAATGGCAGCAATCTGGCCCGGCATAGCGGTGAGATGATTGATATTCTCGCCGATACGGTGCGTCAGGCAGCCCAATCGGTTATTCAAATCTCTGCCACCAGCCAGCAACAGATGAATGGGATGGATCAGATCGTTCCGGCCATGGAAAACATTAAACAGGCCAGTGAACAAAATGTGTCAGGTACCAGACAGACCCAGCTCGCCGCCTATAACCTGAATGAATTAGGCCAGAAACTGAAAGCCATCGTTGAAAAGTTTAACGTATAGGCCCACATGGATAATAAACAGGAAACCTTTCTTCTCGAGCTGATGGCCGATTTTAAAATTGAGGCAGCAGAACATCAGCAAGCTATCATCAATGGAATACTTATGCTCGAAAAGAAGCCTTCCTCACCCGAATACGAAGATCTTATCGAAACCACGTTTCGGGAGATGCATAGCCTGAAGGGCGCGGCAAGGGCAATCAACCATACTGGCATTGAACGGCTTTGCCAAAGCATGGAAGACATCTTTCATCAGCTTAAAGAAGGAAATCTCTCTCTTGTGCCTTCGTCGTTTGATGTACTTTACAGGGCAATGGATACGCTCTCACTGATGCTTTCAGAGATTGATGCCACGAAAAAAAGTGTCGGAACCAATGCCTTATCCCAACTGATCGCCGGAGTTGATCGCATCAGGCAGGCTCCCGTCATTCAGGAGAAAATGAGTTTTCCCGTCCTTCCCCCTTTGGAAACAGCCACTTTCGCAAAACCAGTCAATGAAGTAACTGCTGCAAAAGATACCGTGCGTATCGCAACTTCAAAACTTGCTACGTTACTCAGGCAGGCTGAAGAGTTTATCACTGTAAAAGCCAGGATGGGGTATTATATTAAGGAGCTCAGGAAACACAGGCATGCTGAACTTCTTGTGCTAGGAAAGGAAATGGAACAGTTTCACCGAAGCATGTCGCGTATGGTTGATGACCTGCTGCTCGATATTAAAACCACCTTACTCCATCCCTTCTCGACACTTCTGTCGATCGTGCCAAAAATCGTCAGGGATCTTAGCCACGAATATAATAAAGAGATACAGCTCAGTATCAGGGGCGGGGAAACTGAAATTGACCGCCGTATTCTTGAAGAGATGAAAGATCCCCTGATTCACCTGGTCAGAAACTGTATTGATCATGGGATTGAAACGGGGGAAGTGAGAAAGCAGCATGGGAAATCGGCCGTGGGAACTCTTGAGATCACAGTGAAGCAGGAATCGGGGCAGAATGTTGAACTGCGTGTATCCGATGATGGAGCTGGCATTGACCGGTCACTGGTGATCGAAGCGGCCATGAAACAGGGGATTGTAAGCCCTGAAACAGCAGGGAAGATGACCAACAGTGAGGTATTTGCTTTGATATTCCGTTCAGGTATTTCGACAAGCCCTTTCATTACTGATATTTCAGGTCGAGGACTGGGGTTGGCTATCGTTTCCGAGAAGATTTCCAAACTGGGCGGAAGTATTGTAATCGAATCAAAACAAGGCGTGGGAACTACGTTTATCATTACCTTGCCGGTAACCCTTGCTGCTTTCCGGGGCATTCTGGTAAGGGTTAGCGAACAGTTTTTTATCATTCCCACTAACTCGGTCGAAAAAGCAATAAGAATCCGTTCCGGCGACATCAGTACACTTGAGTCAAAGAAGATGATCAGGGAGAGAGGGGAAAATATATCCCTGGTGTGGCTTGGCGATATACTGGGACTTGCCGGCAAGAGGATCACGAAAAACGAGGAACATTCTTTTTCCGTATTGATTCTGTCGTTGGTAAACGTGCGAATCGCATTCGTGATAGACGAAGTGCTGGGTGAATACGAAGTGCTGGTCAAAGGCATGGGACCAAAGATCCTTCACGTAAAGAATATTTCAGGAGTAACTGTACTTGGTAGCGGCAAAGTCGTCCCTATCCTTCATATCCCCGAATTGATGGAATCGGCGATTCATTCCGTGGCAGACATCAGGTCAATGGAAACCTCTGATACAACGGAAGCGGCAGAATTGCCCCGGCAGATGATCCTTGTTGTTGAAGACTCCATCACCTCCCGGGCCTTGCTCAGGAATATCATCGAATCATCGGGCTATAAGGTAAAAACTGCAGTAAATGGGATGGAGGCCTTCGGTTTTATGCAGAATGAGCGCTTTGATCTGGTCGTTTCAGATGTGGAAATGCCTGCAATGAACGGGTTTGAACTCACAGCTAAAATCAGAAATGATCCGGCCCTCTCAGATATTCCCGTAGTTCTGGTCACTGCACTCGAATCGGCCAGGGACCGCCAGAATGGAATGGAAGCAGGCGCCAATGCATATATCACAAAAGGCAGCTTTGAACAAAGCAAGCTGCTTGAAACTATTCAACGTCTAATCTGAATGTCGCATAATGGCTAAGAAAATACGGGTACTGATCGTTGAAGATGTGATAACGGTCCAGAGTTTACTCAAAGGAATCCTCGCTGAAGATCCGGCATTCGAGGTGATCGGGACCGTCGGTAACGGTGAACAGGCGGTTAACTTCGTGGCCAGCTTACATCCCGATGTGGTGAGCATGGACATCTTTATGCCGGTGATGGACGGCGTTGAGGCGACCATGCTGATTATGCAGCAGAACCCAGTTCCCATTGTCATCGTGAGCAGCCTGTACAACCCTACTGAAGTCAGTATGTCTTTCAAAATCCTTGAAGCAGGAGCCCTCACTATTCTTCCAAAACCCTATGGACCGGGTCATCCCCGATTTACTCAAACAGCAAAGGGTTACAGGAACACTCTAAAACTGATGTCGGAAATCAAAGTTGAAAAGCGACGTGTACTTTTTAACCTGATAGCCCCACGCCTGGAAGCAGAATCTTCGGTTCTCCTCCCCGGGAGCGATAAGTTTGAAGAATATAAAATAGTTGCCATTGGTGCATCGGCAGGAGGTCCTGTTGTTATCAGGGAGATTCTCAGGGACCTGCCGAAGAATTTTCCTCTTCCTATCCTGCTCGTTCAGCATATCGATGCCAATTTTACGAATGGGTTTTGCGATTGGCTGAATTCTACATCCAACCTTCAGGTGATGATAGCTCAGAACAGACAGAAAATGTTGCCAGGTCATGTCTACATGGCGCCGGGAGATCATCATTTAGGCCTGGAAAGTGAGGGAATTATTTCTATCACTAAAGCCCCTCCCGAGAAAGGTCTGAGGCCTGCCGTGAGCTATCTTTTCAACCAGGTCGCAAGAATTTATAAAAAGAATGTAATAGCAATTCTTTTATCAGGAATGGGAAGTGATGGAGCCCCGGAAATGAAAATGTTGAGGGAAAATGGGGCTCTTACTATTGCCCAGGATGAAGCGACTTCCCTTATACATGGTATGCCGGGGGAAGCTATCCGGATTGGCGGGGCTTGCAAGATCCTTTCCCCGACCAGAATTGTAGAGGAACTCAAGAACATTTTAATACCTTAAAAAACGTCATATGGTTACTTCGTCTCAGATCAATTTAGGCTCAGGCTATATCATGGCCGTCGAAGATTCAATGGTTCAGGCAAAACGATTGCAGCATTTTTTTAATGAAAATAATATTACCAATGTTTTCTACACAAATGCAATTGATGCCTATGCTGCCGCTCTTGAAAGATCACCTGTTCTCATCCTCAGCGATATCGTGATGCCCGGGATGGATGGCTATGAGTTTTGTTCAAAACTAAAGGCTCATCCAATATTAAAGGATATACCAGTCATCCTGCTTACTTCACTTCGTGATCCGCTTGATATCATCAAAGGATTACAGGCCGGGGCTGATAATTTTATAACCAAGCCCTATAATGATCAATACCTGCTGTCGCAGATCCATTATCTGCTGACAAACAGTGAAATGGGAAAATCCGTTTCTGCCGAGAATGTGATCGTAATCATGTTCAGGGGAAAGAAATATACTATCAATTCAGCGAAAAAACAGATACTCGATCTGCTGTTATCGGTGTATGAAGCAGCTGTTCAACGTAATGACGAACTTATCTCAACCCAGGCCAAGCTCGAAGCCTCCAACGAAAACCTGATCGAGGCTAATCATGAACTGGAGGCTTTCTCCTTTACCGTATCTCATGATCTGCGTAACCCTTTGAATGTTGTTAGTGGCTATAGCCAGATTCTTGAGAAAGATTATTCCTTTTGCCTGGATCCTGAGGCCGTACAATTTCTGCAACGGATCCAGAAAGCTACGATATCCATGGCAAAACTTATTGAGGATCTGCTGAATTTTTCCCGTTCAAGCCGAACCAAGCTTCAATCGAAGCGGATTGATTTGAGTGAGATGGCCAGAAATGTGGTTTCAGACATTGAAAGCCAATACCCGGAGCATAAAGCCAAATTCTTTATCCAGGAAGGGCTTGCTGCTGAGGCTGATGCCAACCTGATGCATGTGGTTATCGATAACCTGTTTAGCAACGCTTATAAATATTCCGGCAAAGTTGAGAATCCTGAAATCAAATTCGGCAAATTTGTGGCCAATCCCGGAAATTGTTTTTTTATAAAAGATAACGGTGCGGGATTTGACATGTCAAAGGCCGATAAATTATTTGACCCTTTCCATCGTCAGCATACCAATTCCGAGTTTCAGGGAACCGGTGTGGGTCTTGCCACTGTAAGGAGAATCATTGAACGCCATGGTGGTCGTGTCTGGGCAGAGTCAGAGCCTGAAAAAGGCGCTACCTTTTATTTTTCATTACCCACCGTAAAATAAAAAGTGCTGCCTTTTCCTTCTTCGCTCCTGACATATAATTTTCCTCCATGTTTTTCTATGAAATCCTTGCAGATGATCAAGCCTAAACCCGTGCTGGGCTCACCTCCTGTACCTTGGCGGTTTGTCTGAGAGTCGAGCAGGAACAAACCATTGACCATTTCTTGGCTCATTCCGATACCTGTGTCACTGATCGAAATTTCAACGTTTTTTTCACCGGATGCTATGGCCGAGAGCCTGATATTTCCTGCTTTGCGCGTAAATTTCACCGCATTTGATACGAGGTTTCGAATTACAGTTTGAAGCATATTACGGTCGGCAACAACTTCCATACCCTCAGGTATATCGCAGCTTATTTCTATTCCTTTTATTTTAGCGGATTCCATAGTCATGCTCAGACTCTCATTAACAAATGGAAGTAACTGAACTACATCCGGATTAAAAGGAATTAAACCTTGCTCCATACGCGACCAATCCAGAAGATTTTCCAGCAGGCGGAACAGGTTGGAGGCAGAATTTCTTAAATCTATTGTAATTGTCTGAGTCTCGGCTAACGACATTTGTGGTAAGTCATCAGCCATTAGCTGGGTTAATCCTAAAAATCCGTTAAACGGACTACGCAGATCGTGAGCGATGATAGAAAAAAATTTATCTTTTTCGGCATTTGCCTGAATCAGTTGTTCGTTTTTAATTTTGAGTTCAGACTCCGCAAGCTTGCGGTCCGAGATGTCGCGTACAACGAAAATCATTTGCAATGGCTGCCCTCCTGCATTCCGAATGAATTCGCCATTCACTTCTATGTCGAAGATGGTTCCGTTTGCTCGTAATCCTTGGTATTCGCCAGGCCCCTGCATGATACCCTGGAACATGAGCATAATGTTCGAGTGAGCTCGCTCCAGATCGACCGGTGCAATGAAATCAGACAGGGTAAGTCCAATGAATTCTTCCTGCACTTCGCCCCCGAACATTTTTACTCCTGCAGGCGAAACCATGAGAATCCGACCCTCGAGGTCGGTGATAGTGATGTTGTCGGGAGATGCTGCAAGGATAGCGCGGTACTGTAAATCACTATCATGTAAATCTTTTTCGGTTTTAAGTCGGTTTCTGATCTCATTTTTAAGGTTTACAGACGAAGTATAAAAGAAGTATGCTGCAGATCCGATAATCACAATAATCAATAAGAACACTGAAATCCATTTCCATGGGATCTTCATTCCCTGCTTCACGTAATCGGAATAAAGTAGTCCTTCGGTTGTAAACGAAGGATCAAGCATCTTCAATTTTTTGTAAGTCTCCGCTATGGATTCCCATCTGCCGGGATTGGTGTAACCTGGCTCTACAACATCGGCCATTATAAAGTGTTTCATCCGCTCTGCTTCAAACTGCAAATGTGCCACACTATGTCTTTGACTGTACCTGGAATAAATCAATTCAATAATCTCTTGCGGATGGTCCATCGCGTAATGCCATCCTTTGAGCGAAGCTTTCCGGAAGTTGTCTGCTAATACAGGATCCCTTTTGATCAATGCTTCGGTAGTAAACAACACGTCACCGTAGAAATCAATGCCACCCATCGACGGGGAGATGATGGTGTAATCAAAGTTTGATTCTTTTAAAGTGAAAGGTTCATCGGTCGAATAAGCCGAGATCGCGTCGATCTTGCCGTTTATGAGCTTATCTGCATTGAATTTATGTTGATCAATGATGCATCTGTTCAGTGAAACCCCTTCATCGTTCATGAAAGCAATGATGTCGGCCGCATTAGGCTCCATGGCGATCCTTTTCCCGATCAGGTCCTGTACATGTTCAATGCCTGATTGCTTTGATGCCAGCAAAACCTGGGGCGAATGTTGAAAGACCGTCGCTAATACAACCCCGTTCTTCTGCCGCGACCGCATAAGCAGTATATCTGAGGTGCAAACCCCGAATTCTGCCTTCCCTTCATACACTGCGTCACTTGGATTCCGTCCCTCTACAGCTTCAATCAGATTAACATTGATCCCTGCTTCTTTGTAATACCCTTTCTCAATGGCCGCGTAATAACCGGCAAACTGAAACTGATGTCGCCATTTTAGTTGCAAGGTCACATTCCTCAATTTTTCTGATCTCAATGGGGGAATCATCAAAGAAATTGCGAAAAGAACAGCCAGATATTTTAACGAAGAATTCATGTACATGATGTTGATTTCTTGTTCTTTAATAACGGTCGATTTATGCGAAGATACAGATGTTAAATATAGGAATATACTGCGATATTATTTGTGATCAGTTATAATAATGTAAAAAAATGTACATTTGTGTAAGGTTGATTTTATGAAATCACGTCATTTGGTTTATTGAAGAAACCATGCAACTGGTTTTAGAATCGGCAAATAAAAAGGGAATCACAATCAGCTATGAGATTGCAAAGGATTTAACGGTAAAGGCGGATGAATACATGTTCAAAGCTGGATATTCCCCTTTGTATCTGAGACCACTCAAGCAAATTCTCAAGCAAGCGGAAAATATTGGTTGCGGAGTTTTTCATGCTCACGGCAATCTTTTGAATTTCTTTCAATGTTAAAGTGTCGAGGTCTTCAACCAACATGTTGGTAAATCCAGGAAAGACATTGAATTTTCAATAATAGCAGGAGGGAAAAGAATTTCCAGCGATTGCCCGAGAACCTCCGCTTCTGTAAGGCCGGTTAACAATTCAAACGCATGATTAAAACGTGTGATGCGGAATTGCGGATCCCACACTATTATGGGAGCATTGGCATAATTGATCAGATTTTCGAGATAGACATTGCTCCCCATTCTTGTTAATGATACCGGCAAGTTGAACAACTATTGGTAAATTACCAGTGATTGACAAAGTGAGCTCGCATGATTCCTTGACTTTGCTGGTGAATATTCTCTCAAGAAAGAAATTGAAATCTGGTTTCGTATCGTCGGAAACAATAAAACCAAACTGGCTGTTTATTATACGCGAGCGTTCTTTGCCCAGCATTTTCGATCCAAAGAGGTTTACTTCTAAGATTTCACCTGTTGTGGAAAGCGTAAAATGACCAGATGGAGCAAAATCGTATAATTCAGTATACTTGTCAACAGCAATTTTTTCCGCTTCCACTGAAAGACGGAGTTCCTCATTTTGCATTTCCAGCTCCAGCTGGTGAACCTCAATCTCTTGAATGAGCTTAAGCGTTTCTGAGTCTAAAGAGCTGACAGGTTGATGAGTTGATGGGGAGTCGAGTCCATCTTCAAGTAACTTTTCGGCTTTCTGGTGCAGGAGTTCAGACCAGGATTTGTTATTGGAGTTTTTCGTCATGATTTCTCTCCATCTTTATTTTTTTTCTTGCACAGGTAAAACCAGCCTGATCTTTGTCCCAAACGATTCGTCGCTCGTTATTTCAATGCTTCCGTTCATTTCCTTCATGATCTGATAAGAAATTGATAAACCAAGTCCGGTGCCTTTTCCCTCCTCCTTGGTAGTATAAAAAGGAAGCATCACATTATGAAGATCGTCATTTTTAATCCCAATCCCATTATCGGTAACTTCAACAAAAATAAATAGATTTTCTTCATATGATCTGATTCTAACGAGCATTTCAGAATCTTGCTGTTTGCTCTTTTTTTCCATTACCGCATCTTTGGCATTGGTTAGCAGATTTAAGATAACCTGCTCAAATTTATATGTATTGCCAACAACCTGGGGGATCCTGGTTTCGAGTTGAAGATTCATGCTTATGCCATGATGCTTGAACTGTTCCACTATCATCGAAGTGGCATTTACAATGCTTGAATTAACATTGAAGGCAGTGAGTATATAATCTTCGCGGCTACTCGAAAAGGCCCTTACATGATCAATAATATCTCTGATCCGGGTTATATTTTCGAAAATTTTATTCGATTTATTTTTAAGGAACTCCACATCCACGGTGTTGGTTCGGTCAGTCTCAAATAAAATCTTGTCCATAACCATAGAAATGATATTCAATGGCTGATTGATCTCGTGCGCAATGCCTGCGGCCATTTCTCCGATCGTCGACATACGGTCGGAATGGCTCTGCTTTGCCTCCATCTTTTTTCGGTGTGAAATATCTCGCACGATGATCATGAATGATAAGGGTTCTCCGTCAGGGCCCTGCATTAAGGTAGCGCTGATTTCACCTGTAAATTTAGATTGGTTTTTTTTTCTGACGGTTAACCCGATATTTTGTGTAAACCCTTCATTCATAGTCTTTGCCAGTAACTCTTGTAATCTCTCATACTCCTCGGTCGGAACGAATTGAAAAATATCTTCACCCACCATCTCATCCCTGCTATCGACGCCAAATAATTCAAGCCCGATCTCGGAAATTTCGATAATTATTCCTTTAAGGTTTATTAATACCATACAATCGGGCGAAGCATTTAACATTGTTTTGTATTTTTCTTCGCTGGCCCTAATGACTTGTTCTGCTATTTTGCGATCGGTGATATTGCGGATTGTGCTGTGAGTTCCCAGCACTCTTTTATTCACTTTGACCTGATTTGAGGTGTGCGACACCCACCTTACTCCTCCCTGTGGATCAATAATACGATATTCGAAATCCCGCAGGTCATGCCCTTTCTGAAAAACCTCTTCCCAGGTTCTCCTGCAAAGATCAGCATCATCGGGATGAAAGATGTCGGGCATCATCTGCCCGATAAATTTCTCGTAAGAATAGCCGATAACGGTTTCAGACTGCGGACTGCAGAATATTGTGATGCCATGGGCATCAGAGAGGATGATCAAATCTGAACTGTTGGAAATCAAAGACCAATATAATCTCTCGCTTTCCTGCAGCGCCTCCTCTGCACGCCTGCGCTTGGTGGTATCCCTTGAAACAACCACAATGGCCTTTGCTTTATTGGTTTCATCCCTTAGAAAAGAAAAAGAAAGCTCGACCCATACCGTGGAACCGTTTTTATGGTATTGCTCCAGCTCAATGGTTGGGTAATCTCTGGTCTGAGCAGTTCCAGCCAACTCCGAGGGCATGATTTTTGCCGCCATTTCCATGAATTTCTGTAAAGATGCCGGGGTTAGGATCTGCTCTGGTTTTTGAAGAACGGCCTCTTCTACCGTATACCCACGCATTTTCATAATTGATGGACTCAAATAAGTTATGTTAAAATCCATGTCCAATAGTGCGATAGTGTCATTCGTGTTCTCTGCAATAAGTCGGAATTTCTCTTCACTTTGTTGCAATGAAATCTCATAAAGCTTGCGTTCGGTAGCGAAGGGCGACGCCTCAACCAAAGTGCGCTCTTGTTTTTCGCCTTCCTGCATTATATTCTCCGCCTGCCCGTGCCCGGTAATATCAACCATGGGTAAAAAGTTTGTTTATTATTTGGTTATTTATTTAATAATCAACAACTATCGGTTTTTTTGTATTGGGGTCTGTGTAACATTAATTAGGTGATAACTAAGAGTTTAAAGATAGTGATAAAAACTAATAGTGAACATAACAAACCTGAAAATATTATTTTCATAATAAATCTGCTAAAATGATCGTATTCAAATCAATCATTGATAAGAGGATGCTAAAAAAATGTAAATTTGTGCGAAGCTATTTTTTGGTCTATTAGGTTACCATAATTTACCCGGAGATTTGAATTGATTTTGAAACAAATAACTGATCAACCCGTCACTTCCTTAGATTCCGAGACCTTGAAGCTCATTCACGATCTGGAAGTACAGCGTGTAGAACTGGAGTCCCAGTACGAGAAGCTCCGCCACTTATGGGCTCAGTCAGAGGTTGCCAATTACAAATATACCGGTTTGTATGATTTTACGCCCACGGGGTATTTTATGCTTTCCCGCGAAGGGAATATCATGGAATTAAACCTAAGTGGCGCTAATATGCTGGGCAAAGACCGCCTGCGATTAAAAAGCATTCAGTTCAGCGCTTTTGTTACCGATGCAACTAAACATGCATTCGATCTCTTTCTCGGGAAAGTATTTAGCAGTAACACTAAAAAAACCTGCGAAGTTACCTTATCAACCGGGGGAAATCTGCCAATGTATGTTAACCTTACCGGTATTGCTGCCGGGAGCGGAGAACAGTGTTTTGTAACTATGATTGATATCTCTGAACGAAAGAAAGCGGAGGAAGCGCTTTTTGAGAGGGAGGAAAGGCTTAAGGATCTCACTTTTATCATGGCTGATTGGGTTTGGGAGGTCGATGCGAATGGGGTCTATACATACAGCTCACTGAGGAGCTTTGATCTTTTTGGGTACTCTCATGAAGATGTCATTGGCAAAACTCCATTCGATTTTATGCCCCCGGATGAAGCCAACAGGATAGCCCTCATTTTCTCTGAGATCATGGCAAAAAAGGTCCCGATAAAGGATCTGGAGAATTGGAATATCGGGAAGAATGGCCAGAGAATATGCCTGCTCACAAATGCCGTTCCAATACTTGATAAAGAAGGGAATCTTAAGGGTTACCGTGGCATTGATAAAGACATCACCAAACGCAAGTTGTCGGAAGAGGAGCTTGAAGAAAGCAGAGAAAAGTACAGGGGCTTAAGCGAAGCTGGGTTTGATTCAATCTTCCTTTCTGAAAAAGGCCTTTGTATTGAGCAAAACCAGGCCGCTGAAAAAATGTTTGGTTATACCAACGACGAAGCTATAGGCCGGTATGGAACAGATTGGATAGCTCCCAAAGACCGGGAGATGGTCATGAATAATATGATCTCTGGCTTTGAAGATCCTTACGAAGCGACAGCATTAAAAAAAGACCGCACAACATTTCCCTGCGTTTTACGGGGGAAAATGATGCACTATAAAGGAAAACATGTAAGGGTAACATCTTTAACTGATATCAGTGACCGTAAGCAGGCGGAAACTAAATTAATACGATTATCACGCGCTGTAGAGCAAAGCCCTGCCTGTATAATTATAACTGATTATAATGGCAGTATTATTTATGTAAATCCCAAAGTCTGCGAAATCACCGGGTATTCAGCAGGGGAGTTGGTTGGAAAAAACCCACGTACACTGCAGTCTGGCGAAACTCCCAAAGAAACTTACCAGAACCTTTGGAGTACGATCATTTCGGGTAATGAATGGAAGGGAGAATTCCTTAATAAAAAGAAAAACGGGGAACTGTTCTGGGAATCTGTTTCCGTTTCTCCAATCCTTGATAACACTGGAAAAATCATCAACTTTCTGGCCGTCAAGGAGGATATCACTGAACGAAAGAAAATGATGGCTAGTTTAGAAATAGCCCGGGAGAAAGCCGAATCGGTAAACCGCCTCAAAACGGCGTTTATGAATAATATTTCACACGAAATACGAACCCCTCTTAACGGTATTCTTGGCTTCAGTCAATTAATCACTCAAGCCGGTCACACCGAAGGTGAGAAGGATCAGTTCAATGCTTTTATCAGAGCAAGCGGTCTCCGTTTGGTCAATACAGTCACCAGCTACATGGATATTTCCCTGATCACTTCAGGCAATATGAAGACGAATACCAAACCCATTGAGCTGCATAAGATTCTGCCTGCACTTTATGAACAATTTGAGCCCTTGTGCTCTGCTAAGGATCTTATTTTATACCTGAATATTCCAGGAACCGAGCATGAGATTACATTTTGTTCCGATAATGAATTGTTTGTTAAAGCATTTTCTAACATCCTGGACAATGCTGTGAAATTTACCGCCAAAGGCGATATCTCATTCGGTTATACCATGAAACCCGGGGGCCTGGAATTTTTTGTAAAAGATACCGGTATTGGCATTGCTTTGGAGGCCCAGGAAAGGATCTTTGAAGCTTTCACTCAGGAGAATATTTCAAGTACCCGGGGCTATGAAGGCAGCGGTCTGGGATTGTCAATAGCCCAGGGACTGATTCGGTTGCTTGGAGGAGAAATACGCGTGGATTCGGTGCAGGGAAGAGGTTCTGCATTTTTCTTTAATCTCCCTTTTGAAGAGACCTGCAGAGAAACAAATTTTCCGGAGTATTTAATGAAAAAGGCCCCCGTTTTAAATAAACCGGTAATCCTGATTGCTGAAGATGATGAATCCAACCGGTTTTACCTTGAGAAAATAATTAACGCTGAATCAATCAGTGTCTTCCTGGCGGTTAATGGGCGGGAAGCTGTGGAGCTATGTCGGGCACATCCTGAAATCTCAATGGTGTTAATGGATCTGAAAATGCCCGTTATGGACGGACTCGAGGCTACCCGTGAGATCAAAGCATTCCGCGCAGATCTTCCTGTGATTGTAAGTACAGCCTTTGCCATGGAAGCGGATAAGGAGAAAGCCATAGAAGCGGGATGTGATGAATTTCTGGCAAAACCGGTAAGCAAGACAGCTTTGCTGAATACATTTAAAAAATACGGACTGTTGGTTTAATGCCTTGTGCTTTTTCTACGGGGTGAAATGCTTTTGAATCGTCCTGATCAATTCATTATCCATGAATGGTTTCTCAATAAAATCGTTACATCCGGCTGCTTTTGCCTTCTCCCGTTCTCCTGAAACAACATGGGCTGTCTGGGCAATGATGATGACCTTATTGTTAAACTCCCTGATTTGAAGTATTGCGTCTATCCCGTTCAATTCGGGCATGCTTAAATCCATCAGCACAAGATCAATGTCGGGATTGTCCCGGCAAGTATCCGCCGCTTCACGGCCGTTTTTTACTTGTAAAACACTATTGCTGATTCCTTTTACCATTCTGGTAAGAAGAATTGACGAAGGAGCATCGTCTTCGGCAATTAAAATTTTCAAACGCCTGGGCCATTCACCTGTTTTTATTTCTATAGGCATTTCTTTAACCGGAGTATTTTCTTCTTTAGGAGCAATGAACGGAATTGTGAAATAAAAAACCGAGCCTTTCTCTACTTCACTGTTTACGCCGATCTCTCCGCCCAGCAGGGTAACAAATTCTCTGCACATCACCAGCCCCAGACCGGTTCCCGGCTCATCCATCGTTCCGGGTCGCTGGTAGTTGGCGCCGATCATAAATAGTGTCTTCGCCTCAGATGCCGGAATGCCGATCCCCGTATCGGAAACTTCAATACGTACAAAACCGCCTTCTATACCTGAGCTTACTATGATAGTACCGTTTTCGGGTGTGAATTTAATCGAATTGTTTACCAGGTTAATCAGCAAAGCCTTAATGATTTTAGGATCAGAATATATTCGTGAACCTGTTTCAGTTTCATTGATCAGCTTCTGGCTTTTTTCATAAGCACGGGTTGAAAGAACAGCCATAACTTCCTTTGTAAGCTCATGAACAGAGAGGTTCTCAGACATACTCTTTATTTGTCCGCGTTGCATCTGAGCCCAGCTAAGAAGATTCTCGAGCAGACTAAAGGTATTGATGCTGCTTCTCTTCAGACTGCCTATAATAAGACGTTTCTTTGATTCCTCGAAGGTGTCATAATTTTCATCAAGTGACTTAAGCAAACCCAGAAGCCCGTTGAACGGGCTTCTAAGATCATGAGCAATGATTGAGAAAAACTTATCCTTTGTCTGATTCGACTCTTTCAGTTCTTCGTTTTTCAAATCAAGGATTTGGTTCATTTTAAACTGCCTTCGACTATTTTTCAGGATATCCAGCAGAAGGATTACCCCCAGCAAAAGGATCACGCCGATAGCGATAATATAAACTCTTTGTATTTGTATCGTGTTCTGTTTTATCTCATTGTTCTTTAACAACAGTATATTCTCATTTTCCATTTGCTTCAATTCATTCCTGAAAACCACTTCGGCCACTTTATGCCTCACCGTTGCACTTCCAAGGGTGTCCTGCAGAGAAGAGTATCTTACATTATACTCAAATGCTGCCTTGTAGTTTCCTTTCCTTGCCTCAATATCTCCCATGATCTTGCAGGCGGATTTTTCGAAGGTCACAAATTCTTGATCATGGGCCAGTTGCAAACCGCTTTTGGTAAATTTCTCAGCTTTTTCAAGGTCTCCGAGTTCAAAATAAACCCCGCCGAGGTTTACCAGCAAAGCCGCACGCTGCTGGTTCCGGTAAGGGATCAGAGGCGATTTATAGGCATCGCTGAAATATTGCAGCGCCGTTTTGAAATCCTTTTGGGTCATGGCGATATTACCGAGATTTATCAATGCGTTTAAATGGGTTTCCTCTACCTTGTTTTCCTCTGCCATTCGCAGTACCTTCTTCAGAAAAATCCGGGCCGAATCCTGATCTCCTTTTACCTGAGAATATAAAAACCCCATATTAAGAAAAATAGCCATGTCGAGTTTGATGTCGCCAAGCGGTTTGTTGATTTTAAGCGCCATACGGTAAGCACTCATTGATTTTTCAAAATCGTTGAGGTCGAAATAGATCATGCCCAGCTTGATATACGAGTTGGCCAGGAAAGAGTTCATGTGTTTGGCTTCATATATTGCTTGCGACTCAAGGGTGTTTTGAATGGCCCCGATGTAATTGCCTTTGTTAAAATAAACCGTGGCAAGGTCAGAAACCGCCTTAGCGTACCGGCTCTTGTCCTGAAGCTGCTTTCCGCAGTTAACAGCCAATTTGTGATATTTCTCAGCGCTGTCAGAGACCCCGAGTACTCCGTAATAAATTCCAAGGTTGCTTAAAACCATCGTTTCGAGGTCGATGTTGTTATCCTTCATGGCCCTGGCAAGCGCCTTGTGAAAGGTGGGGATGGCCTGGCCGGGATTATTCTGGTACCAATAGCATACAGCCCTGCAATTCAGTCCCTTTATAAGCCCGTAACTGAAATCGATCCTGGCCGAGATAGTTGAAATTTGTTGGCTGATCTTCAAGGCGCTGTCGGTATTGGCCGGTAAAATATGCCGGTACAATTCCAGCAGCAGCTTTACTTTATTGCTGTCCTCTTTGGCTGATGAAGCCAGGAGACGGGTCAGACTGTCGGCAGAAGATTTTTCTGATTGGGAATACGCAGCAGGTGCAGCAATAAGCAATGCAATAAAGGCAAGGAGGCGGACCACGAAAACGATTTTAATTTTGACAAAAGTAGGAAATATTTCATAGATTTGACAAACTCATATTCAGGTACAATTCAACACAACATACATAACATGAATATATCCCCACTTGATGCAGGATTGATCGACCTGGTGATGCGCGATGACGATCACCTGGTATATTATAACAATAAACCCTTGCTTACGGCCGGAGGGAATGAGGTCAAAGACGAGAACCAGAGAATGCTCAGGCAGATGATCATCGAATGCTGCCTCATGAACAGTATCACAAACGAGGAGTTCAGCCTCTTTTCCCTGCTGTCGGCCCACACCGATTTTATCTCATCAGGCAAAGACCCCTTTCTTGAACAGTTCGATGAACTGTGCCGTCTCGATCCCTTTGTTCAGCTAAGACAGGGTAGCATTACCGCAAGCCAGATCAGCCAGGGAAGTTCTCTGCAGTCATTGCCCGAACATGACCCCGTGCTGTTTAATATGATGTTCTGGGGCATCAGCGGAGCCCTGGAAGCTTTTTCTCTTTTCAGTCTCGACTATAGGGAAACCATGCTTAAAGGAAAAAAAGTAAGCGACTGGATCAGTTTTTTAAAGAATGTGTATTCGGGTTTACCCGACTATCAGAAAGCGGCTGTGAACCTGCTTTCATTTACTCACCGTTCGGGAGTTGTTTTGCCAATCTTATTTTCCTGCGGATATGTGAGCGGGAGGGAGTATGCGAACCCGCTCTCAGCTATCCATCTCCGTTTATCTGGCGCTTTTCCGGTTTCTCCATACGCCATACCACAGGATAAACATGATCCTTCAGGATTCCTTCCGAAAGTGGCCGGGATCCTTCACGACAGCTATTGCGCCCAGGTTTTTATTGATTCGTATAAATCCATACGTTTAAAAGGCATTGCAGGGATCATAGGGAAAGGGGAGGGGCAGGACCTTGAGTTCAAATCTACACTTAGGTGGGATATCAAGGCCGGCAAAACAAACCAGCAGGTCGAAAGGGCCTGCCTCAAAACCATCTCGGCTTTTTTGAATTCCAACGGGGGGATTTTACTGATTGGAGTGAGGGACGATGGTAGTGTTGAAGGGATTGAAAGTGACCGCTTCCCGAACACCGATAAATTCCTGCTTCATCTGTGGACTCTCATCAGGACTTCCTTCGGCACCGATGTTAGCCCGAATATACAAACCAAACTTGAACCGGCTGAAGGTAAAACGGTATGTGTGGTCAGGTGCAGCCGTTCAGGCAGACCTGTGTTCCTGAGGCAGCCTGGTTTTGAAGAGGAATTTTATGTGCGTGTCGGTCCCGGTACCATCGCCCTCGCGGTAAGCGAAGCCCTGAAATATATCTCGGACCATTTTACTGAAAAATAACAGGTTCGAAACCTGGTATCCGATACCGGCTAAGGTTGTATGGATCTCTGCCCTGGTTCATCTCAAAGCCGGCCTGAATGAATACATGTTCACCCAGCTTATACTGGGCGTTCACACGGAATCCCTGTGAACCTTGTCCTGTAGCAGTATTATATGGTGAATAGGAAAGCGGTTTCCCTGCGATCGGAATCTCCTTGTAAAACGCCCCGCTGATAGTAAGACGGTCGTTCACGAAATACGTGCCGCTTGCAAAAACGGTAAGACTGGTATAATTTCCACTGTAAGGCTGGAAGGCATCTCCCGAAAACAGCGGACGAGCATTGAAATAATTCGTATTGGCTACAGCAATGCCCCCGCTCACCATAAATCTCTTCCCCAGCGGAATGCTCACGGTGGGAACTACATATTGTGTAAACCCTGAACCGTAACCTGAAGAAGTGGAAAAATCCATTCCCACACTGATGTGATATTCGGGCTTACTGATCCGGGTACGGGCTGCCTTTGAACGCTGATTTTTGAGAGTGTCTTTTTCGGCAGCGGCCGCCGGCAATGTGTTGGTTTCCTGTGCTTCAATCCGCAAGATCATCATCAGAAAGAAAAAAACTACCAGAACCGGTTTCATAACAGAGAAACGCTTATTTGAATGTCATGGTATCCCTGGCCGTGATTTTTTCGCAATAATGGCACCGCAGCTTCAGGTCGACTTTATTAACCACTTCGAAACGCGTAATTACATCTTCTACATTAGTGATGCAGTTGGGGTTGAAACATCTCACTATTTTTTCTACCTGTGCCGGGATCTCCACCTTCTTTTTCTCGCTAACGCTGAAGTTCTTGATCAGGATAAGTGTTGCCGAGGGAGCTACCAGGGCGATTTTATTGATTTCATCGCTTTTGAAGAATTTATTATTGACCTTGATGATGCCTTTCTTGCCCATTTTCTGGCTTTCGAGGTTAGTTCCGATCAGGATCTGATCGTTGAATTCCATCAGGTTGAGTATCCTCAAAACCTGGTAAACACTCTGTACAGGGATATGATCGATTACCGTACCGTTTTCAATGGCCGATACTTTTAATTCTTTTCTTTGCTCTGTATTTTCCATGATTCCTGAATTTATTATTCAACCACTCCAAGTATAGCTGCCAGTATGGCCTGGCGGACAAAAACCCCGTTTAAAGCCTGGGTGAAATAATAGGCCTTGGGGTTATCGTCAACATCATAAGTAATCTCGTTGACCCTGGGAAGGGGGTGAAGTATCCTCATGTTCGATTTGGCATCGCCGAGCAGGTTATTACGGAGAATGTAGGAGTTCTTTACCTTTTCATATTCCATCGGGTCCTGAAACCTTTCCTTTTGTATCCTGGTCATATAAAGTATATCCACTTTCGGGATCACCTCGCTCATGTCGGTATACTGGTGATATCCCAGTTTACGCTCCTTGATATGCATTTTGACCGAGCTTGGTAATTTCAGCTCTGAAGGGGAAACCAGATGAAAGGTCGTATTATAATTGCATAGTGCCATGGTAAGTGAATGAACGGTGCGTCCGTACTTCAGGTCTCCTACAAAAGCAATATTAAGGTTATCGAGTGTTCCCTGTGTTTTCCTGATCGAATACAGGTCGAGCAGCGTTTGTGTAGGGTGCTGGTTCGCCCCGTCGCCTGCATTGATCACCGGAACCCGGCTTATTTCGCTGGCAAACCTGGCGCTGCCTTCCTTTGGATGCCTCATGATAATTATGTCGGCATAGTTACTCACGGTCCTGATGGTGTCTCTGAGCGATTCGCCTTTTTGAACGCTGGAACTCCCCGGTTCAGAGAAGCCGATCACACGGGCTCCAAGACGGGTTGCCGCACTTTCGAAGCTAAGCCGGGTGCGGGTGGAGGGCTCGAAAAACAGGGTGGCTACAACGAAGTCTTCGAGAATCCGCTGTTTCGGACGCCGTTCAAAAGCCCCTGCAAGATCCATGATATGGATGTGTTCCTCCCTGGTGAAATCATTGATGGACACTAAACTTTTATTCTTCATACATCGCTCTTTAACTATGAACAAAGATCGCAAAAAAAATCCCGGCCTGAACCGGGATTTAATTAATTATTTGATTTTATTTTTCTTTAAAAAATCATTCAGGATACCCACCAGGTCGGGCTGGCCAATCTCCTGCAGATCATAGTAAACCCTGGTGTTTGGTTTTTTAATCTTGATCAGTCGGTTAAGGTCGATAGGCGTGGCAATTACAACCGAATCGCATATCGTTTTATTGATGGTTTCTTCCAGATCCTTAATCTGCTGATCACCGTAACCCATGGCTGGTAAAAGGGTGCCGATATTCGGGTATATCCTGAATGTCTCGGCCAGCTTGCCAACTACAAAAGGTCTGGGGTCAACGAGCTCGGCAGCGCCGTATTTCTGGGCGGCAACAACTCCCGCACCGATCTTCATCTCACCGTGAGTGAGGGTGGGGCCGTCTTCAATCACAAGTACTCTTTTGCCGCGGATGATCTCAGGGTTGTCAACGCGTATGGGAGAAGCTCCGTCCACGACGATTGCTGTAGGATTCAGTTTGCGGATGTTATTGCGCACCGCGGTAATGTTCTCGATTGACGCTGAGTCTATCTTGTTAAGAACCACCACATCGGCAATACGTATATTCACTTCACCGGGATAATAACTTACTTCAGCTCCGGGGCGGTGAGGATCTGCAACAGTGACCATGAGGTCGGGTTTGTAAAAAGGGAAATCGTTATTGCCACCGTCCCAGAGAATCACATCACACCCCTTGGGGTCTTTCTCTGCAGCCCTCAGAATGGCTTCGTAATCAACCCCGGCATAGATCACATTTCCACGCACAACATGGGGTTCGTACTCTTCCATCTCTTCAATAGTACATTTATGTTTTGCAAGGTCTTTTACCGTGGCAAAACGCTGGACTTTCTGGGCAACGAGGTCGCCATAAGGCATCGGATGGCGCACGGCGACAACCTTAAGCCCCTTGGCCATCAGGATCTCGATGATACGGCGTGAAGTCTGGCTTTTGCCGCAACCTGTGCGCGTGGCACCTACCGCGATAACAGGCTTGGTGCTTTTGATCATCGTGTCCCTGGGGCCGATCAGAAGAAAATTGGCTCCGGCTGCATTTACTATGGAGCTTATATTCATTACCCTCGCATAAGGTACATCGCTGTATGCAAAATTGCATATGTCGATATTGTGTTTTTTAATAAGTTCGGGTAACTCGGCTTCTGCAAAGACAGGTATGCCCTTGGGATAGAGTTTCCCGGCTAAAGCAGCAGGGTATTTCCTGCCGTCAATGTCGGGGATCTGTGCTGCTGTAAAGGCTACTACATTGAAATCCGCGTTGTCGCGGTAATAAGTGTTGAAATTGTGAAAATCTCTTCCGGCGGCGCCGATAATAATTACGTTTTTCTTCATATAGTTCGTGTTATGTTATTGCCCTATTTTTTACAAAAGTACTGATATTTGGGTAATTAAACAAAACGAAAAATCATCTACTTTTGCACAAGATATTAAAAACAGATGTTCGAAAAACGCCTTCTTGCTGCCACCGGAAAAGCAATAGTGAAATTGTATTTACAGGAGTTCGACTTATCCCGTCTCACGATTGAAAGAACAAAAAAAGAAATTGAAGGCGATTTTACGCTGGTGGTTTTTCCACTGCTGAAAATATCTCGTAAAAGCCCCGGGCAGACTGCCACTGAGCTCGGTGAGGCGCTTATGAAAGAACTTCCCGAGATCTGCTCCTTCAGGGTTATCAAGGGTTTTCTTAACTTCATACTGTCTGATGACTACTGGCTTTCTTTTCTTTCGGGGAATGTTAACAGTGAAGAGTTTGGTATTTGTCCTGCATTGAGTAAAGAAAAAGTGGTTCTTGAATACAGCTCTCCCAATACAAATAAGCCTCTCCACCTTGGGCATGTGCGTAATAACCTGCTGGGCTACTCACTATCGAAGATATTAACGGCCCGGGGTTATGAAGTGATCAAGGTGAACCTGGTAAACGACCGAGGGATACATATCTGCAAATCCATGCTCGCGTATATGAGATGGGGAAATGGAGAAACCCCTGAATCTTCAGGAATGAAGGGCGACAAGCTCATCGGCAAGTATTATGTGCTGTTCGACAGGATGTATAAGGAAGAGATCAGGGGGCTGATGGAAAAAGGCCTTGCAGAGGAGGCTGCCGCACAGCAATCGCCACTGATGCTTGAAGCCCGTGAGATCCTGAGAAAATGGGAGGCCAGTGACGCAGAGACTGTGACCCTGTGGAAACAGATGAATGGATGGGCATACCAGGGTTTTGATGTAACTTACAAACGGATGGGAGTTGACTTTGACCATATATATTATGAGAGTGAGACTTATCTCATGGGCAAGGATATGGTTGTTGAAGGACTGGAAAAGGGAGTATTGAAAAGGCGGGATGACGGCAGTGTATGGATTGATCTGACTGCGGAAGGGCTTGATGAAAAGCTTTTGCTGAGGTCCGATGGCACTTCGGTATACATGACACAGGACCTCGGAACCGCCGGGTTAAGATATCACGATTATCATCCATCGCGGATGATTTATGTGGTGGGGAATGAACAGAATTATCATTTTGATGTGCTGAAACGGGTCCTGCTGAAACTCGATAAGCCTTATGCCCCTGGTATTTTCCATCTCTCGTACGGCATGGTGGAGCTTCCCGAAGGCAGGATGAAATCTAGGGAAGGCACGGTGGTCGATGCCGATGATCTGATGGAAGAGATGTTTGTTACAGCCGGAGAGATGACCCGGGAGCTTGGTAAAGCCAGTGAATTGCCCGGGCAGGAAGCAGAGAAGTTATTTGAGATGATCGGGCTGGGGGCCCTGAAATACTATATTCTTAAGGTCGACCCGAAGAAGAATATGCTTTTTGATCCGAAAGAGTCTATCGACTTCAACGGCAATACCGGACCTTTTATACAATATACCTGTGCTCGCATAAACTCTTTGATTGAAAAAGCTACCGCATTGAACTTGCTTTCGGCGACTGAGCAGGCTATACACGGGATCACCCTGCTGCCCGCCGAAAAGGAGACCATTAAAATGCTTACGATGTACCCTCAGGTAATTGGCCAGTCAGCCGATGAACTAAACCCGGCCATCGTGGCAAATTATGTGTACGAACTGGCGAAGACATACAACCAGTTTTACCAGGAGAGCCCTGTGCTGAAAGAGGAAAATCCAGAGCTCAGGCAGCTCAGGCTGATGCTCTCGGTTCTCACGGCTTCGGTGATCAGAAAATCCCTGGCTTTACTGGGTATCGGCAGTCCGCAGAAGATGTAACCGAAATCCAATAAAAAAAGCTGTCCGTTTCCGGGCAGCTTTTTTTTGTGCGCGATGAAGACCGCGCTCTAAAAGAAATTACTGAACATTGATCTTTTTGTCGAATGAACCGCTGTCGGTTTTTACTTTCAGGAAATAGATGCCCGATTTAAGCAGTGATGTATTCATAGTTACACTCTTGCTGCTGGTCTGTGTGGTCATTACAATCTGTCCGGTAATATTGAAGATCTGAACCTGTTGAATGTTTGAACCTGTTTCGATGGTCACAACATCCTTTACAGGATTCGGATACACCTTGATGCTGTTCTGTGAAAGTTCATCAACGCCTACACCGCCAACATAGATATACCCGGTTTTAACCATGGTGTTAGTTGAATTAAAGGCATTGGTCACCTTCAGGGTAACATTATAAGTGCCGGAAGTGTTATAGGTGATAGCAGATGGGTTCTTTGAAGTTGACGATGCCGGAGTGCCACCCTGGAATGTCCACTGATAGGTGCAGGGGCTTGTTGCAATTCCTGCAGATGTATTGGTGAAAACAACCGATCCATGAAGAACAACGGCCGTTGCGTTTGCCGTGAAGTCAGCAACAGCAGGTACAGCAGGAGCAGTAAGCTTCTTAACACCATCGGTAGTGCCTGTATTGAAGATGCCTGCATAGGCAACGGAATCGTTCAGGAAAGCCTGGCAGGTAATCTGAGTGCCCTGGATGTCGGGATCGATAGATGAGAAACTTGCACCGTTATCCCATGAATAAACAATACCCAGCCTGTCGGCATAAGCGCCGTCAACGCCGTGAGCAGCATAGGTACTCGCTGTTCCAGGTACGAAGTCAAGGCCACCGTTGAATAACTGCCCGGTAAAAGGTGAAGCGGTGTAGGTTGCGCCGCCATCGGTGGTTTTGTCAAGAAGGTTAATAGTATCGGTTGTGCTGATATATTTCATGCAAAACCCGTTTGAAGCATCTTTCATGGCAGGCCAGGTGTTTTTGCCTGTCATCCCGACCGGTGCAGTAGCAGTCCAGGTAAGACCCTTGTCGGGTGAATGATAGATGTGACCTTTGTTCGTGCCGAACCAGATATGATCACCGTGCACAGTGCAGTTTGATGTATATCCGTATTCGCCGGTAGTCACCGCGGGAAGGCTGGCAGGTGCAACCTGTGTCCAGGTAGTTCCGCCATCGACGGTGGTGTAGATTTCAAATTTTGTACTTACAGGGTCACCCATGGCAACACCCGTATTTGCATCCCAGAAATAAACGATATCGGTGAATGATGATGAAGAAGTGAACATGCCCGCTGTTCCCTGTCTTGCCCAGGTAGCTCCACCATCGGTTGTTTTATAAACTCCCTGGTTGGTTACTGCTCCTGTGGTATACATCGCAGCCCATGCAGTGCTTGCATCGATGCCGCAGATCATTGCACTACTTAAGGTTGTTGGTGCAGTAACTGTGTGAGCGGTCCAGGTTGTGCCACCGTTTGAAGTAACGGAAATGTCCCTGACGGCAGCCGAGGAGCCTGATCCGTCATACCCTGCTGCCCATGCAACCTGGTTGCTGGGGATACTGATATTCTGCACTCCTCTTGAGACCGTGCTCCAGCCTAATCCCTGGTCTGCCCAATGCTGACCAAAAGTAAAAATGCTCAACGCGAAAATTGCAATAACAGATAGTAATGTTTTCTTCATAATATTAAAATTTAAGGTTAATGATAGTATTTTTAGCAAACATACAAAGAAAATCGACAGCCATGTAAAAAATTAACATAAAAAGAATACTTACCTTTGCAGCCCAAAATAATCACCGATGTTTGAAGGATTAAGTGACAAACTCGACAGGGCTTTTAAGGTCCTAAAAGGTCACGGACATATCACTGAGATCAATGTTGCAGAAACGCTTAAGGATGTCCGCAAAGCCTTACTGGATGCCGATGTAAGCTTTAAAATAGCCAAACAGTTCACCGACCAGGTGAAAGACAAGGCCATGGGTGAAAACGTGCTTACGGCAGTATCTCCCGGACAGCTTATGGTTAAGATCGTTCATGACGAACTGGTCCAATTAATGGGTGGCCAGAAAACCGAGATCAATCTGAAAGGAGAACCTGCAATATTCCTTATCGCAGGCCTTCAGGGTTCTGGTAAAACGACTTTCGCGGCCAAGCTCGCATATTATCTGAAGACCAAGCGGGGGAAGAACCCCATGCTCATTGCAGGTGACGTGTACCGCCCGGCTGCCATTGACCAGCTGAAGGTTCTGGGTGAGCAGGTCGATGTAAAAGTATTTACCGAGGACGACAGTAAGGACCCTGTGAAGATCGCCAGGCACGGAATTTCTTATGCAAAAGATTACGGTCATAATGTAGTCATCATCGATACCGCCGGCCGTTTGGCCATCGATGAGATGATGATGGATGAAATATACAATATCAAGCAGGCTGTAAATCCTCAGGAGATCCTTTTCGTGGTCGACTCGATGACCGGTCAGGATGCTGTAAATACAGCCAAGGCATTTAACGACAGGCTTGATTTTGATGGTGTTGTGTTGACCAAGCTCGACGGCGACACCCGGGGAGGTGCGGCCCTCAGTATCAAATCTGTGGTAAACAAACCTATCAAATTCGTTGGTATAGGCGAGAAGATGGATGCCCTCGATGTGTTCTATCCAGAACGTATGGCCGACCGTATTCTGGGGATGGGCGATATTGTTTCACTTGTAGAGAAAGCCCAGGAACAGTTTGACGAGGAAGAAGCCAAGAGGCTTCAGAAAAAGATCGCCCGCAACCAGTTCAATTTCGATGATTTCCTTGCCCAGATCAAACAGATCAAGAAGATGGGGAATGTGAAGGATCTTATCGGCATGCTGCCGGGTATGGGTAAGGCCTTGCGCGACATCGACATTGACGATAATGCCTTCAAAGGCATTGAAGCCATCATTTACTCCATGACACCCTCCGAGAGGGCAGATCCTGCTCTTCTGAACGGCAGCAGGAGAAAACGTATCGCCGAGGGCTCAGGAACAACCATTCAGGATGTGAATAAGCTGGTAAAGCAATTCGACGATACCCGAAAGATGATGAAAATGGTAACGGCTAACAAAGGCCGTAACATGGGCAACATGATGCGAAATATGCGCCAGAATTAAAACCTGAAGTATGATTCTACTCGACGGTAAAATAATATCAGACCAGATCAAAGCTGAGATCGCCAAAGAAATTAAAAAGGACTTCCTCGATACCGGAAAGCCTGTGCCCCACCTGGCAGCTGTGCTGGTAGGGGAGGATGCTGCAAGCCAGACCTATGTAGCCAATAAGGAAAAATCATGCAAGGAGGCCGGGTTCACTTCTTCCGTTTACAGGTATCCCGAAAATTTTACAGAAAAGAACCTGCTTGAAGTGGTTGATTTTCTGAACCGGGACGAGGACGTTGACGGGTTTATAGTTCAGCTTCCTCTCCCGAAACATATCAGCGAACAAAAAATCATCGAACGAATCAACCCTCTTAAAGATGTGGATGGATTTCATCCAGCGAACGCGGGGCGGATGATGCTTGGACTTCCTGCTTTTCTGCCGGCAACACCTTTTGGAATCATGACCCTGCTCGAGAGGTATTCCATCGATACGGATGGGAAACATGTGGTAGTTCTCGGCCGTAGTAATATCGTTGGCACTCCCATCAGCCTCATGCTGTCGCGTAAAGCCAAAACTGCCAATGCCACGGTTACCCTCTGCCACAGTCATACAAAGAATATCAAAAAGTATACACTGGATGCCGATATTTTAATCGTAGCCATGGGCCGTCAGGGCTTTGTTACCGCCGATATGGTGAAACAGGATGCCGTGGTTGTCGACGTGGGAATTCACCGGGTTCCGTCCAAATTTGCAAAATCAGGGTTCAGCCTGAAGGGAGATGTTCTTTTTGATGAAGTCTCGAAGAAATGTTCGGCCATCACTCCGGTTCCCGGAGGCGTAGGGCCCATGACCATCGTTTCGTTGCTGATGAATACACTGAAAGCTTCAAAAAAAGAAATCAGATAATCCTGTTTGAATAAATCAGAAGATATTTTATTGTTTGAGGGAAGACTACTTCCCGTGATGGAAGAGTTCTACTCTCTCCAGGGTGAAGGATTTAATACCGGCCAGGCAGCCTATTTTATCCGTATCGGCGGATGTGATGTGGGGTGTAGCTGGTGTGATGTAAAGGAAAGCTGGAATGCCAGCTTGTATCCCCCGGTTCAAACAGAAGGTGTGATTGCCCGGGCCGCGGCATTTCCTGCAAAAGCTGTTGTGATTACCGGCGGGGAACCGTTGAATTACAACCTCGGTTTTCTTTCGGAAGGGCTGAAACGCCATGACGTAAAGATTTTTATTGAGACTTCTGGTACCCGGCCGCTGAGCGGAACTCCCGACTGGATATGCCTTTCGCCTAAGAAAAACAGTCCGCCGCTTGAGGAGATCTGTATGAAGGCCGATGAGCTTAAAGTGATCATTCAGGATGACGACGATTTTGTTTGGGCTGAAGAAAATATGGTCAAAGTGCAACCTCACTGTCAGTTATACCTTCAGCCTGAATGGAGTCACAGGAATACTATTATGCCACGGATCATCAGTTATGTGATGGAACATCCGCGGTGGAAGATCTCATTGCAGAGTCATAAATATATGAGGATACCGTAGGATGAAGGACGAATTACTAAATCTGATATCAGATATCCGTTATCAGATATCAGATATCCTGCATCCCGCATCCCGCATCCCGCATCCTGCATCCCGCATCCTGCATCCCGCATCCCGCATCCTGCATCCTGCATCCCGCATCCTGCATCCTGCATCCCGCATCCTGCATCCCGCATCCCGCATCCTGCATCCTGCATCCCGCATCCTGCATCCCGCATCCTGCATCTTGCTTTTTCTTCTCCTTGTCTTCATCGTCCAGGCCCAGCAGCCTGGGAATCAGCTATCCACCGACAATAAAAAAGCGATAAAAGCTTTCGATGCTGCGTTTCAGGCTTATCAGTCACACGACTACCCCCGGGCAATTACCGAAGTGACCAAAGCACTTGAAGCTGATTCTGTTTTCTGTGAAGCCCTTATTCTGAAAGGCGACCTTTTTTCGGACCTGAAAAAACCGGCCGATGCGGTTGCCGAGTATAAGAAGGTGCTCAGGCTAAATGCTTTGTTTTCGAACAACCTCTATTATATTATCGGCGGCCTGGAGTTATACCTGGGGCGTTACGGGGATTCGGAAGCAGATTTTTTACGGTATCTTGATGGGAAGAATGTGCCTGATATCAAACGAAAAAGAGCCACTGCTCAGATTGCTAATGCAAGGTTCGGACTTGAGGCCCTGGAACATCCGGTTCCTTTTAGTCCGATAAATCTGGGCGACAGCATCAACAGCCGTTTTGATGAATATATAAATGCTATAACAACTGATGAGGAACTGCTTTATTTTACGCGCAAAGTGCCAAGAAGCGAGAAAGATCCTGAACTTAAAGGGTATGAGGAAGATTTCTATGTAGCCTGCAGGGCTGATTCTTCAGGCTGGAGGAAGGCCCGGAATATGGGGCCGCCGATAAACACAGGAAGGAACGAAGGAGCTTTGAATATCTCTCCCGACGGGCAGTATCTGTTTTTTACAGGCTGCGAACGACCCGATGGTTTTGGAAGCTGCGACATCTTTTGGTCGAAAAGGGCCGATGGTGCCTGGTCTGAACCTGAAAACCTCGGGCCTGTAGTAAATTCAGAGGCCTGGGACTCTCAGCCTTGTTTTTCTTCTGATGGAAAAACCTTGTATTTTGCCAGTAAACGTAAAGGCGGTAAGGGAAGTTCTGATATCTGGAAAGCAGAACTTCGCCTGGATGGCAGCTGGACAGAGCCTGTGAATCTGGGTGATTCAGTCAATTCAGCTTATGAAGAAATGGCGCCGTTTATACATGGTGACGGCCAAACCTTGTATTTCTCATCGAAAGGCCATCCTGGGATGGGCGGGTATGACCTTTTTTACTCGCGGATGAAGCCCGACAGCAGCTGGAGCACGCCCGTGAACCTGGGGTATCCTATCAATACCTGTTCCGACGAGATGACGCTGATAGTAAACGCCAGGGGAGACCTTGCCTATGTTTCTTCCGACAAGTTCGGGGGTAAAGGTCGTCAGGATATCTATTCGTTCCCGCTTTATAAAGAAGCCCGTCCCATTCCTTCAACCTACTTTAAAGGGATCGTTTATGACAGCGAAACGAAAAAAAGACTTCAGGCCCGGTTTGAACTGAGTAACCTTGAAGATGGAAAGACCGTTGCCGCTTCGGCCTCTGATCCTGTAAACGGGGAGTTTCTGCTTGTTTTACCATCTGATAAGAATTACGGACTCAATGTGTCGAAAGACGGTTACCTGTTTTATTCTGATAATTTTTCACTTAAGGGTCTTCATGATATCGAAAAACCATTTATAAAAAATGTTGCTCTGAAACCTGTAAAAGTGGGAGAGGTAGTGGTGCTCAGGAATATTTTTTTCGATACGGATAAATATATCCTGAAACCTGAATCTCTTACTGAGCTAAAGAATCTTCTCGCTCTGATGAAAAAGAACGCTTCGCTTAAACTGGAACTCGGAGGGCATACCGACGCCATGGGAAAAACGAAACATAATCTGGAACTTTCGAAAAACAGGGCAAAAGCTGTATACGAATTTCTTATTCAAAACGGGATTCCTGCCACAAGACTGAGTTTTGAAGGATATGGTGCATTGAGGCCTATCGATACCAACGATACGGAACAGGGCCGGGCCAATAACCGGCGCACCGAATTTACTATATCAGATATCTGATATCCGATATCCGACATCCGATATCCGATATAATTGTCAACTCTTTGTGGTTTCAGAATTTATTCGTAATTTTGCACCCCTAATTTGAGAGAGTATTGTAATGATCCGAATTACTTTGCCAGACGGTTCCGTTAGAGAATACCCCATGGGTGTCACCGGGCTGGAAGTTGCGAAAAGTATCAGCGAGGGATTGGCACGCAATGTGCTCGCTGCGAAAGTTAATGACGAGGTATGGGATGCAACCCGGCCTATTACGTCAGATTCGAGTATTAAACTCCTTACCTGGAACGATATTGAAGGCAAAGCCAGCATGTGGCATTCTTCGGCTCATCTTATGGCTGAAGCTATTGAACTGCTGTATCCCGGTGTGAAATTCGGCATAGGACCCGACATTGAAAACGGGTTTTATTACGATATGGATTTTGGCGACCGGACGATCTCATCCGAAGATTTTCCAAAAATAGAAGCAAAAATTCTGGAGCTTGCCCGGGAAAAGCAGACGTTTATCAGGAAAAATATTTCAAAAGCTGATGCGCTTGAGTTTTTTACCCTGAAAGGGGATGAGTATAAGACTGAACTCCTGAATGACTTGACCGACGGGCAGATTACATTTTACGAATCGGGCCGTTTTACTGACCTTTGCCGTGGTCCGCATCTTCCCGATACAGGATTTATAAAGGCTGTAAAACTGCTTAATATTGCTGGCGCATATTGGCGTGGTGATGAAAAGCGCAAACAGCTGACCAGGATTTACGGCATCACTTTTCCGAAGCAAAAAGACCTGGATGAATACCTGGTATTGCTTGAGGAAGCTAAAAAACGCGATCACCGCAAACTCGGTAAGGAACTTGAGCTATTTACTTTTTCTCAAAAAGTTGGCCTTGGCCTGCCGCTATGGTTACCCCGGGGGGCTATGCTTCGTGAGCGTCTCGAGCAATTTCTTAAGAGGGTACAGAAGAGAGCCGGTTATGAACCGGTAATTTGTCCGCATATCGGTAACGTTGAGCTGTATAAGACATCCGGTCATTATCAGAAATACGGTGAAAGTTCGTTCAGACCTATTTCCACCCCGGTTCCAGGAGAGGAGTTCTTCCTTAAGCCGATGAACTGTCCTCATCATTGCGAGATATATAAACACAAACCGCGTTCCTACCGCGATCTTCCGGTGAGACTGGCCGAATTCGGTACGGTATACCGTTATGAACAAAGCGGGGAACTACACGGCCTTACCCGTGTGCGTGGGTTTACCCAGGACGATGCGCATATTTTCTGTACGCCGGAACAGGTTAAGGATGAATTCAAGGGTGTGATGGACATCGTGATGCTCATCTTCAGAGCTCTTGATTTTAAGGACTTTATTGTCCAGATATCACTCCGTGATCCAAATAACAAAGAAAAATATATTGGCTCTGACGAAAACTGGGAAAAAGCAGAATCAGCAATCCTCGAAGTCGCCGCCGAACGTGAGCTGAATACTGTCATCGTTCCCGGCGAAGCCGCTTTTTATGGCCCGAAGATGGATTTCATGGTCAAAGATGCCCTCGGCAGGAAATGGCAGCTGGGCACTATTCAGGTCGATTATAATCTGCCCGAACGCTTTGAGCTGGAGTACATTGGAGCCGACAACCAGAAACACCGCCCCGTGATGATCCATCGCGCGCCCTTCGGGTCTATGGAACGCTTCGTGGCTGTATTACTTGAACATACCGCCGGGAACTTCCCTTTATGGCTTACTCCCGATCAGGCTATCATACTACCAATCAGTGAGAAATATACTGATTATGCAAAAAAAGTTTTGAATATCCTGAATAATTCCGAAATTCGTGCACGGATTGACGACCGTAATGAAAAGGCCGGCAAAAAGATACGCGATGCTGAACTTTCTAAAATACCGTTTATGCTGGTAGTAGGAGAGAGGGAGGAAAACGAGGGCAGCGTGTCGGTGCGTAAACACGGACAGGGTGACCTGGGTGCACAGAAAATTGAAGAATTTATTAACTATATAAAAACTGAAGTCGAAAAGGGATTGGGAGAATTAAATTAATCAATCAATCAGTCAATCCGTCATTCAGTCAATCAATCATTTAAAAAGGAGGAATTATAGCAACACCTTATCAACACCCAAGGAGATACATCAGGCCACAAAAAAAAGAAGATCTCCACAGTATCAACCAGAATATCAAATCGCCTGTGGTGCGAGTGGTTGGAGAAAATATTACGCCGGGTATTTATAATATCAGGGAAGCGCTCAATTTTTCTGAAAATCTTGGGCTTGACCTGGTTGAAATTTCCCCAACGGCCAATCCACCGGTATGTAAAGTCGTGGATTATAAGAAATTTCTGTATGAACTAAAGAAAAAACAAAAGGAAATAAAAGCCAAAACAGCGAAGATCGTCATCAAAGAGATACGCCTTGGTCCGAATACCGATGAACATGATTTTAATTTTAAACTGAATCACGCCATCAAATTCCTTAAAGACGGATCAAAAGTAAAAGTTGACGTGTTCTTTAAAGGCCGTTCAATCATTTATAAGGAACAAGGTGAACTTATACTGCTGAAATTTGCTCAGGCCGTGGCCGATTATGGAAAAATTGAACAAATGCCCAGGCTGGAAGGAAAGAGAATGATAATGATCATAGCGCAGAAGAAGTAAAGAAATGGTGAAATGGTGAAATATCTGATATCTGATATCTGATATCTGAATTTGTATATCGTAAATCGTAATTCGTAAATTGTAAATATAAATCTCATGCCAAAAATGAAGTCAAAATCCGGTGCAAAAAAACGGTTCACTCTTACCGGCACCGGGAAAATCAAGAGGAAGCATGCTTTTAAGAGTCATATCCTGACCAAAAAGTCAAAAAAACGCAAACGCAATCTTACTTACTCAACTCTGGTTGACAAGACCGATGCAGCGAATGTGAGGGAAATGCTTCAGAATTAATTAATGTCGAACTTGTACTCAGCTTTAAGATCCTGATTATACCGGGGCGCTGATACAAAAAAATGTAAAACAATGCCAAGATCAGTAAATGCAGTTGCCTCCAGGGCCAGAAGGAAAAAGGTCCTGAAACAAGCAAAGGGGCAGTTTGGAAGAAGAAAAAATATCCTGACCGTAGCAAAAAACTCGGTTGAAAAAGGACTGGGTTACGCCTACCGTGACCGCCGTACCAAGAAAAGGAATTTTCGCGGTCTCTGGATCACCCGTATCAATGCAGGTGTACGCCAGTTTGGTTTATCCTATTCGGTTTTCATGGGAAAAATTGCCGAGCATAACATCGCTTTGAACCGCAAAACCCTGGCCGACCTGGCGATGAACCATCCCGAAGCCTTTAAAGCCATCGTTGAAGAAATCAACAAGTAGAAAAGGCGGCTTTTAATTTTTATCCCTTTTTCGGTAGTAGTTTTCGAGAAATTTTTCTATCTGGTCAACGGAGAGCCTTTTGGCAATGATCTCCTTCTGTTCGTTCAGAATGTAAATGACCGGTGTTGAGGTGATGTCGTACAGCCCATGGTATTCGGGCGTAAGAGTGCGGGGACCGTCTACATTGATCCAATCCATCTTTTTCTTGATAATGTACTTCTTCATTTTTGCCATAGACGTATCGGCACAGACCGAAAAGATCTGAATCCCATACCTTTCCCGGTCTTTTTCGTAAAAGGCTTTCAGCTTGGGCACCTCTTGTTCGCAGTGACTGCATTCCGGGTCCCAAAACAGAATTATGAGCGTTTTGGCATTGACAGAATACATTGACAAAAGCTGGTTGCTGGTATCCTGCATGATCATGTTGGGAGCGCGTTTTCCAAGCAGAAGCGACTCCATTTTTGCAGATTTTTTAATGATTTCTTTTTTTACCGTCTCATTTACCCAGGGTGTCTGACCTGTCACGTAATACGTGTTGACCACATGCACAAAAATCTTGTCAAACCCCATGATCTCCGAGTTTTCATACTGATGGGTTACAAACCAAACCATATATTTGAACATTTCGGGATTGATACGCGATTTTTCAATCAGGAAATCGGCCTCATATATTATAGTATCAGGGGATGACTGCGGAAGAACTTTATCGAAATATTTGACTAGTTTGCTGTGAAATACCGGTGTCCGTAAGGCACGGTCGTCAGTAAAACTTACATCTTCCCAGAAATGACTCCTGAAATACCTGTATGCAAAGGTCGAATCTATGCGACCGTTAGGCAGGACAGGTGGTTCGGGAACTTCAGGTTCTTTCATGATGTTGATCATAAATGCAAGAAAAGATGCCGGATACTGCTTTACAATATTCAGTTTATAGCGGATGATTACGGTGTTGAGTTTCCCGATACTGTCTGAGAGCATGCGAACCGCATCGGCATTTTTTGAGTGTTTGTCGACCTCTTTCTGAATGGAATGTACAATATCGTACTCCTTTCTGCTGAATTTCAGGTAATTGTAAAAGAGGGTGTTTTCCGGCGACCCTTTTATCGTCATAGATTTCAGGGCATTGTCCTTGTCGGTATCCATGCTGAACACCTTGTCATTATTAACAATAAAGTCAAAATAATTCTTGTCCGAAATAATAAATATATATATACCCCTGGGAAGATCATCAGGGGAAGTAAATGTACATCTTCCTGATTTGTCGACTTTTACTGTGTCTTTTATATAGGTTCCATTACCGTAATAATTGGCTATTAAGCAGGTTGTATCTTTCAATCCGTTGATATGGAACTGAATTTTATATCCCTTCTGAGCGACAGCTAATGTTGCGGTAATACTAAGAATTGCCAGTAAAACCAGTCTGCTGTAATATTTCATTGTATTTCTTTATTTTACTGTTTTCTTTGACTGAAGTTCTTTTTCATAAGGCCGGAAAAACAGTTTTACGTAGTAAAGACCGATAGCCTCATTCATTACCTCCCTGAATCCTTTACTTGAATGCCACCAGTCGTTTGGTCCGTAAAACATGTTCGGAAGCGAGATAATACCGACTCTAACGGAATCACCCAGGGCCGACTGGAATAATATTCTGGAACGGGCCCCGTGAACGCTCATGGTCATCAGGTTAACCGCTTTTATATCAGGTCTGTTAGCGTGAAGCCAGTGCTTTAATGCCATTCCTGAATTATAAGTGCGGTCATGCATGATCTCATCTGTTTCTACAACCACCAGGCGGCTCGAGTCAAAGCCCATTTTTTTCAGTGATTCGGCTGCAACTCTTGCAGTGTTTTGATATTCAGACAACAAACCACCTGATTCGATAGGCGTTCCTGTCGTCAACAGAAGAGTATAATGACCCTGTTTGAATTCTCTCATGGCATCCGCCAAAACATAATCACTCACAAATCCTTCTAAAGCCAGGATATCGGTTTTTTCCCGATCAACCGGAGAGAGAATAGGATAGAGATTTCTGAAAAACAAAAAGGAGGGGAGGACGATGATGAGGATAACTGCAATCAAGCCCCAGTAGGTGAGTCCCCAGCGTTCTTTCCTGTTTATCAGCAAATAATTTGTACGCTTCTGTTCCATAGACAATTAATCCCTGAGATGCTCACTTCGTAACAGGTCATTCACTGTCTTCACCGGGTTGAAGGTGATGACAGGCACTTCCATGAACACCGTGATCCAGTGGGCCATGGCTCCATTCCATAATCCGGGACGCTCCAAAGCTTTAAGATTTTTCCCGCCACTCGATTTCAAGGAGATAAAGCCCGTCTCTTCATCAACATAACGGGAAAGATCGAATTTATTGCCATGAAAATCCCTGATGGAACAAACAAGATCAACGGGATTAAAATGGGTTGCTGAATGGAAAATGGCTGACTGCAAGGGATCTTTCATGTTGACCTGTGAAGATTCAACGATCTGAAGCGAAATCCCGTCTTTCTTATCTTTAACCCAATACGGGCCGCCACCGGGCTCACCTTCATTCTTAACCATTCCGCAAACTCTTATGGGCCTGTTCAGTTTATTGAAGAGCCATTGGATCTGATCTTCCGTTGTGAAGCTGCTAAAATTATCGGGTAGATGTATGGAAAGGTATTTTTTTCCGAATTCAGCGATACCCGCGATGTCATCCGCAGTACAAAGAGAATCCTGAACTTTGCCGAGGAATTCGAAAACGTGTTTCTTTACCCATAAAAGATATCCGCCAATTAATTTTTTATGTAATACCGTGGGCTCTTTTAAACGGTCAGGTACAATGTTGTCGATGTTTTTCACGAAAATCACATCCGCCTCAATATCATTCAGGTTCTGCAGAAGAGCGCCATGGCCGCCGGGCCGGAAAAGCAGACTCCCGTCGGCATTTCTGAATGGCTGGTTCTCTTCATCCACTGCAATGGTGTCGGTTGAAGGCATTTGGACGGAATAGCTGATTTCAAAGCTTACACCGAGCTTAGACTCGAAGTAAGCCCTTACATCGGCGGCCAGGCGTTCGAACCGTGGCCTGTGTTCAGGTGAAATAGTAAAATGAAGCCGGGCCACTTTGCTGCTGTTGCTGGCATACAAAGCCGCTTCAACCATATGCTCCTCGGCCGAAGTCCTCGAACCTTCGCGATAATCATGAAAACGTATCAGCGCCTTCGGCAGGGAAGAGTAGGCAAGACCATTCGCATTAAGAACATGATCTATAATAGTATTGTAATCATGAGCCTTAAGGAGCTCATCTATAATAAAGCCGTTACGCTCAAGCCTCAGCGATAATTCGCTGTAGAAAGCGATTTCGTGAAGATGACTTATAAAATACCAGACCGAATTAAAGCCCTGATCGCTTGCAAGAAGCTTATCGCCCAATGGGCCGGCTTCGTGTTTCTCGCGGAATTCGAACAGATGCCTGAACATCCTGCTGGCTGCCCCTGAAGCCGGGACAAATTTTACAATACTCTGTACCTCAACTGTTTGATCAAAATATGTGATGAATTTTTTCTTCTCTTCATCTCCGAAACAAACAATGCCATTTCCTGAAATGGCCGGGCTTACCAGGTCAATAAACGGGAAACCCTGAACGAAATGCGAGATCTGCAGTTCAAGAGCGTCAGCGCTCATTCCTCTCTCCCTTATCTGATTTAGGTCGTTGTTGGAAAACATTGAAATAAATTTGTGCAAAGATAGAAAACAGCTTTATCTTTATATAACCAATTTAATATCGAGTGAGTATGAAAAATTTGATCATTATTGTCCTGTTGTTCAACGGATTAATACTATCTGCCCAGATTGCCCCACATAAATATTTTATTGAGTTTACCGATAAAAACCAGAATCCTTATTCTCTTAACCGTCCCGAAGAATTCCTTACACAACGGGCTATCGAACGCCGGCAGATGATGGGGATAGGGTATGAGGAAAATGACCTTCCCGTGACTCCCGCTTATATTCAGGCAATTCAAAATATTGGAGCGCTGATACTTAACCCGACAAAATGGCTCAACGGGACCACTATCTACCTGGCTGATACTACCCTGATCAATGCAATAAAAATTCTCCCCTTTGTGAAATCCGTTGTGAAGAACGAGGTGGTTTACCCTATAGAGAAGGAATCTTTTGATAAATTTTATATTGAAGATCAGTTAGTTGCTATAGTTGAACCCGTATTGTCGACCAAAAATGCCCTGGGTTATGATTACGGTGAATCCTATGATCAGATTCATATGGTTAACGGTGATGTGATGCAGCAGAATGGCTTTCGGGGTCAGGGAAAGGTCATTGCACAGCTGGATGCTGGCTTCTATCTTGTACCTTCTCTTCCTGCCTTTGACAGCCTTCGTGCTAATAATCAAATACTTGGTAGTAAAGATTTCGTAAAAGACGGCCGGCCGATGTTTGACGACCCTACAGATCAGCATGGGATGTGGGTTCTTTCAATCATGGGAGGGATACTTCCCGGGCATCTGATCGGATCAGCACCAAAAGCCGGCTTCTGGCTCCTGAAGACCGAAGAAAAGCCATATGAATATGAGACTGAGGAATATAACTGGGTATCAGGTGCAGAGTTTGCCGACAGTGTCGGGGCTGATATAATTACATCATCCCTTGGTTACTCCGTATTCGATTCAACATTTAAAGAACATTCCTGTGCCGATATGAACGGGCATACAACAGTTTGCAGCAGGGGAGCCAACATTGCCTTCAGCAAGGGTATCGTGGTGATTGTAAGCGCTGGAAATGAAGGGTATAACGCGAACTGGAAGTGCGTGAGCGCACCGGCCGATGCCGATAATGCCCTGGCTATCGCAGCCGTTGATTCAAATGGTATAAGAGCCGGGTTCAGCTCATTGGGAGTAGATACAGGAGGACGGGTAAAACCAAATGTAGCAGCCATGGGAGCTCTTACCGTAATTCAAAATTCCGGTGGTTCTGCCTCAAGGGGGAGTGGCACTTCGTTCTCTGCACCTATCATCACCGGCATGACAGCTTGTCTGATGCAGGCTAAACCTAGCTATTCAAACATCTTTGTTATAAAGGCCATTGAACGATCATGCAGCCATTATGCATCGCCCGACAGCCTCACCGGATATGGTATTCCTGATTTTGTTAAAGCAATGAATATCATGAATATTAAAGATTTGATTGAAAGTAATAATTTAAGTGTTTATCCAAACCCGTTTACATCTGGATTTACTATTAAGTTTACTACGGAACGTCCTGGACCAGCTACGATTCAGCTTATTGATGCTATAGGTACAACTGTAAGTGTTAGAAATATCAGGGCGACAGTAGGGGAGAATACCCTGGTTGTTAATGGTTTGTCGGAATTGAATGCAGCATTATACCTGGTTACACTCAATTCAGATTTTCTTCATGCAGTGAGCCGGGTGGTTAAATTGCCGTATTAAACTCTCAAAAGCAGTCTTTCAAGGTATTATTAAGCCCGGTTGTTGATTATTTTCAGCCGGGCGTTTTTGTCGGCATATGTTTACAAATGTAATTACACCTGTAAACATAATACAATTCCGGCATCTGCTATCTGATATCTGATATCTGCCAACAGCCCGGTGTCGCTATCGCTCGCAAATCACACCGCCGCTACGGTGGCTGCGCTCACCTGAGGCGGCTTGTGTGAATCGCTACGCTCGCTCCACCAGATATCTGCTATCTGATATCAGATTTACGGTTTACATTGATAATTTTATATACATTTACATCATTATCCAGTATAGTTACAAGAGTAAATCATCCTCACACAAAGAGTTACGGCTGTAAACTAAACGAATGAAAAAATATATTAATTTAGAGAATACGCGCAAAATCAGATTGATACGTATCAATGGTTAAACTTATAGATTAACAACACTATGATCGGAAGACTTTTAGAATTGATGCGGATAAAGAACATGACATCTTCGCAGTTGGCAGATACGATTGGAGTACAGCGCTCTGGTATTTCTCACTTTGTATCAGGCCGGAATAAACCCAGTCTTGAGTTTATTTTAAAAATTCTGAAGGAGTTTCCTGATGTTAATCCCGACTGGATGCTTTTTGGAAATGAACCTGTTTTCAGAAATGATTTGGCCGTCAAGCCGATTTTTTCAGATGATTTGTTCAGTGAGTCTGTAAAACAGTCAGAGAAGCCAGAAAAGAAAACAGAAAAAAAAGCGGTATTAATACCCGGAGGGAGCCCTGCACCGGTATTCGTCCCCGGTATGGAATCTGAAAATAAAAGGAAGGATACAGAAAATAAAGAAAAAAAATTCCCCGAAAAATATGTTGTTTTCTATAATGACAGAACGTTCAGGGAGTATTTTTCCGAATAACCAGGAGACTTTCGGGGAGTATTTCCCCGATTAATTAACGGCACGTCTAAGAAATCAGACCCTGTCTAATTGCGAAAAGTAGAAACTTCCTTCCCTTTCGGCGGTGGCATCGGCGTCTGAGCCATGCACTGCATTTTCGGTCATACTTATTCCATACAATTTTCTTACAGTTCCTGAATCTGCCTTTGAAGGGTCAGTAGCGCCGATAAGTTTACGAAATTCGGCAACAGCTTCTTCTTTTTCGAGGATTGCGGCGATAATGGGACCCGACGACATAAAGCGTGTAAGGTCTTCGTAAAAGCTTTTACCATCATGTTCTGCATAAAACAATCCGGCCTGATGCTTGCTCAGGTGTACTAGTTTCATGGCAACAAGCCTGAATCCGGCCTTTTCAATCATTGAGAGGATATCTCCTGCATGCCCGGCGGCTACTGCCGAAGGCTTGATCATAGTAAATGTGCGCTTCCCGGCCATAATAATTTTGTATTAATTTGACGGCGGCAAAAGTAAGACTATTTTTAAAAATATGTACTTTTGTGCCCTCATTCATGGAAAACTATTTAAAAGATACGGATTTCATTAAGATCCAGGAGACCCTGGACAAATCCGGCAGCATCATTATAACGACTCATACGAATCCCGACGGGGATGCAATTGGAGCCAGCCTGGCTATGTTCCTTTATCTGTCGAAGCGCGGGTTCATTGTCCATGTTGTCATTCCTGATCTCTATCCTGAGTTTCTTGCCTGGATGCCTGGCGCTAAAGAAATCATGATCTTTGAACAGCATCCCCTCGAATGCAAACAATTGGTGAAAGAAGCAGATCTTATTATTTGCGTTGATTTCAATAATCTGAAAAGACTGAATGAGCTGGGAGATGATTTCCGGCGTTCGGATGCAGCTAAGATACTGATCGATCATCATTTGAATCCGTCTGATGAATTCAGTTTGAAAATATCATTCAACAAGATCTCTTCAACGTCAGAACTGATCTATGATTTTATTTGTGAATCGGGTTATAAAAGCCTGATCGACAAACATATTGCCGAGTGTTTATATACCGGAATTGCCACTGATACCGGTTCTTTCAGCTACTCTTGCAATTACGTCAAGACCTACCTTATCACGGCTGAGTTATTCCGTCTGGGCATTGACGGTGAGCATATCCACAGGCTTATTTACGATACGTATTCAGAAAGCCGTTTAAGGCTGCTCGGATATGCTGTAAGTGGCGGGCTCAGGGTTCTTCCCGAATACCATGCGGCATACATCGTGCTTACCAATGAGGATCTTGAACGATTTAGCTACCAGGTAGGCGACACTGAGGGAGTTGTAAACTATGCGCTGTCTATCAGAGACATTAACCTTGCCGCCCTTTTTATGGAGAGGGATGGTCAGGTAAAGGTCTCATTCCGGTCAAAAGGCAGTTTCTCTGTTGACCGCCTTGCCCGTGAGCATTTCGGGGGTGGGGGACATCGCAATGCCTCAGGTGCAAACTGTAACGAGAGCCTCGATGTAACGATCAGCAGGTTTCTTGACTTACTTCCCTCATTCGGGGAAGACCTTATTCATGTATATAATGACTGAGGATGTCTGGTTTTAATCATCCTGTAATTTCAGCGGCTTTCAAGCTTCATACCGGAGCATTATGTGCTATTGCTTTCTCTTTTTTACTCCTTTCCTGTGAACCGGAGACACGTCATGCACGCTCCACTGACCATATTCGTATGATGGATGAAAAACTGATCAGCTATAACCGGCAGGCTGTACAGTCAGAATCTAATGAGATTGAGGATTATATCGTGAGGCATCGGTGGAAGATGCTGAAAACCTCCACCGGTCTACGGTACAATATTTATAAAGCAGGAAACGGTAAGAAAATCATAAAGGGAGCTGAAGTACGCCTCAGGTATAAGCTGTTCCTTATGAATGGAGGAGAACTGTATAATTCAGAAACAGACGGCATCAGAATTATTTACCCGGGAGCTTCCGAAGGGGAAACCGGTCTGCAGGAAGCGCTTCTGCTGATGCGGCAGGGTGACTGTGCAAAACTCATCGTTCCTTCGCACCTGGCATTTGGCTTGCTTGGCGATCTTAAAAGAATCCCGGCTTCGGCAACCCTGGTTTATGATATTGAAAGCCTTGATCCGGCTCCTTGAAACCGTTAATAACCTGTGTAAAAGTGTTAATAAGTAGGCTTCTTTTTATTGATCCGGCTGCAGCGGACTTCACTATCTTGTTGAGGCTTTTAATGACTTGCTAATCAATATAAAATGCATGTTAAATTATTGAATAAGAGTTTATTAGTAAATTGAATTAAATAAATTTTCTCAGTATAAACATTAAAAACAATTAAAAACAATTAAAAACAAACACATGAAAAACAATTTTCTTAAACCGTTGGGGATTTTATTGTTGCTTGCTCTGACGACTTTTGCCTGTTCATCCAAGTATGCAGGATTTGATAAAACGGCAAATGGCCTGTATTATAAAATTATCAAAGAATCGAAAGATACTCTGAAACCAAGATTAGGGGACTGGGTTTCTCTGAACATGAGCTGGCAGTACAAAGATTCGGTGATGTTCGACAGCCGGAAAGCCCAGGGTGGCATGCCAATAAGGTTCCAGGTTCCCGCCTCGGATTTTAAAGGTGATCTTTACGAAGGTATTAAACTCATGTCGGCCGGCGATAGCGCAGTATTCCTCATTAATTCTGATTCACTCTTCAGGAAAACCTTCAGACAACCCAGCCGTCCGAAATTTGTTGACACTAACTCAGTAGTTACGTTTCACGTCAAACTGATTTCAATCGATAATCCGCAGTCTCTGATAAAAAAAGAGCAGGATGAACTCGTGAAATATCTTACAGACAAAAAAATTACTGTACAGCCTGCCGAATCAGGACTATATTTTATTGAAACTGTCGCCGGCAAGGGACTCGCGATTGATACCGGAATGTGGGTTTCAGTTCATTTTAAAGTCCTTCTTATCGATGGGAAGCAACTCTTTTCTTCCTATGACAGGGGAGAACCTATTACTTTTGAATATGGGAAGCGGTTTGATACTCCTGGCGTTGAACAAGCCATCGGGATGATGAAAAAAGGAGGTAAGGCAATGGCTATCGTTCCTTCCAAAATAGCTTTCGGTGAAACCGGAAGAGGGAGTGTGGTTCCGCCTTTCGCAACCATGATTTATGAACTGGAAATTGTAAACGTGCAGACCAAGGCCGAGCATGATAAAGCGGCTGCAGAAGAGAAGAAGAAGGCCCAGGAAAAGCTGATGAAAAACAAAATTGAAGAAGCAGCTTCTCTCGGTAAATACCTGAAAGAAAAGAATATAACAGCCAAACCCACGGCTAGCGGAATTTACTATATCGAGAGAGTAAAAGGAACCGGAACGAAGGCAGCGGCAGGTAAAGTAGTAAAAGTTCATTATACCGGAACACTGCTGAATGGAACAAAATTTGACTCCAGCCGCGACAAAAACCAGCCCTATGAATTCACACTTGGCCAGGGCCAGGTGATAAAAGGATGGGACGAAGGCATTGAACTCATGAACGTGGGTGGAAAAGCTACCTTGATCATCCCTTCCAATATGGCTTATGGCGAACGCGATAAGGGTACTATTCCTCCTTATTCGACCTTGGTTTTTGAAGTTGAACTAATGGATGTGAAAGACGCTAAGCCTGCAGCTCCTGCAAAATAAGGTTCTGCGATGAGGAGAATCCTGTTGGCGATAATAGTATTGACCTGGTTCCTGCCCTCCCGGGGGCAGGAACTTGTTGTCAATTTTACATTCGACACCGTCTGCCTCACGGAAATCACTCATTTTCAAAGTCTCTGCAAAATTGTTGATACTTCAGCCCAGCCCCGCGACAGTATTATTTCCCTGGCCTGGGATCTTAATGGTGATGGAAAATTCGACGATGGGAAGGACACCGTTAACGAGATAAGCTTCGCAACGGCCGGCCGGCATAACGTTGGATTAAAAGCGATCTCCGAAAACGGACTGGCAAAAGCTTTATATAAGCTGGTACCGGTAAATTATCTCAAGCCCCTGTTTACATCATCTTCAAGCTGCACACAGGAACCTGTAAGCTTTTCAAACCACACTATTGTTGAAGGTGATACGGCAGTCTCCTATTTTTGGAGATTTGGTGACGGAACAACGCTTACAGGGGTGAAGAATCCGGTGCATTTCTACGCAGATTCCGGAATTTACTACGTGGACCTTATTGCCAGTTTCCCTTCAGGCTGCCAGGATTCTATAAAAGACTCTGTATTTTTGGCAGGTCCTCCGACTGTTGTTTTTGAATTCTCGAGAGACACTATTATGATTGCTGGAGACAGTCTCTTTGCAAGTGTTCAGGGAACCTATGACAGTGTTACATGGTCAACCAAAGCTAAATCCTTTACCATAATGATAACCTCTGCAGGGTACTATTCGGCCACGGTCTACTCATCTGGATGCTTCGCTCAGGCTGGCTTCCATGTTATTGTGAAAGAGCGTCCCGCCGATCCTGTGATTTGCAATATTTTTACTCCAAATGGGGATGGGTATAATGACTACTGGCAAATTCTTAACCTTGATTTTTTTAAACCCTGCCAGGTGAATGTTTTTAATCGCTATGGCATAGAAGTTTTTTCAAGCAGTGACTATAAAAATACCTGGGATGGAACCTTTAACGGAAAACAGCTGGCAAATGATACGTATTATTATTTTGTCCGCTGTATTAACCAGGTCCTTTACCAGGGAAACGTAAATATTTTAAAATAACCAGGGGAACGTCTTAATGATGACCAGGTACCGGATGCTGTTTCTTTTTCTGTTAATTATCCCGGCGATGATTAAAGCCCAGCAATATCCGATATTGGATGAATACCGCATCAACCCGGGCATCCTCGCACCATCGTTCACCGGGACCGCTTCACTGTTTCAGGTCTATCTTACTCAGCGAAATGAATGGACTGGTATCCCGGGAGCCCCTGTAACAGGTGCAGTGAATATTGAAGGAATCCCTGTGAAGAATATGGGCCTTGGAACTAATATCCTAATCAATAAGGCCGGGATAGTCCGGTATTTCTCGGTAAGCCTTAATTATGCCTATCACCTTCAGATAGCAAAAGATCACTTTCTTCATTTCGGGGTATCCCCGAATTTGTACCAGAATTCAATCGATCTTTCAAATCTTATCGTTGCCAATCAAAATGATCCATTGCTTAACGGATCGGGTAAAACTACTGAAACGTTTATCAACATAGGAGCAAGTCTTATGTATTCATTCAAAACACTGAATGTTTGCTTTGCCTTCCCATATCTGTATAATAACCGGTCTTTATATCGCGATACCCAGTATTCCAACTACCTTACCATGGGTACGAATTTCCTGCTTTATCTGAATTATACACTTGCGTTTTCGAATGACTGGGGAATGCAGTTTGACGTGCTTTACCGTAATATGCAATATACTCCATGGCTTATCGATGCCGGTATCATGGTTAAATACAAGGAAAGTTACTGGTTGGGATTGTTATACCGGAAAGGAAATGTGATTGTGCTGAATGCAGGGCTCTCTATTGCAAACTCTTTCGTGCTAGGATACAACTATGAATTTTCAGGGAGTGCAATGATGGGTAAAAGCGGCGGAACCCATGAAATCACACTGGGATATACCCTTCGCGCAAAAGACAGTAAGAAAGTGACTCCTCTCAAGATTAAAGACTACTGAAAATGATACTCAAGGGAATAACAAACGGTCTGCTTCTGATCTGTGCCCTGGGGGTTCTGATACCTGCAGCAGCAAAGGGCCAGAATGCTACAAAGCGGAGCGGAATAGGCTTCAGACTCGATGAAAATCCTCCGGTAAACAAGTTACATTCCTTTGATTCCCTGCTATCAGCTCATGGTCAGAAATATTCCATTTCTGTCACCTCATATATACTTCCACTGGTCCCCCAATATACCGATACCTTAAGAGCTTTTTCGCAACGCGGAATAGAGCTTATGGATAACACTCCGACGCATGCCACACAATTTTTCAACGTGTTAACTTATCAGGATACAAATTTATACAGGAATAAGCCAGGCGTGGATCACATTAATGGCCAGAAAATATGCCTTCAATATACTTCGTATGATACTACTTATCCTCATGGCGAAGGCTATATTAATTTATTCGGGAATATGGTGATCAGCTATAACCCCGGTGAATTCCATGACCTTCTATCACCTTCTGCCTACTTTGCAGTATATCTTAATGGACCGGTTAACCGTCTTTGCTTATTCTATAACGTTCAGTCTGTGAATATTTCAGATCCCGATACGCTGTATCTGAAATCGTTCTGGGACGAGACCATTACCTTTGCCGATCAATGGTACTTCCGTTATCACAAAGTAAAGAACAATGATGTGGTAATGCATGATTCGGCAGTTAATCTTCTGGGCAGACGATCGCTTGATATATTCGACTCAATCAATCTTGGCAGACCCTATACCTGGATACAGCCTTATGGCCAATATCCCTGGATCAGTCCGGCAAAGATAAAGGCCATACTCGGAAGCAATCTTGGTTTTAAGCAGGCTACTTCGTTTATTACCCCTACAAGCCTGTGTTATAACGAATACAATCCGCAGAAAATAAAACAATTCGGAATTGGAAGTGAAGGCTTATCAATGGAGAGTTCAAGCTTCAGCTTCAACTCGCATCTCATAGCGGAAGCTGTAGCCAAGCATTTTGTCCTTTTTGATTTAGCCAGGCTCACAAACTCCTACGGAGGCTGGAATGCTTACCTTCAAAGGATGGACAGCCTGCTTGTGTGGTGTTCAGCGAACAACATCCCGATCAGGACTTATTCGCAGTGGAAATCATTGATTTACGACAGTATAGCACAAAAGGTGACAAATATCTTTCCCAGGCTGGACGTCGACCTGGATAATGATGGCTGGCCGGATGGATTCGACAAAGATACAACTGCTATCGCTGGCCGGTTTGATCAGACCGACGGAGTTCCATACAGCGGTGGAAAATGTTTTAAGATCAATGGGGGTGGAACGGTTTGCCAGATAAACAGACTGGCCGGGCTCGAAAAGAGGGCCAACGTATTTCAGATATCTACCAGATCTTCAGGTAACGATACCAGCAAGGTACTTATTACAGTGAATTTTCCGGAATTTAACCAAACGGTTTCTTTCGAAGTAAATTCAGATTCCACAGCCTGGATGCAATATCAAAATATTGTTTATGTACCTGATTCAGCTACTGTTGCGAATTTTACAATAACCCATGATTCGGCCTATCACGACACGGTGAAAGTAAGCGGTATTCAATTCCGCTCGTCAGGCTTCCTTAATAAATCGAAATATCCTTTACAGACTGAAACAGCAAACCTCCAGTTTCCTTCAATTGACCTCAGCTCTCTGGTGATTGATTCAATTTATCAGCCATCTGAGATTTCCTGGACTTTCAGGGGAAATCATTCTCTGAGATTTTCAGTTAATGCTGCAGGATTAATGAAAGTCAATAAACCGTATTCATTCTGGATCGGAAGAGACAGCATGTACGCGGTTGCTCAGAGCCCAGACGGGATGACCGACAGCTGTTTTTTCAGGTTCAGGTCCGATTCTGTCCCCACGGGATGCTCTGGCCAAAGTATAACAATCTCTATTCTCGACACGATTACGAGTTCAGATTATATTTTATGGACTTCGGCTCCACATGATTCCACAATGACCGACTCCATAATCTATAACCCCACAGTCTCCCCTGTTATCAGTACAATGTATCGTGTAATGGTTTATAACCTTATGGGAAATATTAATCGCGACAGTATTTATATCACGCGTTATCCTTTCCCTGTGCCAGCACTTTTTACTGATTCAACGATATGTGCAGGCACGTCTGTTGTGCTTACAGCAGAGGGAGGCACGCAGTTCTTATGGAGTACAGGCGATACTACTGCTTCCATTACAGTTATGCCCGATACGCTTACTGTATATACAGTCCATGTAACTAACCAATGGAACTGCTCTGCTGAAGATACAAGCGTGATTCATGTCGAGACGGTTCCGGTGGTAAAACTTTCAGGGCTCTTTAAGCAGTATTGTGCTGATGAGAATTGTGTGCTTATGCAGGGTACTCCCTGGAATGGACATTTCGGAGGAACCTCCGGGGTACTTGGCAGTTTATTCTGTCCAAAACTGGCTAATGCAGGGATAGACACTGTATGGTACGGGTTAACGACTGAACATGGATGTTATACTGCCGATACAGTTTATGTTACCGTCAATCCGATTCCGGTTATTCCGGGCTTGCCCGACACAACTCTTTATGCTAATAAAAGACTCATTCTAAACGCTGGTCCGGACGCCGATAATTATCTGTGGTCCAATGGTGATACAACCCAGATAACTGTTGCCGATTCTGTACATCATGGATTGGGACTGCTGAAAATATGGGTCTATGTGACCAGGGAAGCTTGTGTTGCAAGAGATACTGCCCGAATCACTTTTATTAAAAATCCTACTTCCATCAATGAGCTGACTTCTGAGGATATGGTATCGGTCTATCCTAATCCTTTCAATGAAAGTATCAGCATAGTCATGAAAGAGAATCCCGGTAAGGGAGATCAGTTCAGACTGTTTGACCTTAGGGGAGAACTGATCACTTCATGTTCCATAATCGGTCAGACCACAACTATACCTTTCCCAGATGCCGCATCAGGCACATATATACTCCTGCTGAGGCACAGCGACAGGGAGTACTTTGTAAAGGTTGTAAAGCTATAACTACCTGATATCGAGGGAATCGATTGCATTGGTGAGTTCTTTTGGCCTGTATGGTTTTGCAAGATATTCATTCATCCCGGCGAGAAGGCATTTTTCACGGTCGGTCATGATTACATGGGCCGTTACTGCAATGATCTTAACGGGTGGTATTGCTGATTTTCTCTCTTTCTCATAGTTCCTGATTATCCGGGTTGCTTCAATACCATCCATTATCGGCATAGCTATATCCATGATGATCAAGTCGTAATGTGTTTCACGAAATTTCTCAAATGCAATTTTCCCGTTTTCTGCGACCTCAACGTAATGGCCGGCTCTACTCAGAGTAGTAGCACAAAATTTCTGGTTCAGGATGTTATCTTCTACCAGTAGTATGTTTAAGGCCCTGCTCTTTTTAATCTGAAGTTGTTCCCGCTTGATGTTGTTCAAGAAGGCTTCCGCATCGCCGACTTCATATAATAAGGTAAACCAGAAAGTAGAACCACTATCCTTTTTGCTGATCACCCCGATTTTTCCTTTCATCAGATCAATCAGGTTTTTCGAGATTGATAAGCCGAGACCGGTACCTTCAAATTGTTTTAGCAGGGGGCTATCAACCTGTGCATATTCCTTAAAGAGGTTGGGCTGTTCTTCTTCCGGGATTCCCACACCGGTATCACTTACTTCAAACTTCAACAGGATATGCCCCGCAGGAAGGCGATCCATGGCACAGATGGAGTCGGGTAAATAATCGGTAAGCCTCATATCGTCAAGCCGGCCTGGATCAATAAGCTCTACTGAAACTACAACAGACCCCTCCGGAGTGAATTTTAATGCATTATTAGTAAGGTTCACCAGGATCTGATGCAAACGAATGGCATCCCCTATAATACATGTCGGTACGGCCGACTGTATCCTGTATGATAGCTCTATACCTTTGCCTTTTGCCCTGAGAAACAACATCTTGATCACCTGGTGAATTTCCTCATGGAGCATGAAGGGCTTGTTTTCAAGTTTCAGCTGACCGGCTTTTATTTTTGAGAAATCAAGAATATCGTTAATGATAGCCAGGAGATTATGGCTGGAGATATTGATAACTTCCAGCAGTTCACGTTGTTCCGGACTAAGGTTAGTCTGGTCAAGGATATTATAAATTCCAATGATGCTGTTCATCGGGGTCCTGATCTCGTGGCTCATATTGGCCAGAAAGATAGTTTTGGTATGGTCGGCATCATAAGCTTTCATTCTTGCTATCTCAAGTTCTTTGAGCACCTGAGCATTTTTGCTTTCGAGTTCCAGGATGCGGGACTCCAGCTCGTTTAACTTTAATCCATCCATAAAATCAAAACTTATTCAATTGGTTTTTCATTATCGAATATAATTGCTGCTGGTTGATGGGTTTGGAAATATAATCGTCAAACCCAGACTCGAGCAGTTTCTCCCGGTCTCTGGCCATTGCATAAGCTGTCTGGGCAATAAAGGGAATATCTCTGTATTGCTTCCATGTTTTCCTGATTTCATGCATCAGTTTTACCCCGTCCCAGGGAGGTGGGAGGTTGATGTCGAACAGCATAATATCGAAAAATTTGTTTTCATCGGCCCGGCTCCTGATGATCTTCAGGGTTTCGTCACCATTCACGGCTGCAACAACACGGCCCAGCGCTTTGGTCATCTCGGTGAGCACAAGCTTGTTCATCAAATCGTCTTCAACAATAAAGATGTCAAGGTTGTGCAGACCTTTTGCTTTTTTCTTCAGATCATTGTCGGGATGCGTGGTTTCTTGCGCTTGTACTGTTGTGGCCCGCAAGTAAAGAGTCACTGTTGTCCCAATGCCTCTTTCCGACTGAATCTCCAGCGTTCCCTGCATCATCTCAAGCAGGCTTTTAGCCAGAGGTAGTCCCAGTCCTGTCCCTTTGCCTTGTTTTGAGAAGCCGGTAGTATCGCTTCTGTACGGGGCCATGAGCTCGGGCAAAAACGCAGTGTCTATACCGGCTCCGGTATCTTTAATTCTTACAGAGATCCGGTTATCATTCTTATGATATTCGGTTGAAATATTGATAAAGCCCTGCTCTGTAAATTTAATCGCATTATCCAAAATAACACTGAGCGCTTTTGACAAGCCGGTCTCGTCGGCAAAAGCTTCAGGAATATTTCCCGGTTTGAAATTCAGTTTCAGTTTTTTCTTATTGGCTTGAAAGAGATATACCTGAATGGTGTTCGCGACAATACCGTTCAGAGAGCAAGGTACCGGCTTCAGGCTAAAGTCATTGGATTCAACCCTGCTGATATCAATAATGTTGTTTAATAAATGCAGCAGGCGGTCACCGCTTTCCAGCACGGCGTGCGCATAGTCGAACAACTCCTTGTTCTCCAGCATCGATAGTTCTGCCTCAAGAAGGCTTGCAAAACCTATAATGTTATTTAATGGAGTCCGGATCTCTGAACTTACATTAGAAAGAAAAGAATTCAAAAGAAAATTGGCGTCTTCTGCTTTCTTCAGGGCTTTTTTCAAAACCATATCCTTTTCCCTTTTCTCGTCGTATTCCTCTTTAATGATAAGGGTTCTCGAATTTACGGTCTTCTCAATCTCCAGATCATAGTCTCTGACTTTTGCCAGGGCTTTATTAAGCTCTTCTTCTTTTTCCTTTAGTTTCAGGTTAAGCCTGAATGATTTCTTTCTGAGAGAAAAGAATTGCAGAGTTAAACCCGCGATTAACGCTACCAGAAAAAAGATCAGTATTATTGTAAAGGTGTTCATCTTGGTTTATTTGTAGGCTATAAATAAATCTTCTTCCGGATTGATCGAATATTTGTCAAGTTCAACAGGCCATTTATCCCGGTAGGGGTTGTGGCGTTTAACTGTAAAACCTTTGCTCTCAAGCCGGCTCGAATAATCCTGCCCGTAGATGCGTACATGGTCATACTGTCCGAATATTTTCTCTCGCTGTTCCGGTGTTGTCACAGAAGGATCCTCAAAAGTTTTCTCCAGAATCTTTGAAATAGGGACCTGAAGAACAGCCCAGCCTCCCGGTTTTAAAACGCGGTGAAGTTCCCCCATGGCTTTCCGATCGTCGGGAATATGCTCCAGCACATGATTACAAATGATCACATCGAAGGAGTCATCTTCAAAAGCAAGCCTGGTGATGTCAAGGATATTAGTACTCTGTTCGTAATAAAAACCTTCCTGATATTTCATTCCTGCCTCGTAGGTAATGTTAGGCAGGCTGCTCAAAACAGAGCGTAGACAAGCTTCAGGAGCAACATGGAATACTTTCAGAGGGGCTGTGAACATATTCGTTTTCTCGCTCATAAAAAGATACACCAGACGGTCTCTGTCGAGAGAATAACAACGGGGACAAACGTTGTTCAGACGATATCCTGCTCCAATAATCTGCTTCTGGTAGATTACTGGTAGATCAATACCTCCGGAACGAAATTTGCGGAAGAAATTTCTGCAATATGGGCAGTAGTATGTATCCCCATGCAGAATAAATGCCGAAGTCTTCTGATACATTCCTCTCAGCTTCTTTGCCAGCCAGAACGGGACTAACTTCTTAAGGGATGAATTCATACTTGTGAAAAATAAAATTTATTTTAATGAAATAATATACATTTTTCTTGAAACCAAGCTGTCTGCAAAACGAAAAATGCAAATATAGCAGGCATTCTCAAGCTCACCAACAAATTTATCAAATTCAATGGTTCCCGGGCCTTCAGGAGAATTACAAATAGTAAGGATTTGTTTCCCCTGCATAGTATAAAGTTCGGCTGAGAGAATTTTTTTCTCGGTAAGGCTCAGTGAGATGTACAGATACCCTGATTTATAATAACAATGGATGATTGTGAAATCTGGCGCAATCGTTTTTTCTTCAACCGCCAGAAGAGAAGAATCGTGACATTCAAATGCCCCGATATCATATTTGACGGGCCATGGCCTGGACCTGCCGGCAAAATCGGTGTTCAGAGGAAACCCAGTCAATGGTGAGCCTTTATTTACTGCAGGGGAGGTGGGCTGCAGATCATAATTACCGATGGATGGGTTGATGAATTTTATTTTACTGATATCAGGCAGAAGCAGATTATCCTGCTGCGACAAAGTGGTCCCGCTGGCAGTTTTTATATATTCTCCCCCGGGATTGGTAATTATATTATCGGATGCCATGCTGTTTACAGCCCCTGTATTCCTGAAATCTATGCCGTTTGCAAGAGGTGAAACAATCGTGTTAAATACCAGGTTATAGCCCCTTCCCGAGGCAGGGGTTTGAGTGCCCACGTAAATACCATGTTTCTGTCCCGGGCCCGGGAAATTTTTTCCCGGGTTCACAATGAGATTATTGTAAATATAGTTTCCTCCCTGGCCTAGTTCATCAATACCGTCTCCTTTACCGTCTTTGATAAGGTTTGAGAAACAATTGCAGGATGAACCACCACCAAGTAAAAAGCCGCTCATCTGCGCGAAGACCTCAGCCTGGCTGTCCTGGAAAACAGAGTTGTTATTCACATAACATGCCGAGTCAGCGCTTGAAACCTGAATGCCATCCCATCCCGTGTTTTCCACCCGGTTGTTGTAGACATTCAACCCCCGCACAAGGTGAGGATACACCAGAGTGTCCTTGCCATTGCAATGGATGGTATAGCCACTGAAATAAGAGTGCCCCAGATACATCCCTTCGTTCGCGATCTCATGAAGGTAGTTGTCATGAATGCTTATGTTTCGCATCACGTAATGACCCCTGGTCGACAGAAAACTGCAGTCAGGATCTGTTTTTGCTACGATCCCTGACCATGTTGCATTATATACCTCAATCCCGGCAATCTCAATACACGTACTCAGTCCCTGAATAGCTACTCCTGCACTCACGGCGCTGATTATAAATCCATACGATCCCGCTGCTGCTATTCCGATGCAACGGATATATGAACAGGTGTCGAACTTAATACCGTAATTCCCATTGGAAAACAAAACCGGCCCTCCAAAGTTCTGGACCAGGATAGGCTGGGTGGCTGTGCCGTGAAGGCTTCGAAGCAAAACAAACTGCCATGCCGACGAGGTGAGATAAATAGTGTCGCCTGGTTTCACGGCCGATGCATTGCCTCGACCGTTGATGACAGACTGGTCTGGCCCGAAAATAAAATGTGCGGCATAGCCATGAAAAGACCCGCCGAGGAGGAGAACAAGAGTTATTGATCTAAGGAATAAACATGTTCGCTTCATGATTGTCGGAATGTTATTGTTTACCCCCGTTTTGCTCTCTCCCAGTTCACCGTCTGCTGCTTCCTTATATACCTTCCGAAACCCAGGTAAACAGCCAGATTCATAATGAAAAAATAGTACGGGACAAATAATATCTTGATTTTGATTTTGCGTTCTTCCAGGATCCAGCCAAGCAAGGCAGCAGCGTAAAAGACTATCTGCCCCCAGAACAGCCAGGCATAAATACTTCTGATATTGAATAATCCGTCATTTGAGACAACAATAGAGGAACAAACCAGCATGATTAAAAGCCCCAAAGGCGCCAGGGACCATCTGAGTACACGGTGAGAAATATACTGGAACGACAGCAACCCAAAACGAAACGGGTTGAGCAGTTGTTTAAGTCTTACAATCGATTGTATGCCTCCGGCTGAAATCCGGATTTTCCGTTTAAGCTCTTCCCTTACGCTGGCAGAAGGATTCTCGATCGCGTAAGCTTCAGGATCATACTGAACGGTGTACCCCTTTGCAGCAATCCTTAAAGAAATAATAAAATCATCAAGTAAAGTATCCGGCTCAACTGGGCTGAATAACTCTGTTCGTAATGCGAAAAGTTCCCCTGCAGCGCCAACGACAGAATACAGTTCCGCATCCCACTTTTTCAGAGTCGACTCATATTTCCAGTAGATCCCTTCGGTAGCCGCGGCAGAATCTTTCTGGAAAAGCCGTTTCTCCCCCGAAACGCAACCAACACCAGGATCCCTGAATAAATTGACGATCCGTCGAATTGATTCTTTACCAAGCATTGTGTTGCCATCAGAGAAAATAGAAATGGGTGTTTTTACAAATTGCATCCCCCGGTTCATGGCTGCGACCTTACCAGCCCGTTGAGGCTGGTGGTAAACCTCCACACCATCATATTTTTTCAGCATCTCAGGAGTGCCGTCATCAGAACCATCTGTGATCCAAACATGCCTGACTTTTTCTTTAGGATAATCCATCGAAAAGGAATTCCTGATTTTCTCATCAACAAAATCTTTTTCATTGTAGGCCGTCACAAATAAAGTAACTTCGGGTTCAAACTCCCCTGTTGGCAAAGATTTTTTCTTTGTCATCATCCGTTTCAGCCTGACCAGGATATACAACAGTATGCCATATCCCAGGTAGGAGTATACTATGATAAAAAGAAAGAACCAGATAATGATTTTCAGCACCAGCATAAATCAGGAATTATGGTTTCAAATTATATCTTTCGTTCCCAAAGTTTGGTTTCAGGATTATAGGCTTTAAGTATTTTTGCAGGATTACCGCCAACGACAGAGAAAGGAGGAACATCCTTGGTTACAATACTGCCTGCCGCGATCACAGAATGTTTTCCTACCCTCACGCCTGCTACAATTACAACATTCGCACCAATCCAAACTTCGTCCTCAACAGTGATCATTGAAGTGGTTTGTTTCTGATGACTGATGGGTTTTGACAGGTCTTCAAACGAATGGTTAAGCCCCGAAAGGACGATGTTCTGGGCCAGCATAATATCGTTGCCTATGGTCACGGGACCTATCACTGTGCAGCTCAGTCCGATTCTGGAGCGTTCTCCTATGTATACAGGGCCAGCCCCGTTGTTCACGGTTGCAAAGTCTTCAATAGTGGAATCTTTTCCCAAAACGAAATCATTCCAGGGGAACACGTCAATGCGGGTTCTCCCGCGGATGCAAGAATGCCGGCCACGTTTATGTTTGAAAGGATTCAGAAATAATTTCACCCATAACCTCGGCCTGGCCTGGTTTCTTGGGGTAAGCAGATTGATTACAAACAGCTTTAGCCTGGGATTCGACTTTATCCTGCTCATCAAAGATGAAGCGCCGATGTTCGGGGGCGGTGTTTTTTTTTCGTTTTCCATCATCAAATCACATTATATATCTCATTGGCATTGGCCTCCCAGGTATGCCCCCTGGCGAAAGTCACACGTTTCAGGATTTTCTCCCTGGAATTCTCAGTGAGTGCGAGCTCTATCAGATGAACGTACTCCTCGCGTGAAGTGGCCAGGTAAACATGATCTTTAAAAATGCTCATCGCTTCGGTACGTGTTGCAACGGTAGGTTTTCCCATGGCCAGGTACTCATCGATCTTTCGGGGGTAATTCCCAATAGTTACCTCATTGAGGACCTGTGGATTTATTGCAACATCAAAACAATTCAGATAGGAGGGTAGTTCAGCTGGTGGTTTGCTCCCCAGGAAATAAACATTCGGAAGAGTATGAAGTTCTGAATTTTTAAATGCTTCATCCTCCGGGCCAATCAGGACAAGGTTCCAAGCAGGTCGCTGATTTGCAACAAAAGAAAGCGCCTCAATATCGAGCCTCAGCTTAAAGAGGACTCCGACATAACCGATCACAGGCTTCCTTATATCAATGATATCGGCGGGGGCCGGACCATGTATCAGTGATGTATCAAACGCACTCACATCACATCCCTGGCCAACATAAAAAGAATTGGGGTTGAACTGCCTGCAATAATTTGAAAGGTAAACTGAATTGGCCACCGCGAGATCCGCTTTTTTAATAAGAGCTGCCTCTATCCTTATCCCCTGTTTTTTCCACCAGTCAACGGCAACCATATTATCGCGGGAGTAATAGATGAACTTATAGGGTTTCAGCAGATCCTTCAGGTAAAAACTTCTGAACATATCGCTATCGCAGAACACAATGATATTATTAAACCCAAGGGTCTTTACAGCCTTCGCAATCTCCCTGGCAAACCTGCGGTTGTTGATTTTATTGAGGAAATCAAAAATCCGGTTATTCCCGATCTGGCTTATCGATTCAAGTATGGTTTTCGGATACAGTGTCCAAAAATTATCCTTGATTTTAATGAGTGATGGTTCTTTTCCTTTCAGTACATCAAGCCTCATTTTTATATTCGGGTCTTTTCTGTTGCGGATGACCGACAGGCGGTCGGCAGGGTAATTCACGTATAATACCCTGTGATTTGCTGCAAACACATGGGCCAGGTTCACAGGGTTGGAACCTGCGGAATAATTAATTCCCTGAAGGCTGGTAATTACAAAATCAAATCTTGTGCCGGCTTCCATCGTCATCAGGATTTTTTCTTCAGAAGCCCAATCTGTTCGTAAATCTTGTCTACGAAATTTGCCCAGGAGTGGGTCCGGGCCACCCGAATCCTTTCCTTGTGCTTTTCCTGATTGTCTTCTGCAAGTGCTTTGGTGATCTGAATAATATAGTCTTCTTTGGTTGGCGCCAGGTATGAGTCATTGGAAAAATAGAAATTCATGAACCAGGTCTTAGTAGCAACTACAGGTACTCCCATAGCCAGATACTCATCAAGCTTCAAAGGATAATTGATGTTGGTAATTTCATTAATAATCTGAGGGTTGATGGCGACGTCAAAGCCTTTCACGTATCCCGGGAGTTCTGATCCGGGTTTTCCACCGAGAAAAAAAACATTCGGAAGCTGATGCAGACGGCTGTCTTTAAAAGCCTGGTCTTCGGGGCCTACCAAAACCATGCTCCAGTCTGGCCGCTGCTCAGCGACGTACACAAGCAGGTCTATATCGAGGCGGATGCTGGTAAGGTTCCCGGTATATCCTATCCTTGGATGGGGTATTGACCTGAGTTCTTCAGGTACTTTCAAGCTGCCATCATCATCTCTGTAAAGATCAATATCACAGCCCTGTCCGATAAAATGGGAGTTAGGATTATATTTGGCTGCATAATCAGAGAAGTATGGAGAATTAGTCACCACCAGATCCGATTTTTTGATCAGCAAAGGCTCCAGCCTGATCCCGTGCCGGGCATGATAGGCGACCTTTGTAACATGGTCTCTAAGAAAATATATCTGGGCTGAAGGATTAAGCAGCTCCTTGAAATTGAAGCCATTGATCATGGAAGTGTCGTTCAGGACAATATAATCACGAAAGTTAAGCCTTTCGATAGCGGTTTTAACCTGCTTTGCGAATCGCTTGTCGTTCATCTTATTAAGCCAGTCGAAAAGTCCCGGGTTCGATATCCAGTTGATGGATTCAAGTACCGTCCTGGGGTATAATACCCACAGATTTTCATTGATCTGCAGCAGGTCAGTATCTTCTCCGCTAAAAACCTTACGGTATTTCCTGGTTTCCGGCGCATCCCGTCTGAAAAGCTGGAAACTTCTCTGCAAGGGAGTATCCAGAAAGATAACCCGGTTCGTTTTGCACAGCTCCAAGGTGATATATTTCAGTACTGTGGCAACAAATGTGTCCCATGGCTGAATGCTGTGAACAATAATATCTCTTCCTGTTGGCATATTGCTAAGATTATTTGGTTGATAAAATTTCATTATAAATCTGAAGCACACCCTGGGCCATATTTTTCCAGGTGAACTTCCTTGCCTGTTCCAGTCCGGCAGCAACCAGCCCGCTGCGCAGATTGTGATCGGAAAGCAGTCTGAACATGGCTTCGGTGAGCTCTTCAGGCCGGAAAGGATCGCAGAACAGGGCGGCATCTCCTGCCACTTCGGGCATGGAAGAAGTGTTGGAAGTAATTACCGGTGTTCCGCAAGCCATAGCTTCAAGCATAGGAATTCCAAAACTTTCCCTGAGTGAAGGATAAAGAAATATCGTGCTCAGCGAATAAATGCCAGGGAGTTCTGAGTTCGGCACATAGCCTGTAAGAATAATATGGTTCTTCAATTCCGGATCCCCTGTTTCTGCAATCAGGCGGGCAAGCGCCTCCCGGTCAAAATCAAGCATCACCAGAGGTATTTTTTCATCAGACTGCTTCAGAAAGAGTGAAAGGGCTTTAAGAACCCCTCTGGTGTTTTTCTTTGGATCGGTATTTCCGAAGAAAAAGAAAAAACGCTCGGGAAGATGGTACTTATTTCTTACTGCAGCCAGTGTTTCCGGGTTTGTTACCGGTCTAAAATGTTCGCTCACACCATTGTATATTGCAACTACTTTATCCCGATCAATCCCGAAGAAGTCCACGATACGCTGCTTCTCAAATTCTGAAACAGTGATCAGTTTCCTGCAGTTCTTTACCACTCCCGGCACGACCAGCCTGCGGTACAGATTCCCGAACTTCTGGTAGCTGCTGAACCCTTTACTCAGCAGGCTTAGTTTCTCCATGTAAATAATGTCATGCAATGTAACCACCAGCGGAATGGAAGTGCTCAGAGGTGCAGTATTACTGGTACAATGAAGGAGCTCGCAATTTGCTTTCTTTGCCGCTGCAGGCAGGATATACTGCTCCCAGAATGGGTAGGCGGCGCTTTTTAGTTCAATAATTTCAAAGTTATTGCCAGAACGAAGGCAGACATCTTCATCCTGTTTCACAAAAACAACGTATTCGTTCGACTTGTCAATGGCCTGGAGGGACCTCACGAGTTCGAGGGCGACCATGTCCATGCCGTGTTTCTTTTTCCTGAAAAGCCGTTGACCCTCGATCCCTATACGCATATTCGTTTAAGCCTAGAATTTTTGAATGTCATGATCGGTATGTATGAACTGCCTGTTCACTTTACGAAAACGGAACAGGAGAGAAAACATCAGTATAAATGCCATTGGCAGGTAGAGCAAGGCTTTAAATGTGTCCTTCCTGTAATATTGATTAGGAGTTGAAATAAGTATTGATAGTGCGCAAGCGGCAAAAGCTCCAAACCACAACCACCTGAAAACGGGATTATCGATAAACAGGTTTACAATACTGGCAAGACCAAGAATCCCAAGCAATAAAATACGGGGAAGCAGGGAAAACTGAAGTGTTTTATTAAAATAATTGATGTTGCCATGGAGGAAAAGCGCCAGAACACTTGGTAAAAAATCTCTGCCGAGGTAAACTATCTGGGAGCTCATCCAGCGTTTTCTCTGTTTATAAAACACCTGTGAAGACTGAACTTTCTCATCCAGAACAAAAGCATTGCCCAGGTATTCAATAAAGATTCCGTCTCTGAGCAATTTAAGTTCGAGCTCTTTGTCAAAACCCCCGATCGCATTGAGCAGGGGAATATATTTTTGATAGACATCTGTACGAAATGCCATGGCCGAGCCGATCAGTGAAGCAGAAAGCCCGACGGCCACATGGCCTGCGCGGAAAATAGTATTGTTTACTTCTTCGCTGATGGCATCCAACAGGGCGAACGGTGTATTCGTGTTCTTTGCCGTACGGTGGCATTGCACAACCCTGAAGCCTGAATCAAGAGCCAGGTTCAGTTTCCTAAGGAAACTCAGCTCCATCAGATTATCAGCGTCAAGAATAATAACGATGTCTGTTTTTGGGTTCAGATAGCTCAAGGAAAGCTTCAGAGATTCCACCTTTGTACTTTGCGAAAACCGGGCTTCCACCAGCTTGATTGGGTAATTCCTGAGCCGTTGAAGGGATTCTTCAGCGAAAGTGTCGGCAATGAGGATGATCTCAATCATTTCTCCGGGATAATCCTGCTGCAAGGCCGATTGGATGACGGTATCCATGATACGGTCTTCTTTATATGCAGTAATGACGATAGTAATATGCCGGAATTGGTTAAATGCATTTTGCCGGCTGTCGGAATGCAGGAAGCCCGCTATAGCGAAAAACAACAAATACAATGCATTGCCACCAAGATACAGCAAGATAATGCTCTCGAAAACAATCACAATGTGGTGATAACTTTGCATTGGTTTTTGTATAATGCAGGTTTAACTGTTATCCAGGCCATGTGCCGTATGGTCCCATTTTTTCTTGGCTTTATACACACGGGTTAACGACAGCAGCATCATGAAAAACCCTTTAGGGAGGAGAAATATCGCTTTAAAGGTTTTCATGTTGTAAAACCTGCGAGGGGTTGATAACATCAGGGTTAGTATGCATACAACAGTAAGAATAACCCAGGCCCATGTATATATAAGAGGATTAATGAAGACCGAGGCAGCCGAAATAATGATTAAAAAGCCAAGAAGAAATATCCTTGGGGGCAGCAGTTGCTGGATGACCTTATCCAGAAAATCAATATTCCCCCTGGTGAACAACTCCTTTATTCCCGGAAAGAAATACAGTTTTGCAAAGATAAGCTGGGTAGCAAGCCAGCGGGCTCTCTGCACCATAAACACGGTCGATTTCTGTACTTTCTCGTCATATACAATGGCGTCGTTCAAATAGGCTATTTTTATCTGGTCTCTGATCATTCTCATCTCAAGCTCCTTCTCTTCGCCAAGAATGAAATCCATGTTCGTTATATACTCTCTGAAGAGTTTATAGTCAAACGCCATGCCTGATCCGATGAGGGCTGAAGAAAGACCAAGTACCCAGTGTCCTTTTCGGAAAATCTGGTTATTAATTTCTTCGCTTACGGTATCTAGTACAGCAAAGGCTGTATTCTGGTTTTTCGCTGTGCGGTGTACCTGAATTGCTTTATAACCGAAGTTAATTGCATCATTTATTTTTGTGAGGCAATCCCTCTCCATGATATTATCAGCGTCAAGGATCAGAGCCACATCATACTTCGCGTTAAGCCGTTTTACCGCTTCCTTAAGTGCTTTTGCCTTGGAACTGTTCTCGAATACCACTTCCATCACCTGAATAGGAAGCTTTCGGAGTTCTGAAAGAGTGTCTGCCGAAAAACTGTCGGCAATTATAACAACATCATAAGAACCCGAAGGGTAATCCTGGTTCAGTGCCTCCCTTGCCACATCAATAATTACTGCATCTTCCCGGTAACCGGGAATGAGCACCGCGAAGAGATTTTTCTTAGGGTTATCAGCCAGGGCTTGTCTGACAGGGAAAAGTCCCGCGATTGAGAAAATCAGAAAATAAATCGCGGTGAATAAGAAATAAACAAACAGTACAATCTGGATGACAAGAAAAGTGATCCTTACTACTTCCATTACCATATCAATGCCGTATTGAAAATATCGAATTATATTGCAAATATAATCGAATCGGGAAGGGAATCCAAAAGTTTTTTATAAATATGGATTGTCGTGAATGCTTGGATTGACCATGTTTTTCAGATGCCATCCAATGGCCCTGACATAAGCATAGAAAGTTGCAGATTTGCCTTTGAGCAGAAATCTGAAAGCATTTTTAGGGATCGCGACGCCGAGCTGGTATAAAATGCCGAGGTAAAAATCTTTGCCCTCTACATTACGTCTCAGGAACACAATTCTGTTCCGGTTCTGGTAATATATTTTTGAAGCGCTGAGTTTGCCAACAGATACAGACTCCTTGTGGTATACCAGCGAATCATGTACATACCATATAGAATAACCGGCTTTCTTTATCCGGTAGCTCCAGTCGGCCTCTTCATAATACAGGAAAAAAATATATGACATGATACCGATCTCCCTGATCACTTTCATTGAAACCATCATGGCAGCGCCATGTGCATAAGGCGTTTCCCTGTCAACATCGTGCTGCCCCTTGTCCTTCTCGCGATAGCCTATGGCAAAGCTCCGCATGGTCCGGTGATCGAAAGGAGTATACCCCGCGAACTGGATAACGGAACGGTCATAATAAAACCGTAATTTGGAACTCACACAGCCTATCTTTGGGTCGGATTGCATTTTCCTGACCAGGGGTTCAAGAAAACCTTTATCTACAATAGTGTCGTTATTCAGCAGCAGAACATATTCCCCACGGGCCCGCATGATCCCTAGGTTATTCCCTCCGGCGAAGCCCATGTTGATATTGCTTTCATAAAGGACGACCGACGGATGTCTTTCCTTGATGATCCGGGGATTATCGTTCTCGGAATAATTATCGACCACGATGATCTCTATGTTCGGATATGTTATCCTGCTAAGCGACTCGATCATTTCAAGCGTGTCTTCCGAACCGTTGAAATTGACCGTGATGATTGAAACAAGAGGATATTGAGAAGAGAGCATGTCAGTCAAATTTAGGGCTCATGTGGAGTTCAGGATTAAACGCGTTGCTGAACTGCCAGCCAATGGCATTTTTATATGCTCTGAAGAGGGTAAACTGTCCTGTAAAAAGGAAAACGAGCATGTTTTTGGGAACGGCGATAAGAAATTGGTATAGCAACGCCATTACAAAAAGAAGCCCGTGAACATTCCGGCGAAGGAATAGAATGCGGTTGCGGTTAAGATAGTATATCTTAAGCGGACTCATAGTTCCCGTGCTTACAGAATCCTTATGAAAAATAAGGGAATTATGCACATACCCTATCTTATACCCAAAATCTTTGATCCTGTGTATCCAATCCATCTCTTCATAATACAGGAAAAAGATATCCGCCATCAAACCTGTTTTTTTCATTACATCAACAGGGATCATCATGGCCGCTCCATAAGCATATTCGGTATAGGAATCCTTGTTGTACTGCCCCGTGTCAACTTCCTGGAAACCGATTCCCCTGTTTCTGACAGTGATGGGGTTTATGGGAGTAAAACCGGCATATTGGATAAGCATAGGCTGGTAGAAATACCTGATCTTAGGACTTACAACACCAAGGGATGGATCTTGCTGAAGCTTGCTCACCAATGGTTCCAGAAAACCCGGATCAACCTCTGTATCATTGTTGATCAGCAGATGGAAGCTGCCTTTTGCAATCCGGATACCCAGGTTATTGCCACCGGCAAATCCCAGGTTCTTATCACTCTCTAAAAGTATTATGTCGGGATGTTTTTCTTTAAGGATTGCCGGTTTTTTAGAAGGAGATGCATTATCAACAACAATAATCTCATAAAAAGGGTAGGTGATCTTTTTAATTGAGTCAAGAAATGCAAGTGTTACTTCTGGCTGGTTATAATTTACCGTAATAATGGAGACCAGGGGAAACGTTTCAGACATACAATGATTGGTTTAAGAGAACATATATCCATTAAATGCTCAGTAAGGCGGTTTGCCGTCTTCATTTTCGCGCTCCTGTTCCCGTTTATGCTGTAAAAAGGCAACGATAAATCCAAGCGGAGTAAAAAGCACAAGTCCAATCAGCATATGTATTACTACACCGGTCATGTGAATTTAAGTTTATTCATTTAGAGTTTGAGCAGCCAATGATTCCTGCGAAAGTTGTTTGTCAAGCCTTGGCGCCATAAACACATAGGCCATGCTCATGTATACAAGCAAGCCGGTGGGGAACTGTCCAAGAACCGCATTCCCGTAACTTGCCACCAGGATTCCGAAGACACCACATAAGAGTGCCGTGATCTTAATCTCCAGATCTTTGTTTTTTATCTGAAACATAGCAATGTACAAGCCCTTGCCTGTAAAAAAGCCCAGCACGAACAGATGGATATAAAGGCCTACGATACCGCATTCAGCCCAGATCAGCACAAACCAGCTGTCGGTAGCAACACTTGAAAGAAAAGTTTCTCCTGTATAAGTGATAGCGCGGCTTCCGGCATGGCCGATACCTCCTCCAAAAGGTCTTGTTTTAAGGTATGATTCAAAGATCGCCTGATTTTTAAGCCTCACCTGGAAGGAGGCATCATCATCGGGAGTAAAGGCAGAGCGCATCCTGTATACCTGGTAACTGCTGTTTCCAATTGTTGTATACCGGAAAAAAGAATATATCACAACAAGGAATATGGATCCTATCAGAATGACTCTCACATTTTTTTTGATTAGCAGATACAATGCACCACCCGCGAAAGGGACAAAGATAGCTCCCCTGGTACCTGAACTAGACATGCCATAATACCCTGTTAAGAAGACTACCAGCCAGAACATCCTTTGCTTGAAACGTTTCTCATAGAAAAACATGATCATGGCTACAATGCCTATCTGACCCTGAGCTGCTCCAAACTGACCTGCATCCGAGAAAAACGAGAATGCACGAAGGTTACCCCATAGCAGATGGGTAATTCCCCCGACCTCATCCAGCCATTTCTGTTCCCATCGGTCAACGCCGATATTGAGCTGCACCCATGCTTTGGTAGAAGCAATAATTGAGATTATTCCCCAGATCTTCATGAACCGGTCAAGATGTTTGGGCTGGTTATACAGAAGCTGCACCAGCGGTATAACAAGAACCATATACAATCCGATACCTCGCATGGAGGCGAACCAGGCTGTTTTATTCAAAGCTTCGGGATTGAACATCTCGAGGATGACATAGCTGAACCAGATTATAGCGAGATAAGTAAGATCATTGTTGACTGGTTTGAGATCTATTTTTTTATCATAATAATGAAAAAACAAGGCGATATAGGTCGAGATCAGGGTGATGTCCATCAGATACCCCAATTTAACAGGAATATATCTGGAAATCCCGATAATAAAGAAGTTAATAATCAGAGCGAATGTCAATCCGATCTCAGGTTTAAGAATGAGTCGGTAAAAGGAGTAGAAAAGAATAGGAATCGCAATAACAATAGCTGCTGTAATAAAGCCTCCGAGGGCCATCGCGTAGCCAAGAACCACCGTAGCGACCATTACGATTCCAGCAACAATTGGATTCCTGAGAAGTTCAGTTCCTGTAGGTATCTGGAATGGGTTCATGGGCTCTATTGAAATAAAGGTTCTTTGTTTCTAAGGCGTTTATTAAGTTCCTTATAAAAGTTTAAGCCTTTCGAGAAGATCATTGAGAATGAGATATCTATTTCTTTTTTCAGGAAATAATAGCCAATAAACAATCCTATAACTGAAAAAATTATCGAGGCAATGGCAACGAAAAAGAGTATCGTTACAGGAGGCATGGAAGGGAAGAAGTAATGAAGGCCGAATACAGCGAAAATATCGCCAAAAATATTAGACAGGGTCATGACCAGGACTTTCTGAAAATTTTTATCAGGTCTGTTCAGGCTGTCAAGAGCGATACCGGTAAACCGGTCAAGGGGCATAAGCATTCCGTAGAAAATAAATACGATGAGAACATACGTAATATTGGGGGAAGTTGTAAGGTATTTTGCGCCTCCTAGTATCAGAATGAAATATTTGTTCAAAACCAGGCTTAGCATTGCAATTACAATAAAAATATAAACAATAGGGCCTGTATATCCATAATAGATCCGTTTAAAGCCTTCCTTATTGTTTTCCATACTCATTTTCGACAGTTTGGGGAATGCAGTAGTAGCAAAGCTTAGAAGAGGGATTTCAATGAATTCAATATATTTCAGTGGGATTGCATATAAGGCAACGCTGGCAGGTCCCATAAAAGCGCTGAAAGAGATAATAAAGCTGTCGGCCCCTTTAAGCAGGCTGCTTCCGATACGCGTTGCCATGGAATATCTGCCATATTTCAGGATGTCCATGACTTTCTCTTTATTGATGTGCAGGAAGAACTGCAGGCCGGTCCACTTTTTAGCGATACAGAATAATGAAGTAGCCAGGTTGGTAGCGATATAAATCATTACTACTGTTGATACCTCAATTTTAACATAGAGATATGCAATGAAAATGATCACAAGAAATGAACAGAGATTGAAGAACCTTATCCAAAGGATTTTACCAAAATCAACATCGGCCTGAAAAATTGACCAGGCATAATTCCACGGGAGGGTTACGAGCCCGAGAAGTGGGTACCAGATAAAAAACAAGGAATAGCCACTGGCTTTTAAAGGTTGAGGTATGATGAGGTAAACGGTCCATAGGATGACCGTAATACCAGCAAGAATAAGCAGTCCAACAACCCATGCAGAGCCGAGATAATATTTTTTATCTTCGGCATTACTTCCGGCGAGGTATCTTACCAGGGCTTCTCTGGTAACTCCGAACCTGAGCATATCAATCAGGGATGCCGGGGTTGTAAACAAGATCCAGATGCCAAAATCGTTTATTGATAACATTCTGAGAAGTATCATATAGGAAAACAGACCGGCCAGTGCAGTCGACAGATTTCCGGCGAAAGAAAGGAAATTAGCGTCCTTTACTATCTTAAACGATGTCTGTTTTAAGAATGCCCACATGATGGTTCAAATTAATGTCATTGTCAGGAAATGACATTGTCTTCACGAAACCTGAATGTCAGAATCTTTTTAATCGTTTTGCGAAATTTCGATCTTTGTTTTGGGATTTCACCGAAAACCGAATCCAGGAACATCAATTCAACCCCGTTAAGAACAATCTGTGTAGGCTGTTTTGTAACGGAAAGGAATCCATTCAATGCAGTCTTGTCGGCATCAGTCCAGGAACGATTGGCCCGCACTACAATAAGAGCAAGATCAAAATTCTGAATCAGGTCGATTGGATAGGCATTATTGATTAGAGATGGCACTTCAATAAAGATGTAATCAAAAGACTCCAGATCAAGATGTTCATAACCTCTCAGGAGTTCCTTGATGTCTTTTGTTTCAAAGAAATTATCCTGAATGATATACTGAATTTCATCCTCGGCAGGAGGGATCAGTTCAATGTTATCGAAACCTTCGGCGTTACCTGGATTTTCTTTAATATAATTCAGGAAGAGTGCATTTTCTCCGAATGACTTGAATTTTCGGCAGAGTTCCCGGCCTATCGTTGTTTTGCCTTCTGAGTCGCGGGTGCTGAAAAGCAGGATGATAACAGGCTTTTTATCAGGGTTACTAAGGAATTTATGCAGGCTTATCTTAATATTCTGGGCCATGATCTCAACCAGTCTTGGCAATATAAACCCGATATCTACAGTATATATCTGTTTGATAATTTTCGGGTATAGTCCCGCGAGTTTAAGTTTAATAAAGCGTTCAGCCCGTTCTCCTGTTTTTATTGTAGTGTCGAAGAACTCAAGTGCAAGCAGTATAATGATAACAAAAATAAGTCCGAGCAAGGCCGATGCAAGAACAAGCAGCATAGCCTTCGATCGTAATGGATGCAGGGGATAGAAAGGTGCATCAACGACTTTGAGGTTGGTCGACAATTCATCGTCCTGCTGTCTTAGTTTGGCAAGGTTCAGGTCATGAAGAAGTTCAAGGAATTCACTTTCGGTAACCCCGATAAGCCGTTCGAACCTCTTTTGCTGGGCGCCAAGAGGGGCGAATATTTCGTAAATTTTCTGGAAATATCGTTTCCTTTCGGAAAGTACTCTGAGGGCTGCTTTGCTTTCTTCATAAGCGACGACGTTCGCGAGCCAGGAATTTAAAAGATCCTTTAGCGGCAGGCCTTCAACAGAGTTGATAACAAGGTAAAGCTGGTCAATATTATCTTTCAGCTCCAGTTTTATCGATTCTACTTTATTTTTAAGGGAGGTAAGTTGCTTTATTGTTGCGGAATCATTGCCCAGATCGATCTCAATATTGGCAATTTGCATAGTGGTATTGGTTAACTCATTACGCAGCCTCAGAATAGCGCTGGTATTCAAAGAAAGCTTTGCATGTGTTTCCAGCTTCTTTTCAATGATACGTATGGCAGCATCGGAGGAAGCAAGTCCGATCTGTTTATTTTGATAGGTAACATCAAGTTCTTCTTTGGTGATAGCTATCTCCTTAGTTTGCTCATTAAAGTTTATGATATTGTTTTTTGAATTGAACATCAGCAGGTCCGACTCGGTTTTCTGCAGCCTGCGCATGGCATCTTCGAGCTGACGTTTGAAATAGGCAATTACAGCATCGGTCTGATTCTGTTTTAGCAATTTAAACGAACGTATAAAGCCTTTAGTCAAAAACACCAGGGTCTGTTGTGCAATGCCGGGATCGGTCGATTTATAGGAAAGCTTCAACAGGTCACTGCTCTGTATCCTTACTGTCTCTACTGTAGCGAGGGTGCTCAGACTATAAAACGGATCATTCTGTGAACTCCAGAGCTGATAGATGAAATTGTAATCATTCTGATGGCCGTAGTTGACCAGCTGTTTTACCAGCCGGTCGAAAGCGTTTGTATCTGTAATATTATGATGGGCTGTAACCGAGCTTGCACCCGACTCAAATTGGGTGTAAAATTCAGCAGGGAGATTTGCTGTATCCAGAGTTGCGTTTGAACCAGGGTTATTTGCCGGGGAAGGTTCAATAGTATTGGTTTCGGTAGGATATGCAGCAGGTTCAGGCATTTCTCCGGGCAAATCCACTTTAAGTCTTTGTCCGGTTGAGATTTCGTTGTTTTTTAATCTATTGAAACTCATTAATTTTCTAACACTCAGTCCATAATTTCGCGCTATGGAAAACATCGTCTCACCAGGTTTTACAACATGGTATGATTCCCTGGTCTGGGGAGGCTCATAAGCCGTTTTTTCAGAAATTCTTGTTTCGTCAGGTGAAGAATATGAACTGTCGTACTGCGTGGTTTTAACGGAAGGTGTTTTGAAGAATTTCGGGTTCGAACGTTTGGCTTTTCTAACCATATCCATAATGTCAGGTGGTACCTTTAGAAGAAGTTCCTCATAATGCTCCTTTGATATATAACGATCGTCAAAATGATCCAGTAAAAGATGCTGGGCAAGCAGGGATGCAGAGACTTCTTCAAGGGTCTGGCGCGAACGGATCAGATTTATCAGATTGTCGTAGACGGTATTTTTTACCATCACATCGGTATAGGCCTGTTGTTGTACGGAATATCCGGAGGTGACGCCGGTGTATATGGTTGTTTCTGAAATATAACTCCACTGGTCTTTTCGAGTGAGAAAGAAGACAACTGCCGCGAGCAGCAGCGGGACAAGTATCAGCAGTAATACATGTCGTTGAAGAATTTTGACAAAGTAGATAATTTTCATTATTCTATTTTGTTAATAACATTGAATTTAAAACCACAAAGTTCCTGTAAGATCATATAGGAATTAAAAAATGCATTTCTTGATGTTTCGTAATTAAAAACAGCAACTCTGTACATTTCCATGATATAAGCAAGGTCATAAAGAGTGGACTGGCCATTAAGAAATTCTTTGTCACCCATTTCTTTATTCATAGCGCCAGCGATAACACTTTCATTTGCATTTTTCAGAATTTTTTGATTTACGATCAGCTGGTTATACTGGGTAATAATTTTTTGCCTTAATTCAAGGATTACATTATCTCTTGAAGCCATCGATTTCTCGATTTCTTTTGTGGTGGTTTTCATCTGGTTCTTCCGGTCCCAGAAGTCCTGCATGGGCAGGCGGAAACTGATCTGACCGAAACCCCTTAAGCTGTTCTGCAAGGAATAAATCTGGTCGGTATTATTCTGATTCAGGTAAGCATTATTTGTCGTGGCGCTCCACCAATCATTCTGAAGGTATCCGTCGAGATAGAAGTTTCTCATCCAAACCCGGCCCACTGAAATTACCCTGTACCGCCAGGCGGCGATTTCCGCATCAAAATATTTGATCTGGGGGTTATGTACAATGGCTGAGTCGATCAGGTCTTCGAGAGGAGGTATTCGCATGGTGATGTCATCGATCAATGGGTTAAAATAGGCCGTGTCTCTGCTCTGAGCATGGCTTAGCAGTGGAAAGAGGAATAAAGCCATCACGAAAATATGCTGTAACAAATTGCTCAGGTATGTTTTTCCAGAATTCAAAATTCCCATTACATATTCTCCTTTTGAAATATAGCGCCGAAGGTTCTGAATATTATTACAATGTCTCCCCAGAAAGAGCAATGTTCTGCATAATAGTTATCAAGAGCAAACCGTTCTTCCTCCGACATTGGGCCGCTTCTCCCTCTTTTCTCGACCTGCCACAAACCCGTCAGTCCGGCTGCTGCCCTGAACCGGCGGCTCCATTTCTTTTTCGTCAGAGCTTCAGCTTCATTCAGGGGCAGGGGACGGTTCCCGACGATCGACATATCACCTTTGAGCACATTGATCAGCTGAGGCAGTTCGTCGATGCTGGTCATTCTGATGATCTTGCCAACTTTAGTGATTCTCGGGTCATCTTTTATCTTAAGAAATGCTTTTCTGGCGTTTTTTTGTTTGTTGGCAATGCGCTCGCATACCTGCTCTCCGTCATAATACACCAGGGGTGAGCAGTATTGACCTTTGGGTAATTTAGCACATTCTGAACATATTGCCTCTACTATTCCGCTGATATACTGATTAAGATGCTCCACTTCCTTGAGGCGTTTATCTGCATCAGGATACATTGAGCGGAATTTGTAAAAATCAAAAATCTTATAATTGGCTCCAACCCGTTTTGAAAAATAATACACTTTCCCCTTCGATTCAAGCCTGATAGCAATCATGGTCAGAACCATCAAAGGGGAGAGTATCAAAAGAGCCGTTCCCGCGAGGAGTATATCAAAGGTTCTTTTAACGATCGAAGGCTTGTAGGCATTAAAACTAAGGGTTGTATCTATCGCGATTGTCTTATTCTCAAATTCTGCTTTGAATTTTTTTAACAGCTTTATCCTGCTGTAGATGTTCCCGGGATTAATCTCCAGGTGATAAAAATCGTCTATGCCCAGATTATATGCATTCTTCTTTGCGTTATAATCCTTGAAATAAGAAATAATGATAAAGGGTATTTTTTGGTAAAGTTTATTCAGTTTTAAACGTCTGAAGAACGTAAACGCGTTGATTCCGGGAAGCAGCATTTCGCAGATAATCGCATCTATCGTTCGCTTCTCTTCGTATGTAATATCGAATCTGGTGTCTTTATCCAGATCGAAAATCTTAAACTGATTATCGGTGAGCCAATAAATTGCAGCAAGAGGGTTACTCATCACTGTAATATTATAAAAGCCTGAACTCCGGAACCGGTCAATCACGGCCTCATCACTTCCGATATACAGGATATTTATAGTCTGGCTTTCTTTCTCCATCGGTGTCACTGACTGCTGCTACTGCTGCTGCCTGAAAAGGCTACGGATGTTTCAATACGGCGTTTAATTCTCACGATAAGTTCTCTGGGATTAAATGGTTTAACAACATAATCATCAGCTCCCATCTCAAAACATTTGATCTTGTCAGCGCTTTCCTCTTTTCCCGATAGCATGATCAGGGGTATCTCATCAAAAAAACCGCTTTCACGAATACGTTTAATAAATTCAAATCCGTTCATTACCGGCATTTCCACGTCACAAATAATCACATCAGGAAGGTTCCCCGACTGAATGTAGTACAAAGCATCCATCCCGTTACTCAGAGTGGTAACTTCAAACTCCTTGTTGAACGTATTTTCTATGATGAACCGGATACTCTTTTCATCGTCTATTGCGAGTATCTTTCTTTTCATGCAGATACAATTTTGGTAAGCAAATATATTCGAATTTGCTCCAACCTATCAAAATAGATATTAACATTAATGTAAAGTTATTAAGAAGCCTGATGGTGGCTGTTTACTGGTTCCCTGACTCCGGAAGTGCCTTCTTTAATGCGGCAAGCTCATCACGCAATCTAGCAGCCTCAAGAAAATCAAGCTGTTTGACAGCACCTTCCATTGCTTTGGCCGTTTCTCTGATAAGTTTTTGAATCTTGTCTTTCGACAGATAAGCGATCACCGGGTCTGCAGCATGGTCAAGGTTTTCTTTTTCAATGTAAGGACGGCCTTTTTCCATAGAATTATCTCCCCTGGTTCCACGGGTAAAAACTTTCCTCATATCTTTGGTGATCTGGACGGGTGTTATGTTATGTTTTTCGTTGTAGATAATCTGTTTTTCTCTCCTTCGGCCTGCTTCTGAAATCATTCTCTTCATCGAATCAGTGATTTTGTCGGCATACAGTATCACTTTACTGTTCACGTTTCGCGCCGCTCTGCCAGCTGTCTGAGTGAGACTGCGTTCTGACCTGAGAAAACCTTCCTTATCGGCATCAAGTATGGCCACGAGGGAAACCTCTGGAAGGTCAAGTCCTTCCCTGAGCAGATTTACACCAATAAGCACATCGATAGTTCCTGTTCTCAGATCCTGCAGAATATCCACGCGGTCCATGGTTATTACATCTGAATGGATATACCTTGATTTGATATTCAGTCTTATAAAATATTTGGCCAGCTCTTCTGCCATTCTCTTGGTAAGTGTCGTTACAAGCACTCTTTCATTTACTGCAACGCGTTTATCAATCTCATCCAGAAGGTCATCAATCTGGTTAAGGCTTGGCCGCACCTCAACAAGGGGGTCCAGAAGTCCTGTAGGACGTATAAGCTGCTCAACGACAACGCCCTCGGATTTCTGAAGTTCAAAATCGGCGGGGGTTGCACTCACGAAGATTGTTTGTCCGACAAGCGCCTCAAATTCGTCAAATTTCAAGGGGCGGTTGTCCATTGCGGAAGGCAGCCTGAAACCATATTCAACAAGAGTCTGTTTGCGTGAGCGATCGCCTCCGTACATAGCTCTGATCTGAGGAACAGTAACATGACTTTCGTCAATGACCATAAGAAAATCATCAGGGAAATAATCGAGCAGACAAAAAGGCCTTGACCCGGTAGCCCTGCCGTCGAAATACCTTGAGTAGTTTTCAATACCTGAACAGTAACCCAGCTCACGCATCATCTCAATGTCGTAATTCACACGGTCTTCAAGTCGTTTTGCTTCCAGGGCTTTGCCTTCACTCCTGAAATAATCGGTCTGCCGGAACAGGTCATCCTGTATCTCAGTTAAAGCTTCCTTCATTTTATCGGGAGAGGTCACAAAAATGTTAGCCGGATAGACCTGTATAAACTCAAGCCCCTCAATCGTTCTGCCTGATACCGGATCAAATGATTCCAGTTTTTCTACTTCATCTCCCCAGAAAATAATCCTGTAAGCGATATCGAGATAAGCTGGAAAAATGTCTACAAGGTCACCCTTGACACGGAATTTTCCCCTGGTGAATTCCAATTCTGTCCTGGAATACAGGCTGTTTACAAACTGTAGCAACAGCCTGTTCCGGCTGATCCGCTCGCCTAGTTTAAGTTTTACAATACTGCCTGTGAAATCATCCGGATTACCGATACCGTAAATACACGACACCGATGAAATTACGATCACGTCGCGCCGGCCTGAAAGCAATGCTGAAGAAGCGCTCAGGCGAAGCTTTTCTATTTCTTCATTGATCGAAAGGTCTTTTTCAATATAAGTATTGGTGACAGGGATGAAGGCTTCGGGCTGATAATAATCATAATAGGAAACAAAGAATTCCACTGCGCTCTCGGGGAAAAACTCCCGGAACTCACCGTAGAGCTGAGCAGCAAGAGTTTTATTATGGCTTAAAACAAGGGTGGGCCTTTGCACCCTTTGTATAACATTTGCAATAGTAAAAGTCTTTCCGCTTCCGGTTACCCCTGCCAGAACCTGTGCCTGGTCGCCACGGTCCAGCCCTTCTACTAGCTCACGGATTGCCTCAGGCTGATCACCTGTAGGAACGAATTCTGTTGTAAGCCTGAATTCCATACTTAATGCTTGAATGCAAACTCAGAAATAAGCGGGTAATGATCAGAGAGATTTACTTCCTTCTTTTGATATGACAAGGCCGTAAAAAAATCATCATACAGCATATAATCTATCCTGAAGGCCGGAAAACGGCCGGCATAAGTGCTGCCTATCCATTCATTGCCGGCATTGACAAATGCATCATTACGGCCTTTCAAAAGAGAATGATAGGCAAAAGAAGAAGGGGTATCGTTAAAGTCTCCGCAAATCAGCACAGGGTAGGAGCTGAGTTTCATATGTGAATTCAGTATTTCAACCTGAATGGCCCGCAAAACGAAAGCTTTTTTTAATTTCCAGAGCATCTTCCGGAATCCTCTTGTAAAGTTTTTTTCATCCATGCCGGGATCAGTAAGCTTAGAATAGAAGGAATAATCATCATTTCCCAGCCGGATTGATTCCAGGTGAACATTATAAACCCGGATTGTATCACCCTGAACGGCTATGTCGGAAAAAATTGCAAACGTGCTCCTGTTTTCAAGCCTGAAGAAGCCCTCGTGAACAATAGGATATTTTGAGAACGTGGCTATAGCGTTTATTTTTGTTTTTTGCCAGAAGTCCCTGTAATTCTTAAAAAAGAAGTAATCAAGGTTCATGGAGCGGGAAAATTTATGCAATGTTTTCATGTATTCCTCACCAATTGCATAAAACTCCTGAACACATACAAGATCGGCTTTTTCCGCTGCAAGAAAATCGGTAACCTGGCTGCGTGCATCGGGTGTTACGTTTTCCGGTTGATTGCCATAGAGACTATGAACATTATATGTTACTACCCTCAGGGAACATTGGGAATGGGGCGATGCAGAAGAAAAGCGGAGAGGCATCATGGCCTTCATATTGCCTGATCCCACAAGAATCGCGAGCAGGGACAGGTAAATAAATTTGTTCCAGAGGATCAGCCAGACGAAAACAAAAAGCAGGTTGATCATAAGGATGACCGGATAAGCGATCCCTAAGAATGCAAAGGGCCAGTATTCCACCGGACTAATCCATGCGGCTGCATAGGAACTCAGTAAAGCGGCAACGAACAGGCAATTCAAAACCAGAAGGATAATCTTTGGCCATCGTCTTTTCTTTCCGGTTACTATATTGTTCCTCATACGCTCATCGTTTGCCGGAAGATTTGAACAGGAACTCCTTTTCATCTCTGGTCAGACTGTCGTATCCTCCCTTTGATATTTTTTCCAGAATATCATCCATCCGTCTCTGTTTTTTTACTTTCTGCAGATTGAATTCCTCATCACTCAGAGGACGGCTGGTTGATTCGAATGGAGTTGCAGGCATAGGTTTTTTCCGAAAAAAATCTCTTCCTGGCCTGGTCCACTTTGCCCTGTTGCCAAAAGAGGCTGAAGAGAACTGACTGTAAAGAAAGCCGAATAAAGCTCCTCCGATATGGGCGATATGCCCTCCGGCATTTCCCGTAGGGATCATAAAAAAATCAAAGACAAAGAGCGCTATCGCCAGGTATATGATTCTGATCCTTCCAATGAACAGCAGACTTATAGTAAAATCAGGGACTTTGAAGGATACAGCGGTCACTATTGCCATCACCGAGGCAGAAGCCCCGAGAGCACAGGATATTGGCAGGGAGGGTGCAAAGACGGGAAAAACATTAAAGGCGAGGATATATACCAGGGCGCCTGAGATACCACCCAGAAGATAAACCACGAGTAATTTCCGGCTTCCAAGGTACTCCTGAAATATCTTTCCGAACCAGTAAAGCCATAACATGTTAAACAGGATATGCCAGACGTCGACATGCAGGAACATATAAGTAACAATAGTCCACGGTTTATTGAACAGGGCAGGCAGGAACGCCGGAACCCCGAAGATCCTGATAATAGAGGTTGTGGCAAGTGCGGCATCGGGTTGGTTATATAAAAAGAAGATAAGGCTGAAAATCTGAACCAACAGCCAAACCACAACATTGATAATGATAAGGTTAGCCAACACGGAACCTTCCCTGAAAAATCGTTTCAGAGGTTCAGCCGGATTGGGTCCTGTTGTATTTGTATACATATCGGTTCAGAATCTTTCTTTTCGTTTCCAGTAAAGGATCAGGAAAAATCCGAAAATCATTCCGCCAAGATGTGCGAAATGTGCGACATTATCGCTGGGGTTGTTTGAGATTCCGAGAAAAAGTTCAAAAGCGCCATATCCGATCACCAGCCATTTGGCTTTAATGGGGAATAAAAAGTAGATAAATACCAGCATATTTGGGAACATCATGCCAAAAGCAAGCAGAATTCCGTATACAGCCCCGGATGCGCCTATAGTTGCAATGTCCATTTGCTGCTTGATGAGATCGTAGGCAAACGCCACCGATTGCTGCTGATAATGGGCATCATTCAACGATTGCTGCCATTGCGACAGGAGTGTGTTCATGCTGTCGAGAAGTTCCTGGCTTCTGGGAGGACAGGTTTTAACGAAAGCTACAAACGCATCGGGCGAGGGCGCTGATGAATAGGCCAGAGCGGCGGCTTCATATCCTGAGAAATGCCAGTAATTGATCGCTGTCTGTACTATCGCGGCACCTATACCCGTAACCATATAATAAGTGAGAAAACGCTTGGGTCCCCAAACGTTCTCAAGCAGGTAGCCGAACATCCACAAGGCAAACATATTATAAACGATGTGCTGAATGTCGGCATGAAAAAACATATAGGTCACGAACTGGTATGTCCTGAACAGATCTGATTTGAAATAATGAAGTCCGAAAAGATTTGAAAGATCTATTCTGAAAGTGCTTTCCAGCGATAACGTAGCAACAAAGCAGATCAGATTGATAATCAGCAGGTTTTTGACAACCAGAGGAAGAAGTTTAAAGCCGGAGGGGCTATATTGCTCGCTGCTCATAAATGCAGGTTAAGGTTTAAATTTTTTTAAAAGTTCGTCAAAGGACAGTACAAAAAGAGTAGGTTTTCCATTGGGAGAGATTTCCGGCATTTTACAAGCAAATAATTTTTGGTAGATGCTTTCCATTTCTTCCTTTTTAAGCGGTTTGCCCCGTTTGACTGCGGCGCTTCGGGCCATCGATTTCGCGATGATCTGCTGTTTTGCTACACTTTTTCCGGGGTGATCATTTTTAATCGCTTCCAGCACCTTTTCCACGGCCCCGTGAAAGTCGGTATGCCCGAGATCGGCGGGAATGGATTGAAGTACAAAATCATTGTTCCCAAACTCCGAGATGTCGAAGCCCAGGGCAAGGAAATCACTCAGCAGATCGTTCATCAGGAGAGCGTCATCTGCTGAAAACCAAAGGCTCACCGGAAGGATGCCCGAGCTAACAGTATGCTCTTCTTTACTATACTCCAGCATTTCCTCATAAAGAATTCTTTCATGGGCCGACTGCTGATCTATAAACATAAGGCTTTTTGAGGTTTCCGCGACGATATATGAATTCGCGATCTGGAAAAGTGGAAGAGGCGGACTTTCTGATTCGAGATTAAGGCTCAGATTCTTCTCATCGCCGAGTTTTTCGATAAGCTCTGCGAGAGGCAGGGATGGGATGGTACCGGCCTGCCCGGGCAGGGCCTGAGAGCCTCCGCTCCAGCTTGCCATGCGGAAATTTTTATCCTGATTTTCAAACCTTAAACTGGGCTGAAACTCTTGTTTTTTTTCGAAGGGATTAAAGTCGGGGTTGACTGTAATCTGGGGCTGACGTATTGTTTGACCAGGTTTCAAGGGGGTGATGTCCATACTTTGTTCCTGCTCGAAATCCAATACCGTGGTCAGGTTATACTTACCAAGTGCCTGCCTCACCGCAGCCTGAAGGATGGCATATATGCTTTTACTGTCGGTGAAGTTTATTTCGGTTTTAGTAGGATGTATATTTACGTCGATATTCGACGGATCCAGCTCGAGATAAAGGAAATACGTGGGATATGAATCCTTGGGGATAAGTTCCATAAAACCTGCCTCCACGGCATGGTGGAGGTATGGGTTGCGTATAAACCGGCCGTTGGCAAAAAAATACTGTTCACCTCTTTTTTTTCTGGCAAACTCGGGTTTTCCAATAAACCCGCTGATATTCACCATACCGGTTTGTTGCTGAACCGGTATCAGCTTCTGGTTATAATTTGTTCCGAAAATGGCGACGATACGCTGACGCAAATTGGCTGAAGGAAGCTGAAACATCACCTTGTCCTGGTTATACACGGTAAAGGCGATATCGGGATGAACCAGGGCTATGCGGAAAAATTCATCCAGGATATATTTTAATTCAGAGGTGTTTGACTTCAGGAAATTCCTTCTGGCAGGTACATTATAGAACAGGTTTTTTACCTGGATACTGGTCCCGGTGGAAGTGCTCACAGGATTATGGCTTTTTACCTCGGTACCTTCTATGATAAGCTGGGTTCCGATCTCATCATCCGTTTTTTTTGTGCGGAGGTCAACCTGGGCTACTGAGGCAATGGAGGCAAGTGCTTCACCGCGGAAACCAAGAGTGCGGATTGAAAGAAGGTCATTGGCCGTTTGCAGTTTTGAAGTAGCATGCCGTTCAAAACACATACGGGCATCCCTTTCCGACATGCCACATCCGTTATCGATTACCTGGATCAGCGTTCTGCCGGCATCTTTTATGATCAGCTTGATTTCAGTTGCTCCCGCATCGATGGTGTTTTCGAGTAATTCTTTAGCTACTGATGCAGGTCGCTGCACAACTTCGCCGGCGGCAATCTGGTTTGAGACTGATTCAGGCAACATCCTGATAATATCCGGCATAAGTATAATGTATCAGGTCAGATATCAATAAAAACAAAAACCGGCTTGTTTCTTCCTTCAGGCGAAGGAAGGAGATCTGGCATTTTTGCTGCAAAAAAGAGCCATTGAGATAATTTTCAATGACGGGAAGTATCTTATTGTGTCTCAGAAATCCTTTTTGCTCCTCTGAATAAGCGTGGAATAATGTAGCTAAAACCTTGACCTGTCAAGTACCGGGAACCTCATCTGTACAAGATAAAAGGCTCCGTAAAAAGCGGCGCTGAAAAAGGTTGTTCCAAGCACATCATTCAGAAAGAATGAAAAACCGTTTGTTGTATCCCTGAAAAATACCAGGCCAGCCACATAACATTCCATGAGGCCCATGAAATTTTTAGGATAAAAGCTCATGGCAAGCCATGCAGAGAAGTTCGTGATGAGAAAAAAGATCACGGCCGAACCAATAGAAGCCATGAGTACTGATCCCACTGTAACTTTCTTACGGATAGCCATTCCAAGAACGACCGTAATGGCAAAACTCAGATACACGGCAGGCATATTGGCATGAAGACCTATAATGAGATCGCTGATGAACATCGCGGCGACCGGAATGGCGAAAGCAAATTGCTTTCTGTCAAAATAGGTCCCTGCAAACAACGCCATAGCCGCGATGGGTGTAAAGTTAGGCCAATGCGGCAGCAATCGTAACAGGGCTGCAAAAAGAATTACTGATAAAACAACAATAAACCTAGGTGTGATAGATTTATATAGCATTAATATGTCGTGTTTATAATGTTACAAAAATATAAAATCATTTGCATAAATTCAAGTTTTTTTAAAAAATGTTTCCTATTTTTGATAATCCATATCAAATTCAGACTATTAGATGATAAATAAAAAATTATTAACCCTGATTCTGCCACTTTTTTTTCTGTTTCATTCCTGCAATCTGATGAAAACCAAAGCCGATCTGATTTTATATAATGCAAGGATCTATACCGTTGATTCCGTTCTGGCAGTTACCGAAGCCATGGCTGTAAAAAAAGGGAAGGTGCTGGCCCTGGGTACCTCTAAAGAAATTCTTGAAAAGTATCGTTCGGTAATACGTCTGGATGCCGGCGGCAGGGCTGTTTTTCCTGGTTTTATTGATGCGCATTGCCATTTTTATGGCTATGCACTGAATTTCAGGTATGTCGATTTGAATGGTTGCAAATCCTTTGATGAAGTGCTGGATCGTTTGAAAAAATCAGGGGAGTATAAGGCGGGTGAATGGGTTGTGGGAAGGGGATGGGATCAAAATCGCTGGACGGAGAAAGTGTTTCCTGACCGTAAAAAACTTGATGAGCTTTATCCTCTCAACCCGGTGGTATTGACCAGGATTGATGGTCATGTTGTGCTTGCAAACAATAAAGCCCTGCAGAAAGCAGGTGTTGATGCCAGGCATTTATTCAACCCTGATGAGGTTGAAATAACAAAAGGCCGGCTTACAGGAATATTGAGCGAGAGGGCAGCTGATCACATGAGAAATACTATTCCAAAGCCAAACACGGAGGATATAGTAAAGTTACTGATCCGTGCCAGGGAGAATTGTTTTGCTGTAGGGTTGACCACGGTTAGTGATGCCGGCCTGGATGCCGAAACGGTAGATCTGCTGGATGAATTATCCTCAGGGCCTGATTCCTCAGCTATGATCAGGATTTATGCAATGCTTGAGCCGGGGAAGAACAACGTGGAACGATACATTAAAAATGGCGCTTATCTGCGACCTCGCTTACATGTGAATTCCGTGAAGGTCTATGCCGATGGCAGCCTCGGAAGCCGCACGGCACTGATGAAGAAGGCTTATTCGGATATGTCCTGCCTGCATGGAATACAGGTTATTTCGGCCGATTCCTTAAGAACGATATGTAAACTTTGTCTTGAAAACGGATACCAGGTAAACACCCATGCTATCGGCGATTCCGCGAATAAGCTGGTTCTTGATATCTATGGTGAATACCTGAAAGGCCCCAATGACCTGCGCTGGAGAATTGAGCACTGCCAGGTTGTAGATCCGGCCGACATGCATAAGTTCGGGGAATATTCTGTGATCCCCTCTGTTCAGGCAACCCATGCCACGTCTGATATGGGCTGGGCTGAGGACAGGCTAGGGCCCGAACGTGTAAAATGGGCTTACGCTTACAAGAATCTGATGAAACAAAATGGATGGCTTGCCAACGGGACTGATTTTCCGATCGAAAACATATCGCCGATATATACCTTTTATGCAGCAGTAGCACGTAAGGATATCAAGGCTGTACCCGAAGGCGGATTTCAGCCTGAAAATGCTCTGACGAGGGAAGAGGCGCTGCGTTCTATCACGATCTGGGCGGCAATGGCCGATTTCTGGGATAGCGAAACAGGCAGTCTTGAACCAGGCAAGAATGCCGATTTTGTGATTCTGGACCAGGATATTATGGAGATTCCGGAGGACGATATTCCATTCACTAAAGTAGTTTCAACTTACCTCTCAGGTATTGAAGTCAGGTAGGAGAGTTCCGTTTATCGATAAATTTTAAAGGTTTGCGTGCACCTTCAGGAAACTGGACAGACCGGATTTCTTCGGGTTTCATGAACCTGACCTCCGGGACTACCCTGAGCCTGGCCCTGAAATGGTCCTTTATGTCTGTTTCCAGTCTGGGTTCTGCCTGGTAAACACCTGCATTGACAATGACTTCATCGGTACCGATCGCATTGGTATATACCTCAATAAAATAATTCTGTACATAGGGGATGTTGTCAAGTATATCATACAGCGCTGGAGGATACAGGCTCGTGCCCCGTAGCTTGATCATCTGTTTCCTTCGACCGATTATCGGCCCGAGCCTCATGGTCGTTCTGCCACAGGCACAGGGCTCGCTGGTATGAGAGCAGATATCGCCCGTTTTGAAACGCAAAAGAGGCATGCCCTTTATTCCGAGAGTTGTAATGGTAACTTCTCCCGTCTGTCCTTCACCGACGGGTTCATCATGATCGTCGAGAAATTCAACGATGATAAGTTCCGGATGATGATGTCCTCCCTTTCCTTCACTGCATTCCGTAAAGGTTGTTGCCATTTCGGTTGACGCATATGTAGAAAATAGCTGAATCGGCCATTTCTCCTGTATCCTCCGGCCGAGAGTATTAAGCTTCAGGTCGGAGTCTCTCAGGGGCTCACCGATACAGATAGCTTTTCTGATACTGGAAGAACAGTAATCGATACCCTTCTGTTCGGCATATTCAATGAGTTTGAGGATAAAAGAGGGAACGACTATAATAGCATTCGGCCGGATGCGGCTGATCGTGTCCCACTGCAGTTCAGGGAGGCCATTGCCCACTCTCACGATAGAAGCTCCCAGCATCCTGATCCCGAGAAAATAAGCCAGGCCGGCCATAAATCTCCGGTCTATCGTTGTCATGAGCTGATATACATCATCGGAAGAACCTCCGGCACAGGCAAAAGAAATCGCTTCATTGTAAGCAAGGCGGTCAAGGTCCGAATCGGTCATAGCAACCGTTACCGGATCGCCCATGGTCCCCGAGCTTGTAATATAATCTATGATCCTGTTCCTTGGAACACAGATGAAATCATCGTTAAACTGCTGAAGTTGTCCTTTGTCGGTAACCGGAATCTGAGCCAGGTCTTCAAGTGTACGTATCCTGGCAATGTCGATGGCGTGTTCTTTAAATAGCCTGCTATAATATGGAGAGTGTGTTGAAACGTACAATAACAGATCTTTCAGCGCTTCTTCCTGGAATTTCTTTATCACGCCGGCTGGCCTGGTTTCGATCCCTGGAAAGAAAGAACTGTTCATCGCAGTCTATGCTTTAGTTAGAACTTGAACCCGATCAGAATCCTCATCGTAGAATTATCGATCATATATCTGGGGTTGTCATCCTGGTTATAGGTGTATTTGATCTTACCCCAGTTATACTGAAACGCAAACAATATCACCTTGTATCTGATCCCCAGGCTTACTTCATTCATAGCCAGATTTCTTCCCCATCTGCTGTTGTACCATGCCGCAACGGCATTGATCTTGTAAGAGAGGTCAATCATCAGGTAATCAACAGGGTTGATCGTGATGAGAGGCCCGAATTTCTGGCCGGCGAAATAATACCAGTATTCCATTTTCTTTGAAGATTTGGCGCTGGCGGGTAAAGCCTGATCGGTAGGGTTGAACGAAATGGCAAGGAAGGTTGCATCTATACCGGCTCTGATATGATTCCCCGCGAAAGCAGGTCCGATGTAAATCAGGTAGCCCAGCTCAAAAGCTGCACCGAGTTTAGCCGAGTTGAATGTAATCGTATCTATCATCCCCTGATAGAGATAGCGGTCTACCTGACGGTTCGTGAACTCACCCATAGGAATAGACGCTCCCAATTTAAGATAAAAACCTCCTCTGATACGGTTCTTCGAAACGTTCTGCTGAGGTGTCTGTTGCTGCGATTGAGCTTGCTGCTGCTGAGGCGGCTGATCCTGTGAGTAAGCAAGCACGCCTGCACTTAAAAGGAGTATAAGGGAAAGAAAAATGTGTTTCATAATTGTTGATTCTTGTTATTAATTAATAAAAAGAGGGGACAAAGATACGAACCTCTCAGGAATATTTGTACTTTCTCATGTAGTCATTTAGTTGTGACCGTATAACAGTTTTTTCTTCTTCTGATAGCATAAACCTGTTTTTCTGAAAGTTACGGTTTTCTGCCATATATTTTTCTATCTTTCCCTTCATGTTCTCAGGAAATTTCAGCCCAAGGGCAGAATATAATCCCCGTATTGAATTTACAGCATCTTTCTCCATTTCCTCAAACCTGATCTCGGCATAAGAACCCGGTGGCAATTCAGCAGTGCCTTCAGTTATCTTTTCTCTCAATAGGTCCATTCCCCTGCATATCTCCTGAACAGTATGTTTATGAATAGTATTGTTCAGAGTATTCTCCTTCAAAAGAATATCCCACAAATTCATGGTCGAAGGGACCACCGAAAAAGGGTGACGGTGTATCTGAATGAACCTGGCACCTGGGAAAGCTTGCCTGAGCGACCTGATTCTGAAGGAATGAAAAGGGTTTTTTGAAAGCATTATTCCATTCCTAAGGTATTGAATCTTGGTAAAGAATTTTTTCAGCTGGACCATATCATTTTCCTGATCTTTCGATGTCGTCTTCTGTGCAGCCCATTCCTCGAGGAAATAGCTTCCGTTCACAGGAAAAACCAATCGTTCCAGAGGGGAACGTCCTGTAAGCCGAAAAAGAGCGTATTCATCCTCCTGGGGTTCATCCATACCGACTTTTACATTGTCCATGGGCCTGGTTCCTTTCATAAATATTTTCATAACAGGCTTATAATATTCACGCGATGTAAGCATGCTGTCGGGTTCAGCTGCCTGGAACATGGTTGGGGCGGTGAATTGTTCATCCAGACTCATCAGCTTGAACAAAAGAGTTGTTCCGGTGCGCCAGTGGCCAATAATAAAGACCGGGTTTTCTCCAAAGTGCATCGTTTCAAGGCGACGGCCAAAACGAAGGTCTTCAGCAGCAGCAAAAATGCTTGACCAGAAAGAACCTTGAAGCAGAAAAAGGAGTCTCCCTGCAGTTGCCGGAGTCCAGCTGATCTTATTACGGGCCAGGAGTCTGCTTAGCCGGCCGAAGGTCATCCCGGCAGTCAAATATGAATGTCTCAAAGAAAAATGATTTATGCCTGTTTACCGGGCTGAGTAACAAGAAATTCGGCTATCGAATTGATCGAACGGACCACGGTACGGGCCAGGTTCTGGTCGGCTATCCTAAAACCATATTTACGCTGTATGGCCATGATGATCTCCAGGGCATCCACCGAATCGAGAGTGAGTGCGTTCTCTCCTCCAAATAAGGGTTTATCGTTATCAATCTCTTCGGGCCTGATCCCTGTTATTCCCAGTGTTTCCATGATGAGATTCTTGATCTCGGTCCTCAAATCTTCCGTTACTATCTGGCTCATTAATTCTGTTTATTTGATAGTTTTTGATAAGCGTTTAAAAAAATCTTCTTCCTTCTCAGCTCTCTGATATAGCAGATTGCTCAGGTGTTGAAATTTTTCCGGGCCAAGGTCGCGGTTTTTTCCGAGCTTGGCGGCGAAAAGAGAAAATTCCCTCCAGCCATCGCCGATTTCCATCAGTTCCCTGGCCAGGTCTTTAAGTTCGGGTTTATCAATGATCTCGGAAGCCTGCTGCAGGAAAGTGGCATACATAAAACGGAATCCAGCCCCACCGGTTCCCTGGTCTTCAAGCAAAATATTGATCTTCATCACCTCATGTGAGAGATGTTCGGTATCTCTTGCGATCGAAGGCCAATCTGTGATTTTTTTTGCGAACAGCCTGATGCCTTTGATCCCGAGAAATGGAATTGGGATGCTAAGCATATTAAAACATGCTTTTTTTATTCCTCTGCGGATGGCTTTTTCGTAATTAAACGACTCAGGGACATAACCCGGATAAAAAAGGAACCCTTTAGGTGACATATTACCCTGTGCAAACCGGCCTTTGTTCATGGAATCTGCTGGCAGATCGACCAAGTGCGGGAAATAGCTGTCGCTCACCTTGTAAACGTCTCCGTCTTTGCCGATAACAACAATAAAATGCACGTTCAGATGCACGCGTTCCCAGGAAGGCACGTAGTCGAGATAGAAAAAGTCGACCTGGGCGGCGGCGGGGATCCCTTTTGAAATGAGAAGGTCCAGGGCTTGCTGACCTTTGAGCTGGTTTTTGAATTCTTTAGTGTAAAACTTTACCCCGGTCCTTTTCTCGATGTTCTTCCTCATCTGTCCCGGTTTGTTCCTGACGATAAATGTCGGGAATGCAAATGATTTCATGGCATGGAAATAGCCAAAAAAGATCCCGCTGGAGATTCCGAATACCATAGGTTCGGTAATCTTCATCCCCGCGTAGTTAAGCAAGGATGTGATAGATCCCGACTCACAATGGGCGGCCATTTTATGCTGATAGTTCTCTATGATCATTTCTTTATTTTCTGTTTCCTGACTGCCTGCTCACAATTTCTTCGGAGGCGACATTAAAAACCATGGAATATTTCTTCAGCGCAGCCTCACTGATCTTTCCGAAACCGTCTGGTCTGAGATGTTTTCTTACAGTCCATTTCATCAAGCCCATACGTGCAGCAAGTTCCGAAATAGTAAGGTCTTCGTATATCATGTAATATCCGATGGCGTTGATCTCTCGTTTTTCAATCTTTTCCTGCAATGCTTTTTCCAGGTTTTTCCGCTTCAGGAAGAAATCGTCGATATAATTGGCCGAAATAAAAGAACCAGTCTGTATCGCATCGTACGTCCCGTCCTCTTTTTCGATATACACGATGACCTGCTGCTCAGGGAATTCTGCTAATACATCCTTTTCTTTCATGGAAACCCCTTATAACGATTATTTTTTTCTCAATGCAAAAATATAACTACTCACGATCATTGCAAAAATGAAAAAGGCAATGAGCAACAAACTCCTTGGGAAAATAGCTTTTATCCCGCCCCCTCGGATAAACACATCAAGATAGTTTTCAATGCCCCACCGCATGGGAGAAATCATGCTCAGATACTGTAAAGCCGCGGGCATCGCGTGCACCGGGAGAAAGGTTCCGCTGATCACTCCAAGAAGCACTACCATTACCGATCCGAACAGCGATGCCTGTGCCATTGTCGCCGAAACAGATCCTACCAGCACTCCAAAGCCTATTGCTGCAAGCGAGGCTGCAGATGTTGCAAGCATAATGGCAGCAATATTATTCCCGATCTCCAGAGGGGGTAACCCGAAAAAGATGGGAAAAACACATAGTCCGACTGTCATCATCAGCAGGAACTGTACGAGACATACCACGAAATAAACAAGCACTTTAGAACCGAGAATGATTCCGAACCCCACCGGAAGAGTGCGGATCCGCTGAAAAGCGCCTTCATTTTTTTCGCTGATGATACTTGCGGCAAGGGGTATAACAATAAAAAACATGGCAAACAGAATAAACCCGGGCACGATATTCTGTATTGCAGTAGGCCTGATCTCCTGCTTCTCTGAACTTGCAAAGGATTCCTTGATCTGTGGTAATTTCCCGGCCGATTCCTCAATGGCTTTGTCAATGATAGGTTTCATATCACCGGCAGAAACGGTGAGCATTTCTTCGATGATGTTCCTGGTTTGCCTTCCTTTGACAAGGTATTTGAGAGGAGCAACCAGGCCTGAACGGTATGGTCCTGAAAGAGCTGGGTCTGAAATAATTTCTATCGATGAATCACGGGGGCTGAGATATAATCCCAGATGGTATCTTCCTTTGTTAATAAGTTCAATGGCCTTTATTTTTGTTATGACGGCGCCTTCAGCCATGCTGTCGGTCTCAAAAAAATCACTGGCTGTAAGATCCTGCTTCAGTGATCGTGCAAAGCCTGAATGACTGTCGTCGATGAACAAAAGCCTGGTTTTTCCCAACTCGTTTTTAAGGGTATATTCCTGGGCAAGAATGACTACCGTCATCAGCAGTACAGGCATGATGAAAAGGATCATAAGTCCGGGAATATCCCGGACGATAATAAGGATCTCTTTTTTAGCCGAAAACAGTAGCTTGTTCATCGCGCAAAGGTAAATTATTCTCCGACTGTTTCGAGGATAGACAGGGGTGAGATGGTGGGGATGGTACGCTTGAGACTGAATCCTGACTTTTTCAGAAGGGCCTCATATTCCTCTATAGTTCTTTCCCTGCCACCTGGCATCGTAGCGAGCATCTGCATATCAACCAGCTTGGACCAGGAGGCCATGTTGGGGCCAGGAACGGCCATCTCGAGGATCAGAACCGTTGAGCCTTCTGGCATGGTCGTACGGAGATTTGTCAGAATGGAGGAGCAATGCGCATCATCCCAGTTATGTAGCACATTTTTCATCAGATAGAGATCGGCTTCAAGCCTGAAAGGTTCAAGAAAGCTACCGGATACAAAGCTTATACGCCGGTCAAGGCACGAAACTCTGATCTGTTCTGCAGCTTTAGCTGATGTTCCCGGAAGGTCGAACAGTATTCCCGTAAGACCCGGGTGTTTCTGCAGGATTTCTTTCAATAACAATCCTTCGCCTCCTCCTATATCTGCCACGGTTTTGTGCTTTGAGAAGTCGTAGCGTGCAAGAATGGGGCCTGACGAAAGAGCTGAGAGTTCTGTCATGGACTTCTCGAAACGCCCCAGTTCTTCAGGATTTTGCTTAAGAAATGGATAGACGTCTGTGCCATGCAGTCCGGTGAAAGCATTTTGGCCTGTCCTCACGGTATGCATCAAATTGCCAAAGGCTTCCCAGTTTATCTTTCCCAGATGGTGAATGATCATGTGTCTCATACTCCCATCGCCTTCAAGAAGAGCCCTGGACCTGGAGTTCAGCTTAAACCGTCTTCCCTCCGTTTCCCTGAAAATGCCTTCCGATGAAAGCGCCCTGAGCACCCGGTACAGAGGTTCCGGCTGTGAATCGGATTTTGCGGCCAGCTCTTCAACGCTCAGTGGTTTGTCCTTTAATAACCCGGCAATGTCAAGCTCAGCGGCAATATAAAGGGGCTGCATCAGCCAGAACGACTGAAACTGCTCGTACAAAACCACGGAACCCGGGAACAGCTTCCTGTGAAGTTTCAGAAGCAAACCTCTGATGCCGCCAAGTGTATGCACTACAGTATAGGGTGGAAATTTTTGATTCGGGTTCATAGGTATTCTTTTTAAAACTGTATTCTCCATGTCGCCATGGGAAAAAAGCCCATATTGAAAAAAGTCCGGATCTCGCCGGTTTTCGGATCGATCCGTTGAAGGTAGACGTTAGTATAGTTTGTCCTGTACTGCAGGTCAAGGATGAACTCGATGTTATATCCGGGCAGGTTTCGTTTTAATCCAAACCTAAGCGATGCACGTTTATAATCAGGGTATCTCACATCGAAGGAGGCAGGCCAGTCCATCATGCTCTCCCCGTTTGCCACCGTGGCGTTAACATCATATGGCACGTATGGATTGCCGCCTGCATAGGTAGCCCTCAACCCAAGCGAGAGGATGCCCCACTTGCGTTTCCCTATAGTGAAATCATATCCGCCTACGGCGTTCAATACATAATTCACACTAAATGCCGAATTCCTTGAAATTCTATCGTATGCGGAATAGTTTGAATTGAACACCGTTGCTGTGAACAGGAAATAATACTGCTTGCTGTAATACCGTTCGAAAGTGAGTTCCACGCCGTAATTGGAGCCGGTGCCGGTACTGACCAGGCTGTCGGAGTATTGCCTGTTCAGAAAGAAGTCATGCCCTTCATTGATCAGCGAATACTGGGGGATCGAAGCTTTGACCGGGAGATTGTACAGGTACTGGTAATAGATCTCTGTTTTGAAATGAAGTTTTTCGGTTGGTTTGAAATCGTAGGAAAGGGCGCTCTGGGCCGAGCGGATGAAATCCATGTCGCGGTTGGGTTCAAAAATAACGCCCCCCGGCAAACGGTTAATAATGAAATACATTACATGAGGCGGCATCTGGCTGTACATCCCGGCTCCGAATGCCAGGGCATGATGTTCCGAAATCCGCCAGTCAAGGCCTATTCTGGGTTCCAGAGCCCATGAAGCGTTCATCGGAAGCCATGATCCGCAGATGCCCGCTTTCAGGTCAAACGAAGGCGAAAGGCTTTGCAGCACCTGGGTGTATGCCCTCAGGAAATCCATCTGCTCTTTTGTTCCGGTATGCACCTGGAATGTACTTTTATACATCATGCTGTCGGCAAAGTGCATAAAAAAATGGTCGTAGCTGATCCCTGCCTCGAGGGAGGTTTTTTCGGAGAATTTTTTAAATATTCTCGATGAGAAAGAGAGTTTTATTTCGGAGCTGCGTTCACCGGCCCATAAGGCAGGTGTTGTAGCCACATTTGAAAAGGTGTCGGCCCTGGTATAAACCAGCGAACCCACGGCATAGAGCATGGTTTTGATTCTCAATCCGGGTTTTAAGGCGGCCTGATGAGTGAGTCCCAGAACTCCCAGGTTAGAGCCGTTGGCAAGGTCTTCCCCATAGTCGGGGAACATCCAGTCGGAAGCTGGCCGGCGGCTCTGGAAAAGCTGGATATAGCTCATACCACCCATCCCGGTGATAGTAAAAATACCGGCCTTCTTTGCTGGCAGGCTTATTTTCATACTGAAGTCCTGGTACTGAGGCACTACATCCATTTTTACGCCGGCATAGTTCAGCAGCTGTATGATTGATATTCTGTATGAGAACATGTAAGAGGCAGCGCTTTTTTTTGAAAACGGTCCTTCAGAGCCGAACTCCAGTCCGTTCCAGCCCATCCCGAACCAGAACTCATGATGGTCGCTGTTGCCTGTCTTCATCCTCAGGTCAAATACGCCGGCAGTGGTGTTGCCATACTGAGCAGGAAAGGAACCTGTAAGAAAGTCTGAATTGGTCATCAGGTTGTCGTTGAGGATAGTTACCGGTCCTCCGGTAGTCCCCATAGCTGCAAAATGGTTGGGATTAGGGATTTCCATATCGTCCAGCCTCCATTGAAGTCCGGAAGGGGAGTTTCCCCTTACGATAATATCGTTGCGGTTATCGGTGCCTGAGGTCACGCCGGCGAAGTTCTGGGCCATCCGGGCCGGGTCGTTGTAAGTGCCCGGGTACCTGAAGGTTTCATCCACACTGAATGGCCTGACACTCACTGAGGCCATACGGTTGAGGGTCTCTCCCTTTTGGTAATCACCTTTCACCTCTACTTCCTTTCCTGTGATGCCGGTTTGTTTCAGATATATGGTCAGGTCGGCTTCTTTCGCACTACTTATAACCAGAGGTTCTGAGATAACGGTAGCATACCCGATAAAGCTCACTTGCAGCCGGGCACTTCCGATGGGTACGCCTTTGAGCCGGAACCGGCCTGCTTCATCCGATGAGCAGGCCAGGGGGGGATCGGCACCTATCAACTGAACGCTGGCTCCTACAAGTGGTTCCAGAGAAGCTGCATCAAGCACGATACCTTTTACAGAAGACCTGAGGATGGGCTGAGCCGCTCCCTCATCCGCAGAGAGTAAAAGAAAAAAACAGACAAGCAGGGCAACAGGGAATAAACGTTGTAGAGGGCCGGGCATGCTGTAAAGATAGGAGATTTTACTCTTCCATCATCTGGTCGACCTGTTCTCTGCTAAGACGTGTCCATACCGGGTTTGACAATATCCCGTCCTGGTGATCAAAATCAACCTGGTCGAAGGTTTCACCGTAAAAAGTAAGTTTACTGCCGAGGTCGGGGGTATGTTCGATGAAAATAAAATTCACGTAGGCAGCCCCGCTTGCCTTCATGACCCGTGTTGCCAGGGATGCGACTACTTCGGTGACCGGGGTTCCGGGGTTCTGACGGTAAATCTCTGTCGCAATGGCCAGAATTTTCCCGTCTTTCCTCGTTGCCAGCTTCAGTCCGCATTTCGAAGGACTGTCCCAATGGCCGGGATAGTCAAAGTAACGGTCCATGTATCTGTTGAGGGCGGGGTTGGTATCCATGATTAAATGGTGAAATGGTGAAATGGCGAAATAGTGAAATGGCGAAATGGTGAAATGGCGAAATTATGCATTGTCTGTTATTTTTTTGCCAAAGCTGAGGTTGGCGATGTCGCGGCGGCGGGGTGTGTAGGTTCCGTCGGCGAGTTCTCTTGACATGACCTTGTTGATGAGGTTGAACATCTTCATGGTCTGTGGTTCATCTTTGTAGAAAGTATCCCACGCATACTGGAAGAGTTCGCCAAGTCGTTCGGGGGTCATATGTTTGGGATAATATACCACCTTGCCGGCGTTATAATGATTCCAGTCCTTATCGAAGATCCTGTTCTGTTTGAGCAAGTCGCTGTATGCTTTGGTATGAGGGAAGGGAGCAAGTACAGTGAACTCGGCAAGGTCGAGGTCGATCTCGAGAAGGAAGTCGATCAGCCGCTTGATATCGTCTTCGGTCTGATTGTCGAGGCCGAGCAGTATAGTTCCTTCCACGGCAATCCCGTAATCGTGGTATTGCTTCACGCGGTTGCGGATATAATCTGAGGTATCGAACACAGCCTGGTATACATACCACGCACCGGCCTGGGCTGCAAGGTCAAGCACTTCATTTTTATCTTCTATGGTATGACTTACCCACTTCTTTTTAAGCGGGATCATAGCCTTGAAAAGATCTTTCTCCCACTGTGTATCAAGTGCCAGCGAATTGTCGACGATGAACAGCCGGTTGTTATCCATCTGCGAAAGTTCTTCAACCACACGGTCGATGGGGCGGGGACGGAAACCACGGCCCCCGAGATACCTCACCGCACAGGGATAGCAGTCGTAGATACAGCCGCGGGAAGCATGGAACAGGTCGACCATTCTGAAGCCTTTATGGTAATACAGGTCTTTCTTCAGGATGCTTCTGTTTGCAGGCCCCACCAGGTTCAGATCGGGAGGCTTGGAGAGGAAGTTGTAGACTTTTTTCATGTCATTCTTATGAAAGTCCGCAAACACCTGTTCCATCCGGCCTTCCACTTCGCCTAAAAAGACAGAATCGGCATGCAGCATGGTTTCTTCTGCATGCAGCATAGTGGAAATACCACCAAAGATGACTTTTTTACCCAGGGCACGGTACTGGTCGGCAATTTCCCATCCGCGTTTCACCTGAGTAGTGAGCATCATGGAAATGCCGACAAGATCGGCGGAATCATCAATAATAAGATCTTCTACGTTCTCGTCGGTAAAATCGATCTCAACATGTTCGGGCAGAGCTGCTGCCATGACCACAGGGCCATGGGGAGGAAGGTTGAAAATAGTTTGTCCTTCGAGCTTCTGCCAACGGGGATATATAAGTTTGAATTTCATTGGTCATTGTTTTGTCTTAGCAAGACAGTTAATGTTGTTGTAATCTGGCTTTACATTCGGCAATACGCCTGATAATTCTCTGTTTTTCCTGCCTTCTGGGCACTTCACATTTGAGAGCCCGGTAATAATATGAGCTGGCCATGTTATGTTTTCCGAGCATATAATAATATTCTGCTGTAAGAAACCAGGTTTCATAGAACTTCGGGTTCGAATGAATAAATGAAAGAATAAAAGAACTTTCACCGGGCAGTTTCCTGCCATCGTTAATACAAGCCTGAACGATCCTTCTCATCCCCCTGAATTCAAGAAAAGCCTTGTATCCGGCTGATTCCAGGAAGATGTCGGGAGGTATTGCTTTTGTTTTTTCTACCATCTCCACCCCCTGACCAGAGACTGCAAAAGTATGAAAAATTTTTCTCAGGTCGAAGCATTTGTATTCTCCTAATTGCCAGGGGCCTGTCGATACCCAGACAAGACGTTCAGAGGGCTTGAAGATAATTGAATGGTGGGCGATAAGCTGGTTCATTGCTTTTTCATTTCCCATACCGATATCCCGGCCTTTAAGCCCGGCCTGGTCTCTAAGTATCCACGCAGCTTTCCCGACAGTGAGAGGGACCTTACCGGCAATGTCCTCCTGCAACCTTGTCAATCGGTACAAAGAGGCATTATCCCTGATGTTTTCCCGGTTCAGCGGATCTCTGGCAAACTCTGCAGACTGAAAATGGTTGGCACATAAAACAAATGTTCCCCTGGGTTGCAGAAGCGCAATTTTGTATGGAGATTTCTCTATTATAGCAGCATGGGCATCGTTTGCCGAACCAATCAGAAGGGATTCGGAAACAAAGGTGTGACGTTTCTGGGCGATGGCATAGGCTTCGTATATCGTTGTAGCATACTGTAATATTTCCTTTGCCAGAAGAGAGACGGGAGTTCGCGCCGACCAGGGTATTCCCGATCGGGCCGCATTGATAGTAATGGTAAGTCCTTCATCATTCATCCCCGATACGGCACCTGTCATCCCGCCCCAGGTCACCATCATAAAGGCGTGACCACTGTCGGGCTGTACAAAGCAAATGAGCTTGTTTCGGGCGAATTCATCACCCATGTAAAAATCAAAGTTTCGTCCTATGATGAGTTCCGAATCTTCGGTTGATCTACCCCAGGCCCCGAAGGAAGTACATCCTACAAGGCTGAGTTGCTCCATGGCGTGGCCTATATCATGGGCCGAATGGTAATTCAGCATCCGCTGGTAACTATTGCCGATAAATGCGAAATCTTTACTTGCCGAACGGCTTACTCCATAAATCTCCTGTTTATATTCCAAAGGAACATATTTATCGAGATCACGGTTGAACCAGTATATAAAGTACTTTAGAAAATGAAGATAGAACTCAGACGGGATCATTTTCCTGATCTGTCCCACGAAGGCTTTCTCCTGCTCATAAATCAAAGACCTGGCGAGCTTCCCGTTAGTAACACCAAGTTCATAAGGGCTTCCCCTGAGGTACATCAGCCAGAGGCCTGAAGTATCTTTACTGAGCCATGATTGTCCGCAGCGGCTGAAGCTGGATGTAAGCCTGGAAACCTGCAAGGTGTCGGCCGAACGGTCTTTAATACGGGGTGGATTTATGTTAATTGAGATTCGGAACCATGCCCATAAACTAAGTATGATAGCTGCAAGGATGAACACGGCCATCCATATTCTGTTTTTTTTTCGTTGACCGCTATTGTGCATCACGTATCTTTTTAAACAAGTAATCAAGTCCCAGTATTTCCGAGCAGGTCATGACGGCGCTTATGGTGACACCAGGAGCCCCATGCAAATTCAGGTTCTGGCCTGTAAAATAAAAACCGGGTATCTTGGTACGTGGCAATATCATTGTTTTCAGGTAATTTCCCGATTCCTTCCTGATCCCGTACATAGAACCCTGGGGAGTGCCGGTATAATCGCGCCATGTGAGAGGAGTTGAAATTTCCATGGAGTTTATTACAGAACGTATTTCCGGGAATTTTCGTTCAACAAGCGTTAGTAATTTTTCGGCCCTTTCATTTTTAAACGCCGTGTAATCCAGTCCCCGCTTTCCTTTGCCTGTGTTTTCCCAGTTTTTTACTTCATCGAATTGCATATATGATAAAATGCAAAGGGCCGTTGTATGATCCCCTTGTTTTGCAGAGGCAGGAGTATACATGAAATACATTCCGGGCCATTCATTTGCCTTGCATTTAGGGCCGGCCCAGGCATCCTTGCCGCCATGATAATACAGGTTATAATCAAGGTAAGGAAAACGGCCTGGTTTCAGCCCGAGATAGAGTCCGAATGATGAGACCGTATTTTCCATACTCATGATCCTTGAGTGGAAAGACCGTTTGACTAAGGAGGGCTCAAGTATGCTGATGGCTGATTGCGGATGAATTCCTGCAATGATGCGCCTTGCAACGAACATCTCATCTCCCGTGGTACTGACCTGGAACTTGTCTTTTAAAGGGGATATTTTTTTTACTTCGGTCCTGGTTAAGACTCTGCCTCCATGGGCCGTTATTGATGAAATGAGATGTTCGGCAATTTGCATGCTGCCTTGTTTCAGCCTCCAGGCACTGCTTATAAACGAATGGTTGATGAGGGCAAGCTGATGCCATGGGGTAGATGATTTACGTCCGGCATATAAAAAATTATTTCCCGAAAGAACTTCCAGCAACCTTCGGTTTTCAGAGCTGTCACCGGCCAGCGAACTCATAAAATCCCAGGCATTGGTTCCCATCCAGGTGGTTTTGGCCGGGTTGTCGGTCAGTTCAAAATTATACAAAGGAAAGGCCGATACGGTATTTTTAATGGCTGTGACATAGCGTCTCAGGAAATCGCCGGATGATGGAAAATCCACGGCCAGCTGGTCAACGAAATTATCAAAACCCTGGCCAAGCCTGTAATCCCTGCCATCCAGAGAGATCACATCAAAGCCATCACCATTCATTCGTTCAAGATCCAGTGTTTGTGACAGGCCGAAATATTTCCAGTAGGAGTGAAGTGTCTGGTCCGGCAACATACTCCCGATATAATGAATGCCGGTGTCGAAGGTGTTGTCGCCTCTTTTGAAACTCTGCAAACAACCGCCTGCAGCAGAGTGCTTCTCGAGAATACAAACACTGAAGCCTTCCCTGCTCAGGATGTAACCACATAGCAGGCTGCCAAGCCCCGATCCGATAATTATTACGTCATAACGGTTCATGCATTCAGAGCTGTCGGGGATTTTTTTTTCAGAAGATAATACGTGTTTGAACTATAGGTTTTGGAACCGATGATTTCCAGGCTGAACCCTGCTGCCGAAGCAATCCGTTCTAAACCGGCCGTTGAAAGAAAATGCAGTCTGGCTGTCTCCTCACTGGTCTTGTTAAACTTCATGCCGGTAGAGAACCATTCGGTAAGCCTTGCGCGGGAATGCTGTCCAGCCCGGCTTTCATCAGCATCCCGGATTAATATCATCCCTCCCGGTCTCAGGTTTGACATACATTTCACTAACAGCTGTTCCTGGTCAGCAGGCTGAATATAATGAAGTACATCGCTCAGAATAATACAGTCTTTCGGCAAAAAGTCAAAGGTCCTGATATCGGCAGTAATAAAATTTATCCGTGGCGATTTCAGGAATCCGCCATCAGCAACCCTGATTTTTTCATTGTCAAAATCAATGCCGGTAATGTTTCTGTGGATGGATGTGAGAGCCAGCATATAGCTTACAATGCCGTATCCACAGCCCAGATCCAGTATATCGCCCTGCCGGGGGACATGCTCATTCAAAAGCTGATAATTCTGTTCAAGCCTCAGTTTGATCCTCATATACCATTCCAGCACAGGGCCTTTATAAATATAATTCAGGCTGAGCAGCCGCCGGTAATGGGAAGCATTGCCTTGTTCGGCACGGAAACGTTCATATTCAAGTATATAGTATCTGCGGATGGCTTTTGACCTCTCCTGATAGGTTGTACCAAACGAAATGTCATCCGCAGTGATCCTTTTAAAGATCTTTTGCCTGAAGCCGTTAGGCCTTCCCCAGAAATCTCCGCGTTCAAGAAATTCACCGGTTCCGAACATCATCAAGGGCAGTATGTCGAGGTCTAAATGCTGTGCGAGATAAAAAGCCCCTCTGTGGAATCTCTGTATCGACTGATCTTTTGAACGGTGAGCCTCCGGAAAGACCAGGATTGAGTAACCCTGACTGACTTTCTCTCTTAGCTTATCCATGATGGCATCGAGTCCGTGATCTACGTTATAAAAACTTGCGAGCCTGGCAATAGGTCCGAATACAATCGAATTATGAACCCAGGTCCGGGTAAGGATGATGATTTTCGGATACAGTCTGAGCAAAGCCGGCGTTTCGATCAGCGACTGGTGGTTGCTGATAATCACGGCAGGTTTTTTAAAGTCCTCTCCATACCGATTATAGAGTGAGCGATCGGGCAGCGAGAGGAATATATAAAATCGTGAAAGCCCGCAAAACATCCGGTGAAAAGCATTTTCCTTCCATTTACGCCTTACCGGAAGCAGGTAATACATCAAGGTGCCCATTACAGTAAGGATCATTGCAATAAACACGATATTGAACCAGGTGATAATGGTTTTTACGAATATTCTCGCTGTGATCGGGAAAGTTCTTTTACGTAGCCTGTCGCCCATGAACCAGCCAGCGATCATGGGCTGAATGCTGAGGGTGATCAGGACAAGAACCAGTATTCCGAACACTGAGATCAGGGCGATTGAGCTTAATGCCGGATGCTTTGCAGTGAAGAGGGCGGCGACTCCGAACAGGGTCGTGGCCGACGATAAGAGTATCGACACCCTGTATGATGAGATGTTCTGAGTACCGTATTTATAGTCCTGCATGATACCCCGCATCATCAGGATGCTGTAATCGACACCCAGGCCGAAGATAAACGATGAAATAATGATGTTGAAAATATTGAAACGTATCCCGGTGGCTCCCATAAATCCAAGAGTTATGAGCCAGGAAAGGTACATTGGAACGGCCGTGAACAGGGCGAGTTCTATGCGCCCGAAAGCAAACCATAACAGGAGGCTTACAAACAGCATAGAAAGCAAAACCAGCCTGTCGAAATCCCGCTTTACGCTCTGAACAAAGAGGTCGGTGAGTTTCTGGCGGTCAAAGACCACAACACCAGGCATGATGCTGAATTCATGATATACTTTAGCAATATTTACAGGTTTAACTTTTGCTATGCAGGTGATCATAACCATTGAGGTTTGTTCATTCAGCCATTCCGAAAACAAGGCTTGTCCGAGCTTTGATTTGAGACTGTCAGGCATAGGGCCGTATGATTTTGCCATCATTTTTCCAAATCCGCTGAAGGCCCCGGCTGTAAACCCTGTGGCTGATGCGGCCTGGTCGACTTCCCGGCTCAGGTCTTGTTGTTTTTGAGGCAAAAAATATGTTTTCCATGTATCAAGCCGTCTCATGGTAAGCGAATCGGAGAGTAGCAGGGTACGGATCCCCGAAACGCCCGCGACGGTTCCACTTTTATACAGAAGGTCAAGCCGTGACTGTATGTGTTCGTTCAGCCTGAGAGCTTCTTCGCGGTTTTCACCGGTCGCCACAACATATATGTTTTTCAGGTTTCCGCTTGATAAACTGTCGAGGTTTTTTCCTGCTTCACGTAAACCCGGCTGCATATAATTCAGGGTATTCATGTCCGTTTCAAAACCGGCCTTCCTGAAAAAGAACAGACTTGCCAGGCAAAGCAAGGTTAAAGCAATCAGGAGCGGAATATTTTTTTCGAACTGTATGCTCCCGATACGGTCTATAAAAACCGAGAACTTTGAAGGCCGTTTTTCACGGAAACGTTCCGAAAACATCTGGGGAAGAAAGACCAGGGCAAAGAGTGAAGCACCGGCAACACTTAAAGAGGCAAACCACCCCAGGTCATGAAGTACGCTGGATTCAAGAAAAACAAGGCAAAGAAAGGCCCCGGCCGATGTAATGGCACAAACCACAATGCTTTGCGACATTTCCCTGAGGGTCTGTTTTACATCGCCGCACTTCCTGTACTGGTTTATCAGGTATAGGGAATAATCGATGATCAGCCCCAGTATAACCGAGCCTATCCCAAGCGCGATGGCCGATACGGAACCTTTCACCATAGCCAGAATGGCAATCGCCAGTCCGCCACCGAAAACCGCCGGCAGCAAGCCGAACAGAGGCACCAGAGCCGATCTGAAATATAAGCCCAGCAGCATAAATATCGCAAGGAAGGCAATCAGAACTGTAAGCATGATATCTTTCTTCAGACGTTCCGCGTTGCCTACAGCCACCGCAGCCGCCCCGAAATACTCAGCCCTTAAGCCCTTCTGTGAATTGACCTTTTGATCCAGAATCTGATCCAGCTTTTTCAGGAACTCCCCGTTCTTCCGCGTTTCTCCCGGCGGGTTTGAAGGGGTGATAAACATTAGCAGCCGGCGGTGGTCTTTGCTCAGTATATAGCCATTGTACGATTCATACTGCTCACTACCCTGCAGGGTCTGAAGTTTCTTTAATGCAAGTCCCTGAATCCCCAGAGGATCAGAAAGAAGCTGTTTCCTTATGGCGGCGGAAGCGGGCGTCAAAAGCTGACGGTAATCTTTCCTTATCGCCGTCTCAATATTACCGGTGGATGTGATGGTGTCGATACGCCTGTAATCACCTTCTTCAAGAAACAACGGCAGGTATTCACCGGTGCAGCTCATAAGCTGTGGAAAAAGCGAGTCATCCGGTTTATAGAACATCTTGCTTATATACTCTTTGCATCCTGTTTCAATGGCCTCTGCCAGCGAATCTGCAGTAAGGCATAGAGAGTCCTCAGTGCAAGCCCCTGAAGTTTCTTCACAAGATATGGTGATCACCAGTCGTTCGGCAAACCGGAAGTTGTTCACCACATGTTCAAACAGGTTTTTTTTCGCTCTTTTGGAGGAACTTCCCGTGATGTCTTCAACAAACCGTATCTTTTTTAGGCCAGGGATGATAAAAAGAAAGCATGCAGCAAGGATCAGATAGAACAGCCATCTTCTCTTTTGAAATAAGGTATAGATATAAATAAAAAGTGTGGACATCTCAGGCCTGTTTTGATTTTCTGAAGATCCTGAGCAGCAGGTAGGTGATGCTGCTGAGAGAGACCGACAGCATACTGCCAAAAACAAGGCTTCCCACGAGATACTGAACGAGGTTTGCTTTGATCCACTGATAATCAAACCCCGACGAATAGTGCAGCGGGGAGGTTTCTGACCCGAGAACCCATCCGCCGGTAATATAACTTAAATACAACACCAGTGGAAGCATAGGAGGAATACTGATGTTGGAGGAGGACACGGTGATGAATTTGTTCAACCTGAGCAGATGCGCAAGGCCGAAAGCGGCCACCATCTGCCATCCCCAAACGGGTAAGACCCCGAGAAACACGCCCAGCATGACCGAAAGTGCGATCCTTTCATTCGAATCGGATGTATCGATCACGTATTCCCTGATAAAGCCCTTAAGCGATTTATTTTTCAGTCCTTTCACGAAAAGAAAAGGTCTCACTACCAGCAGCGCCATAAACACGAGAATGGCATTCAGTATGCTGGTCCTGAAGAAATCAGGTCCTTTCCTGAAATGGGAGACCCTGGTATCGGCGGGTGCATAATACACATCGATAGGTACCGAGAGTATTTTCACTCCCTTCCAGGCAAGTCGTACAAGGATCTCCACCTCAAATTCATATTTACCGGTATGAAGCTTACCGATTTCTTTTATCTTGTCAAGAGGGTATAGACGAAAACCCGTTTGAACATCAGCAATTTTCAGGCCCGTTTCAACCCTGAACCAGAAAATAGAAAATTTATGTCCAAAGCGGCTTGATCCAGGAATGTCGGGTCTGTCCATGTTTCTTGCACCTACGATCAGACTGCCAGGCTCCTTCTCAATCAGGTCAAGAAACAAAGGGATGTCGGCGGCCTTGTGCTGCCCGTCGCTGTCGATGGTAATCGCGTAGTTGTAGCCTTTCCCAATAGCCTGAACAAATCCCTGTTGAAGCGCCCGTCCCTTGCCCCGGTTCACCGGCATAGTCAGTGTGCAGATGGCCGGAATATTCTTCAGGATCTCAGCTGTATTGTCGGTGGAACCATCGTTCACCACGATCACGTCGTTCGTGAGTGACATCACATCCTGAATCACCTCAGCGATTGTACTCCCGTTATTGTATGTCGGAATGATGACACAGCATCTGAGATAAGCTATTTTCTGGCGGATTTCCCCCCTGGTTTGCATATGCTGTAGTATAGTTTTCCGGATATTAGACAAAAATAGCAAAAAACATTAATTTTGAAAGGTGAAAATTCTTCTTATCAATACACCTCGCTCCCCCGAGAACAGAATACTTGAATTTGCCCCTGATGCAGCCAGGCCTTTTATTCACAGGAGACTTATCGGTCCTCCGCTTGGTCTGATGACCGTTGCAGCTGCTGTGAAAGATCATGAGGTACTGCTGTTCGACACCAAAGGGGAGTTTGACGTGAAGCCTGATCATCCCTCGCTTTCAAGCCTTGTACACAGGCTGGTGAGCGAGTTTAGGCCCGATGTGGTAGGAACTACAGCTATTACATCTGAGTTGTATTTTGCCTGGGAGATTTTTCAGGAAGTAAAAAATACTGATCCCCGTATTGTTACTGTACTCGGCGGACTGCATCCTACCTTGCTGCCTTACGATTGTTATCACCCTTCGGTGGATGTGGTTTGCCCGGGGCAAAGCGCGCATATTTTCAGGAATGTAGTGGAAGCGCTGGAACATAAAGCCTCCCTGGCATCGGTACCGGGCATTTTACTAAATACAGGAACCGGGTTAAAACGTACCACTGGCAAGCCTCCATACTGCGATGCGGCCAATGCTGGCTACCTGATGCCAGACAGGGAACCTCTGAAACGATGGATAGACACCTATAAAGTAGGAGGAAATCCCTTTCCCAGCACCTATGTGTTCACCTCCCTGGGCTGTCCGTATAAATGTACCTTTTGCTCAATCTGGCCCCAGTTCAAAGGAAAGTACTACCAGCGAACGGTCGAAAGCCTGATCGCCGAGCTGCAGTCAATTCCCGATTATCCGGTAGTACGCTTTGCAGATGCCAATTCAGTGGTTGACCTGGGTTTTATGAATACTCTTTTCGACCGGATACTCGAAGAAGGGATCATCAAAACTTTTGTTATGGACATCCGGGCCGATGTAGCGGCAAAACATCCCGGAATCATCCGTAAGATGGCGAAAGGCGGATTGAAGATCGTGATCTGCGGATTTGAATCGTACCGAGATGAGGAGTTGAAAAAATACCGTAAAGATTCCCCGGCCAGCGATATTGCAGAAGCGATCCGGGTGTTTAACGACAATGACATCATGATCCGCGGAAATTACGTTATCCCCAACGATTATTCAGAAGATGATTTTAAAGCGCTGGAAGAATATTCTGCAAGCAATCCCGTGGTTTACGCAGGTTATACCATACTCACCCCCATGCCCGGCACGGTATTTTACAGCCAGGTGAAACATCAGATCACCGATCACGACTACCGTAAATATAACTTTTTCAACTCGGTGATGAAGACCCGGCTTCCGTATGAAAAATTCCATGAACGCGTGGGGAGCCTTTGGCTTATTAAGAAAGGCGTTGATGTCATATAATGAATATCGAATATTGAATATTGAATGTTGAACGGAACAATAAATTCAAAATTCAATGTTGAGTGTAAAAAGCGAAGCAGTTTACATAAACCGCCTCAGGTGGAACGAAGGGAACATTTTGCGTAAGCGGCCTCAGGTGGAGCGTAGCGACACCGTAGTCGCGACGCAAAGATGCGACCGATAAGTGACACCGTAGCGGCGACGCAAAGATGCGACCGATAAGTGACACCGTAGCGGCGATGTGAAGCTGCGAGCGGCTATTTCAGCAAGGCATTCCAGGGAACGAACTTCCCGGCGCCGGGGATGAACTTCGAATTTTTGCGCAGGGCTGATGAGGGGCCACATTCAGTGAATATACCGATTCCCGTGTCGAATATACGCCTCTGGGTTGCAAGCCAGTTAAAGGGGTTGAAAATATTTTTCACGACTTCATCTTTTGCCCGGGCCGCATCGTTTATCAGCTCCTGGTTCAGAACCGAAATAATCGGAATTCCGGGAGTATGCACATCCGCAGTGTAAACAGTTTCAGACAATTCTTTTGCAGCTTCCGACAACAGGTTTGTGTGATAGGGAATTGTCACACCCAGCGATCTGGCGTGCAGAGCGCCTTCTTCCCGGGCTTTGAGGAGAAAGACCTTGATATGAAAACTGCTGCCGGCCACAATAAATGAATAATCGCTGTTACGGTTCACAAGAGCCAGGTTCAGGTTAAACCGGGAGGCAATATCACTGATGTCTTTTTCGCTGAGCCCGATAACTCCGGCCATTCCGTATTGTTTGCCGGGCAGGTGCTTCCGATTGGCTTCGTATGCTTTCCGAATAAACAAAAGTCCGGTTTCGAAAGAAACAGATCCTGAACTAAAGAGCGCTGCATAGAGGCCCATGCTGTAGCCGGCCGTAATAGCTGGTTCGACGCCTGAGTTTCGCAGGACTTCCGCGCAGCTACAGCCATAGATATAAGTGATGTACTGGTTTCTCAGTTCATCATCGAGCATGGGATTGGATTCCTTGTGAAACGACAGAAGTTCAGGGTCGGCAAACGCTGCAGCTTTCTCAAGGTATGCCTCGAAAATCTTTTCGTAAGCCGGTACTATGTCTGAAGGGTCATCTTTGTAGTCGCTGATGAAGGCTGGAAAAACGAAAGCAATGGGTTTTTCGTTCAAGGTGTGATTATTTATCCAGTTCCAGAAGGCGGTTTTCGTGTTCGATCACGAGAAGCTGCATCTCGATAAGCTGGCCGATGGTTTGAACCGGATGTTTCACAGCATATTTACCGATGGTTTTAAGCTCAATATCGAGGTTGTATTTCTTTTTGAAAATCTCAATGAGTTCAAGGAACATCAGTGAATCTCCGTCAAGGTCCCTGATGATATTGGTATGATCGTGGATTTGCGATGTATCGGTCTCACATTCTTCGGCAAAGAACGCAATGACCGCCTCTCTAACTTCATTCCGGGTGTTCTCTGTGATTTTTGCCATGTTGTATTTTTTTTGCAAAAGTATCAAATTTTAGGATATTTCCGAAAAACGAGAGTGGCGTTATGGCCTCCGAAGCCAAAGGAGTTGGACAGGGCAATGCGGATATCAGCAGGCCTGCTCTTATTGGGTACATAATCCAGGTCAAGGTCAGGATCTGGATCGGTATAATTTATAGTAGGAGTGAGGGTTTTGTTTTTTATACTTAGTATGGTGATGATTGCTTCTATCGCTCCTGCTGCTCCTATGGTATGGCCAATCATCGATTTGGATGAAGTAACGGGGATTTGACAGGCCCGATCTCCAAAGACTTTCTTTATGGCCATGGTCTCATACCTGTCGTTGAGTTCTGTGGAAGTACCATGAGCATTGATATAATCCACTTCGTGTGTACCAACACCTGCATTCTGCAGGGCTTTCACCATTGTAGCAGCCATACCTTCCCCGTCTTTCATCGGGGCCATGATGTTATATCCTTCGCTGGTAAGGCCATAGCCCGCCAGTTCACAGTATAGGGCTGCATTCCGGTCAAGTGCATGTTTCTCCGATTCGAGTATCACTACCCCGGCTCCTTCACCTATCACAAACCCGTCGCGGCTTGCTGTAAAAGGCCTGCATGCCGCTTCAGGCGGGTCGTTGGCGACCGACAAGGCGTATAAAGCATTAAATCCGCTTATTTCTTCCGGGTTGATGATGGAGTCGGCGCCTCCTGCAATGACAATATCGGCCATACCGTTTTGAATCATCTGCATCCCCGTGGCGATGGCATATGCCGATGAGGCGCAGGCTGTATTGATAGCCATGCTGGGGCCGAGGAGCTGATACTCCAGAGAGACCCAGGCAGGCATGGAGTTTGTCATGCTTTTAAATACCGTGTTCTGGGGAGAAGTGTCTTGTTCAATGCTGGAATTACCGGTGTTGACTACTCCCATGACCACTACGCAACGCGTTTTGTCCTCTTTCTCAAAGTCCAGCCCGGAATCGGCCACGGCTTGTTTTGCAGCCACCATGCACATGCGTGTAACCCTTGTCATCTGTCCGGCGGCACGCTTCTTTACATAGGTGCGGGAATATTCTTCAAAATCACGGGGTACCTCCGCCGCGATCCGGGTGGCCAGGGAGGAGGCATCAAAAAGAGATATCTTCTTTACCCCGCTTTTTCCATCAGCCAGGTTCTTCCAGAAGGAATCCAATTCATAACCCAGGGATGAAACAATTCCCATCCCGCTGATAACTACCCTATCGGCCATCCGCAGAAATTATTTATTAAGAGCCGAGGCCCAGTTTTTAAGCAGGTCAACATCAGCCTGACTGGGCACATTGTCGGGGTTGTTCTTGCGCCATTTGTCGGGGGGCATTGCACTTTTGGAAACCTCCTTGCTGATGTCGAATGCCTTTCCGGCCTGTTTTTTAGCGCTTAATGTATTCCATTTCGCAATGTTTAAATGCATTTTAGCCATACTGTTTCCATCGGCGCCGTGACAATCCAGGCAGGCTTTCTGAATGACTTTCATCACTGAATCGGGGAGTTCGGGATTGCCTTCGATGGCGCTCGCGGTAGTCAACGCGCTGGCGCTTCTGAAACCCAGGGCCAGGAAAAAAATCACGGCCAGGGCGATGCCGGACCAAGTGAATGCTGTTTTCATATTGTTTATGTTAATGTTACGGCAAAAGTAATCAATTAATCAAAGGGGCCTTGTTCAGTCCCGAAATATTCCTTTAAGGCTTCATTCAGCTCATCGATGGTCAGTCCGGAACGTGTAATCCATCGACGGGAGGCATTCTTATAAGTAAACCCGAGGTGATTTCTGATTTCTCTGATCTGTTCAGGGCCTGCCGCTGCGGATTCGTTTTCAGGTTCGTGGTCAGCATAATCATAAAACCCCCGGCCCGACTTTCGGCCAAAGAATCCTTTTGCAGTAAGCTCTTCAAGCTTAGTAATAAGTGGGGCATAATAAGCGGAATCAGGGTAAATGGCAGTGTAATTCTTTATGCTGATAAGCATGGTATCAAGGCCAACATGATCAAAAAAGTCAAAAATACCGGTCGCAAACAATGATCCCTTCACCGCCTTGTCAATATCACCGCAGGAGGCCTGTTTCTGATCAACGATCCGATAGGCCTCGTTTTGTACGTCAAGAAAGATACGGTTCAGGATAAAGCTTTCTTTTTCATTCAGCACAATATATTTTCGATGGATGGCATCGAGAAATGAAATCAGCCGGTCAACAGTAACCTCTGATGTGCCGGGAGCTCTGATGATCTCAACTATATTTACAAGATTTACCGGATAAAAGAAATGAAGTCCGGCGAAGTTCTGTTCTCGGGCCCGGGAGGGGCAAAGAGCCGAAGGATTGAAAGATGAAGAGTTTGACACAAGGATGGCATCCGTTTTCATCACTGCATTGGCTTCAGGCAGTACCTTCCTCTTCAGCGACTCTTGTTCTGTAACGGCTTCGATTACCAGGTCGCAACCTTCAAGGCAGGAGATATCTGAAGAGATGATTGTTTTTTCAAACCGTTCATGCTGTTCTTCCGAAATGATGCCGTTATCGAATAACCTGCCGATCTTTTTCCCGAACGATTTCCTGAGTTTAGGTATTTCTGCCGTAGGGCTAACGATCCAGCAAAGCTCAATTCCACATTCGGCGAGATAATTCACCAGGTTGGTTCCCATTTTGCCCGAGCCGATGATCCCTGTTTTCACTGTTTTCACTGCTTGTACCTTGTTCAGGTTACTTTTGATTTATCTTTCCATTTGCCCGTGTCCCTTGCCATCACCATACTGCGGTATTCAGCCATGTGGCGTTGATGTTCACGTATATGCCTGTTATAACCCAGCATCGACAGAAGGAAGCCCATTCCACGGTCAATGGCTATTTTTTTACGGCGGATGAGATTAAAGATGAAAGCGAACAATGCCCTTCGGTCCTTGTCGGATGTTAGCACATATTCTTTGAAGGTTATCCACGAGAGCCGGGCTTTAAGCCAGGCAGGTATTTCGCCTCCGGGCCGGGTAAACGCTCCGTTGCTGAACAGAGCTTCAGCTTTCTCACGTATAACGGGGAAAGAATACAGCCGGCTGATGGTTTCCATGTATTTATCGAAGATGCCCGTACGTGTCATATGCATATAGTCGATGGTAGGGAAGTGGCCTACACCCATCTCCGGGTCATAGTTACTTAGCCTGCCTTCTTCGAGGAGTTTTTTATGGGTTTCAGTGCCTGGAGGCGCATGCAATAAATGCAGGTTTACATTGGGTAGATGGTGCTCCAGTGTAAACTTAAAGATACGCTCGAACTCATCCTCCGTATCATGATCAAAACCAATTACAAAGCTGGCGTTGATATGAATGCCTGCAGCGTGAATTTTGCCGATAGCTTCGGTATAAATAGAACCGCCCCGGTTATGGTGTTTCTGAGTTTCGCCGAGGCTGTCGGGGTTTAACGATTCGAAACCCACGAGGATGTTAAAACAGCCTGCTTCGGCCATCTGATGCAGCAGTTCTTCATCGGTAGCCACGTCGAGGCTGCACATGCAGCTCCACGAAATACCCAGGGGTTTGATGGCTTTCATCAGCTCTTTTGCATACCGTTTGTTGATCGTAAGGTTGTCGTCAACAAAAAAGAAATATTTTGACGGGGCCGCTTTGATCTCTTCGACTACATTAGCGATTTCGCGGTATCTCATTTTACGTCCAAAGATCCTCGAAACGAGGCAAAAATCGCAGTTAAACGGGCAGCCGCGGGAAACCTGTATAGCTACCTGAAAAATCCGTTTCATATTTACCAGGTCCCAGCGGGGAGGCTTCTGTGAGTTGTATTCGGTAAATTCTGCAGATTTATAAACTTGTTTCATCCGGCCTTTTTCAAAATCAGCAAGGCACTGCTCCCATAAGCCTTCGGCTTCACCAACAACCACCGAATCGCCATGTTTCAGCGCCTCATCCGCCATAAAAGAGACATAAGGACCTCCGAATACGACTTTGGCTCCAAGAGCTCGGTAATGATCGCCAAGTTCGAACGCCCTTCGCGCTGTTGCAGCAAGTGTAGTGATACCAACAATATCGGGCCGGACCTTTTGGGGGATATCCTCTATTTCCTCATCGTATATTGCAATCCGGTAATGATCGGGTGTCAGGGCCGCGATGGTAGGTAGTGCAAGAGGTACCATGAGTCGTCTTTTTCCGAACATTTTAGCCATCTCTGAATGCGCCGGGTAGTTGATAAACCGCTGTCGGGGACTGAGGAGAAAAAGAGTGTATCCTGGTTTAGCTGTTGCCATGATGACGGATATCAGATCAGAATTTGCGCCAGTTCATGATGTATCCGGCCTGCATGAACTTGCTAACTTCGGTGACGAAGCTCAGTATAGTATCCCCGTTTGCCAGTGTTTCCTCGCGTAATATCCTGTCGAGGCAGAGGAAAGCCATGGGAGGGCCCAGGTAGCCCATATCAGCCATTTTTGAATACAGGGCATTCCTTGATATGCCAAGTTCAGAACATTCATCCATGACCAGTTCAGATATATGTTTTGAGGGGAAGTTCACCTGGAAGAACCTCACCGATGCAGTATCCAAAGGGTACTGAATGAGCATGCGCTTCAGACCGTTCAGGAAAACAGTTCCACCGGTTTCATGAAAATTCTGCCTTAATTCCTCCTGGAACAACTGAGCCAGGTGATGATAGCCTTTTTCGAACTCTTCTTTAGGGTTCATATAGTATGCCGGGCGCTTGTTGCCCATGGCCGAAGGTTTGTTCCCCCCGGCCGATTCCATATACACGTGGTCTACAAAGAGACCGTACCGCTCATCAGTTTTATCAGGCTCATCAGGTTCATCAGGCTTCTCACGGGCGGCCTCCAGGAAGAGGGCAGAGGCTCCGTCGGATAAAAAATACCGGAGAAAAAGTTCCTCTTTGGTAACCAGGGGCTGGTTGTAATATTCTGCAATAAGTTCCGACGACGACATGCTTGAGGAAATCACGAGGGCGTTGTCGTAGCGGCCATAGCGTATCATGTCTGATGCAACCAGCAGCGCCTTGTATGCCGAAGTACAGTTGGCATGAATTGAAAGCTCGGCGCAGCGGTCAATACCCAGCGCTTCCTGTATTCTCACCGAGGCCGTGGGCATCTGATCCTGGTGGGCGCTGCCGTAGACGATAAGCTGTACATCTTTTGCCTTTGTTCCGGCCGCTTCGAGAGCCTGGAGGGCTGCTTTGACCGACATACTGATGTTGTCGTCGGTAAACGATCTGGTCTCCGGGTCAATGGCAAAATGGTAAAACTCCACTTCAAGCAGCCCGGACATAAGCGTTTTTACCCGCTTAAGCCATTGGCGGATCTTAAGCGGCGCATCAGTCAATTCTCCCAGGTAACGGTCTACCTCTGCTTTGGGCACAGGTTTGCCCGGAAGAAACGAGCCACTTCCGGAAACCATGACCGGCCGTGGAAATAGTTTTTTTATCTGATGTTCTTTCACGAAAGATATTTCTTAATGTATAACCTCCGTTTTTCGACCTTGAAATCCTGCATCACTTCTCTGGCAAACGCCAGAGCCGAGGTCATCAAGGCTTTTTTGGGAACGATCTTGTCTACAATATTGTATTTCAGCGCATCTTCTGCAGTAAACGTACTGCCTTTTAAAACACGCACCAGGGCTGTTGCCTGGCCCGAAATGCAACACAGCTTGTAAATCCCGCCAAGCCCGGGGACAAGGTTAAATGAGGCTTCAGGTAAACCAAACACGGCTTCTTCGCCACAAAGCCTGAAATGGCTGAACAGGGCAAGTTCGAGGGCCGACCCGAGACAAACACCGCGGATGGCAGAGATCACCGGGATATTGAGGCTCTCAAGCATCAGCAGTGATTTGTAATTGTTGGATAGAAATTCCGGAACACCTGCCAGCCGGCCGTCTTTATCAGTCTCTGTTTTTTCGAGAATCTCTTTCAGCAGAACCGGCACATCGGCCCCCGCGGAGAAATGCCTGCCATGACCACTGATGATAAGCGCTTTGAACTCCTGCTGATCCCTCATAAATTCAATCAATGATGCGAATTCCCTGAAAAATTCCAGGGTCATAGTATTTGATGGCGGACTGTTCAGCTCCAAAAAACCGATATCTTCATCGAACACTAATTGTACCGTTGAACACTCTGGAATCTTCATGCCTGGTTCTCCTGAAGTCCGTTTCTCCGTTTCGCTTCGGCCAGAGCAAGTTCACAAAACATCCTTGTTTCTTCTTTCATGGCGTCTTCGATACTCAGCAACCTGGCATTTTTCAGGGCTTTCATCACCGCGTTGATCACGGGCAAAGGCCTGTCTTTGGTGAGTTTTTGCAACAGATTAAATGAATAATCAAATACTTTCTGTTTACTTACAATGAAATCGACCAGGTTCATCTCCTGAGCATCTTCAGCGTTGATCATGTCGCCGCTCAGGATAAGTTTAATCGTTTTTGCAAAACCTGCCTTTCCAGGGCACCTTAACGTTCCGCCAAGACCGGGCATAACACCCTGGTTTATCTCGGGAAAAGCAAATAAGGCATTCTCAGAGCATATCCTGATATGGCTTGCAAGAGCCACCTCCAGTCCGCCTCCGAAACAAATGCCCTGGATGGCTGCAACCACGGGTATGTCGAGGTTCTCAAGATGTTCCAGAACTGCTTTCCCTTTGCTGATGGTCTCGTTTATGTTCTCCTTGTCACGGATCATCCTGAACAGGTTCTCGAGTTTTCCACCACCCGAAAAATGCTTTCCTGCCCCGCAGATCAGAATTCCTTTGAGATAATCATAAGAGGTCCATTTTCGGAGTGTCTCAATATGCACAAAATCAGGCTGAACCAGGTAGTTCTCAGGAGGATTGTCAAGGGTTATTATCCCGATATCATTCCTGATCTCCCAGCTTGTTTTGTTAATCGTTTCCATTACATTCACGTTCCTGCCTTCCATGCTCTTCAGATTTAAACCGTTTTAAGCCGGCCTTTCATTTTCATAAACACAAGATCGCCTGATGTGACTTCAGCCGAAACATCAAATTCATCCTGCCCCATTGGGCTGAATTTCAAACTCACCCAGAGCAAGGGATTTACCATGGGGTTGATCAGGCTGAGGTATTTGATCTGGCTGGCCTGGGATAACAACAGCCTGGAGCCCAGTATCTCTTCAGCAAGCTCCCTTACCATCTCAACCTGGCATACTCCCGGCAATACAGGGTTGCCGGGAAAATGTCCTTTAAAAATATCATGACTACTCTCCAGCCTCAGCGATACAGAATATTTACTGATGCCTGTTCCCTCCTGATCCTGAGGTAAAAAATTGATGGAACTGACCTGATATAGATTATTCTTTAGCATTTGGATATTCTGTTATTTACGGCTGATGTCAATGCCCCAGCAAGCTAAACGTGAGGACCATCCTGATCCTTGGATTCGATATTTTAATTTCAGAAGGAAAGCCGGCATCGTATTCACTGAAGTTTATCATTACTGCATCAAAGTAGTTGCTCCATCCGACGAGGCGTGTAAGATTCATTTCTTTAGTGTTGATCCATGTATACATGCTCTGCCGTAAAAAGAAATACACTGATTCTTCAGATTCATTGTCCAAATACATTCGCACGGGTTTTCTTTCAGAACTGCTGAAAAGCATCATGGAAAAATCGCTCCATAACACTTTCAGAAATGATTTTCGGTTTAAGGCTTCAAAGATATAATCGGCTTTATAGGTTTTTCTGAACACTTCCATATCCAGATAAGTCATTCCTATCTCGTTGGCAAAGGTAAAATGAAAACTGGTGTCGGATGTCCTTTTGATTATTGAAATACCGCTCAGATGTTTGCCGGCCACATCGAGTGAGGTATGGAATAAGGCTTTCTCAAAACCTTTCAGAAAAGGCGAGCTCCATTCGGGAATTTTGAATGAGCCTTTCCCTGAAGGACTTAGCTGCGATTTCTTAACCGGGTCGCAGGCCGTCAGTAATAAAATAAAAACAATATTAAGGGATAACAAATATTTCATCTGGAATACTCTGGTTAATCTTCTTTCCACTGAACTCTATTCTGGTATAATCTCCTGAAACCTCCCGCATCACAAGTTTGTCGATGGTATAGTCAGATTTATTAAAATACAAAACGATCTCGCTCAGGGTTTCTTTGATCCGGGCATTTAATGGAACCATTGTAGCCTGGTACTGGTTGTGAAGGTCAGCGATACTGCATTGAAAATTTTTCGTGTCAGACAGCAGTGTTCCCTGCACAGCCCCGATAAGGATATTATTAACCTCCCTGAATACTTTATTTGACTGAAGGCTGATATGATTCTCCTTATCATCATCCTTGATATAAATCTTGTTGCTGTTAAAGATGATAAGGTAGGGGAAGGGTTCTTTATACTCCCACCTGAGAAGCTTCTCTTTCTTGAAATAAAAAACACCAGCAGAGATGATCTTTTCTCTGATCACGCTCAGTTCTTTCGTTTGGGTGAAGCCTGCTTCGATGGAATTAGTGGTCTTTGCCGATTCACTGATTGTTTTTCTCACATCTTCCGCATCGGCGGAAGAAAGGGGCTTGGTCTGGGCCTGCAAGAGAGTACCGACAAAACACAAGACCATGACCGGGACAAAAATCTTAAACGTTCTCATAAGCCTGCAGTTTTAACAACTCGTCAAGAGGAATAAAACCAAATCCCCTTTCCTGCAATGATACAATTATTTTTTCAAGTATTCCGGCTGTGAGTTTCGAGCTGTCGTGAAACAGCAGAATATCGCCTGGCCTGGTTTTGCTGATGGTTTTTGAGAGCAGCGATTCAGGGCTGCCGGCCGTTGTATCAAAGGATCTGAAGCTCCATCCCACGACTTTCACTTTTGTGTTCGTGATGGCCTTTGCCACCATGGGATTGATCACTCCGTAAGGCGGTCTGAACAGCTTCATCCGCAGTCCTGTTATCTTTTCAGTTTCATTGATATTCCGGGTGATGTCATCCGCCAGACGCCCCGAAGGATAAAAATCCCAGAGAACGCTATGCGACCAGGAATGATTTCCAATAAGGTGACCTGCATCAACTATGCAACGAAGTAAATCCTCGTTTCCGCTGATCTTCTTCCCGATAATAAAAAAAGCAGCCCTTACATTGTATTTTCTCAGAATCTTAAGCACCTTTGGCGTTGTCTCAGAATCGGGCCCGTCATCAAAAGTCAGGGCCAGCAATGGTTTACCGCGGTCTCCGTGCGAGAACACTTCGTGATAATGAAATCCGGATGAAGAAAAAAACGCCATACTTACCGTTATGGCCAGATAAACCGTTATAAGCCCAAAGTAAAACACACGGGGCATGCTGCAAAAGACTGAAAGGAAACAGCTCTCGCAGGGGCATATGAAAAGCCTGCAAATTGTGAACAAGCTGAACACCAGCAGAAACAGTGTGGATGTATTTCTGAAATTCAGGATCTTCACGCTTTCTGTATCAGGATAAAAGAATGATTGATATTCAGGTAATGGTTGTACATTAGAATGGTATTTACAGGCCGGCCTTCCTGAGGTGTTATCACGGCAGGCTGAGGTACATTCTGATGTTTCATGATCATAGCAGCCATCCATAGACCGAAAGCAGATGAAGTCATGTATTCCCCGCCAAGATGCTTCCAGGCAGCAATCCCGGCGCCTCCAAGCTGATCTGTAAGTTCTTTATACGCCCTGGCGGATGTGCTGTCCCCGTTCATCCCGCATACTACCAGGTCAATGTCGGCCAGGCCGATGCCCGATCTTTCAAGGAAACCAGAAAGTATCGATGGCAATGATTTGTGAGACGAACCGGGGTTAAAAGTGAGGACATCTCTGAGTTTGGCATAGGTATTGGCAGAAGGAGAGGAGGAAAGCAGGAAAAAAGCCGATCCTTCACCAGCAATGCTGCCCGTGGCTCCGGAAGCCAGCAGCTCTGAAGTTTCAACGGGTTTTCTTCTCCAGTGGCCCAGCCGCTGAGTGATCGCGAACGAGTTGTTGGTAAGTTCGTCCATTCCTCCGGCGAGCACAGTGGAGGCCCTGCCATTCCTGAGCTGGATCAGGGCATCAAGCAGGGCCGATTCAAACGACCAGCCGCGGTGAACATAAGTAAAGTTGTAATTATGGCATTTTAAAAGTAGCGCGATCTGGGCTGATACGGTATTATGAGTGGACTGTATAAAGGAGGTAGGGGTGAGCAGCTCCTCTTTGTTTCGTATCATCGTTGTGATGAATTTATCAGTATCTTCAAGGCATCCAAGGCCCGTCCCGGTAATGATCGCATCCGGCATCCCGCATCCTGCATCTGTAAGGCAGATCTTGGAAGACGCCACACCCATCTTGATCAGCCGGCCCATCCTGCGAAGTACGTCGGGACTGATAAAATCCCGGTAGTTGGGTTCAATGCATGCCAGCCGGTTTGCCTTCAAACTGATCACTTCCTCCAGAAAGTGGTTATTATCGGTAGTTTTTTGGGGCGAAACATTCCCTAAACCGTTGATATATATGGTCTTTTCTGGAGTCATGAGATCGTCAGGGATTATGTTTTGAGAAAACCAAGGATGAGTTATTCCCCCCGAAACCGAAGGAGTTCGATACTACATGCTCAACCCCTGCTCCTTTGAGTAAGGAAGTTACCGGGCGCATGTGAAGCTCTTTCATCGGTGTTGCCCAGCGAAGGTTGGGGAATATGCAATCCTGGTTTATCGATAGCAGGGATATCACCGCTTCAATGGCTCCGGCGGCTCCAAGTGTATGGCCGGTGAATGCTTTGGTGGAACTGAACGGGGGTACTTTCTCACCGAATATTTTCTGAACAGCAAATCCCTCGCTAAGGTCATTATTCGCCGTGCCTGTGCCGTGAACGTTGATATAGCTGATGTGTGAAGGCAGCAGTTCGCTCATTGCAAGGGCCTTGCCCATGGCCAGGGTGGCGCCTGTACCATCGGGTGATGAAGCGGTCTGATGGTAAGCGTCGTTGGCATTCCCATAACCGCTGAGCACGCCATAAATTGGTTTACCCTGTTTTAAGGCCTGTTCTTCAGCTTCCAGGACAAGGAATGCGGCACCTTCACCAATAGTAAGGCCCTGGCGGTTCTCATCGAAGGGCCGGCAGCCTTCCTTATCTAAAATCATCAGCGTATTGAACCCGTTGAGGGTGAATCGGGTCACCGCGTCTGTGCCCCCCGCGATCACCCGGTCGAGCATACCCGCTTTGATCATTTCAGCTCCCAGCATCAGTGAATTGGCTGAAGAACTGCAGGCCGTGCTTATGGTTGTGACAAAATCCGAAATACCCAGGTATTCAGCAATGGCTTCGGTACTTTCTCCGCAATCATGCCTGACCACATTACGGAGTTTTCCTTTTGAAGGATTTTCAAGAAATAATGGATAAAAAATCTCGCTTCGGTCCATCCCGCCAACCGTATTGGCCGAAATAAGCCCGGTCCTCAGGGTCTCGCCCGGTTTGAATCCGGCCATTTCAACAGCCTGGCGTGCCGCGGCGATACCCAGCAGAGCTGTGCGGGTAAACTCTGTCTTTCCCGGCAGACCACATAATTGTACTAATTCCTTATTGGAACGTTTTACTTCTGCAAGAGGGAGTTTGCCTTTGTGAATGGTCTCAAACTGTGTAATCTCACCTATACCCGAATGACCGATGAGCAATGAATTCAGCATTTCATCTGCATTCAATCCGATGGATGATACGATCCCGTAACCGGTTATCACTATAGCGTTTGCCATGAAACTATCTCAGGTTCTAAGCTGCAAATTTAGGAAAATTCCGGAGGTATTATTTCCGGATCAGGATAAAGGAATGATCAATATTCATGAAATGATTGTGGATGAGGATGTTCCTGGGATTTTTTGGGGCGGATGTCATAACCCTCAGTGAAGCCGGAATCGTTTGCCGTTTAATGATATTGGCTGCAATATACATTGCAAACCCTGAAACGGTATGGTATTCACCGCATAGATGTTTATATAGCACCCTGCAAGCCCCGGGCAGGGCTTTTCCAATAACTTCGTTGCAGACTTCGTCATGAGCACTCAGGCCGTTGTTCCCCATCAGAACCAGATCCACATCGAGGGGACTGAGACCGTTCGACAAAAGGAAGCGAGTTATAAAAGCTGCAGTTTCATCTGTTGACCCAGGCCGGTAAAGTGTTTCCACGGCCTGAAGCCGCGCATAGGTGGTATTGCTTTCTTCCCCTGAAATCATAAAATAAGCCGAGCCTTCCCCTGCAAGCGCCCCGGGAATCAGGCTCTCCCACAGATCAAGATTACATATTGCCTCGTTTTTCCAAAGCCCCAGCCTGCGGATTATCTTCAGATGATTTGGCGTCATCTCGTCAATGCCACCCGCCAGAACATGGGTCGCCGAGCCGTCCTGAAGTTGCAGCATTGCATCGATAAGGCCGCTTTCAAATGAAAAACAACGATGCACATATGTCGAGTTATACTGATGGCATTTCAGATGTATCGCGATCTGGGAGCTGATCGTGTTGTAGGTCGACTGGATAAATGGAGTCGGGTTAAGGCACTTCTCTTCTATGGTAAGCTCGCCTAATATCTTTTCTGTATCCTCCACGCTTCCCAGTCCGGTCCCGGTAATAATAGCATCCGGCATCCTGCATCCTGCATCCTGCATCCCGTATCCTGCATCCTGCATCCTGCATCCTGCATCCTGCATCCTGCATCCCGCATCCTGCATCCCGTATCCTGCATCCTGCATACACATCTTCGCCGAAGAAATCCCCATTTTTATCAAACGGCTGAGCCTTCTTGAGGCTATAGGATCAATGTACGACTTAAAAACAGGTTCAATGGATTTAAGAAAATCGGCGGTATGCTCCACCGCTGGCATCAGAAAATCAGAACCAGGTAAGGTGTTCTGGGGCGAGATAATTCCTATTCCGTTAATGAATGCCATATTTCTTAAATATCAGGGAAGTATCGTTTCCGCCAAATCCAAATGAATTGCTCATAACCACCTTTAGATCAAGGCCTCGAATCAGTTCCACCACAGGTCGGAACTTCAGTTCAGGCATGGGAGTGGAAAAGTTCATATTGGGCCAAACAATGCCATGCTGCAGGCCAAGTATTGAAATGATTGCTTCTGCAGAACCCGCGGCGGATGTCATATGCCCTGTAAATGGTTTGGTTGAACTTACAAAGGGTATTTTTCCGGTAAACAGTTTTTCTATAGCCCGGCCTTCCGACAGGTCATTATTATCGGTGGCCGTGCCATGGGCATTGATATAATCAACGTCATCGGGGCTCTCGCCACTCATATCAAGGGCCTTTTTCATGGCCATATAGGCGCCGATGCCATCAGGGGAGGAAGCAGTTTGATGAAACGCCTCGCAGGCATTTCCAAAGCCCGTAAGTTCGCAGATCACGGTATTGCCTGTAATCTTATTTGTTTCCTCTGTTTCGAGTACAAGATAAGCAGCGCCTTCACCCAGGTTAATTCCTCCGCGGCTGGCATCGAAGGGACGGCAGGGTAGCTTGTCTAATATCTTCAGGGCATTGAAGCCATTCAGGTGGAATTTTGTAAGGGATTCGCACCCTCCGGCGATAGCACAGTCAAGCTTCCCGGCTTTCATCATCCTGGCTGCAAACAGAATAGCGTTGGCGGCCGATGAACAGGCTGTGCTGATGGTCGTAAGAAACCCTTTAATCCCCAGGTAATCTGCTATTTTCTCAGTACTGTCGGCACAATCGTAAATACCGATGTATTCATTTTTGCTGTCGTTGGTAAGAAAATCCTGGTAATGCTTCTCACATTCATCCATCCCGCCCACGGTCGTGCCTGATATCAGGCCGGTTCTGAGATCGGGAAATAAATTTAAACGGGCATGAGAAAAAGCTTCTTTGGCAGCTATCATACCGAGTAACGCATTCCGGGAATAAACCTGCCCGCATCCCGCATCCCGCATCCTGCATCCCACATCCTGCATCCCGCATCCCGCATCCCGCATCAGCTCCTCATTGGACCTGAAAACCTCCGAAACGGCTAATTCACCTTTCAGGCTGGTTTCAATATGCTTTATCGGGCCTATCGGTGAACGAAGATGTAATAATGAATCAAGGTTTTCCTGAACATTGTTTCCCAGGCCGGATATTAAACCCATTCCGGTAACAAAGATCCTTGACGGCATTTAAGCTTTCTTTTGGTGTTCGGTTATGTATTCAGCCATGGTACGGATGGAATAGAAGATTTTCTTTCCGTCTTTAGGGTCTTCTATTTTAATCCCATAATTCTTTTCGAGAAGTACTATCAGTTCCAGGGCATCGATCGAATCGAGGCCAAGCCCTTCACCAAACAATGGAGCATCGGGGTTAACATCATCCACAGAAATATCTTCGAGATTAAGCTGTGCAATAACTTCTTTCTTCAGTTTGTCGATCAGTTCGTCCATTTTCTTTTTTCAGTTTACTTTGATTAAATCAATAAGCGTTGCTTCATTAAAAGGCAGAGGGGTGAAGCCGTTTTCCGGGTCGGTGGAATTCTCTTTTTCAACAAGAACCATCATCGCCCTGAAATCATTACCCAGTATTTCAACCCAGCCACAAATGCAGGCACCTGCACGTTTGTTATCAAGGATCTCTGAAACATATTCTGTCAGCTGCCCGGGATTGAATGTTTCGCTGATCAGAAAAGCATTTTCCCCTTTCAGGCTGTGCCTTATGCAGATTTCCCCGATCACGATATTCGCCAGAGTATAAACAAAAACCGAAGGACTTGGGAAGTAGGCCGCCCTGTTCCTGATACTTTCCTGATGTGTGAGGTCGGTATCGAGGCTGGAACTGGAGTTGGCCAGAACAACCGCTAGTGAATCCGGTTTAAAGCGTCCGGGATTTCCTTGTCTGAGCAGCAGTTCAGCACACATGAACCCAAGTTTACTTAATGCATCCATTTTATAGAACTTGGGATATGCTATCTGTTCCTGCTTGTACAGAGCCTTGATAAACTCTGCAAAAGTAATAATTTTTTCCTGATTAAAGATAAGGCGCTTATTAACAACCACTTTGCCTTCGCCTATACAAGAATATGCCGTGATCAGTTTCTCCATGCTCAGCTCTTCTGAAATACCAGTGCTGCATTGCATCCTCCGAAGCCGGATGCTATTTTGAGGCAGGTACTGACGGGTGTATAAATCTTATTAGCGGCCACGTTGATATGTTCAGAAACTCCCAAACTCTCATAACCGGCCGATTTGATGATGCAGTTCATACGCATGGAACCGATCAGGGCCGCAGATTCCATGATCCCGGAGGCGCCCAGGGTATGCCCCCAATACCCTTTGAAACTGTTTACCGGCACATCGTTCAGCATACTCAGCGACAGTGCTTTTGCTTCCATCTCATCATTGAACGGGGTGGCCGTGCCATGAGCAGAAATAAAATCCAGGGAGTTTCTTTCAATACCCGATTCGCTGATGGCCTTGCTGATAGCCATACTGAGTTCTTCTCCTGTCCTGGATGGACCAGAAATATGATTCGCATCATTGCTCACCGATCCACCCATTACCATAATTTTTTCAAAACCGTGGTCAGGCAAACGGGAAGTAAGTACAATGGTGCCGCAGCCCTCACCCAGGGAGAGCCCTGTACGGTGAAGATCGAAAGGTTTGCATGGTTCAGGGCTCAGAGCCTGAAACGACTGAAACCCTGAGATCACGAATTCAGTGGCTATATCGCCACCCGTGACAACGGCCGTTTGGTATTTGCCTGAACGCAGCATCCGGCTTGCGGTGATCAGTGCCACCACCCCCGATATACATGCATTACTGATGATCAGGGGAGTATTTGCAAATCCGAAAAAATTCCTGAGCAGGGAAGCAAGGGCCCACAGATAAATTCGTTTTGGGTCAAAGCTTCCTTTGAGCCGCTCCTCGAGAAGGTCAATATTCCCTTTTGTTGTCGAGAGGACAAGGATAGTTTGTTCACTTTCCGGTTTGACTGAAAAGCCGCGAATGGCATCGGCGACTGAAATGATAAGCATTTTTTCGAGCCGTGTGAATGCTGAGGCTTGCTGCTTCTTGTCAAACTCCTCAAGCACTGCTTCAAAATGTTCTTCAAGCTTAAGGGAATCAACAAGGGAGAGAGGAATAGGATGGGCCGAAAGCGTTTCATTATGCTGAAGCCTGATGCCAGTTGTTCCCCTCAGAAGCGATTCCATATTCTCAAGGGTATTGAACCCCAGCGAGGATATGATGTTTTCGGAAATAGCGTAAACAGGTTTCATCAGCACAGCTTATTCAGCTCCCCATTTTCTTTTCCATCCGGTGAAGAATTCAGGGGAAGTCAGCAGCAGTTCGCCTTCAGGCGTGAGGAAAACCTGGGTTGAACTTCCTGAGGCAACTACTTCGCCATCATGTTTCCGGGTGATGGTATATTCAAACACGATCTTAGCCGCATCAGTAGGGATGAAGGTAGTCTCCACAACAAGGACATCTCCATACACCAGAGGCCTTTTATAATCGCAGTTCACTTTTACGATCGGTATCATTACATTGTGCCGGTATACTTCAAGGTAGCCCAGGCTGTATTTAAGGCCGAACGACTCACGGCCGTCTTCGAAATATTTAATGTAATTCCCGTGCCAGACGATTCGCATGGAATCGACTTCACTGAACCTTACGGTGATCTCTTTGCGGTCGGTAAGTGTCATGTCAGGAGTTTAAGGGAGAGTGCACCTTTCGGTAGAACAAAGCGATTGAGATCGTCAATGCAAAAAAAGCAAGCAATTTCATGATTTGAGGAAGAACATCCATGATAGTAGCCTGTCTGAGGAAAAGGTCTATAAATCCCACATGACCCCAGTTCAGGGGTGACCATGTGGCAATGGTCCTCATGGCTTCCGGCATAAAATAAACCGGGACCCACAATCCGCCTAAAGCAGTAAATACGACGACAGAGACCACACCAAAAGAAGCTGCCTGCTGGTGAGTGCGGGCAATAGTGCCGACTGCAACGGCAAAACCAAGCGCTGCAAGGCTCGAGGCTATCATCATCAGCAGAATACCCATATAATTTGATCCAAAGGTCAATGGTGCAATGCCGGCGAGCGGAAGAATGTAACGTCCGGCCAGCATCATCAGGATGAACTGAATAATACAAACAACAGCATATACACTTACCTTTCCCATAAAAATCGTGATATAGGGGACAGGCATGGTATACATCCTGATCATACTGCCTTCTTCACGTTCCTTGATCATACTGCCGCTCATGGGGATCACAATAAAAAACATCGCGAACAGCGCCCAGGCCGGAATATTATGCTGGGTAGTTGAAGGTATGGCTTTTTCATCCTTACCTGAAGGATAAATCTCGGAAAAATATACCGTTTCCTTATAATCTGTTTTTGGAGGACGGTACTGAGGGAACATCTTCTTGAGTTCAGTATTGAAGGAGCTGAAGATCATCGACGATTCAATGAACATGCTGTATTCCTTCATAGTCGCCATAAAAGCGTATTTAAAAGTGCCTTTGATCCCTGCATCGAAAAATATCGAAATATTGATGGAATCATTCTGCTGAAGGTCAAGAAACGGATTATCAACCGGCATCATGATACCTGAAACGATCTGGGTTACCATCACCTCGACTTTATGCCTGATGATCTTTGTGGATCCTTTTGGGATAATAACAGCAACATTATAAGACCCTTTGGCAATCTTCTCCCTGGCCAGTTCAGGAGTCAGTTTTTGTCCGTCAACACTGGTGCATATCTTAAAAATGTTTGAGCTTCTCAGGCCTTCCATGATTTTGGCGCCAAGCGTATCCTGATCTTCATCGACCAGTAAGACCGGTATTGAAGGATCTTTTGTAATGGAGCTCCAACCTTTTTCCTGTACCAAAGCGAGAATCACAACCATGATCATCGGCATAAGGAAAAGCAGGATAAGCCCGGCCATGTCCCTGATGAGGATCAACGTTTCTTTTCGGCAGGCAGAAATATATTTGAACATCTTGGTTTTTCTCCTTGTTAATCTCTCAGATCTTTACCGGTAAGGTACAGGAAAATATTTTCAAGATCTTTAAACTCGGGGTGTTCTGCTACCAGCTCCCGGGGGTTTCCTATAGAGATCACTTCACCCCGGTCGATAATGGCTACACGGTTGCAGAGTTTCTCGGCTTCCTCCATATAGTGCGAAGTGTATATCACCGTGGTCCCTTTTTTGTTAAGTTCTTTCAGATAATCAAGAATCACAACCCTTGACTGAACATCAATGCCGACCGTAGGCTCATCGAGGAAAATCACCTTGGGATCATGCAGCAGGCCGGCGATCAGATTGATACGGCGTTTAATGCCTCCTGAGCAGTTGGCTATCATTTTATCCGCATGTTTCTCGAGACCGAATACTGAGAATCCTTCCGCGATTTTCTTTCTGAGGGGAGCTCCCCTCAGACCATACATATTTCCGAAAAATGTGAGATTTTCCCAGGCGGTGAGGGTAGGATAGAGGGCCACATCCTGAGGGACAACCCCGATGACATGCTTGATCTTGTCGCGGTTTGCATGAATATCCATACCGTCGATCCTGGCGCTGCCGCTGCTTGCATTAAAAAGGCCGCAAAGGATAGAAATTGTGGTTGTCTTGCCGGCACCGTTAGGCCCCAGCAATCCGAAAATCTCTCCCTGATAAACATCAAGAGAAATACCCTTTATCGCAGGTTCATCCGATCCCTTATAAATTTTTACAAGATCTTTTATTTCTATGATCGCAGGTGATGGCATCAAATCTTTATTTTTTCAAGTTTTTTGAAGACCTGTTCTTCCATGCCAGAAATCTCCATCATCATATCTCCCAGTGTAACGTAATCCTCGACCGGCTGCGAAGACCTGTTCTTGCAGTTCCTGGCTCCAAGATAGGTAAATTCCCTCCACTTATTGGCCGTCCGACCCATAAGATCGGCTGCTTCAAGAAGTTCCTGATTATCGAATTTCTGGCCGCTTTCTTTCAGAAATGCACCATAAATATACCTGAACCCGGCCCCGCCTGTTCCAAAATCTTCGCACATCCTGAGAATGCTTCCAAGGTAAAACGCGGCTTTCTGATTGCCATGCTTTTTCGGCCACTTTTTGATGTCTTTAGCCATCACCCTCATGCCTTTGATCCCGACGAGCCAGAAGGGAACTTTTGTCATCTCGTAAACGCTCTTCTTAATTCCCTGCTGAACACCATATTTGATATCCAGTTCCTTAGGGATAGTGTTGATCCAATACATCTTGCCTTTGGGGGCAAAAGCGCCCTTAGCCCAGCGTACCCTTACCAGATCATCATAGGTAAGTGTCTGCGGAAATTCCATAACCGTATCGCTGATATGATACAGGTTGCCTTCCTTTCCATACACCACCATATTATGCATATTATAATGCTGACGGTACTCCGGAGGAAAGAAAGTCAGGTTAAATACCCCAACCTGAACACCTGTAGGGATACCCTTCTCCAGGTTACGGTCAAGAACATCCATTGACTCTTTGACATTGCTAAACTTTTTAATCACCGTGGCATCCACACCGAGATATTTCATGGAACGGTGAAACACCGTATTCGGAAGGTTCCTGAACGACATCATCGGGGCGAACATCAGCTTGATAAAAGGAAGGTAACTGAAATATATCCCTGTCCCAATGCCAAAGGCCATAGGTTCCGACAGATTCATGCCATAAAAGTTGAAGAGGTTCGAAGTGGCTCCGCTTTCGCAATGGCCTGCCTGGCGGTGCGTATAATTGATCATCATGGGTTTATTATCCATTTCGTATTTGTTACTGTTTAAAATTCTTTAGCTCGTCAACGCTAATATTAAATGCTTCAGCATATTTTGCAAGAGTCTTATTGGAGAGCCTTTTGAAGAATGCCGGTTTAAAATGAAGCTTAACCTTCCAATATGACACACCAGCCATCATTGATAATCCAAGGGGATCGGCAAGTATTTTTTCCATATAATACACAATCGGGCTGGCTTTTCCTGACAATACTTTTTGACGGGCTTCCTCAGTTCGCTCGTTAAACAAATCCCATGATTGCTCTAAAACCACCCTGTCGGGTTCGCCATGGTACCCTACGGTTTTTTCAAAGTTGCCGTTTTCATTATACGAATACAGCAATTCACGATATTGACCGTAGTCTTTATTCTTATATACAGTATTGGTGATTTCAGCCGAGGTTTCCATTTGCTTTTGTTTTAATTAAAGTGTGCGAAGTTATTAAAAAAAACTTTTTACAGATCAATTATCTTATCCGGGCCAGTCTACGGAAGATTTTCTCCTCTTTACCGGCGCATTCCATCAGCATATCGCCCAGCATGTCATAGGATTCTTCCGGCTTGGCTCTTTTCTTGCAATTTCTGGATCCGAGGTAAGAGAATTTCCTCCAGTGGTTAGCGGCTTCCCCCATCTCTAATGCAACCTCCCTGATCCAATCCTGCTTCAGCACTATACCTGCCTCATCGAGAAAAGCGCCGTAAATAAACCGGAAACCCGCCCCGGCAGTACCAATTTCTTCTTCCATCCTTAACACCTGACCAAGGTAGTACGATGCTTTCTCTTCACCCAGCTTTTCAGGCCATTTTCTCATTTGATTGGCAAGATAACGTATACCTTTCGTCCCTATCAGCGGGAAGGGTACGCCTACCATATTATTTGCTGTTTTTCGGATGCCTTTGATAATTGCCGGTTTTAAATCGACAGTCGATGGGACAGCCAGGGGATAATACATTCGGCCCCGGGGGGCAAAAGTGCCTTTTGCAAACCTCACACGCATCAGGTCTTCATAACTGATGTCGACCCTTTCCTCAACAACCGTATCACTGATAAGATACCTGTCATTTTTCTTTCCATATACAACCATATTATGCATGTTATAATGCATACGGTATTCGGGTGGAAAAAAAGGTAAATGATACGTTCCTACCTGAAGTCCTACAGGCAGTCCCTGTGCAAGGACTTCATCAAGTTTATTCATGGATTTTATGGGATTTTTAAACCGGTAGATCTTTGTTTTAATCCCAAGGACTTTTGTAGTACGATCAAAGATCATCCCAGGCCAAACCCTGAAGGAAGTGACCGGGGCGTGCTGCATTTTCAGGAATGGCAAATAACTGAAAAACAAGCCGGCGCCGATACCGAAAACCATAGGCTCACTGATACTCAATTTGTGATAGTTCAGCATGTTGGAAGTTACACCGCTCTCACAATGCCCCGCCTGCCGGTGCTCATAATTCAGTTCTATCATATCAGATTAATTGAGGGTTAAGTAGTTCGTTTACGCTAATATCAAAAACCGAGGTGTATTTTGAAAGTGTACCAGGTTTTAATCTCGAGAAAACACCAGGCTTCAGATGCCTTTTAATTCTCCAGCGCATAAAGCCGGTATAATCCGAAAGCATTGGTAGCTCCATCTGGTTCTTTTCCATATAAAATGCAACAGGACTGAGTTTGCCTTGTCTGATTTTTTCAGAAACATCTTTAAGCCTGCTTTCAACAACATCCCAGCCCTGCTGTATGATGATTTGGTTTCCCGCATACTGATAGTCGACTTTCCGGGTGTAACCTTTTTGAGGGTCGAAGGAATAATGCAGCTCCCGGTTATTCCTGTATATCAGTTCTTCTTGTTCTTTGTTCGGCATTGTTCGCAAATGTTTAATTGATAACTCACCGGTTCCCGATAAATATCCTGAGTTCGCATTCAGCAATCATTTCACTGTTCAGCCTTGTCTGTCCTGAAACGACAATGGCATTGAAGATCTGATGAGTCACTGTAATGGTGGTCGTGATTTCATCTCCGGCTTTCGGGAGACAGCTGATCTTAAGGTCCCTCACAGCACCTATATAACCAGGTATCGGTTCTTCCCCGGCTTCACCGCTCCTTGCTTCCATTCCTGCTGCTGCACTCTGGGCTATATTTTCGATCAGTCCGGGTTCCCGAAATAAGCCGTTGTCGACAAATACATTATCGGCCCTGATCAGAAAAGCAGTGACTGTAGTCATATCGTTCATCTCAACGATACGGTCCACCATTACCATAGGTGGTTTCTGGGGAATATTTATTTCTTTAAATGATGCCATAATGAGCCTTTACGGTTTCTACTTCTCATGCGGTTCATCGCTACTGAAACGTCTTCATCGGCAAAAACCCATCGGCGGCCCGATTTTTCGGCTCTTTCCTTAAGGGATTCATAGTTCACCGACTTTGAGATATAATAAACGGGGTCAATAATGGGATCCTCTGCTCCAATGATTCCCTCGGCAATACTGAGTTCATGAAGTTTTGTACCCGGGTAAATCCTCATTCCGACAAAGGGGAAAAACACCGTGTTTTCTATACGTTTCGAGTTCTCAAAACTTTCATCCACGCTCTGGTTAGTCTCACCATATCCGCCAATGATCATAAAGTGGCAGAAATAAATATTGGTCTGATTGCAATATTCTGAAACCCTGACCACCTCTTCCACGTCAAAATGCTTGCCATAGGCCTTGAGTGTTGAATCGGAGAGAGATTCGGTGCCGAATTCTATGTGAGTAAGACCAGCCCTGGCGAAAAGTTCAAGAAGGTCTTTCGAAAGTTTATAGGGAGAAAAGTAGGCTCCCCATTTAAGCTTCATCTTTGATTTAATAAGCTTTTCGGCCAGCTCTATATTGAAATTATTGCTGATGTTGAATACAGAGTCAGTAAAAAAGTAATAATCAATATTATGGTGATAGTAAAGGTCGCTCAGGGTATGGACGATGCGGTCAGGATCAAGGGTTCTTACAGTATGCCCTTCAATAAGGGGATATGTACAGTAAATACAGTTGAAAGGGCAGCCGCGTTTGGTTTGAATGTTTATCATGCCGCTTTTCTGCCAGTAGTATTTCACCATGTCAGGATCGAACGTGAGTTCAGGTGTTTTGATAAACTTTTCCCTTGAATTATGCTTTATTTCATCACCTTTTCTGAAAACAAGCCCCTCAATGTCTGTGTCGGGCTGCCCTGTATTAAGGCTTTGTAACAGGCTTAACAGGCTTTCTTCGCCTTCTCCTGTAATGCCAAAATCGGGTTGCAGAAGTTGAAAGATTTCCTTTGGATATATTGAAAAAGCCGATCCGCCGACGATAAAGGTTGTTTTGATTCCCGATTCCCGGATAATCTCGGCAATCGCTTTGTATCCTCCCACAAAACTTTCTTTTGTGTAGAAATTGACATCATCGATATTTCTCAGCGAAAGCCCCGTATAATCCGGTTTAAATGAGAGCAGGAGATTTTTCAGTTCTATGCTGCCACCGAGGTTAAAATCGAACGAACGGATATCGAGTTCGGGCATTCGCTGGCTGAGGTAAGAGTAAAGATATGAGATGCCGAGCGGATATACCGGGTATGGATTGGCATAACGGTTTGCAGAGATGAGCAGGAGTTTTTTGTGTGCCGGTTTGCTGATTTCATGTTTTACCAGCTGATCGGCTGCTCCAGGCAGTTTCCAGAAGTCATAGTAATTGAACCATTGCAGGGGATATTTGCGGACTATGGTTTCAAAAGCATCCACGAATTTTTTCACCGATTCAGACAGGATGATATCGCGTTTTTTCAGGTTGTTCGAAAATGCGATATGCTGAAGGGGACTGGCATAGAAATGATAATGTGTTTTTGATTCCTTAACGGCGAAGACAAAGGATGCAGGCACCTTGAAGCGTGCTGCCAGGTTGGCCGGGCCCAGTGGGAAGGCTGCAGGTTTACCAAGAAACCCGGTAACCAGGATCTTATTGCCTTCCATATGACGGTCGCCATGCATGGCAATGATCTCACCTCTTGCAAAAGCTTCTTTGATCTGCTGCAGATGAGAATAATCGTCCCTGATAATGATAAAGCCGACATTGCGTTTAAGAACATCAGCCAGATAGCCTTTTATTTTCTGATGTTCGGCATCGTACATCAGGATGTTGATCTTTTTTTCTAGCCTTAAAAGAAGCTGTCCGGCGATCTCCCAATTACCCACATGGCCGCTGATGAGCAAGCCCCCCTGGTCCATCTGTCTGAGGTATTCCTCCCCCTCAAAATCAAAGGTGAATTTTTGCTGAAAACCAGCCAGTAAGGCCAGCTTGTCGACCAGGATCTGTCCGAACACATAGTAATTACGGTAAATACTGATCAGCGACTTCAGTATGCCGAAGTTCTGGTGTTCGCGAAAATAACGGTAAACCGATCCAAAGGCTTTGCCTGAAGTGAACACGAAGTACACGACAACAAATCGAAGCAGAAAATATGCGAAAGAAATTCCGAGGGTACTAAGGGTCCAGACAAAGATTTTGTAACCAAGGACTCCTCCGCGGGTTTTACCTTCCCAGGGTTCCATCTTGGTTAATTTGAATGGATACGTTTAATGATATAGTCGTAGAAATCCTGTAAGTTTTTTATTTCCGACATTTCTTCGGCCTTCATTTTAACCCCGAAGTTTCGTTCAACGATCACAAAAAGGTCAACAAAATCAAGACTGTCTATCTCAAGATCTTTTTTCAGATCAGCAGCAGGGCTTATCTTTTCCTCATCGATTTCAATCTCATCCACCAGCAGCTGGTTTACCTTTCTGATAATCTCGTCGTTTTGCATTATAAATTATTCTTACAGAATGCAAAAATAAGAAAATAAACGAGAATTCAGAAAGTTGGTCTTTTAAGTACGAGTGATGAATTGGTACCACCGAATCCAAAGGAATTGGAAAGAAACGCATTGATCTCATGCGGAGTAGTGACTGTCGCAAGGTTCAGGCAGGAGGTTGCTTCGTCGGGATGTTCGAAATTTATATTTGGTGCTACGAAATTGTTATGCATCATCAGGGTAGAATAAACCACTTCGCTGGCTCCACCCATCCACATTTCATGGCCTGTCATTGATTTTGTACTGCTCACCAGGGGCATTTCTTTTCCAAAGATCTGGAAAATTGCCCGGGCCTCATTGCCGTCGCCGGCCGGGGTGGAAGTGGCATGAGCATTGATGTAGTCAATGTCACGTGGGCTCAGGCCGGCTGCTTTAAGCGACATCTGCATCGCTCTTGCCGGCCCGTCGACATTGGGCAGGGAGATATGTTCCCCGTTTGATGAAAATCCGTAGCCAACGACTTCAGCCAGTATCGTAGCTCCGCGTTTTTTTGCCGATTCATAGCTTTCAAGGATCACCGTTGCAGCTCCACCACTGGGAACCAGTCCGTCACGGTCACGGTCGAAGGGCCTGGATGCTTTTGCAGGTTCCGACTCGCGCACCGAGAAGGCGTTAAGAGCATCGAAGCTGGCCGTGGATTCAGGGTTTATCTCCTGGGCGCCGCCGCAGATGATCATGTCCTGGAGGCCTTGTTTGATCAGGAGAAAAGCAATTCCAATGGCATGTGAACCGCTGGCGCAGGCTCCGCTTACAGTGAAATTGATTCCTTTAAGTTTAAAGATCACCGAAAGATTCATTGAAACCGTTGAGTTCATCGACTGAAAGATATACCCTGAGCCGATAAGCATGGTATCTTTTTTATTGCGCAGGATATCTACAGATTCTACGACAGGAACAGCTGAGCTGTCATTGCCGTATAAGATCCCGGCTTCATTCTGATCGAGATACTGCTGGTCGATATTTGCATTTTTCAGAGCTTCAAGGGTGGCCATATAAGCGTATTCGCCCTGGACGGGCATTCCCACGCGCATACGGCGGTCAAGAACACCTTTGAGAACAGGGCGGTCGACCATTCCGGTAAGGGCCGAGCGGAAACCCATTTCTTTCCGTTTTGCATCGAAGATGATCCCCGACTTTCCGTGAAACAATGAATCTTTGACATCAGCAAGATTTTTGCCGATGACCGAGTAAATACCCATACCGGTGATTACGACGCGGGTCATTGCGAAATGGTAAAATGGTGAAATAGTGAAATGGTGGAATGGCGAAATGGTGAAATGGTGGAATGCATATAAATCGGGTTAGGTATATAAGCCGCCGTTAACGTTGATTACCGTGCCGGTGATGTATGAGGCGTCGGGGGAGGCGAGGAAGCGTACGGCTGAAGCGACTTCTTCAGGTTTGCCGAACCGGCCCATCGGAATCATGATCTTTAGCTGAGCCTCATCAAGGTCTTTGGTCATATCGGTGCGGATGAAACCCGGGGCCACGGCATTGACAGTGACATTCTTTTTTGCAATTTCCTGCGCCAGGGCTTTGGTTGCCGCGATCACACCGCCTTTTGCCGCAGAATAGTTGACCTGTCCTGGCAAGCCTTTGATCCCGCTGAGCGAGACCACATTGATAATCCTGCCAAACTTGTTCACCAGCATGTCTTTTAAAAGAAAGCGGGTGATATACAGGAAACTGTTAAGGTTGGTGTTCAGCACATCACTCCATTCTTCGTTCTTCATCCACATTAAAAGAGCATCTTTTCTGATGCCGGCATTGTTCACAAGCACATGGATATATTTTCCTTCATTTCGAATCTGCCAGGCTCCAAGAGCTTTCTCTATAGCTTCCTGACTGGCCACGTCAAACTGCATGATCTCGCCATCGCCTCCGTTCTCCCTCACCATAGCAAGTGTGGCTTCCGCTTCTGCCGCATTTGTATTGTAATTGATAATGACGTAAAAACTATCTTTAGCCAGGCTTGTACAGATTGCCCTGCCGATTCCTCTTGATCCTCCCGTTACCAGTGCATATTTCATCAGTAGAAAGTTCAGATTGATACTTATTCTTCAATAGAAAACTGTGGTTTGTTCTCCATGATATACTGTTCAATGTTCAGGATATCCTTGTATTTGCTGGTATCGTCGGTAAACACGGGAACGATCTTCCGCAGGTCTTCATATTTATTTCTTGAGTATGACGACAGCCGGTCCTGGATCTTCAGGTAATCGATCGCCTGAAGAATGGAGATCATCTCGATAGCGATCACCTGGTAGGCATTGTCGATCACCTTTTTGGTGATCAAAGCTGCGTTGGTTCCCATGCTTACAATATCCTGGTTGTCGTTGTTGTTGGTAATGCTGTGAAGCGACATAGGGTAGGAGAGGGTCTGATTCTCGGCTACCGTTGAAACAGCGGTGAACTGCGCCCCCTGCATGCCAAGGTTAAGCCCCAGTTTCCCGAGGTTGACAAAAGGAGGAAGCTTTTCGTTCAGCTTCGGGTTCATCAGGTAATTGAGCTGACGTTCAGCAAGCATCGACAATTTGGTGATTGCGATCTTTAGCTTATCCATTTCGAGGGCCACGTAGTCTCCATGGAAATTCCCTCCATGATACACATTATGATGTTCCCCGTCGATTATAGGATTATCGCTTGCCGAATTCACTTCATTCATCAGCACATGTGAAGAGTACAGAATAGTATCCTGCACAGGGCCCAAAACCTGGGGAACACAGCGGAGGGAATAATATTCCTGAACCTTATGCTTGAACACATCAACTTCCACAGCCTTGTCGTTGTTATAAAGGTGGTCGGCACGGCGGCGGATAAGCTGACTGTCTTTGAGGATGTATTTCATGGTGCGGGCAACCACCCGTTGCCCATGGTGAGTTTTGGCACGGTTGAGCCCGTCAGAAAAATGATCATCATACGATTCCACGATCTCGGTGATCATCGAGGAGGCCAGGATAGACCAGTCGACCAGGTTTCTGGCGTGGATTACGTTGATCATGCCAATGCCTGTCATTGCCGAAGTTCCATTGATCAGTCCCAGTCCTTCGCGGATATGCATGCTGATAGGAGAAAGGCCTTCCGCAGTAAACACATCAGAGGCAGGAACAGTTTGTCCCTTGTACAACACCTCGCCTTCGCCGATCAGATTAAGCGCCAGGTGTGCAAGCTGGACCAGGTCGCCGCTCGCGCCGACGCCGCCATGTTCAGGGATATATGGATTGATGTCGCGGTTGATAAATTCCTTTAACAAATCTACCACCTCGATATGAATACCCGACTTGGCCTGGATCAGAGAGCTGATACGGGCAAGCATTGTCGCTTTGGCATACATGGCGGGTAAAGGAGAACCGCATCCAGCGGCGTGACTGCGGATGAGGTTGTACTGAAGTTCCAGTTCCTGGTTGTTGTTGATCCTGAACTGGGCCATCGGCCCCAGGCCTGTATTGATTCCGTATATTACTTTTCCCTGGGCAAATTCCTTCAGAAACTCAAAATCTTCTTCAACTTTACGCCGGGCTTCAATGTCGATATCGATTTGCTCACCTTCAAAAAGAACTTTGAAGAAGTCATTCACAGTGAGTTTCCTGCTTCCTGCTAAGATCATCGTGTGTATTTCGTTATTAAGGCTTTATCCAGAAAAACCGGAGCAAGCATTCACTTTTGGCTGCAAAGGTAATTTTTTTTGCATTATCGTATGAGTCATTTTCTTACTTTTGGCATATAGTATAATAAAATGAATGTCAGCATTATCGGGGCGGGAGTGTCAGGGTTGATTACAGGTTGTTATTTGCAGATGAGCGGGTTTCATACCAGAATCTTTGAACAAAGTGGAAGTGCAGGCGGACTTTGCACCAGTTGGAAGAAGGGCGATTTCACCTTTGAGAGCGGGTTCCAATGGCTTTTAGGATCCGGGCCTGCAAATCCGTTTTATGAATTATGGTCGGAATTACTCGATATGAAATCCATTCCTTTCATCACTCATGAGAGCCGCATGGATATTGAAGTATTGCGCTCATGCGATGTTCGTGGCGTAAAGGTGTTTCACCTGTATACCAATCTTGACAGACTAAGGGCATATCTTATCGAAAATTCACCGGAAGACCAACGCGTTATAGATAAGCTTATACGTTCAATGCGGCAGATACAATGCTTTGAGATGCCCCCGATGATCAAAAAGGTACCTCAGCTGTTACCATTGAAACAAAAGATCAGGTTTGTCCGCTACCTTCCATTGCTATGGTTTCTGAACCGCTTAAAAAAAGAGACTAATTATTCCTTTGCAAGGAAACTGAAGAGCCCGTTTCTCAGGGAAGCCTTTGAATTATTGTTTGATGGAGATGAACTCCCGCTGATGATTATAACTATTCCGCTGGCTTTTGGTGATTTAAAAGCTTCGGCTTACCCTGTTGGCGGGGCAAGCGTTTTTGTGAGCAGTTTGGTAAAAAAATATCTTTCTCTGGGAGGGCAGATTCAATATCATTCTCCGGTGAACAGTATACTGTTGCAGGGCGATTGCGCCACCGGTATACAGTTTGACAATGGGAACAAGGTCTTTTCTGATATTGTGTTTTCTGCAGCCGACTGGCATTTTACGGTGTTTCAGGCGCTGGGTGGCCGGTATGTGAACAAAACAATCCTGGAGTTAGGGATTCAGAAAAAATTAAAGGTATATTATTCTCTTTTCATTGTTTCGTTGGGAATAGGAAGGAGTTTCGAAGGAGAATCACATTTTTTGAGGTTCCCCCTGGATCATGAGCTGGTGTCGCCCGACAGCACTACATATTCACGCCTTGAAGCACATATTTATAATTACGATCCGACCCTGGCCCCTGCCGGAAAAACAGTTGTCTCAATTAGTTTTTACACCCGGAATGCCGATTTCTGGATCAATCTCAGAAAAACCGACATTGAAGAATACAATAGAAAGAAACAGGAATTTGCCGGGGAGATTATCGATCTTGTTGAGATGAAATTTGGTCGGATCAGGGATTTTCTTGAGGAGGTGGATGTCGCCACCCCGGCAACTTTTTTCCGGTATACCAATAACTGGAAAGGATCTTTACAGGGCTGGCTTCCGGGGAAAGACCTGATTGCCCGCTCACCGGTTGGATTTACTCTTCCGGGGTTAAAGAATTTTTATTATTCTTCGCATTGGTCAATACCCGGGGGCGGACTCCCGGTTGCCATTAAATCGGCAAGAGATGTTGTGCAGACCATTTGCCGTGATATGGGTTTGCCTTTTGGTATTGAGCAATAATCTGGTGAATCACTTTACTGCGTTATCAAATATTTTATAACTTTGCAGCCGAATTCGGCCTCGTAGCTCAATTGAATAGAGCATCTGACTACGGATCAGAAGGTTACAGGTTTGAATCCTGTCGGGGTCACTGAATCGTTCTGAACATATTGATTTTACTGGTGTTTCGGAACTTCGCCCTTAAAAACTGTCAACTTTTTTGACAACTTTAAATCCCCAAACGATTAATTGTAAAAGTTAATTCGTTTGGGGATTTTTCTGTTTAATCCTGTAAACATAAGTAAATTCCTTACACCACAAATCGATTCTTGTGGCATTTTTCCAGTAGGGTATGTTAAAGCTTCAATCTTCATTTTTTCCTTCAATCCCAAATTTAAAGGCATTCCAAATACTTTTATAAACACCTCTTGTTGACAAGCTTCTGAATAACGTGTTTATCCATTGTTTACTCCTTGTTTATTTCTTGTTTATCAGCAGTTTATTTCTGATTTAACTGTTTGTAACTAGGTCTTTTTTATAACCTTTCCTTGATACTTTTGCCGGCGTAAAACTTATTAAAAAATGGCAATGGAGAAGTCAATAATTGAAAAACCTGTTAATGCTCATTACATCTGTAAAATGATTGGGGTGAGCCGACCTGTACTTCATAAGTGGAGTAAGTCCGGAATTGTTCGTTCACATAAACTTGGTGGCAAGTTGTTTTTCTTTGAAAGTGAGGTCATGGAGGACCTGAAGAAATGTTGACAACTAAAGGTTGTGTTCAACCCGTTTCCACCAGGTTGAATTTATAACCTCTTTTACTTTAATGGTTATATTGTGATCAGAATAATGACTAAAAACTAATCAACACTAAAATGCTATGAAAATCAGCTATGAATCCTTAGCAATACTCAGAGATAACCTTCCACGGGGGAGCGTTACAACCATCAGAGAAAGACTTAAGGGAAAAAACTTTACGTATTCACATCAGTACATTTATCGTTGTCTCGATCCGGAAAGTACAGCATACAATTCTATAATCATCAATGAGGCAATCTTGTTCTGCGAAGAGATTAAAAGAGAAACCGAATCGCAGGAAGAAAGAGTACTTAATTTAAACAATCCCGGCGTATGAAAACATTCTCAGCCATGTCCATTCCGGATAAAAGGTTAACCATGCAGGCTTACGAACAATTACGCTCTATGTATAGAACAATTACCGAAAAGCCCGGTAACCTGCCTATAGAGATCACGGAAAAAATTTTACATCAAACCCGTCGCTTACAACAACTGATGGATGCTTTGGAAATAGAAATATTATCCGAGTAATTCAGCCATAGCGAGTTTCCCAAATCCAGACCAACCATTCCAGCAGTGAGTAAAGATTCTCAAAGGATAAACCATAGCTGCTATGAATCAGCAGGAGAGATGCTGCTTGATAAAATTGCCGAGGTCAACAGCATTTTAATCAAACAGAAGGCTAAAACCGGGGAAAACGAGTCGTATCGTTTCTGGATCAGGGTGGCCGATGTGATGAAGTTCGCCTGGGATTATATTCAGGATGTTCAATGGATCTTAAGGAAAAACCAAATCCTTGAAGCAGAAAATAAGTGGCTTAAGGATTGGAATCTTGAGCTGTCAAAGCGCCTTGAATATTATGAACTGGTAAGAGAGATAAAACTCAATGGCCGTTTTGAGGAAATTGTGAAAAGCGTTGATGTAATGCTGGCAAAGAGAGAACAGCAATCGAATCCTATTAAACAAACCCTACCTGATGAATGAATTACCCGATAACCTGGGAATCGAGCTGCCAAATATTGAGATCCTCAATGAAGAAGAAGTACTACTGTATGCAGATACAGCCCTGGTAGAGGCCGGTAAAAACCTGACCCGTCGGGGTGAGGTGATCAACCAGATATGCGATCTGATCTTTAAAATGGATGATCCTATAAGGCAAAGCATATTTGTTGAGGAGATCTCAAAGCGCCATAAAATATCCAAAAAAGTAATCACCGACAGGATTAAAACCTTGAAGGATTCGGTCACTGTAATTAAGCAGGACAGCAAGGATGAATTTGAAGGTTTCGGCGACATTGACAGAATGTCGGCCCGTAAGCTGGGATTCTTCGAACATCGCAATTGCTTTTACTTTTTAACCAAGGATGGTCCTGTCAGAGTGTCGAATTTCATCATCCGCCCCCTGTTCCATATTTATTCAAAAACTGATAATAAACGCCTGGTAGAAATCATCAATGAAGACGATTACCATAGAACTATTGACATACCATCCAAAAGCTTTGTCAGTATAGAGCAATTCCAGGCTGCCGTGATCAATGAAGGGAACTTCCTTTTCTTCGGCACGAAATTTCATTTTCTTAAGATCCTGGACCACATCGCCAATAAGTTCCCGGTATGCAATGAACTGAGAACACTTGGCTGGCAGAGGGAAGGTTTCTATGCCTTTGCCAATGGGATATTTAATGGTACCTGGCAACCGGTGGATGAGTTTGGAATAACTGAACATGCAAAGCAAAAGTATTTCTCCCCGGCATTCTCCCGCGTGTACAACGAGGTCAGGGAAGATGACGATGATTATGAAAGCGATCGCTATTTCATCTGGCAGCAATCCCCCATCACCTTCGGTGAGTGGACCAAGCTCATGATGGATGTGTATGGATCCAATGCAAGAATAGCGATTGCCTTTGCTATAGCGACGGTCTTCAGGGATCTGATCTATGAAAAATATAAAATATTCCCTCACCTCTTTCTATTCGGTGAGAAACAATCCGGCAAGTCACAGCTTGCCTGGTCCTTGTCAAACCTATTCTTTAACAATATGCCCGCATTCAATTTAAGTTCGGGAACCCAGGTCGGGTTCCACCGGAAGTTATCCAGGATAAAGAACGCCCCTTGCTGGTGGGATGAATACTCCAATGATATTGATCCCAAACGAATTCAGACGCTGAAAAGCGCTTTTGACGGCATGGGTCATGAAAAAGGTAAAATGACCAGGGATAACCGCACGGAAGTAACCAAAGTCAACGGTTCTTCCATGATCAGCGGTCAATATCTGCCAACAACCGATGACAATGCCTTGTTTACCAGGTCCATCCTGCTTTCGTTCATCAGGAAGATCTATTCTGCTGAGCAGCTTGCCCGTTATGATGAACTGAAGGGCTATGAACAGAGGGGCCTGAGCAGCCTGATCGGAGAGATACTTAAATACCGCAAGGAAATTGATCAGGGGTTCAGCATGGTTTTTTCGGACCTGATGGATAAAATCAAGGATGAACTTACCCGTGAAGGCAAACAATTTGAGGAACGTCTGGTGAGAAATTTCTGCATCATCCTGGCTCCGGTTCAAATCGTACTTAAGTCCATGCTGCCCCTTGACCTTAATTTCACATTCGATGAGATTTACGGCCAGGCAAAAATCATGATCACGGAACTTTCCATTCAGATTTCCTCTAGCGAATCCTTGTCTAACTTCTGGATGATGACCGAGTACCTGCTGGATAATAAACTAATTGAGGCCGGTAAGGATTTTGAGGTGAAATCCATTGCCACCATCAAGGTGACCAATAAGAACTCTCAAGTGGAGACACTGAATTATCCTGAGCCGAAAGTGGTTCTTTTCATCCGATTTTCAAGGATCCATCCTCTATATATGGAAGGTCACCGCAAACAGTTTGGCAAAAACGGGGTGGACCATATTAGCCTTATACATTACATCAAGCATCACCCCAGTTATATCGGATCGGTGAGCAGTTACCGGTTCGAGGATTCTGTTAGCAGTTGCTATGCGTTTGATTATGAGGCATTAAAGATCAACCTACAGCGGTCACAAAGGGTTCCGGGAGCAGAAGACCAGCCTTTTTAAAATTTTTCTGAAATGAGTTTCCAAAAATTTCAATGTTTTCGATCCTACGTCCTACAAAATAGATTATAATATTAAAAATCAATAATATAGAGTGTAGGAAGCTGTAGGAAGTTGTAGGAAGCTGTAGGACTGTAGGACTGTAGGAAGCGGTTTTTCGTGTTGGGCAAACGGTTTTTTAATTTTTTTTTCAATGGGTGAATTAAAGAAAATAGATGGGTATGGATGGGAATATTATGATTCGGTTCCCGGCGATTTCACCCTGGCCACCCTGGAAGATTTCCATATCAAAGGAGTAAAACGCATTGGCCTGGAATTCCTGATCCGGTATGCTGACAAGGAAAAGTATCAGGTTTGTATCGTGTCCGAGCGGCTGACTTCAGTATTCCTACAACCATTTATCGAAGCAAACAGAGTATTCATCAAAAAAACATAGCAATGTCTTCAATCACGATCAATCAGCTCATTAAGAATACCATTGAACAGAACCGGTATTCTAAACGGAAAGTAGCAACAGCTGCAGGCATCTCTGAAAAGACCCTTCGGAAGATCCTCAATAGCGATGATATCGATATTTCAGCGTTGTTCCTTCTCAGCCGGGCCATCGGCTTTAAAGTCACTATTGAATTCTCCAATGACCAGACCAGTATCAAGTTCCCGTTAATCCAGATGGACCATGAAGATGCTTCTCAAGATTGAAAAGATTCAGGATATCATACTGAACCTCTTGGTATTTATGGTGTTTCTGGGACTTATCCTTTATCCGATCCTGTTTCCTCATCATCTTGGTGAAATTATCGGCCTTATTGTCAAAGGCTATAAATCGATCAATCCTTGACCTTTATATTCAGTATCCACCCAGTTACATTTGCTGTATGCCTTCACCGATGATTGTAAGTTGTGAGTGTGAACCTTATCTGATCAGGTTCCTTGAATCGTATTTTGAAACTTCATCTCCGATTGAGTTTCCGAGAAATCACGATTTTAATTTTCAATTGACATTCCTGGTTACTCAGCCCCCTAAGAATTGGGAAGAGGAAGATTATGGAGAAAATAACCTAAGAATCCAGCTTCCCTACATGGAGAATAAAAATGCTTATTCCTATTGGTATCTGTCCAGGAGGGCACAGACTTCCTTTGTTGAGCGCATCCGATCATTTTATAAATGTGTCTTCCATGAACAGGTAAATCAGAGCATAATCCTTGGTTTCACACGTAAGGAATCCATTGAGATATTCATTGAACGGTACAATCTGCCTGGAGAATCCTGGGACATGATGAAGAAAGATTATGATCGGTATCGCAGAAATCGACGCAGGCTTAAGCTTAGAAAAAAGCATAAAATTCTTGTCAGTTGAATGGTCCTATTGTCCCTCGATGGTCGCGTGGGGTCGCATAGGGTCGCGAAGGGCCGTTTGCTTAAAAAAGTGAAAATTAAATTGAAGTCATGGAAAATATTTCAGTGCATGAAGGAATAAATTTTGGGGGAGTAAATCCTATCTACTGGATTTTCAAGGAAGATCTTCTTTCATTGGTATACTCGAAGAATACCTGGACTGCAACCGTTGCACTTGGCTTGGGTCGATCCTGGAATACCTTGTATGCCACAGCGGAAACCATACAGATTGAAGGAGAAGAACAGGAAACTACTTCCGGCACCAAGTACGTTTATAAGATCTCGATGCAGGTTCCCAAAGACCGGCCTACAGTTGAACTTCTGCTTCGCAAGATGAATCAACGAGGCATCATTGTACTGACCAGGGATAAAAATGGCACCATGCGGATTTTCGGAACTCCGGATTGCCCCATGAAAAAAACATCCAAACTTTTGATACCAAAGGAACCGGAAGGCTATAACGGTTACCAGATTACCTTTCAGGGCGAGTTTCCTCAACCGGCCTTGTTTTATGGCGGTACAGCCAATTCCATCATTGTTACCCCGCCGCCTGATCCTGGAGGCGACGGTACTTCGTAAGTCCTTTATTAACCATACCAGCAGCAGTATCATTGCAACCTTAATCGGTTACAATGAACCGCCTTTTAAATGAAATTCTTTCCTCTGTTTGGCTGATCGACAATGAACGTTCAGCGTATTATGCATCCCTGATCCACACGTTGTTTAATGGTGGCTGTGTCAATCAAGGGGATCTCTCCATCGAAAGGGCGAAATCAAGATCATTTGTACTCTCAGGAAGTTCCGCTGACCAGTCTTTCGGATTAAAGGACGAATCCATTCCCTCAGGCAGCATTGCCGTAATCCCGATCCGCAGCGAGATCATGAAGTATGACCAGGAGTGCGGACCCCGTGGCACCATGTCCATCATGGATGAGATCGACGCGGTGAATAACAACCCGAATATCTCAGGAATGCTTCTGCTGATTGATTCACCAGGAGGCCAGGTTTCGGCAACAGACCTTCTGGCTGATAAAGTCAAATCATCCCCAAAGCCGGTGGTTTCTTTTGTTGAAGGTCTGTGCGCGAGTGCAGCACTATGGATTGCCGCCGGATCAGACAGGATATTTGCTTCATCCGATTTGGACCGTATTGGATCCATCGGAGTGATGCTCGCCTTTGCTGATCTTAAACCCTACTATGAAAAGCTTGGGGTTAAGTTTCACGAGTTCACGGCAACCTTATCAACGGATAAGAACAAGGATTTCAATGATGTTCTTTCCGGCAATTATGACCGGTACAGGATAGAGGTATTGGATAAAATCAATGAAAAATTTATAGCCCACATCAAGGAGTGCCGGCCTGCGGTCAGCGAAGATGCTTTAAGCGGCAAGATGTTTTTTGCCCAGGATGCCATTGCGGAGGGACTACTTGATGAAATAGGTTCCTTTCAAAGCGCTCTGGCTTATACAGCCAACCTGGCAATGCAATACAGTAATGTTCAATCTAAACATAATGATACCATGAAATTTTCAGCAAAATGGAATACCCTTAGGACTTTCTTTGGTTTCACCGGCGATCAGGTGGAGGCTGAAGAAATGACCGTAGAGAGAATTGGTCAACTCGATCAGGAGATGGCTGCCCTTAAATCCAGGAACGAGGATCTGGATGCCAGCCTTCAGAAAGAATCTTCGGCAAAGAAGCAGGCACTTGATCAGTTGGCTGCCGAACAGCAATCTCATGCTGTGACCCGCAAAGAGCTCACGGATCTTAAGGCAGAAGATGCCAAGGCTGAGACCATCGCAGATAAAGCCGCCGATAAGATCACCGGCGAAAATCCGGCCAAGGCCGTGTACGGACACGATAAACTCGCAGAACAGTTTTTAGGTAAATAAAATATTCACGCAAATCTTTTTTCAAAATGGCAGAAATTTCATTAGCTCAGTTGAGAGAAGCTTTCGGTACCTATATCGGAACGAACCAGAAGGATATCCTTCTGCTTCTCATGCAGGCCACGGTCAGCCAAAAGCATATGACCACCATCGCCTCAGCCGATCTTGAATACCGTGCTTCCAAAGCCGTTATCGATGATATGGTCCAGGGTTTTCAGAAGAAATGGACTCCCAAAGGAACGGCAACTTTCACTCCCATCGCTATACCGCAGAGGCGGCATAAGTTCGATTGGGAAATGTACCCCGATGATATCGTGGACAGCTGGTTAGGCTTCATGGCCGCAGAAAATGTGGACCGCAAACAGTGGCCTATCAGTAAGTATATCATTGAAAAGCTCATCCTTCCCAAGATCAATGATAACAGGGAATTGAAGCTGATCGGCAAAGGCTTGTACGAAGCCCCGGTTGAAGGAACCGCTCAGGCCACCGGCAAATCCATGGATGGGTTCATCACGATCCTGGAGAAGCTCAAGACCGCCGGCAATTCAAACGTGAACTTCATCCCTCTGACGGCTCTTACCGCAGACAATATCTTTGATGAAATCGAACTTTTTGCCGCTTCGGTGGCCGATCTCTATCAGGATATCCCGATGGAAGTGTTCCTTTCCAGAAAATGGTATGCCGCTTACCATAAAAAGCGCAGGGATCTTCATGGACAGGATACCAATTATACCGGCATGAAAGATCTGATCGAAGGCAGCAACATGACCCTGATGCCCCTTCCTTCAATGAATGGTAAAGATGTCATCTTCACCACTCCGAAGGAAAACTTCATTCGACTGATGAACCGCAATGAAGGCGCTTCCAATATCACTATCGAAAGCGTTGACCGTCAGATCAAGGTGTTCGCCGATTGGTATGAATCCGTAGGTTTCGGGATCCAGGAAGCCGTGTTTGCTTATGTTCCGGGGTCTTAATTCACAGAGTAATCAGTAACGAATAGGAGAACATAAAAATGAAAATAGCTCGCACGTTGTTTACTCTGGTGATGATCCTGCTCACGGCCTCGGTCTTTGCCTATTCTCTGGATGCTTCGCCGCTTCCCATTGCATTAGGCCTGACAGCCTTCAGCTTGCTTGTCCCCCGCCAGCAGAATGTACTGAATTTCTCAGTGCTCTTTGACCTGGCAAAGCCTATAGGCGAAACCGCCGGCAGCGGCGGTGGTATTAAAAGCGAGATTATCCTCATTCATGAAACCGATGTGGATTGGACCCTGTTCCCGCCCCGTGGGACCGGTACCGATGTATCAACGATAATAGGTGACATCGCTATGAAAACAGGAAAGTTCATGCACCGCTTTTATATGACCCAGGGTACGATCAAACCTTCAGAAAAGGTACTGAAAGGTTCCAACCAGGACTGCGGTGGTTTTGAAATCTCCCTGGAAGGTTTTTATCCTGGCATTGAAAAAGCGGTTCAGAACTGGAAAGCCCAGTTCGGCATCAGCTTCAAAGGCCTTATCATCATTCAGAATTGCGCCAGCGCAAAGCGTTACCTGATCGGTGAACAGTGCAACCTGGCTCATATCGACAACATTGATACGACCTGGGGCGAAGAAGTGGATAAGGAAAAAGGGTCGAAGTTCACCTTCAAATGCAAACAAAGCACACCGATGGCCATATATGAAGGTGCAATTGCATTTGATCCCACAAGCGAAAGTTGGTAGTTCAGCATAGTTCATAGGTTAGTAGTTGGTTAGTGGGAAAGCCCCGGCAAACGCCGGGGTTTTCTTTTGTCCTTTATGTGCAATTGCAGTCGGGTTACTTTCGCTTCCATGATCAATGGTTATTCCCTTTACGCTGTTTTCAGGTTCAAATATTTATCGCTATTGCAATGATTGAAGAAATCAAAGCCTGGATTGGTTCCGATCAGGATTACCAGTGCGGCCTTGCACTGTATTTAAAACATGGCCGAAGCAAATCACTGATGCGGGTCCTTTCCATTGGCGGAGAGACCTCCAAAAGCAAGGCTACCCTGATCTATGAACTTGAGCGCCTTCTGGTCAATGCAACTTCCGAGAAGATTGTTAAAACTTCTGAAAACATTGATCGAATTGCACCGGTAAGCACCGGCATAGTAACTGTTAATACGATTTCATCGCAGGCAACCGGGGGAGCATCCTCAGGGATTGCCCGAAGGGTAAACACGCCTGAGATTGATCAGTTGATCCAGCAAAAGATAATGCTGCTTAAGGAATGGGACAGCCTACATGCTACTCTTGAATTGGTTGATCAACCGATCCGACTCCTCAATGCCCTGAGGATCCTTGAAATCGGCGATATCCTGGATGATATGTATAATCGGCTTGATCATTACAATAAGCATGGAGTCTTACCGCCGGCCAAGGTTTTTCCTAAGCCGAAATGGGAAAGCTCCAAACCGTTTGATATAGCTAAACGCCGTACCACGCTACGAACCTACGTGACCAGGGAAAAGAAACTGATCCGTGATGCCCGAACTGACGCAACGCGGACCATTCATCAAAACTTGCTGGTAAAATATCAGCTGGAATTGAATCAGATTGAAAGGAACATTAACTCATGAGTCTGTTCAACCTCTCTGATCTGAAGAAAGAAAAGCCCGTGGCCGAGGTAATCAAGGCGGTCAGGACTAAGGAAAAAATCCGGGTGGTGATAGGCAAAGCAAACCAAAAGCTGGAGGAAGTAATCGGTACGATCAATCAGGGTGAATGTATTAGTTATAGTTCTTATGGCGATTGGTCCACGCATGATTTGTTATTCTACCTGCTGCAGACGACCGGACCTGCCAAAGTGTATTTTACAACCTGGGCGATCTCAGAATATGCAGTCCGTCAATTGTACAACTTCATCCAGGAGGGCCATATCCTGGAACTACACGGAATCTTTGATTACCGCAACGGAGTGCGCAAACCTGCCGAACTGCAATTCCTTCAGCAGATCACTACGAACATAAAACCGGCGAAATGCCATGCCAAAGTAACCTGTATCATCAATGATTCCTGGAGCATTGCCATTGTCGGATCAGCTAATTATACCCGCAATCCACGCATTGAAGCCGGAGATATCCATACGGATCCCAAAGTTGCAGAGCATCACCGGTATTGGATCATAAAAGAATTAAACGAGCAAAGTGTTTTCTGATGAAACTCAATGATGAATTGTTATCACAAATAGAACAGTATAGCGGCCTGATGTTCAGCAAGGATGAAATTGCATCTATCCTGGAACTGGATCCGGAGCAGTTTGAGAAATGCCTTGACGATCCACAGGCCGACAGGGCATTTAAAAAAGGCCGACTACTGCGTGATGCAGAACTTCGAAAGGCAATCTTCGACCTGGCGGCTAACGGTTCTTCGCCGGCTCAGGCATTTGCGGCAAAACTTATTGAAAACGCTAAAATGGACGACAAATGAATGTTTGGAAACTAGAAGAAGACACGGCAATGGAGCGTATCCGGAAACACTACGTCTCGGGATATGAACTTTCCGCCCATGATGAAGAAGTGAAATGCCGCTGGCAGGCTGCTTTTACATTTTACCTGGGGAAGGTCGGCAGTGATAAGCAGATCTCGGCCATGCTGATGAAAACCTTTAATATCAGTGAAACTCAGGCTTACCGTGATATAGTAAATGCCAGAATGTTATTCGGTGACCTTCGGGAAGCTACCAAGAAAGGCTTACGTTATGTTGTTACACAATGGTCCATTGATTACCTCCAAATGGCCTTTATTAAAAAGGATTTGGATGGTATTGGAAAAGCCCTGGAACGCATCACCAAAGCAAATAACCTGGATAAAGAAGACCAGGACCTTCCAGATCCTTCGAAGATCCAGCCTCCGGTGCAGCTGCTTTCGGTGTCTATCAATTTTGTCAACAGCCCGTATTTCAAAATGATTGATGAGAAGGCCCAGAGGGAAATCCTCTCCGTGGTTGAGAAAATTCAACAGGTCATCGATAACTCAACGGTAAAAGATTACATGGATATGTTACTTAGTGATGTAGCCAAAACAGAAGCGCTGACTGATGGAAGTAATGCAGATTAAACCGGCCCCTTATTATAATTTCCCACAGCTGGTCATCAAGATCAACTCCCGGCCTCATAAAATGTTTATCGGTGGCCGTGGCGTAGGAAAGACTACCATCATCGCTGATGAAGTCATCAAGTACCTTGCCGCTATGCCCCGGGGCAAGGTTTCTCTAAACGGACTTACCTATTTCCATATCCGCACCAAATCATTGCCTCCAATCATCGACCATTGGGAGCGCCGCGGCCTGTATCGGGGGATCCATTATTTTGTCGGTCATAAAGCGCCTGCCAAATTTCTTTGGGAAGAACCCCATCAGCCGCCTTTGGATTACACCAACTGCATCCATTTCTGGAACGGTTTTGTTCTTGAATTCAATTCCTTCGACCGGCCGGAAATGGCCCGAAGCGGTTCTTATGACGGCATGATCTTCGATGAAGCAACAAAACTCAAGAAATCAGCCATCGACAGCGATGTGCTTCCTGCAAACCGTGGAAACCGGGACCGGTACGGTCATATCCGTTTTCATCATGGCACCCTGTTCCTTGGTTCCATGCCTTTGACCTCGGATGGTGACTGGGTCTATGATTACGAATCCCTGCAGGAAAAGTTTCCAAAGCAGTATCTCTATATTGAAGCTTCGGCTTATGAGAATGTGCATATTCTCGGAACGCAGTATTTCAGAGACCTTAAACGTGTATTGCCCCAGGTGATCTATGATCTTGAAGTGCTGAACAAACGAAGGAAAGCAAATGTCAATAAGTTCTATCCCCTGCTTATCGAAAAGCAGCATGGTTACTATAATTCCTATGATTATTCCTATTATGACCGACTGGATCAGGACTCTTCAAGGAAGTCCTTACAGGATTCACGTGGCGATGCAGATTGCAAAACCTATGAACCGTTATACCTGTCCTTCGATTTCGGGACTACGCAGAACTGCCTGATCGTAAGCCAGTGGCACCGTGATATCAATGAATTCCCTATCATTAAAAACTTCTTTGTCGAAAATGAAACCCTTAAAGTCGTAGTAGAACTGTTCATTAAGTACTATGAACATCATGCTACTCGTGTGATCTATCTGTATGGGGGGAGCGACGGACAGCGTAAGAACGATGCGGCAAGCCGCAAAAGCTATTTCGATGATGTGGTGGATTGGCTTACCAAAGCCGGTTGGGAAGTGTACCTGCGTGCTGAACTCTTTGAAGCCTCGCATATGGATAAGTTTAATTTCTGGCACAGGTTCCTTAGCGGAGATTTCCCTGCTGTGCCCAGGTTCAAAGTCAATCTGAACAATGCTATGGAGGCGTTCTTCTCAATGGACAATGCGCCTATCCTTGCCGATGAGTTCAAAAAGGATAAACGATCCGAACGCAGGGTGGATCAGCCCAGGTGGAAAGCCACGGACCTTAGTGATGCGGTGGACAATCTGTATTACTGGATGTTCTTTCAGAGCGTCGGGGATCAACTTCCTTCAAACGAACTTATATTCCTGAATCGGTAGCATAGGGGAGCAGATTGCCTGCCGGCCTGCCGTTCACCTTTTTATTTAATTTAAAGCCTTTAGGCACATTGTGCCTTTATTTGACATAAGGCATTGCCTTGCCCTATGATCGTTTGTCAGAGGTTGCCGCACGATGATACAAACGTATGAATGTACCTATATACGGGCGTTTCATATATCGTATAACAGCTTTGAGACAGACACGCAAAAAAGGATAGGGCGGGGCGTGGTCTTTAGACGAATTTTGAAAGATAAAGGCGGTTGAGACACCTTTAATATCTTCCAAAAGAGAAGATTACGACTTTTTTTTGGGGGAGAAGGGTTAAAACCGAGAAAAATCAGCTTATTTGATTGATAACCAAGGCATCCCGGCTTCTTTTTCTTTGATAATGGTGCAAAGAGAAAGAAGCAAAAAGAAAGCACCCTGATTTAGCGGTCTTACTGCAATTGCAGTACTTTTTTCTTTGAGTGACCTGGTCAAAGCAAGAAGTACCAAAAAAGAAACCCCGATGGGCCAACCCACGGTTTAGCTCGAAATTTTGCTACAAAGTTACCTTGCGAATAATTCGCTGTAAGAGATAGTAGCTTAAAACTGTCAAGGGCGACCTCCTGCAAGGAATAGTCGCTCTTCGAGTGTTTTCAGATTGTACCAATCATGACCTACCCCCTTGACATTATTTATTATTCTCGGTTTAAGCCTTTGGCGTTTAAAAATTTCATTACTAACCTTAACTCAAACGTCTATGAAAGCTCTAGCCAACAACACCCATCAACAGTCACTCGTCGAAATCTTTGTCCAGGAACTGGACCAGATTTACTACCCAGGTTATACTGAAGAACTCATTGCCTCAGAACCTGAAAAGTTCAATTGGGAACTTAAAGAATTTCAGGGCCAGTTCTCCTGTTAGAACAAATCAATGCACAGAGCAGGCAGTCAGAAATGACTGCCTGTTTTTTTATGCTCGCTGATGCTCAAAAGGAAGTGTCCGGGCAACTGTTTAGGAAAAAGTTGCAAAAATCCTGCCCTAAGAGTAATCCGAAATTCACAAAGTTATACCCGGTGAAACTGTTTCTCACTAAAGGCGACCTCCTGATGACGCTTGTCGCCCTTCGGGTTCATTCAGATTCTTGAAACAATCTGACCTGAACCTTTGCTTAAAAGTTTCTCAGGGCATGCTTCCACCGGCAAATTTCATTTACTCACCGCGGCCATAAGCGCTGCTTAAAACTAACCATCTATGAAAAAGCACATGATGAATCCGGTACTTGCCAAAGAAAATGGCGAATCTTATGAAAACAGAATCCCAATGCGCCTTTGGGCTGAAGATGACATTCCAAGTCAGAAACTCCTGCTGAAAGGAACTGCAAACTGTTCTGATGCAGAACTGCTCAGTATTATTATTGGCTCTGGCATTTCAGGGGAAAACTCCCTGGACATTGCCAAGAAAATGCTTTCAAACTGCGGAAACAGCCTCTGCGAATTCTGGAAGTTTGGAGTATCCGATCTTCAGAAGATAAAAGGCATCGGCCAGAAGAGAGCCGTGAAGATATCGGCTATGTTTGCTCTCGCTCGTCGCAGGAATGAATCAGAAGTGATCCTCAAGGATAAGATCACCCATAGCCGTGAGGCCTTTGAAATCTTCAAGTCCCTGATGGGTGACCTGCCTTATGAAGAGTTCTGGATCCTGCTGCTGAACCGTTCAAACCGGGTTCTCAGAAAGATCCGCATATCCGAAGGCGGAGTATCCGGAACTGTGGTAGATCCAAAGAAGGTGTTCAAAATCTGTCTTGATAATCAGGCCTGCTCCATTATATTAGGTCACAATCATCCTTCAGGGAATATCAATCCCAGTGAGGCAGATAGTAAACTGACCAAAAAACTCAGGGATTGCGGCATGATGCTCGATGTCGATGTTTTGGACCATATTATTGTCGGGGATGACAGGTATTATTCCTTTGCAGATGATGGTAAAATGTAGAATTCTGGCCCCGGGAAACCGGGGCTTTATTTTTCTTTTCATTCCCGCCAAAGAAAGAAGTTGCAAAAAAGACAGGGGATGGCCGGGGCACTTTTATTAAACTCGAAATTCCTGCGAAGTTACCTGCGAAAAATTCGCTTTCGTAAAGCTTAAAACTGTAAAGGGCGACCTCTTGATGGATCTGTCGCTCTTCGAGTGTTTTCAGATTGTATCAATCTGACCTACACCCCTGACATTATTTATTTTTCTCGGTATTACCCTGGGCAAAAATTTCATTTTAACCAGGTGGGCCAGAAACCTAAATAAGACTCCAGGGCAGGAGCATCATTTATGAATAATTCACAAATCTATGAAGCTATCACCGAAAAGATCATTGCTAACCTTGAAACAGCCGGAAGCTGGATGAAACTCTGGCAGGTTCCGTCACCGGTAAGCATGAACGGCCACTATTACCGGGGCATCAATCGCCTGGTACTTTCATCCGATCCCTACAAGAGCCGTGTATATGGCACGTTTCAACAGATTCGTACCAATGGCGGACAGGTTCGCAAGGGCGAAAAGTCCACCATCGTAGTATTCTGGAAGAATTCTCTTCAGCAGGATGAAACCACCGGCGAAACAAAGAAGCTGTTCCTTCTGAAGTTTTACCATGTCTTCAACTCCGAACAGGCCGATTTTGATGAGCAGGGCATCAAAAAGATTGCCGAGCTTCAAAACCTTGTCACCGAAAAAGTCAACTCCGAACACCTGGAAGCTGAAGCCATCATCGAAGGCTTTGAAAACGGTCCAGACATCCATTATTCCGATAAAGATGATCGTGCCTACTATTCTCCGGTTGCCGATCTGATCTCAGTACCGGATAAGAAGTATTTTAAAAACACTTCAGCTTTTTACCGCACTTTATTTCACGAATGTTGCCATTCCAGTGGCCATCCCAAACGTCTCAACCGCTTCGACGGAATGTCGAACAGCTTTGGCGATATCCCATATTCTAAAGAAGAACTGGTTGCCGAGCTTGGTTCTTCCTTCCTTGCCGGTATTGCACACCTTGACCTGGACATCCGCAACTCAGCCGCTTACATCAAGGGATGGGCATCGGCGCTCCGTGACAATCAGAAATGGGTCATGTGGGCTGCTGCAAGGGCTGAAAAGGCTGCCGATCATATCCTGGGGACCTCATCTTCTTCTGCAATGGCAGAAGAAAGGACCATAGGAGAAGTGGTCAGTGAGGTTCCGGCGCTTGAGCCTGTTTGTCAGGATCTACCTTTTTAACTTAAAATCATACTTATCAAGCCGTTCCGGAAAACCGGAACGGCTATTTTTTTGCTTGTTTGAGAGAAAACGCTTTTTTCTTTAATACCGGGATAAAGAAGAAAGCTTGCAAAAAAGAAATCCTTGTCGGGCAGCTTTTAAAAAAAGCAAGCAAAACCCCACCCACTGTTACTCAAAATTTGCAGCAAAGTTAAACTCATGAAAATCTTTTTCGCTAAGAGTGACCACCTGCAGGCACAGTCACCCGTTGGGTTCATTCAGATTTTGAAGGAAAATCAGACCTGAACTCTTGCTTAAAATTTTCATTCCGTTTGTTCCCGGTGGCATAAATTTTTATTAATCATGGCGAGCCAGATGCCAAAAAAAGTCTCTAGGGCAAGAGCGTAATAAAATGACAAAATTAACAGCTACCGCACTGAAACCAGGCAACGGAAAACCCACCAATGAAGACCTCGCAGGCCTTGCAGTTGTAAAAACGGTTCTTAGTCCTGAGTCAAACAACTCAGAAGAGAAAAAAGCTCTGATGAAAATTGAACCGGAGAAGCCGGTCATCCCTGTCCCTGAGCCAAAGAAGGAAATGACTTTGATTGAGAAGATACTCAAGGTCGAAAACCTTCAGCTTGTCGTCGAGAAAAGAGCCAAGCTGGTCCAGACCCGCTCTGAACTGGAGCGCTTCCAGGTTTCGTCAAATGATTTCAACTGCACTATGCGGCTGAATGATTCAGACGGAAACGTCTTCACTACCAGCTTTACCCCTGGTATTAAGAAAGTCATTGATTTTCTTAAGGCAGCTTTCGATTCAAGCATCGCCGATGTTGAAAATAAGATCACTTTCTGATTTTCAGCAGATTCAAAATCTCTGGCGTTCCGGTAAAAGCCGGAACGCTTTTTTTATAATCGTAAACTTGCTGTAAATGATGATTCTCAATCATATATGTCATTAGCAGGCTATGAAATTACGATTTTTGTTAAACCTCTTTTGCCTGATGAGCCATTGGAATAGTAAATTATTTTCTTGCTAACAATCTGGCATTAAATGCTATTCTCTAATCTCAAAGATATTTAAATAAGTGAAGGACAACAAATTGTTTGATTTCGATAGGTTTTCCTGAGAAAGCCATTACGCAAAAATAATTCCTCGTTGCTAATGATTATACATTAATGCTGATTAATCATATATTTGTTTAATAGTGTACAAATGGTTATAAGATCGAGAATTAGAATATTATCAGAAATCGTTCATAAAAGTCAATTTAAATCACTTTGATATATTATTTTTATGGTAGCCCTTTATATTATTGATGATGATCATCT
>Ga0268283_1000027_pt1 | contig 155794 bp, 124 predicted proteins | sample saktaG_13_FD_190140 | JGI IMG/M metagenome (GOLD analysis project Ga0268283, IMG submission 190140) | Saline water microbial communities from Sakinaw Lake, British Columbia, Canada - sak_2013_06_06_36m | ecosystem: Environmental > Aquatic > Non-marine Saline and Alkaline > Saline ...
TCCCCTTCTAAAAATTAAACGGGCCTCCAAACAGAGGCCCGTTTAATCCGATAATTCATTCCTGCTTGTCAACCTATTCTGAAAATTTTCTACCCTTTCTATCTCAAATAAACTGGGGGCCTACACCATTATATGGCTTTAATCAAGCCACCGGCTATGCCGGTGGTCATGACTGTCGGCGGCAAAACCAGGGGTAACGTCAGGAGCATATCCAGGATTTCCCTGCCCTTGAATTCTTTTCTGGCCAGGAAATAAGCGGCTGTGATACCAACCAAAACCATGAGAAGGGTTGCCGCTGATGCGACCTGAATGGAAAGCCTGAGAGAAAATAATGTCGCGTTATCCATAGATAATTTTACTGAACGTTTTCAAATCCATATTTATTGAAGAATCTTCATCCCTTCTTCAGTGGTAATCATCGTTACGAAAGCCGGCTCCTCGCTGTCTCTAGTGGGTAACCTTGTTGAGATGGTGCTTAGTTCGTGTTAGCTTTAAGTCATGAAAGATACTGAACTAATCCAAACCGCGTTGATGCTGACACCCCCATGGCAGGTTGCGGAGTGTCAATTTGATGTTAACCAAGATCGTCTGAATATTCATCTGGGCTTTCTCAGGGGGAGCTATTTCCCCTGTCCTGCTTGCGGTCAAGCAGAATGTGCTGTCCATGATACAGAACAAAAATCTTAGAGACATCTGAATTTTTTCCAGCACGAAACATACATGTACGCTCGGGTACCCCGTATCAAGAGCAGTAATTGCAGCGTCAGGCTGATCAATGTTCCTTGGGCCAGGGCTGACAAAGGGTTCACTTTGCTGTTTGAAGCCTATTTCATGATTCTGGCGCCTTCCAGGCCTGAAAAAAGGATTGCCGAACTGGTTTCCGAGCACGATACCCGCCTGTGGAGACTGCTCCAGCACCACGTAAAGGAAGCAAGAGAGCAGTCTGACTACTCCGATGTCAAACAGATCGGAGTTGATGAAACCGCCTGCAAGTGCGGCCACAACTACGTTACCATTGTTGTCGACCTTAAAGAATCAAAAACCATTTTTGCCACCGAAGGCAAGGATAACACTACCATTGGGCTCTTTAAGGATGATCTTGTCGAGCATGGCGGCAATCCTGAGGCGATCGTTGATGTTAGCTGCGACATGTCCCCATCCTTCATCAAGGAGATTGAAGAGAACCTCCCCAACGCTCAAATCACCTTTGATAAATTCCATATTAGGGATTATTGCTGAATATGTCAGCATCGGTTGTGCGGGAAAATTTCCGGTAGGAGATTTTGCATAAGGGCGATCGTGTGCAAAATCCCATCCTTTGTAAACCAGGGAAAGTTGCGAAGATAATTGTCTTGTGGTCTCCGTGTATTCGATAGTTACAGAATTTCCCGCAACAACTCCCGATCCGGCATTAAACGAAATGTCTGTAATCATATCCGCTGTAGTATTATCAGAGATATCGTTTTTAAATCTCCATCTTGTTCCGGTAAACGTATTAAACCCCACCATCGCGGAAAATGGAACGACAGTTTTCAATATTGGTGTGATCCTTCGATAAACTGTAACAAAGCCTGAATTCCAGTAAATAAATCTTCCCATCTTGACAACAACATTTCCACCATGGTTCACAAATGCAATCAGATCGATAGATGTTGTTAATTTGGGAAATACGCCAAGATCATTTCTTAATGTATTGAGATCTTGGACTTCAGGCGAACCAATTCCAGGGGTTTTTCGATAAAAAACACCGGTATGAAGGAAGATAATTTGAATAAAAAAGGGCGCCAAACTTTTTTACTTTGCCCTGCATCATGGCCATGTTTTTTTGACTGGAAAAATTCACGCCAGATTAAAATACTGGATAGATGCTGGATAAAACCATCAGAAACGAAAAAAGGACTTACAGTATTTAGCTGTAAGTCCTTTTTTTTATTTGGTACGCCCGGAGGGATTCGAACCCCCGGCCTACGGATTCGAAGTCCGACGCTCTATCCAGCTGAGCTACGGGCGCGTGAAGCAGGCAAAATGGGGTGAGTGACGGGGATTGAACCCGCGACAACCGGGGCCACAACCCGGTGCTCTACCGACTGAGCTACACCCACCATGTATTTAAGCCTTATACTAAAAAGCCCCGTCTATTGCAAGGGATTTTCTGTGAAAGTCACCGCGCGACAAGCAGGGCGTAAAATGATATGATTTATCCGTCTGACGGTTCGGAAATCGGAAACGATCGGTCATGCGCGAGATAAAATGACATTGACAAAACAGGGATCAATGATGATATAGAATAACGCAAACACCAAAGAATCACAGGCAAAGGCAATGGTTCTTCAAGAACGATTGCCTTTGATTTTTAAGGACTTGGATTGGAGAGATTTTATGACCCTGAAACGATTTGAATCCCCCATAACCACTGCCAGGCAGCTTCAGGAACACCAGCTAAAAGGGCTCAAGTGGACCGTAGCCCATGCCTATAATGGTTCTCCGGAATGCCGTGTCAAGCTGGACAGGGCGGGAGTCGCTCCTGAGAGCATTCAATCCCTGGATGATCTCAAAAAGCTTCCCTTTACCACTGCCGACGATCTTCGCGACGGCTATCCGTTTCCGCTTCGCGCCGTACCGTTTGAAAAAATCGTCCGGATTCATTCCAGCAGCGGGACGACCGGAAAGCGGAAAAATCTTTGCTATACCCAAAAAGACGTGGAGGACTGGTGTCATTTCTTTGCCAGAGCCTATGAAATGGCCGGAGTAACCCCTGAAGACCGGGTGCAGATTGCCGTGGGCTATGGGGTATGGACGGCGGGAATCGGTTTTCAGCTCGGCTGCGAAAAAGTCGGTGCCATGGCGCTTCCCATCGGTCCGGGAAATGTGGATATGCAGTGCCAGTTTCTGTTGGATCTTCAGCCGACGGTTCTGTGCTGTACCGCATCCATGGGGCTCTTGATGGCGGAAGAAGTCAGCCGAAGAGGGCTCGGCGATAAGATTCGAATCCAAAAAATCATATATGGATCCGAGCGCGCATCCATTTCCATGCGCAAAAAAATATCCGAACTTTTTGGCGGTGCCGAGCTCTTTGATATTACCGGCCTTACCGAGCTTTACGGGCCGGGAACCGGCATCGAATGTCCGGATCATGACTGCATTCATTACTGGGCGGATTACTATATCATGGAAATCATCAATCCGGACACTCTGGAGACGGTTCCGGACGGTGAATGGGGGGAAATGGTGGTGACCACTCTCTGCAAGGAGGCTGTTCCCCTGATTCGATATCGAACGCGGGACATTACCCGCATCATTCCGGGTTCCTGCACCTGCGGCACGATCATGCCCATGCACTCCCGGATTCGGGGCCGGACCGATGACATGTTCAAGTTCCGGGCCGTTAATATTTATCCGTCGACCCTTGATGCGATCGTCTCGGGCATACCGGCCCTGGGATCGGAATACCAGATCCATCTGTCCAGGGATGCATCCGAGCGGGGTATCATGCGGCTGGTGGTGGAGCGGGCCAGGGATATCGGGGAGGAAAGAAATGAGGAACTGTCAAAAGAGCTCGTTCATCAGGTTAAGAAAAAAGTATTGATTACACCGGTTGCGGAGATCGTCCCGTATGGATCGTTGCCGCGATCGGAGCGAAAAAGCAAACGCGTGTTTGACACGCGAATCGAGGACCCGATCGTCTAAGTGCGCGGCAAGCCGAAAAATCGGCCCCAAAGGGGCGATGGATACGGCTGGCTGTCGGATATCAACATGAGCATTTTTCCGGAGCATTCTGCAATGAATCAAAAAATATTTCAGATGGGCCTTTCAACTGAAACCGTTTCTCTCTACCTGCTCTGCTGCGGCCTTGCGGATTCCGGAGCGACCCTTTCCACAAAAAACCTCCTCGAGATCTGGAATGCCTCGCCCGAAACAATGCAGGCAAGCTTTCTTGAGTTGGAAGATCGCGGGATTGTTTTAAAAATCATTTCTGATGGGAAGGCGCAACATATTTACAAGCTCACCGATGACCACGACTGGAAATAATATTTATTCAATCTGGCTGCGGACACAGGCAACGATTTCCGAAGGGGTGACGTCGGTGCGGATTCCGGGGCAGAATCCCGCCATGATGTGCCAGTTTTGCGGGTCTTTCAGAACGTTTGGAATAAAGGGCCAGGCCTTGCACATGCGGGGTTTGACGGGATGAATCGTGCAGATTTTGTCTTTCCAGAAAACGCAGAATCCGTTTTCGCCCTGAGCCAGAACGGGTTTTGTCCCGGAAAACTGACAGTGGCTTTTCAGAAATATTTCGGGATCGATATGAATAAAGGCGGCGATGGCCTGAACATCCTCATGCGAAACATAGGTTCCGCCGAATCCCTTGCAACAGTCGCCGCATTGTTGGCAGTTGAAAATATCATCGGGTGTCAAGGGATCACAGGGCATAGCGGGTCTCCATGGCTCTTTTCAGGGTAACCTGATCAATGTATTTCAAATCTCCGCCGATGGGCACGCCGGAGGCAATACGGGTGACCTTGACCGGAAATTTCTCCAGCAGACCCAAGAGATAAGAAGCCGTTGCCTCGCCTTCCACATGGGTGCCCGTGGCCAGAATGACTTCCTGAATCCCGCCTTCACCAATCCTTGCAATCAATTCCTTGATGCGGATGGCATCGGGTCCGATGCCATCCATGGGAGACAGCGCGCCTTGAAGGACATGGTACCGTCCATTGTATGCGCCTGATTTTTCGATCGATACCATATCCGCGGGTTGTTCAACCACGCAGAGCATCCGTTCATCCCTGGAGGGATTGCTGCAGATGTTGCAGTGCTCTGCTTCGCTGAGTGAAAAACAGAGGGTGCACAGCCTGACCTTGTCCTTGAGCTCTCCGATGCTTCGCGCCAGTTGTTCCGCATCGCTGCGGGAAGACCGGAGGATATACATGGCCAGACGCTCTGCGGTTTTTTCGCCGATGCCGGGAAGCTTGCTGAGCTGGCGAATGACCTGCCGAATGGATGTGGGGTAATGGTTCATGGCGGTTACATCAGTCCCGGAATATTCAAGCCTCCGGTGAGTTTACTCATTTCACCGGAAACCATTTCTTGGGATTTGGCAAGGGCGTCGTTGACTGCCGCAAGAATCAGATCCTGAAGCATTTCAACATCCTCCGGATCAACCACTTCTTTTTCGATTTGAATGGAGACGAGCTGCTGTTTGCCGTTGGCAACGACTTTGATCATTCCGCCGCCGGAAGCGGTTTCAACCGTTTTTCCAGACAGTTCTTCCTGAAGCTTCGCCATCTTGGCCTGAAGCTGCTGCGCCTGTTTCATCATATTTCCCATATTTTTCATCATGAGGGTCTCTCCTTTTCTATCTTGATATCGACAACCGTTCCGCCAAAGATCTCAATGACATCGGCAACAAGGGGGTGGTTCAGGGCTTCCTGTCTCAGGTACTGGGTCTGGCTGGCCCGGACCTGGTTTTCCGGAAGCGATTCTTTTTCAGCCAGGATAACCAGCTTTATCTGCTGTTCAAATAACTGGCTGATGACCGATTTCAGCAGGGCTTCATTTTTCGGTTGGCGAATACGGTTCAGGTTGAATCCATTTCCGGAAAAACGAATTTCCAGGGTATGATTCTCAATTTTCTTCAATTTGGATCGGGATAAAACAGGTGCAAGGGCCGGAGACGTCTCCGATACCTTATCCACAATCCGTTTCAGGGCTGCATCCAGCGCAGCTTCAGATTCCAGCGTTTCGATTCGAAGCGGTTCCCGCGGGCTTTTTTCAGGGGGATGTGAATGAACGGTTATACGCGGTTCCGGTTCCGGCCGGGGCTGCATCTGTTCGGATTCGGATTCGGGTTCGGGGTCGGACTCCGGTCCGGGTTCCGGGATTGCATACGGGCGCTGTTCTTCAACAAGCCGGTGCTGGGACGAATGAACTTCCTTTCGCAAAAGATCCAGCTTTTCAATGAGATCATCAATGGGCAGAGCGGGCCGAGTCTGAATAATTCTGAAAAAGACCAGCTCCAGGGCCAGTCTGGGAAGGCTGGAGTAGCGAAGCGTGGCTTCCTCTGAAAACAGCATGTCAAAAATATGGTTCAGGGAGGATACCGAAACCGATTTCACCTGCTGCTGCATTCGGTCAATTTCATGGAGAGGCACATCCACGAGTTGCTGAGCCTTTTTACTTATTTTGACAACCAAAAGATTACGGAAATGTTCGACAAGCGAGCTGTAAAGCCGCTTTAAGTCCAGACCGTTTTCATAACCGGTTTCCAGAAGGTTCAGGATTTCCGCAATATCCCCGTTCAAAACCGCCTGAGAAAAATCAAAAAGAAATTGCCTGTCAATGACACCAAGCAGGCTGATGACCAGATCGTGGGTGATTTTGCCTTCGGAAAAGGAAAGAATCTGATCCAGAAGGCTCAAGGCATCTCTCATGCTGCCGCCGGCTTCCTGCGCAACGACGAGAAGGCTTTCCGGTGGGATATCCACCGCTTCCTTCACACAGAGCGCCTGAAGGTGCTCTAAAATTGATCGGGTGTCAATTCGGCGAAGGTCATGCCGCTGGCATCTGGAGAGAATGGTCAAAGGAATTTTCTGCGGCTCGGTGGTTGCAAACATGAACAGCACATGTGCCGGGGGCTCTTCAAGCGTCTTTAGCAAGGCATTAAAGGCAGCAGCCGTGAGCATGTGGACTTCGTCGATGATGTAGATCTTATAGCGGCTGTGGGAAGGCATGTACCGGACATTGTCTCTGAGGTCGCGAACCTGATCCACGCTGTTGTTGGATGCTCCGTCAATTTCAAAGACATCGACCGCCTGACCCGAGGTGATCTCCATGCACGACCGGCAGACATTACAGGGAGAGACGGTCGGCCCCTGCTGGCAGTTCAGCGCTTTTGCCAGAATACGGGCAATGGTGGTTTTGCCGGTTCCCCTTGGCCCGGTAAACAAAATGGCATGGGCTACCCGTCCGGAGGCGATGGCATGGCCGAGGGTTTGCGTGACATGATCTTGTTTGACGACATCATCAAAGGTCTGAGGTCGATATTTACGGGCAAGAACCAGATAAGACATATTGATTTCCTGGCAGAGAATTATCGGAAGGTCATCAGAGAGAGCTTTCACGCCGTAAAGTCGGGGCTGGGAATGGATTTGAAACTGGCGGAGAGAGAGGGATTCGAACCCTCGGCGCCGCTATTAACAGCGCACACGATTTCCAGTCGTGCTCCTTCGGCCGCTCGGACATCTCTCCAGAATCAAACAGGGGGATCATCATTCAGGCCCAAATCTTTGGCGGAGAGGGTGGGATTTGAACCCACGATCCCGGTTTTAGACAGGATACCGCTTTTCGAGAGCGGGACCATCAGCCGCTCGGCCACCTCTCCATCACCCTCTGACTTAAGACGGTCATAAATATACTTTTTGATTATTCCTGTCAATGATCTTATTGAGAATTTTCACATTCAGACTTGAATAACCCCCTGCTTTGTAGTATTTCTTGCCCACGTTTAAAAGTCAGGAGTCGATATCATTGACTCCTGACTTATGTATATCTTCGTTCATTGTTTTTATAAGGATATTGTCGATGGCCAAAATTGTTCCATTCCGGGGAATTGTGTATAACCCCGAAAGGGTAGAGAGTCTGGCAAGTGTTGCCACCCCCCCGTATGATGTGATAACGCCACGGGAGCAGCTTGCCTTTTATGAGCGCCATCCCTGGAATATCATTCGGTTGATCCTGGGAAAAACATCTGAAAAGGATACGCCCCAAGACAATCGCCATACCCGTTCGGCGGATTTTTTTAATGTCTGGCTGTCCGAAGGCATCCTGGTTCAGGATCCTTCTCCGGCGTTTTATCTGACGTCCATTGATTTTTCCGTTCAATCCCGAAAGATCACCCGATGGGGCCTGATTTCACTGATAGCCCTGGAGCCCTTTGAAAATGGCGTGGTCCTGCCGCATGAGAAAACCTTTTCCCGGGTGAAGTCGGAAAGACTGGAGCTGATGAAATCCTGTCACGCCAATTACAGCCCGATTTTCTCCCTGTATTCGGATGCCGAGCAGATGGTAGTGAATGCCCTGAGGCAGTCCTGTTCCGAAAAGACGCCGGACATGAAATTTGTCGATACCTTCGGTCACCTCCATCGGTTGTGGCGGGTAACGGATGTGGCAGTCCATCAGAGAATTTCCGATTTCATGAAGGATAAATCCATTTTCATCGCAGATGGTCACCACCGGTACGAAACAGCCCTGAACTACCGGCAGTGGATAGCGGGCCGGACACCGGAGTTTTCTTCCGAACATCCGGCCAATTTCATCATGATGTATTTATGCGGCATGGAAGATCCGGGACTGGTGATTTTGCCGGCGCACCGGATGGTGAAGGCGATTTCTCCGGAAAAAATGGATCAGCTTATCACCGCTGCAGCAGACAGCTTTGATATCAGCCGGTTTTCGATGGAAACCGGCCCGGAGACAGCGGCGGAAAAATGGGACAGCCTTTTGAATACCGGCAGCCCCCATACCCGGATCGGGGTTGTGATGAGAAATCACCCGCAGGGATACCTGTTCGGCCTGAAACCCGGCGTCATGCAGCGGATGTTCGGGAACGAGATGTCGGAACGGATGCTGGAGCTGGATGTGATGGTATTGACCCGGCTGATATTGATGGAACTCCTGGGCCTGAATCACAGCCAGTTAGACGATGAATCCATCATGAGCTATTCCAGCAAGACGGATGTCGCCCTGGAGGCTGTCAGAACCGGGGACTGCGATGCTGCCTTTATCCTGAATTCCACCCGGATCGATCAGGTCAAGCGGATTGCCGAGGCAGGGGAAATCATGCCCAGAAAATCCACGTATTTTTATCCAAAGGTGATCACCGGCCAGGTATTAAACCGGTTGACCGAAGACTGAAGAGTCGACCTCAGGGATCAAACATGGCCTGAACCCTGTCGGTATAGGTGCCGTTTGGCTGGTAGATCACCAGCGGCTCATGGACGGCGGTGCCGGGGCGACCTCCCTTAATCCCGGACACCAGAACGAGGCGGGCCGGGTCCTGGTCCTTTGCGTGAACCGTCTGGATGTGTTTGGGTTCGATGCCGGCGGATCGCAGGCTCGTCAGAAGGTCCGTGATCCGTTCCGCGGGATAAACGATGGCGAACCTGCCGCCGATGCCGATCAGCCTGGCGGCTGCGGCGGCCACATCCTGAAGGGTTGCCAGGATTTCATGTCTGGCCACTGCCCGCTGAGGATGGGGATTGACCCTGCCGGATCGGCCTTTTCTATAAGGTGGATTGCTGATCACAAGATCCACCGGTCCCGAAACAGCTTGAATCGAAAGCGATTTCATATCTGCGCGGATAATGGTGACGCGCTCCTTCATTCCGTTGGCTTCAACATTCCGCGCTGCCAGTGCTGCCAGCTCTGGCTGCACTTCAATTCCCGTAATGCTTACCGCCGGATGCCGGTATCCCAGAATCAAGGGAATGATGCCGCATCCGGTGCCTAAATCCACGATACGGTCCTCGGCCCCGGGGTCTGAAAATGCGGCAAGCAGCACGGCATCGATGGAAAACCGGTATCCCTCCCGGTGCTGCAAGACCTTTATTATGCCATTGAAAAACGTATCTTCAGTCAGGCCAAGTAACGTCATGTCTGTCATTCCGGTTCGCGTTCAGGCTGACACCTCATTAAGGCACAACTACGGTAAAACAAATCGAGCTTGTGTCTCTAAATTAAGGAGGGCTCTTTTCTCTCCCTCCTGAAGTCAGCCATTTTATCGATAAAGCTACATGGTTGTTATTATGGCCTTGAATTTATACAGACTGTTATGATCCCAATCCCATGCTCCGGCTTTCGATGCCTCACCAATCTTTAAACCGACAAAATCATTTTTTCCGGCAAGGTATGAGTGAAGTTTTGTTTTGTGCAATCGTGTAAATTCATTTCGGGGTGCCATTTCACCGCACCTCCATGTTTGACTCAACCGCCACCTTCAGTAATTCGTAATCAAAGCATTTTGCTGTTGTTTTATTATCGATTCTGTCGATACGTACGTAACTAAAGTCGTTACTCAATTCCCCTGAAATCCCATTATAGGCTGCTTCGAGGCACTCATAACTATGGGTCGTTCCGATCACCTGGCACTCGTATTCACGGGCGGCTTTTGCAATTGCCTCCCAAATTTTCGGCATTGACGAATAATGGATGCCATTTTCACATTCGTCTATTAACACGATGCCATTTTTTGAAGTGGCAATAGCAAGAATGATGGAGAGCAATCTGGAAACACCATCACCCATAAAGGCCACGGGGATTTTTCTTGATAACCCGATGTCTCCATGAATCAGCGAAATATCACCCATTGCAACGGAGGAAAGAGATTTCAACTTCGGCTCGATGATCCTCAAAAATTCTGCAATTCCTTCCAGTTTGCCGAGAATATCCAACTGGCCAAATCTTTGAGAATCATCCGAATGGCTTATTGGAACTCTCGCGCCTAAAAAGTAGGCATTACGTGACTCGATTTTGTCATTATCGAGATGAATCATAGGACCTTGAACTCCCATTATCAAATGAGCCATTTGGTTTTTGATTTTTTTATTTTCATAGACAATATCTAAGGAATAAGAAGGTTCCGGCTTCTGATCTGTCCTGATTAGCGCAGGCTTCATTCTATGTCCCATAACATTTGCTGGAATTGGAGCCCGTATATATTGAGGATTAAATTTAACCGTCATTTTTTCTTCATGGCCATTAACAACGACAAAAATAGTTATTTTTTTGTTTAAATCATAATCATTAAAAACTGGCTCCCACATTGATTCAGGTTCGAATGCAATAGTCCCTATGCCTCGCCATGCGAATTGGCGTAAAATCATCTGTGGGTTTAATCTATCATAAAACATGAAGAGTGCTTCAAGAATTGAAGTTTTGCCTACATTATTGCGTCCGCCCAAAAGGGTTATTCTGGACAGCTTGGAAATTTCAAGCTGCTTAAATCCCTTAAATCCATCAATCTTCAGTTTGGTAATCATTTTCATTCCTCCGAATGAAGTAAATGCACTGGAAATTATATTTTATAATAACACGAAAGGGGCAACCTATTCATCTCTGCCTCTTCACTAAGCAAAAACAAACTTATATTTTTATGTGCCATCCATTCCCATGGCGTGGTTTGGGTCCGCCTTCTGGCCTTTGGTTATCTGCTATTTCTTACTTCATCAGGGGAAACTATAGGTTCAATATCTCCTTCGAAAGTGTACAGTGAAGCTGTGATCATAGCGGCTAAGAATTCGAATGTTGATTTCCAACCCATAATTCTGATCAGGTAATCGACCCCATGTTTTGCTTTGGAAGAACCTATAAGGTCAATAAGGGCTGGCTCTTGTGCGTCCTCCACGGTTCGCCAAATGAGGTCTAACAAAGCCTTATTCAGTTTGAATAGCTCCTGCACTTTGTTGTGTACTTTCTGCGATTCAAAACTGATCTGAAGTGAAGAATGAGCAAAATCATTGCGTAACTTACGAATGATGTGAAGGCTGGATCGACGATGGAGCCCAATTATGCCGACGCGGTACGCGAAGTCTATTTTCGCAGAGAAGCTGGCCAGGGGTGCATAAGATCCCTTGAATAATTCATCACTTTTCTCAGGAGAGGGTACAAGCTTCCTCTTCAACAGCTGTTCCAATGCCTCATCCAAAAGTACCGCACCAACGATGACTGATCCACGCTCACTTTCATGTTTGAGCATTTCGCAGAAGGCTGGGAAACGCACGATGAAGATATCCCAAGGTGGTTCGGGGGGATTAACTCGCTTTGACATCATGTTGTCCTGTTACTTTCGTTCACTTGATGAGATGAATCAACATACTCCCACACGAGTGTTAAAAACTTCACGCCTTACACATCCCATGCGGTTTATTCCCCGTCTTATATCCCTAACCCCGCCCTCATATCCGTCCACTGCCAGATAACCCTTCCAACGCATAATTCATTCCAGTCAAGCTCGGTCGGTTCAGGGCCAAAGTCAGGGTTATCGCTCACCAGGAAAAATCCTCTTTCCCATTTACTGACTCTTTTACATCTGCATTTTATAGGTAAGGTCCTCTATATCCTTATAAACTTAAATTTTTATGTACGTTATATCCACTCCGCTCATTTTTCAAATCTTTAATTGTCCGATTTCAACTCCGAGCGCAGAAGCAATTTTTTCAAGCGTCGCCTTTCTCAGCCGGGCCTTGGGGCGTTCCATCTGGGAATAGGCAGCCTGGCTGATGCCCATTTTCAAGGCAATAGCTTCCTGGGAAAACCCTTTGTATTCCCGCCATGCCCGAACAAGAGAAAATCCTTTGTCTACTGTCATCCAAACTACGTCATTTGGAATGATTGGTACGTAGTTGCGGGTAAGGTGGATGAAATCAACGTAGGGAATAACTGCATAAAGAGGATTGCCGGCAGAGTCTTTAATAATCTGTGTGTTAATATGTACGCTCATTACGTTTTCCCGTCTTGCCCGCCGGTAGCAACCTTATGGTGCATGAGATTGGAGAACTCGATTCTTTTCTGCGGCCAAGAGCCACTGGAACATGCGCTTTTAGAGGATTCTGTCATCCGGATGCGAATCGCCTTTGAAGGTGAGTGCCAGAACCGTGATGTCGTCGCTCTGCGCGACCGCGCCGACAAATTCCCGGACCGACAGGATGATGTTTTCAACAAGCTCCTGGGCCGAATCGCTTATTTCCATTTCTAGTGTCCGGATCAGCCGATTATCGGAGTAGAGTTTGTCCGCATGATCCATGGCTTCGGTGACCCCGTCCGTATAAAGAATCAGGCTGGAGCCGGGCTTCAGGGTGGTCAGATGGGTTTTGTAGCCGGCATCTTCCAGAACCCCCAGCATCACCTGTGGGGTGACAGCCAGCCATTCGGGTTTGTGCTCGGGTGAAATGATCAGCGGCGGATTATGTCCGGCATTGGCATAGATCAGCTCCCCGGTTGCAAAATTCAGGATACCGCAGAACACCGTGCAAAACATCATCGTGTCGTTATCCACGCAGAGTTCCCGGTTGGTCCGCTCCAGGATATCCGAAGGGGTGATGTTCTCACTGGCAATGCCCTTCATGAGGGTTTTGGTGACGGCCATAAAGAGGGCTGCCGGAACCCCTTTGCCCGAGACATCGCCGATGGAGAAAAATAGATGTTTGTCATCCAGAAGGAAAAAATCATACAGATCACCGCCGACTTCCTTGGCCGGAATCAGGGCGGCGTAGATGTCAAATTCCTGTTTTTCCGGAAACGGGGGAAAGTGCTTGGGTAAAAAACTCATCTGGATGGTATGCGCGATCTTCAGCTCGCTCTCTATCCGTTCTTTGATGGCCGTGGTTTCCTTCAGATCGACAATGTATTCTTTCAGGGCCGAACGCATGTTTTCAAACGATGTGGTCAGATCCCCGATTTCATCATTGGATCTGCTGACAGGAAGGGCAATATCCAGGTTCCCCTTGGCAATTTCAACGGTTTTATCGGCAAGCGCACTAATGGGCCGGGTCATTTTGCCGGATATAAAGACAATCACCAGAAACAGCAGGGCAAAACCGATTGCGCCAATCAATGCCAATTTCAGTGTAAGGGCCTTTAGGGCCGCAAAGAGCTCATCTTCCGGAACCACAACGCCCACTGACCATCCGGTTGATAGCAGCGGCGCATAATACAATCTGGAAAATTTTCCGGTAAAATTCCGGTTCAACGGGACAAAACCTTCCTTTCCATGAATCATATCCCTGCCGATTTTGCGAAGCTCCGTATCGCCGGTTGCTTCGGCAATACTGAAAATACTTTCATTCATGATCAGGTCTTTATTCGGATGAGACACAAAAACGCCGGACCGGGAAATTAAAAAAGCATATCCGGATTCATAGATTTTGATTTGAGAGATAATATCCTTGAGCCATTTCAGGGAAAGATCGGCCGCTACGACGCCGCTAAAAACCTTATCGTCGTAAACCTTGCGATAAAACGGCACGGAAAAAGTGGTCATCACGATGTTGCCGCCGCCGGTATCAAAATAAGGCTCGCTCCAGATGGATTTGCCCAGTTCCTTGGGCATCAAGTACCAGTCCCAGAAAAAATAATTGAAGGCCGTTTCCGCATCGTCAATTCGTAGCTTGTTATCTTCCCTGCAGATGTAGGGGGCGTAATAGCGGGATTCCGGATTGAAGAGAAAGGGCTCATAGGCAACCGTTGCTCCGAAAATTTCCGGATTGGTATGCAATACATTCTCGATCCATTTAAGCAGCATATCGCGGGTATAAACCTGGCTTTCAAGGGATGCGGCCAGATAGAGCGGGATTTTTTCAATCCCCAGCAGGGTATTTTCGATTTTATGAATTGTGGATAGGGTTAAATACCGGGTATTATCTTCAACGGTCTTCAGCACGGTTTGCCTGGAAATGGCATAATTATAAAAAAACACCGCAAAAAAAATGCAGGCCGTGCCCAGTAGGGTCAGCGAAGCAATCTTGAATGCCAGGCTTTTTTTAGCGGGAATCATCCAGGCAAGGGACATAGAATTCATTGAATTTCGGAACGTCATCAATCATTCCACCGGATTTGAGTTCACTGGCAACCGTCTGAAAATCATCTGGAGAAAGGGTTCCCATCGGGGAGTTCCTGCCGCTGATCACGGAAATATCCCGGATACGATCCAGCATCCATCGCTGATGCACGCGGTTGGTGCCGACATGGGCTTCTTGGGCATAGCTCATCACAATGTCAACGGCTTCACTCGGATGATCGAATGCGTATTGCCAGCCTTCAAGGGAGGCGCCGACAACACCGCGGCAGAGACGGTCATCCTTTTTCAGCGTTTCACTCAGGCAATATATGCCGTCTTCCGGAAAATTCAGACCATTCTGGTCAAAAAAGAAGGTGGTGAGTTCATCGGCGTTCACTCCGGAATTGAGCAGCGTATGGTATTCATTGTACCACATGGCGCAGGCGGCATCCACGCCGCCCCGCAAAAATAAATTAATGGTATAGGTTTGGGGAACTATGGTGACCTGAACCTGGTGCTTTCGGAAAAATGCCAGGGGTTGAATCTGGAAATCCGACCAGAGGCTCACGCGCTTTCCGTTCAGGTCTTTTGGGGAGAGAATGCCGCTTGATTTTCTGGCAACCAGCATAAAGCCGGATTTTTGTCCGATCTGTGCCACATTGACAAGATCAATGCCTTTGGAACGCAGCTTGATTGCATCGGAAAGAAACATGGTGGTGAAATCGGTCTTTCGGCAGATCAGCATGTCCGCGGGCGGATTGTCCGGACCGCCTGCAAGCAGGCGAAAATCAATTCCCCGTCTCTGATAAAATCCTTTTTGGATGGCCACATAATATCCGGCAAACTGGGCCTGGGGAGTCCACTGAGGCAGAAAGGTCACGGGTTGCAGGTCTTGGCAAAGGGCGGGCAAGGGAAGGATGCAACAGAGCAGAACCCCTGTTCTCAAGATCGACATCAACCCGCGGACTTTCATCAGGCATCTCCATCGCACATCACAACCGGACTGAAACAGGAAAAATAGTCCGGGATTGACGAGGGTCAAACCCGGCCGTTTTTACTTCCTGCGGCACTATACAAAATTTTCGCAGTTTCTGGTACTTTTTTTCCACCGTTTCTTGCGGTTTTCACCGCTGGAATCTTCTCTTTCCACGCGCAATTTTTTTCCGCAGAATTTGTACCCGCTGATGGCTTTAAACACCTCGTCCACATAATTATTTTCAATCTGAAACCTTGAGCTGTTCGGGCTGATATCGATGTTTCCCAGTTTGATGAATCGGTTTCGGGTGCTTTGATTGATCAGGCCGATGATCTGAGGCGGCAATACGTGATCATTCATGCCGATATTCACAACCAGATAGGTAAAACCGGTTTTGCTGAATTCCTTGCCGCCGGCTTTCACAAAAGCCTGATGATCCGGCTTTTTCTTTGGCGCTTCTCTGGGGACCGCTGTCAGATCCGGGGCGTTTTTGTAGTAATTCAGAAAACGGTTGAATTCCATGGATACGAAATGCTTCAAAAGCGCGTCTCTGTCCAAATCCGCCAGTTTTTCTTCGATAATCGCCAGATAGGGCGTAATCTGATCGCTGTCGACCTTAACGGCCTTAACCCGATCGATCAGGCGGATCAGTTGCTGTTCGCAGATATCTTTCCCCAGCGGCACTTTTGTGGCGGTTATTTTCCGTTTGACGGTTTTTTCAAGGCTTCCGATTTTATATTTTTCTTTCATATGGATGATGGCAAGAGAGATTCCGGTCTTGCCGGCCCTGCCGGTCCGGCCGCTTCTGTGGGTGTAGATTTCCAGATCATCCGGCAGGTCATAGTGAATGACATGGGTCAGGTTATTCACATCCAGACCCCGCGCGGCAATGTCCGTGGCTATCAGGAGCTGAACATTGCCTTCCCGGAATTTGCGCATGACAAATTCGCGCTGCGACTGGGACAAGTCCCCGTGAAGTGCTTCGGCATTATACCCGTCCTTGATCATCTTGTCGGCGATTTCCTGGGTGCTGATGCGGGTCCTGCAGAAAATGATGCCGTAGATTTCCGGATAGTAATCGACCACCCGTTTTAATGTCTCGTACTTGTCTTTTGCATGTACCATGAAGTATTGATGCTCAACATTGGCGGTTCCCGAATTTTTCTGGCCGATGGAAATCTCGATCGGGTTATTCATGTATTTTGCGGCGATTTTTGCAACCTCCGACGGCATCGTCGCCGAGAACAGGAGGGTCTGCCGCTCCTTGGGGGCAGCAGCTAAAATGGCGTCCAGCTCTTCCTTGAACCCCATATTCAGCATGATATCCGCTTCATCGAGCACCAGGTGTCGGATGGCGCTGATATCGGCAGCCTTTCGGTTGATTAAGTCCAGAAGACGACCGGGTGTGGCAACAATGATCTGCGTTCCCTTTCGAACAGATCGCATCTGCTCGATGATCCCCGCTCCGCCATAAACCGCGGTAACTGAAAGCTTCGGAAGAAACCGCGAGAAGCTCTCCATGTCATGGGCGATCTGAAGGCAGAGTTCCCGGGTCGGGCAAAGAATGAGCGCCTGAACCTTCTTTGATGAAATGTCCGTTCGTTCTAAAATCGGCAGCCCGTATGCCGCTGTTTTTCCGGTTCCGGTTTGTGCGAGTCCCACAATATCTCTTGGGTCGGTTAGAATTTGCGGAATAACTTTTTCCTGAATCGGCGTGGGTGTGTCAAAACCCAGCTCGCCAATGGCTTTTATAATATGGTCGGTCAGTCCCAGTGCGCTGAAATTCAAATGCAATTCCTCTGTCTTAAGTCTTTCATGTTGAAAAATAAATGATGATATCGGGCTTGAAAAATGACTTGCCAAATATGAATTCTCTTCTGGAATACGGGGGCAGGGTCTTAAATCCGTCTTGCAGTTTTCAATATTTTGCACAGTTTAATTCAATTCATGACAATTGGCAATACATAATCCGTCTTGCCGATTGCCATGTTCCCCGGTGGACAATATCGCTGGCCTATCCACCTGAAAGATGTTAGAAAAAAGTGATGAAACCATTTGCCGAGTTTTCGATTTCTGAAATGTGTCCGATACGATATGTCCTGACGGATATTGACGATACCCTGACGCTGAACGGTCGCCTGCCATCCATTGCGTTTGTAGCGATGGAAAAACTACAGGCGGCGGGTATTTTGGTGATTCCGATCACCGGAAGGCCGGCGGGCTGGTGCGACCATATCGCGCGGATGTGGCCTGTGGACGGCGTTGTGGGTGAAAACGGGGCATTCTATTTTCGCTATGACGGCGGCTCACGCAAAATGATGCGGCGCTACTGGAAGCCCGAGAAAGAGCGACGCGCGGACAGAAAGCGCCTGGATGCCATTCAAAATCAGGTCCTGAAATCGGTTCCCGGCTGTCGGGTGGCTTCGGATCAGGCTTACCGGGAAGCGGATCTGGCCATTGATTTTTGTGAAGATGTGGCGCCGCTGACGTCCGCGGACATTGACCGCATTGTGGCCTGTTTCACGGAAGCCGGGGCCCAGGCTAAAATCAGCTCCATTCATGTCAACGGCTGGTTCGGAGATTACGACAAACTGGCCATGACCCGGCTGCTCTTTGAAGAGGTTTTCTCGGAAAATCTTGATGCCATAAAAGATCGGGTGATTTATGCCGGGGATTCCCCCAATGATGCGCCCATGTTCGGGTATTTTCCCAATTCCGTCGGCGTTGCCAATGTGAAGCATTTTATGGGAAAAATGCCCCATGATCCGGCCTGGGTGACGGAAAGGGAAGGGGGCTTGGGCTTTGCGGAGATAGCCGGTCGCCTGATTAAAGATCAGTTATTATCCAATGCATCCGTCAGCAATTTCTCGTAGTGGTCATGGGCGGCCGGGTCCAGTGACCGCCACGTCAGAAGCTGCCTGCGGATGGCATGCAGAAATGCCTTGTTGATTCTCCTCCAGGCATTCGACTCACCGGACTGGCGTTCCAGAAGGACATTGACTTCCAGAAAACCCGGCTCTTCCTTGGACTGACAAAACCGCAGGATCACCTGCTGCATGATGCCGAAATCAAAAGGTGCCAGCCAGACATGGGCATTGATTTCAATACAGGCATCCTTGCAGCAGCTTTCCCCTTCACAGACATCGGCATTTCCAGAAACCGGCGGCACCGGGCAAACCTGGCTGAAGGTGATCTCGCCGGTGGAAAAAAGTCCGTGCGAGACGTCCTGGTGGCCATTTAAGTAGTCGTATAAAAACCCGGTGATGCTTCGGTGCTCCTGGTATTTCATCAGAAAGGGAAGCGTGATTTCAAGGAGATTTCCCTTGGATGCGGGAAGGGTCCAGGACCGGTTGACATCGGGGATGGCGATTTCCGCGGCAACCCTTGAGGGATAAATGGCCGATATCAGCACCACCAGGATGACCAGTATCATGGCGGCCACGCCGGAAAGCGAGGAGTAGTTGACGGTGATTCCCGACCACAGCGATGTTCCGGCAAGTAGACGGGCGCTGGTCTGGGCCAGAAGATACCCCATGACCACGCTCAGAACGGCAAATGCCATGGCTTCCGCGATAAAGAGAAAGCTGACATGGGACGGGGCCAGTCCCACCGAGGTATAGATGGCGATTTCACGCTTTCGTTCATAGACGCTGCCGATCATGGTGTTCAGTACGATGCAGATGGAGATGATGATCGGAATCAGAATATTGGGGACGCCGCTGTAGCTTAAGGTGTCGCTGGCATTATAGAGCAGGACGCCATCCGGCTCGCCGCTGAAAAGCACCAGTCCGAACCGGTCGACCAGGTGCTGAGCGGCTTTCCGGCTATCCGTTGCTTCTGTAAGCCGGACCGCAACGCCCTTCAGCTTTCCGCCGGAAGACAGCAGGGTCTGGTAGGGAACAATCAGCGTCAGATCTCCGGAAATATGCTGGTACCTGCTTTGATACGACCGGACATCATCCCCGGATTCCATGGCCTCCATCTCGACCTCGGTCATTTCCTGAGAGGCCTCACGGGGAAAAATAGCCGGTGTCAGGGGCTCGCCGTCCAGATCGGGCCGATCCTGAAGCTGTTTGCCGGAGAATATGCCGGTCACCTGAAACGGAATTCCCCAGATCCGAACGACCGCGGATTCCGGCTGATCGAAGGAAATCCCCAGCTCCCGGGCCATGCGATCTGAAACCAGGACCACATGGCGCTCTTCGGGCTTGAACCACCTGCCGCCAACCAGAATTTGATCGAGTCCCGTAACGCCGGGTTCGTCGGCGGAAAGGCCGATCATGCCCTGGGCTTCAAATCCGCGGCCGTTATATCGAAGGGGGACTTCATCGGATCGGGTTCGATCTTTGTCTTCCAGCCAGACTCGGGGGGCAATGATGCCGGAAGCATCAAAGGCATGGGTCAGAACCGGGAGCGCGGCTTGGGGAATATCCTGCCAGTTCGCATTTTTTAACATAAAACCGGAATACGGCGCATGGGCTTGATATTGAATTCTGGAATGGAGGCGCAGGCTCTTGACCGAGGTGAAGCTCATGATGGTAAAGGTCAGGATGATCAATGTCGCGCAGGTCAGGGCCGTTCGAATCCTTCGACGCCGAAGATTGCTGACCCCCAGGAAAAAAGAGGCCGTGAAGGCTTTCCACCGGGTGATGTCCCCGGTTGCCACGGGTCTTGCCCGGTTCTGAAGCCGGTTCATTTCCGCTTCGAACCGCATAAAAATAATCAGCGTTACCATAAAGGACAGACCAATGATGAAAAAGGCCAGAATAACGACAAGCGGACTGTACGCCAGTTGAAAAGCCGGATGAACCTGGTAAATGATGGCGATCACCAGAACCAGAATGACGCTAAAGGCAATGATCCGCTTATAGATGTTGGAAAATGAGAACAGGAGCCGCTCCATGCAGAAGGCAAACGGAACAAACAAGGCGATATAAAACAGGACCCCGAAAAGCACGTCTTTCTGCGTTTGTTCGACATCGTCATAGACCCGACTGGCAAGTGCCCAGGATGCGGACGATGCTTCAATGAACTGGTCATATTTTCTATCGGCCAGCGTTTGTTCGGCTGTTTTCAGCGCGGTTTGTCCTTCCTGCTGAAGTCTGCGGATCTGTTCATTGAAAATGCCGTGTTTTTCAAGGTTGGTGATCCGCGGGTTTAAAAGCGCCCACATGTCCCTGGCTGCCCGGTATTCGGTTTGGTGAAGGATCGGCCAGTCATCGATCCGGTATCCCGTTCCTTCGGAATGCTCGGGGTCCGCGTGGGTCAGGATCATTTTTTTGTGAAGCACCGAATCCGAGAGTGTCAATTTCAGGCGAGAATCGGGTTCCAGAAAAATGGACGTCAGCACCGAGGCCCGAGTATCGATCCGGCTGTACCAGTACTTGAGCGGAGCGGCCTCCCGCCGGCCGTCTATCAGGTTGATCTTTGTCATGTACTTAAAGCTGCGCGGGTCCATCAAATTGAACAGGGTGGTGCTTTTGCAGGCGAACATGATCAGATCGGTCTGCATGGCGGTGCGCTGCATTTTCAGGCGGTAGGACTCTTTTCCGGTCTGCTCCTTGTCAATGGCCCACAAGACATTTCCGGTTTCAGGGTCGAACCGGTAAGCTTCTATGATCAATTTGTCCAGAACATGTCTTTTGTCGGCAACCCCCTTGATCTGAAACGTCCCCAGATCACTGGCCATTGCATAATACCTTGCATTTCCCTGGTAGGAGAGAACGACGGTTCCCGGAGCCGGTTGGTCGGCAAACAGTTCGCCATGTCGGATAAAGCTGGCGCGGCCGGTAACCGTGGAAAACCCGTTTTGCGGCAGGTTCTCATTGTAAAGTTCGGGGGCGGATGCAACACGGTTGATCAGGCTGCATACCTGACGGCTTTGTTCCGTGGCATAAGACCAGTCGATTGCGGCCGGCACATCATAGGGCGTTCCCCAGAGATTTCGGGCGTCATGGACGGTGGCCAGGCTTGCGCCGATGTAACCGGCAAGCGCGCTGACTTCGCCGCCTAAAAAAGGTTGATCCGTAAAATAACTCTGCCAGGTTCTGAGTTTGTTGGGCCTTAATGTGTCCCTGAAGAGGGGGATGGAAGAGCTTTCGGCCGCGCCATTCGGATGCATGACCGGATGTGTGGCCTGATGCATGGCGACATCCAGGGGGGTGTAGGCAGAGGAACGGTTTGCGCTGGGCTTTAAGGGATAAAGCCATCCGTGACTGAAAGCCCCGAATCCATCGCCGTGGCTGGACAGATGCAGCGAAATCGCCACCATCAGCTCCCGGCTTTTTATCAGGGATCTGAAGTCGAGGGCATTGTCGAGGAGTTTGGTCTGACTGGAGGCATCCCGAAGAATGGCTTTCTGGTGCAGGATGACGGAAGGCATGAGCCGCTCCAGGACTGTCTGCTCCTCGGGAGAGAGGCCCTTGAAAGAAGACTTCCAGCCCAGTTGCCGAAACAGCAGTCTGTCTTTGGCAAGCTTCTGAATTTTTTCCTGCAAGAATACACTTTGGTCTGGATCCGACTGCTCAAGCCGCAGCCGCATCAATTCCCGGGATATTTCATCGACACGGGTCTTGATTTCATCACTGATGGCTTTTTTGACCAGCGTTTCCAGCGGCGACTCTTCGGGTTCGGCACTTTCAGCAGAGCCTTCCCGCAATTTGGGATCCAGCGCATTCAGCACTTTGCGCGTATCTCTGGCCAGATCCCGAAGATGTTTTTTTTGTTTGCGAAGGTCCTTGGGAGAAGTCCGGAGGCTCCAGACCAGATCCCTTAGGCCGGCCAGGCTCTGGGCATGGCCGCTGGTGGCTACCAGCAGAACAGAGCGCTCCGGCGGTGTTTCCTTAAATTTCCTGGCAAGTTCAAGCAGGGTTGCGATGCTCACGGCCTCATCCGCGCCCGGAGACAGTCCCGGTACATAGGCGGTGCTGTCGTAAAATGCCTCGATCATCATCAGTTCTTCCTGGAGAGTGGCATTGCGGCCTGGAACCAGACAGTAGATATTCTCACCGACAACCTCATTCCAACTGACTTCGGAGTTCAACTGGATTTCGGGGAAAACCAGGCCTTTTGAAGCGGTTTCAAACTCCCCGAAACAGCTCCGGGCATCCTCCAGGGAAATCCAGAAGCGGGGAAACTGAATGGGCGAAAGCTCATGCTTGTCCTCAAACAAGGCTCTTGACAGGCCCCTGTCTACATAAATCAATGCCTTGGCGCCGAGCGAGGCCGCCTGAATCCAGTTTTCCCCTGAATCCAGTTCCATCAGTAAAATGGCGCCTTCAATGGATTTGCCGTTAAATTCGGTCAAATCGCCGGCCCCTGTATAGACGAGCGGTCCTTTCAGCCCCTGGGGATCAATGGCCTGGGGGGAAATGGCATTTCCCAGAAGCGGGTGAAGGGAAAGCGCCCTGTCGCGATCGGGAACCGCCATTTGGCTTTTTCCTTGCCGAAGGATCGGAAGTGAATACCGATGCACGCCAACTTCGGAAAAGCCCGCTTCCTGAAACTGCTCCTTGATGTATTCGGCGGCAGCCCGGCAGCCGGCAGTTCCCGTGCCTCTGTCTTCGAATGCGGACAAGGCCCGGATGTCCCTTTCAAAATCACCGGCTCCGGCACTGGACAGCCATATCAGGGCAATTCCCGTCATCAGCATCAGCCGTTTAAACAACATCCGAAAGCCAGGGGGTGAACACATGACGCCACAATGCCCGAGCTTATCTTTCAGAATTCCGTGTAACGCAAAAACGCCGGATTTTTTGGGGAAATGTTTCATGCGATTAACATTCGCTAAGTGTGTCAAGCCCGGGTTTGGTACCGATCTGGCCGATCGAAATGGACAGCTCGTCCCGATTTTCTATTTTGTCGATCCGGCCATCCCGAATCCAGACCACCTGATCCGATACATTCAGCATCTTGATGTCATGGGTTGCCGAAATGATGGTGACACCCCGCTCACGGCTGAGCTGCTTCAGAAGGTAAATGATTTCCTCGCCCGTATTCAGATCCAGGTTTCCGGTCGGCTCATCAGCCAGAATAATGGCCGGGTCATTGGCCAGTGCCCGTGCAATGGCTACCCGCTGCTGCTGCCCTCCGGACAGTTCAAAGGGCTTGTGCTGAAAGCGATCCCCCAGACCCACCATTTCCAGCAGCTTGATGCCTTTTTCCGCGGCCGCATCATCGGCCATGCCTGCAAAAGTCATGGGAAGGGTGACATTTTCAAGGGCGGTCATGACCTGAATGATGTTGAAGGTTTGAAAGATATAGCCGATTTTCCGGCATCGCAGCCAGGCCAGTTCATAGGCATCCAACTGGGCAATATCCACTTCGTCAATAAATACTTTTCCGGTTGTGGGCTTGTCCAGTCCGCCGATCATGTTAAAAAGAGTGCTTTTACCGGACCCGGATGGACCCATGATGGAAATATAGTTTCCGGCGGTGATTTCAAGGTCGACCCCTTTCAGCGCCAGCACATCCAATTTGCCCAGCTTAAAGGATTTGGTCACATGGGTGACCCGGACAATTTTTCTGGAATCAGTCATGACAGTTCCTGTGGATAACGTTACTGTTCAACCCGCATGGCCTCAACCGGTTGCATGCGGGCGGCAACCATCGCCGGATACATCACGCCGATAAGGCTCAGCACAAATCCGACAAGCGTGGCGCCGGCAACGGACAGCCCGGCCTGGGTCCAGGACAGGGTGGTGATGGATACGGTTCCAAATCGCAGAAAAAAACCAACCAGGGCAAAACCGCCGCCGACAACCGCACCCACGCCGGATCCGATCAGCCCCTGAATGCCCGCCTCAAGAAGAAATAGCCTCAGGATAAAGCTATCCAGCGCACCCAGGCACTTCATGGTGCCGATTTCCCTGAAGCGTTCGGTAACGGCCATGAGCTGGGCATTGACAATTCCCACCACACAGACCAGGAGCGAGAGCACAATGATCCACTGCTGTTTGGGGCTGCTTCCCACGGAAATATCCTCCGGCCGCAGATCGTATCCGGAGCGAATCAGGGCCTGACGCAGCGCGGGTTCGCCGGTGGACAAAAGCCCGTTGGCTACATCGGAGCCCACACGGGTAAAGCTCACAAATGATACAGCTAGAACCAGGCTGATGGTGGTAATCAGGGATCGAAAAAAACGGACCCGAATGCTTTTTATGGCAATTTCCACGGATTTCATAAAGGGCAGAACAAGAAGCCGGTCTATCTTGTCTGATTCAAGTCCGGGAGAATGGAATATGGAATGGTTTTGCATGGTACAGCTCCCCGTTCACTGATCCCTTGGAATGTCGTTTTTGATTCTGTTGTTTCTGGCCCGGTTAAACCGGAACGGATAGGGTCGAACCGGAATGTTGTGGTTTCGAAGCTGCCCACTGGTAAACATTTCCGCGCTGACGGCAAGCGCATCGCTGCGATATTTAAACCAGTCCGTTATATAATCATGAAATTCGTCCAGTTTGTTCAAATATAGGTTCATATGATCCGTGCGGCCAATGGCAAACCGGTCGTTGATACCGTCAAACCCGTGAAAATCCGGAACATGGACATAAGATAAATCCAAAAGGGATAAATGATCAAGTGGTTTTACAAACATCAGATCCGGGCGGCAACGAATGACGAAGTCATAGCGGATTCCGCTCTCTTTTTCATGTGCCACGCGAAGCCGGTTGCATTGCTTCAGACCGTAAAGTTGCCGCAGATAGGGCTGAACTCCGGTTTTTAAACGGCAGTTGATGCCGTTGATCAATGCCCCTTCATTCAAAAGCGGATCCTCTTCAATCCGAATCACGGTCGGACTCAGCAGTGCCGCCAGGTGACTATTGGCATCGCGCGGGACAAACATGAACAGATCATAGTCCCCGATTTGATTCAAAAGGCATTCCCTGATTGTTTCATGGGTTTGATCCAGGCCGGCGCATCGGCCGGACATGCATATCGCGGTTCGGGGCTGCTTGCCGGTTTTATATTTGGCGGGCTGTTTCTCGGCAAGCAGGTGCTCCAGTCCGCGATATCGGATCAACGGGTGGTTTGAATCAAAATGATTCCGCAGAAACGTTTCCGGGATCCGGTAGGAACCCGTTTTTTTTTCCGGTTTTCCCGGCAGGGGATAGATGGAATTGGCATCCTGAATCTTCATCCGGAGTTTCAGATCCGATGTGATGGCATTCATCAGAAACGTTGCGGGAAGCGTCCAGTATTTTTTTCGGCGCGCATAGGACTTGCGGTTTGCATTGCGGGTGGTGATGACATTGAACTGGATTCTGTGGGGATTGTACAGAAGCGCCGTCAAGTGATTCAAAATGTGCTGGGAATACAGCCAGGACTCGCAATCGAATCCCGTGTAATACGGAAGCAGAAAGGAGATGGCTTCGCGGTGAAACGCATTAAAGAGCGCATCGAAATTATATCCGAGATTGACCTCGGAACCCGGTTCGTCATACTGCCAGGAATAGCGGGAATACCCGACAGCCGGTTCCCATTCCAGAAGATATTTTTCAAATGTTCGAAAAGGGTTTCCGCAAAGCGGGGCATTTAATGCTTGGGCCAGTTCCGCGTCTTCCTTGACAATGCAGTCTCCATCCAGAAAAATATAATAGAGATATTCGGCGTTTCGGGACACTGCTGCTTTCAACAGGCGGTTTCTTCCTTCATTCCAGGTGCTTTGCGGATAAAAAATAGCGTCTTTTCGATCGGAAGGTTCTTTCCAGGTCAGCAGAATAATGTCATTATGATCATCCGGCAGATCGGAATACGGCATATCGGATTCGGATTGAATCAAGTAAACAAAAGGTTTCATGCCTGATCTATCGTTTTCTCGTTTCGGATTCACGGATTTTGGAAGTGAATCGTTTTTTTGCATCTTTCAGCAAAATTTCAATTTCAGTTTTTTTCTGAGGGTCTGCGGTCGATTCCATTGCCTTTTCAAGCTGAACAATCGCATTTTTATATTCCCCGCGGTTAAGGTAATACCTGCCAAGGTAGTAGCAGGCATCCGAAGTTCTGCCCAAAGAGCCGTAGGCGCTTCCCAGATAGAACATGGCATCGGGATAATCCGGGGTGTCCCGGAGCAAGGATTCCAAAAAACGGGACGCTTCCTCAAACTTTCCCAGTTCAATGAAGCAGCGACCCGTGTAGAAAAGTCCCTCTGTCTCATCGGGGGAGATGTCCAGAGCTCCCTGTAGAATACGGAGTGCTTCGGGATATCGGCCATCCAGAAAATACGTTCTCCCCAGTTCGATGAGCAGGGCTGGGTCAAATGCCCGTTTGGTCAAAGCAGCCCGGAACTGATCCATTGCCGCGCTTCGATTTCCCGTTCGGGTCAGGATCAGTCCATAGCCGTAATGGGCCAGTGCCTTGTCCGGTGTCTGGACGACCTGGGTTTTGAAGATTTTCAGGGCATCATTCTCAGGTCCGAACATGGCGACCAGTCGGGCACGGGTCCAGTCAAATGGATCCGGGGAATGACGGGGAAGCTGGCGGATAATCGAAGGATTGGCTTCAATCCAGGATCCGATAAACGTCATGCGATCTTCTAATGCCGGGTGTGTCATCATGTAGGTGGGGATCTGTTCCCTGCCATACCATTGCCGGCTGCGGATGATGGTTAATGCGGCCAGAAGCCCTTTTGGGCTGTATCCGGCTTTCGTCAGATAATCCAGTCCTCTTTGATCCGCCTGGGTCTCGTTTTCCCGGCTGTATGCCAAGGTGGCCGTTTGCGCGGCAGCCATGGATCCGACGGCTGTTGCGCCTGCTGCAGCGCCCGAGCCGGTTGCGCCCATGAGAATGCCGGCCGCAACGCCGGCAAGGGTTGCCAGGCCGATTTTTTTGGATCGTTCAATTTGTTCGGAAACATGCCGGCAGGCGACATGAGAGATTTCGTGGGCGAGAATGCCGGCAATTTCCTCTTCGCTGTTCAGTGCTTCAAAAAGACCGCTGTTGATGAAAACCTGACCGCCCGGTCCTGCAAATGCATTGTAGGTGTATTCCTTTATGACATGAAAATGGTATTGAAAGGGTTGAGGCGGCATGACTGCCAGAATTTTATTGCCGATCCGGGTGATATAATCCGATATGATCGAATCATGAATAATTTCATAATGTTCGTTGACTGCAGCCATGAATTCCCGGGACAGTTCTTCTTCTTCCTGGATGGTAATGGCTCTTGCGATTTCCGGAAAAAGCATCAGCACAACTATCAGCCAGACCCGGAGTTTATTTTTAGTGTTCATTTATCCTCTGCCCTCCATGATTCTCTATAATCTCTATTACCATGACATATTCGGTTGGACTTTTCAAATACCAATTTTTGTGATACCGTTTGCATTATGGCAACCACAATATGTATCGCGAATCAAAAAGGCGGGGTTGGGAAAACAACCACCGCAATCAATCTGTCCGCAGCCCTTGCAGTATCCCAAAAAAAAATTCTCCTTGTGGACTGTGATCCACAAGGCAATGCCACAACCGGCGTCGGGATTGACAAGGCGGCCCTTTCCCGGACCCTGTATCATGGTATGATCGGCGAGGCATCCGCTGAAGCTATCATTCAGGACAGCGAGATTGATTTGCTGAAGGTGATTCCCGCCCGGGTGGAGCTGATCGGTTTTGAAATTGAAATGCTGTCCAGCGCCAACCGTGAAAATATCCTGAAGGAATTTCTGTCCGGGTTGTCCAGCGCCTATGACTATATTATTCTGGACTGCCCGCCGTCGCTCAGCCTGCTGACGGTGAATGCCATGACTGCCGCCGATTCCCTGCTGATTCCTCTTCAATGCGAGTTTTATGCACTGGAAGGTCTGGGCCAGCTCCTTCAGACCATGAAACGGATCAAGCGGGGGTTGAATCCGCATCTCAAGCTTGGCGGGATTCTTCTGACCATGTTCGATAAACGCACCAACCTTTCAAGTCAGGTGGCCGATGAAGCCAGAAAATATTTTAAAAATCTGGTCTTTAAAACCATCATTCCGCGAAATGTCCGGCTCGGAGAGGCGCCAAGCTTCGGTAAACCCATCCTGCTGTATGACCCTGCCTCCGCAGGGGCAGTCGGCTATATGGACCTGGCAAAGGAATTAATAGATGAGTCAGCCTGAATATCCAGTCGTTACTTTGAGCTTTGATACATGACAACAGAATCATCTCAAAATGAGAGCGGACCTTTGAAACGAAAAAAAATGGCGCTGGGAAGGGGCATCGAAGCCCTGATTCCGGACATTGATCCTGCCCAGGGTGACTCCACCGGGGAGTATTTTACCTGCGATGTCCGTCTGATTCGCCCCAACCCGTTCCAGCCCCGCATTCGTTTCTCTCAGGAAGAACTTGATGAACTGAGCCGATCCATTCTGGAACAGGGCATTCTTCAGCCCCTAATGGTGAGAAAGGCGGAAACCGGTTACGAGCTGATTGCCGGCGAAAGGCGCCTTCGGGCTGCCAGAATGGCAGGCATGAACGAGGTGCCGGTTGTTGTCAAAAACGTTTCCGATGGTCAGCTTCTGGAAATTTCGATCATCGAAAACATCCAGCGCCAAGATCTCAATGCCCTGGAAGAGGCCGAGGCCTACAACCGGTTGATGGAGGAATTCCATCTGACGCAGGAAGAGGTTGCGGTCCGGGTGGGGAAAAGCCGTCCGGCCATTGCCAATCTTTTACGGCTTCGACAGCTTCCGGAACCGATCAAGGCCAGCCTGCTGGATGGGACATTGACCATGGGGCATGCCCGCGCCATTCTGGGTGCGGATACGCCGGCCCAGCAGAATGCCGCCTGGAAAGCAGTTATCGCCAAAGGTCTGTCTGTTCGGGAAACCGAAGCCCTGGTTAAACGCCTCAAGAATCAAAAACCCGAAGACCGGAATCCTCCTCCCAAATCCTTTGATGTCTATCTGAGCAGTCTGGCCAATGACTTGTCGCAGGATTTCGGAACGCGTGTCAAGATCAAACGCAAGGGCCGAAAAGGCCGGGTAGAGATAGAATTTTACAACGACGTCGATCTGGATCGGTTAATCGGTCTTCTGAAACGCACCTGAAGCAGCCGAATGTCAATCCATATAATTATTGACGGGTATAACCTGATCCGTCAGTCCGGATTTCTTGGCAGCCTGGAGAGCCGGAACATTCAGGCCGGCAGGGATGCGCTTGTGGAGATGCTGACAGCATACAGAAGGGTTAAGCACCATAACATCACCGTTGTCTTTGACGGCTCCAGCGCACCCTGCGATTGCCCGTCCCGGGATCGTGTTCAGGGCGTCAGTATCATTTTTTCAAGATGCGGCGAGCTGGCCGATGCGGTCATCAAGAGAATGGCGTCCAGGGAAAAAGAAAAGGCCATTGTGGTTTCATCGGATCAGGACATCATTCGGCATTCGGCCGCATTCGGGTGCGCGACGCTCAGCTCGCCGGTGTTTGAACAAAAACTGATGATGGCCTCCCATCTGAATTCCGGAGATCCGGATAACGATTCAGAAGGTGGCTGGATTCCAACAACCCGAAAAAAAGGTCCTTCCAAGCGGCTTTCCAAGCGCATGCGGCAGAATCAGATAAAAACCGACAAACTATAATGAAAGCCCTTAAGCGCCTTGCCGGTCCGGCTCGCTGAAAAATCATGGGAGTTGAAATGAAACGTATCTGCGTCATTGATGGTCAGGGCGGAGGCATTGGCAGTGCCGTGATCAAAAAGCTTAAAGAGGTTTTTGAAGAGACCATCGAGATCATCGCTTTGGGCACCAATGCCATTGCAACATCGCAGATGCTCAAAGCTAGAGCAAACCGGGGAGCGACCGGCGAAAACGCCATTGTTCGGACAGCCGAAAGGGTGGATGTGATCATCGGTCCGCTCAGCATTGTCCTGGCGCATGCCATGATGGGCGAAGTTACCCCCAGAATTGCCGAAGCCATTGCCGGCAGTCCAGCCCAAAAAATACTGATTCCGCTTTTCCAGGAAAATGTCGAAATCGCCGGATTAAGTCCGATTCCGCTGCCCCGGCTGATTGAAGCCATGATTCAGCAGAATCTGTCCAGCCTGTCAAGTCCCCCTTACCCAGTTTAAGGATGATACCATGTGTGAAGCCAATGCATATCTGATTGAAGGAGAAGAAACCCGTTTGGTAATGGAAGCTGTTGACGTTGTCGAACCCGAAAATGATGGGGTTCGACTGATCAGTATTTTCGGAGATCAAAAATTTTTCAAAGCCCGGGTCTATTCATTGTCTCTGGTGGATCACAAGATCTTCCTCAAGTAGCCCGGAAAATCACAGGCCCGGAAGTCCGTTATGAAAATCATCATCGCCAAGACCGCCGGCTTTTGCATGGGGGTGCGAAGAGCCGTTGAAATGGCTCTGGACTCTCCGGGCAAACACCGCGGCCCCATCTTCACTCACGGTCCCTTGATTCATAATCCCCAGGTGCTTGACCTTCTGGATGAAAAAGGTGTTCACATCATTCAGAATATTCCCGAAGCCGGAGAAGGAACCGTGCTGATTCGCGCCCACGGGGTGCCGCCTGCCATCAAAAAGGATCTGAAGAAGGCCGGTTTTGCGGTCATAGACGCGACCTGCCCCAGAGTGATTAAGGTTCAGGCAATCATCAAAAAACATGCCAGGCAGGGATACGCATCCATTATCATCGGAGATCGGGACCATCCCGAGGTTGTGGGGCTGATGGGATTTGCCGCTGACAAGGGTTTTGTTGCCGGAAGCATTGAAGAGCTTGAAGTACTGCCCGATTTTGACAAGGCCATTCTGGTTGCCCAGACAACACTGAATACCCGTCTGTTTGAAGCGGTCAAAAACTGGGCGCGATCGCGCCATCCCCACTACAAATGTTTTGATACCATCTGCGATTCAACGGCGCAGCGCCAGGCGGAAGTTCAGAAAATGGCGGCAGTGGTGGATGCGTTGATCGTTGTCGGGGGCAAAAGCAGCGGAAATACCCAGCGGCTTGCTGAAATTGCCGGTCAGTCCGGCGTAGCAACCTTTCACATCGAAACCGAATCCGATCTGGACGTCAAGGCCCTGTCCGCAGCGGAAACCATCGGCATTACCGCGGGCGCGTCAACCCCCAACTGGGTCATCAACCGGGTGGTCAGGGCCGTGGAAAGACTGCCGTATAAGAACAGCGCCGGGATTCAGAAATTCGTTTTTTCTATTCAGCAGGCCTTGCTCCTGACCAATGTTTTTGTTGCCGCGGGTGCGGGGTGTTTGAGTTACGCCTGTGCGGTGCTGATGGGGATCAGCGATTTTCTGCCCCATGTCTGGATATCCATGCTCTACGTGCTGTCGATGCATACCTTGAACAATCTGACCGGACTCAAGGCAGACCGGTATAATGATCCGGAGCGGGAGGCTTTTTATCGTGGGCACAAACGATTTCTGATATCTCTTGCCCTGTTTTCCGGGGCCGCGGGACTGCTCATCGCCTATTCCCAGGGCATAACCACTTTTCTAGTGCTTCTGATGATGAGTGTTCTGGGGCTTTCCTATAACATTAAACTGATCCCGAAGACGCTGTTTATTGGAAAATATTCTCGGATAAGGGATATTTCCGGCTCCAAAACCATTCTGATCGCGGTTGCATGGGGAGTGGTGACTTCGGTTTTGCCGGTCATTTCCGCCGGCAATCCATTTGGCCTGAAAACGACGCTGGTGTTTTTATGGGCCACGGGGCTGGCATTTGCCCGAACGGCTTTTTTTGATATTCTGGATATGCAGGGGGACCGGATTGTCGGCAAGGAAACCATTCCCATTCTTCTGGGAGAAAAAAAATCCATTCGAATTCTGAAAACCGTCTTGGGAATATGGGTTGTTCTGATCATTTCCTCAAGCTTGTCAGGAATCATACCTGTCCTGGGGCTGGGTCTTTCTGTCTGTCCCGCTGCCATGCTGGCGCTGATCAGCATGCATGAAAACGGATTCATGCTTCCGGGCATCCGTTTGGAATTTCTGGTCGAATCTCATTTCTTTCTGGCGGGCATGGTGACCCTGCTCTATACGGCCGTCTTTCAGTCATAGATTTTTGGCTGCCTTGACAGCCGTCTGCATGCGCTTTATTCTTAGCAGAACTCAGAAGTTTACGGATAGTTGTTTTCCGTCATCCATATCAGGAGGTGATCTATATGTCGTATGTTAGATGGGATCCGTGGAAAAGCATCGGGTTTCTTCAAAATCGCATCAACCAGATGATTGCCGACTCAGCATCCGATCCCCTTATCGAGGATGAAATCGCCAGATGCGAGTGGAAACCGGCGGTGGATATTCTTGACACTGCGGAGGGTGTCATCATAAAGGCGGACCTTCCGGGCGTAAAAAAGGAAAATGTCAGTGTCGAGCTCAAAGACAATATGATGACATTAAAGGGAGAACGAACAGCGGATATTCCCGTTGAAAACGAAAAATGTTACCGGAGGGAACGATGTTTTGGTTCATTTTTCAGGGCATTTACGTTGCCTGGACGCATCAGCGCCGATCATATCCGGGCGGTTCTTAAAGACGGTGTTCTGGAAATCCATTTTCCAAAACCTGAAGCAGAAAAACCCCGGCAGATTCATGTGCATGTGAATTGATGGGTTCGGGATTGTCCGTGACCCCACTTCATCTTAGTCCGCAAGGCATTTTACTTATTCGAAAACGCCTTCATGCCTGGTACGCGGACAATCACCGAAACCTTCCGTGGCGAAAGACCCTGGAGCCTTATTCTGTTTGGGTTTCTGAAGTCATGCTTCAGCAGACTCAGGTTAAAACCGTGATTGCCTATCACGACCGTTTTTTGAAACGATTCCCGACGATTCAATCTCTTGCCCTCGCGGATCAGCAGGATGTGCTTAAACTCTGGGAGGGCCTGGGATATTACAGCCGGGCCCGTAACTTTCATAAAGCCGCCATTCAGGTAACTTCCCGCTATTGCGGTCAAATTCCCGCTGACTGGAATGCCTTCAGACAGTTTCCGGGGGTGGGAGACTACATCGCCTCGGCAGTTCTCAGCATTGCCTTTAATCAGCCGTTTGCGGTCGTGGATGGAAATGTCAAGCGGGTGATTTCCAGGCTGTTTGTCATGGATACGCCGGTAAATGGCTCCAGGGCTCACGTGGCATTCCAGGAACCGGCAACGGCACTCCTGGATCGGGATGCGCCTGGAATCTTCAATCAGGCGATGATGGAACTCGGTGCCCTGATCTGTAAACCCGCAAAACCCGTTTGCCCCCAGTGTCCGCTCAATACATTCTGCACGGCGTTTTCTTCCCGTCAGGTCGATGTCTATCCCAAACGCATAAAGGCGGTGCCGGTTCCGCTCTATTCGGTTGTGGCAGGCGTCGTCTACCATCAGGGGCGAATGCTCATCACGCAAAGAAAGCCCGATGGCCTGTTGGGCGGATTATGGGAATTTCCCGGCGGAAAAATTCATGAAGGAGAAAGCCCCGCCGATGCCTGTGTGCGGGAAATCTGGGAAGAAACCGGGATTTCGGCAAGAATCGTATCGCATCTTTGCCAGGTGAAACATGCCTATACCCATTTCAAAATTCAAATGCAGGTGTTTATCTGTCACGCGCTTTCCGGAGCGGTTCGGTTGAATGGTCCTGTCGATTTCCGCTGGATCGCCCCAGGTGATATGGATCTTTATCCGTTTCCCGGCGCCAATCATAAATTTCTGGGGCTTCTTAAGGACACGGAACACATCAGTCATAAAACTCTCCCAACAGGAACAAAGATATGAATGTCAGAGCCTCCAGTTTTGAACAGGGACCGATCCGTCCCCCCAACGAAGCCCGAAGCCTGCTGCTTCGCCTGACCCGTAACTGCCCCTGGAATCAGTGCCTGTTTTGTCCGGTGTATAAGAGCCGGAAATTTTCCCTTCGAACCGTTGACGAAATCAAGCAGGATATTCAGACGGCGCGAAACATTGTGGACGATCTCCAGGAACTTTCCCAAAAGTTGGGTAGAAACGGCGCCGTGGATGATGCGGTGATTTCCCATATTTCGGGCGGTTCCGGGTTCAGCCAGTGCTATCGGGGAATGGCGGTCTGGATGTATTATGGTACATCCGCATGTTTTCTTCAGGATGCCGACAACCTGATCATGAAAACCGATGATTTGGTGGCGGTTCTGACCTTCCTGAGGGAGAAATTCCCGGAGATCAGCCGGGTTACGACTTATTCCAGATCCAAAACCGTTTCCCGCAAATCTCTGGAATCGCTCAAACAAATCCGAAAATCCGGCTTGAACCGCGTGCATATCGGCCTGGAAACCGGATATGATCCGCTGCTGCGGTTCATGAAAAAAGGGGTGAGCGCAGCCGTTCATATCGAAGCCGGACGAAAACTCATCGAAGCCGGCATGGAAGTGTCGGAATATGTCATGCCTGGGCTTGGCGGGCAGGCCATGTGGCGAGAACACGCGATTGAGACGGCCCGCGTGCTGAACCGGATCAACCCGCATTTTATCCGCCTGAGAAGCCTGAGGGTTCCGGACCGGGTTTCTCTTCATGAAAAAGTCAAAAACGGCAGTTTCGCGATGCAGACCGATGATGCGCTGGCTGAAGAAATCCGGGTGTTCATCGCGGCTCTGGACGGCATTACCAGCAGGGTGTCCAGCGACCACATCATGAACCTTCTGGAGGATGTTTCCGGAAAGCTGCCGGAGGATAAACCGGCCATGCTGAAGGTGATTCAGTCCTATCAGGAGCTTTCGGAAAAAGACCGGATCATTTTCCGGCTGGGCAGAAGAAGCGGCGTCTATCGCTCCATCGAGGATTTCAGACGTGATTCAGAAACGCATCAGAAAATCAGCCGGTTGATTCAGGAAATCGAGGCTTCCGAAGGCGCACCCGGGGTGGAGCGGTATATTTCCGAAATGGTGGACCGGTATATTTGATCCTTTTCACAAGGCCGCTCCAATACCGAATACTTTCAATTAAAGCTTTCAGGCTATCCGCGCTGAAAAAAAATCAATATTTCACAAATGTGATCAGATCTGGTAGAATGTCATCATAATATTTTAATTATTAAAATAAACCCAAAAAATGGAGGCACACCCATGGAAGAATCAAGTTTACCGTTTTTCCGTCAACGTCTCGTTGGCAGAAAGATCATTATCGTTCTGCCGGTGATTATTCTCATTGCTGCGATCATTTTGACATTTACGGCACTGCCCAAAAGCTATTATTTTACGGTTCGGGCCGGAGATCTCTATTTGGTGAGAGGTTCTTCGTCAGGTTGGGTTTTTTCTCAGCGTTCCAGTGCTCTGGAACCCTTTTCTGTAAAGGGACTGGATTTAAAAGGCATCACCGGCGTTGCATTCAAAACCCAAGATGAAGCGATGAATGTGCTGCGCAGCTTTTTTCAGAAGCGAGTTCAGGAGCAGAGTGAAGTGCTTCTGGTTAAGGAAAAAGAGCTGGTGAATGCGTATTCAGATCTGTTGAGGGATATAACCGGTGCAAAAGCCGCGGGAACTCCTGGATTGGAAAAGAGCATTGAAGTCCTCAAGGGGTGGCTCGAGATCTACAACGCAAAGTTGAAATCAGTGGTGCCTGCCGCCAAATCATAAAAGACATCTAATCTTATTTGGGTTTGTTAGTTGCATTGGTTTTCGACCCGCTATCTACAGCGCCAATCTCTTGGAGCTTCCGCGCCTGCGTGAGAATCAGGAATGGGAAAAACTCGCGCTCCGGCTAACCGAGTGACGGCGCTACGGAAGGCGGGAGCCGAGTAAGGCACTCCTCTCTTCCGAATACAACGGCCACATTGCATGGGTTAATTCTGTGTCTCTTTTTCTTTTCTCTGGCGGCTTTTAATCTCCGCAGGTTCCGGATCACGGACAGTTTCGATGCTGTCGCTCTCGTTTTTAGCCCGCAGAGTCAGCACCGGAATCAGTACCTTCGAGATCACATAGACTTCCTCAACACCTTTTAGCTGGTCCGGGTTCGGGGACTTCACATCGATATCCAATTCTTTATAAGTGCCGTCTTGCATTTTTGCCAACACGATTTTTCTCCTTTTGCTGATGAAGGTGACGTTTGTAATGACCACATAGTTGGTGTTTGCCAGATCCCGTATTCTGCCGGGAGTGCAATAATCGCAGGGATAGTGCTTGCACCGGACGCAGGTGGCGAACACGCGATTCATATCGCGTTTCTTGCACCAGAAGTATTTTTCCACCTCCGATGGCGGATTTGAGGCCACGGGCAGAGGAATGTGTTCACTCATAGATTCTGTAACATCGTTACAGGGCAACTGCCGGACTTCCAGGCCAAGCGGCAGCTGTATAAGCTCGTTCACTTTTTCTGTGACCTCATGACGGGGAATAATCATGCGGTTTCCTTTGCAGGGGGATGGGAGGAGGCGTTGCGCTGTTTCAACTATAACTTCCCGCCGGGGCCATGACTTTTCGAATTGCCGCCAGCATGTCCTCGATCCGGTAGGGTTTGCTGATGAATCCTTTGGCTCCGGATTTCAGGGCTTCCTGGGCCTGGCCGACCGGGCCGTAACCGCTGGCGATCAGGATGCGGACGGCCGGATCCATTTTTAAAAGCTCCGTAAGGCATCGATATCCGCCCATTCCCGGCATTCCCAGATCCAGAATGATCAATTCAATGTCGCCGGGATGCGCGCCGAACCGCAAAAGTGCTTCTTCTCCACTGTCAGCCAGGAGAACACAGTAGCCGTAACGCTCCAGAAGCTCCTGGCCGAATTCCCGTATGCACGGGTCATCATCGACCAGCAGAATGGTTTCCTTGCCGCTCTGAACCACTGGGGGCAAATCGGTTGTTACCGGCAACACGGGCGGGGTGACATGCGCTGGAAAATATATTTGAAATGACGTTCCCTTTCCCGGATTGCTCTGGCAGAAGATGTGTCCGCTATGGCTTTTTACAATGCCAAAAACCGTTGCCAGCCCCAACCCCGTGCTCTTTCCCACGCCTTTTGTCGTAAAAAACGGATCAAAAATATGTTTGAGAGTTTTTTTGTCCATGCCGCACCCGATATCGGCTGCTGTCAGCAGCACGTAGCGGCCAGGCGGCATTTCCATAAAATCGCCGCTGACGCTTTCTTCGATCCAGACATTTTCCGTGCGAATCGACAGGATGCCGCCATCCGGCATGGCGTCGGCTGCACTGGTTCCCAGATTCATCAGCACCTGCTCCATCTGAATGGGGTCAGCATGGATCGGGGACAGATCGGATGAGAGATCGGTTTGAATCGAAACCATCTTGGGCAGGGTCCGTTCCAGCAGGGTGACGGTTTGCAGGATGACCTGGTTCAGTTGTTGAGAAGACAGCTCCGGCGTTATTCTGCGGCTGAACGTCAGAATCTGTTTAACCAGATGCTTGGCGCGCTCTGCGGATTTTAAAATCTGTTTCAGGTCGTGAGGCTTTGAGATGCCGTTTTCGGCATCCATCAATGCCATCTGGCTAAAGCCGATGATTGCTCCCAGAATATTGTTGAAATCATGGGCAATACCGCCGGCCAGAATGCCGATGGCCTCCATTTTCTGGGCATGAAGCAGTTGGGCTTCCAACTGGGCTTTTTCGATTTCCGCCTGTTTCCGATCCGTGATATTCGAATACACCGCCTGAATAGCGATGAGTTCATTGTCGACAAAAATGGGAGATCCGGCGATGGCTACTTCAATTGTTTCGCCGGACTTGGACTTGCGGATGGTTTCAACCTGGATGCGTTCGCCTGATGCAGTCAAGGATCGCAGTTTGTGGGCTTCGGCCTCAAGACCCGGGGGCGCCAGAAGATCACTGATATTGCGGCCGGCGACTTCCACAAAGGTATAGCCGAAAAGGCGGGTGAATTCCCGGTTTATGCGGGTAATAGCGCCATCAATGTTCATCACAGAAATGGCGACAGGGGAATTCTCAATGATCTGTTCAATGTAGGCCTTTTGACGCCGAATCTCCTGTTCCGCCAGATGCCGCTCCTCGGTTTCAGCCATGATCCGCTGATTCATTTTGATGAATTCCTTTTGTTGACGCATCAAGCCGATTCTATCCGATCGCTCTTCCTGAATCGGCTTTTTACACTGCCATCATAATCCATTTGAATGCGCAATGTCAATCAGTGCCAGAACGGTAATCGGGCCAGCGGCAATTCCGGCTTTTAAGCCTTTCGAATCCGGCAGGGAATTCCCTTCAGTAAAAGCTTTCAACCTTAACGTCATCTCCTTCTTCGATCCCGGCTTTTATTGCGGTCAGGGGATGGATCCGACAAATCGGCGCGGGTTCCTTTATCCTTTCCGCCAAAATGCATCAAACGTCAGTCCCGATGGTTTCATCACGGCTTCCAGACATACTCTCGCAAATCACGTCAAGGGCTTTTTCCCAGGTTACGGGTTTCCACTGGCCGTCTTCCCAGGCTCCGATTCTTTGAAGCGGGGGCTTTCAGACGATTTGTGTGATATGATGGTTTGGCGGCTCTGAAAGGATAAAAAACATTTTTGAAATAAAAACAGGGCGGCAAAGATTCGCCGCCCTGTCCGTTAAGGTTAGGCCATCTGTATTTTTGCGTCTTCTTCGCGCTTCAGAACCTGAGTAGCACTTTCGCGCAGCTTGTATTTCTGAATCTTGCCGCTGGCGGTCGTCGGATATTCGTCCACAAAGAAAAAAAATGCCGGAATCTTGTGAAAGGAAATCTTGTCCTTGCAAAACGTTTTCAGTTCGTCTTCGGATATTTTTTCACCGGGTTTGATCTGAACATAGGCCACCACTTCCTCTCCATATTTTTTGCTGGGAACGCCGATGACCTGCACGTCCTTGATTTTGGCATGGGTATAGAGAAATTCCTCGATTTCCCTCGGGTAAATGTTTTCACCACCGCGAATAATCATGTCCTTGATGCGGCCCGTGATTTTGCAGTAGCCGTTTTCATCCATGACGGCCAGATCACCGGTGTGTAGCCACTTGTCTTTGTCGATGGCCTTGGCCGTGCCTTCCGGATTATTGTAATACCCCTTCATGACGTGATAGCCGCGCGTGCAAAGTTCGCCTTGAACGCCCCGGGGAACTTCCTCTCCCGTTGCCGGATCTACGATTTTGACTTCCACGTTCGGAAGCGCTCTTCCGACCGTGCTGACCCGCAGTTCAAGACTATCTGTGGTGCGGGTCTGGGTAATACCCGGAGACGCCTCGGTTTGTCCGTAGACAATGGTCATTTCCGAGGCGCCCATGACGCTGACGACTTGCTTCATCACTTCTATCGGGCAGGGGGCTCCGGCCATGATTCCAGTGCGCAGATGCGAGGTGTCGTATTTCTTGTTTTTCAGCTCTTCCAGTTCGGCGATGAACATGGTTGGCACTCCATGCAGTGCCGTGCATTTGGATGCTTCAACGGTTTCCAGCACCGCAGCAGCCGTAAATGCCAGTACCGGAGCCATGCAAGTTGCAGAGACCACGCAGGTCAGGGTGCCAAGAACACAGCCAAAGCAGTGAAAAAAGGGAACGGGAATGCACATGGTGTCCTTGGAGGACAGCACCATGCACTCGGCCAGGCTCTTGGCGTTTCCGATCAGGTTCGTGTGTGTCAACTGAACGCCTTTGGGAAAGCCTGTCGTTCCGGAAGTATACTGCATGTTGATGACGTCATCTGGATCCAAGGAGTCCTGTCGGGTGTAAAGTTCCGTATCGCTGATCCTGTCGCTCATGGCCATCACTTCATTCCAGGTGAACATGCCCGGATGGCTTTCATTTCCGATAAAGATGACATTCTTGAGCAGAGGCAGCTTTGCGCTCTTCAGTTTTCCGGGCTGGCAGGTTTTAAGCTCCGGGCAGACATCATAGACGACCTTGAGATACTCATCCGCCTCCCGGACGCCTCCGATCAGGATCAGCGTCGTTGAATCGGATTGTTTCATCAGGTATTCCAGCTCGAAGCTTCGGTAATTGGTGTTGACCGTAACCAGCACGGCCCCCATCTTGGGTGTGCTGAACTGCGCCAGAACCCATTCCGGAACGTTGTTGGCCCATATCGCGATATGTTCATGTTTTTGAATGCCCAGGGCCATAAAGGCTTTGGCAGATTGATTGCAGACAGCTTTGAACTGATTGTAGTCGTAGTCGATTCCCAATTTGTGATATTTCAGCGCCTTGCTGCTTCCGAACTGCTCGGCTACGATATCCACCAGCCGGCCTATCGTGGTATTGCCAACTTCATACTTTGGTAATTGCATAAAAATTTTCTCCCTTTGTTTGTGATGTTCGTTATGTCTTCTGTGATCTTTACTGAGGCTGCAATCGGTGTTACAGTCAAATTCAGCGTACTAAATTTAAATAAAAACATATAGTTGTTAACAGGATAATCGATGAACCGAAATTCAGAAAGACCTTTGGGAAAATTAATCCGACGTCAATTCTGAACGAGCGCTCAATCAAAATTATATTATTGTTTTATATCCATTTCCTGCTTTTTGTCAAATAATTTATTGATGCTTGATAAAATGAACATAAATCGGAAAAACAGTAAAGACAATATAACGGACGGGGTATCCCGGAAACTATTTATTTCCTGCCTTCCGACTGATCTGCATCCGTTAATACAACCGGGTTGAAGATTCGCATCGCTGGTACGGTGCAACAGGGCGTTTTTATTTTGGATGACGGCGACAATTTTGAAAAGGGGGAAAGAGGTTGAATGTTCAAGGAATTTCCGATATATGTCCAATAGCCTCGGCGAGGATTGCCTGATGAAATGAAATCAATTGTTCCACTTTCGATATCCGAAAGAAGCCAGATCAAAGCGGCTTTTTTCCTCTTTATAAAGGAAGATAAATTGCCAAAACCCAATTATCAGCATGATAAACGTCAGAGAGAGTTGGAAAAGAAAAAAAAGAAGGAAGAAAAAAAACAGCGCAAGCAGACTACGGAGAATATCAAACCCGAAGAGGATGTGAATCCGTCTCCGGAAACTGAGCAACCCTCATGAATGCCGGGAAGCTGTGATGATTTAAAAGACGCGACGGCAAAGGGGAGAGAAGTATGGCCATGAACCATATGCTCTTAACCATGCCAATGCGTCAGGCACTTTGGCTTGGCGCATTGACTGCATGGTTCTCGCTGGCCGGATGCCCGAGCGATACAGCAGTCCACCTCACCGCTGCTCGTTCAACGCGGCGTTCTGGATCAAGACGCGAACTTCATACAGAAGCTGTTCTCGATAATGGATCCGGCTGTAACGGTTCGCAAGGCGCTAAAGAGCTGATTCCGGCGGCAGGAAAAAAATCAGGTTTTTCGGGCTTCGACACTGGTGTATTTTCATGGCCGCCTTTCATCAGACCGCCAAAAAAGCTCGCAAACCAGATTGACCAGCCCCCATATTGCGTCTGCCGAAAGATGCAGCTCGATGGAGCGGTCAAAGAGAACGGAAACCCGGGGCGCAAATTCTTCATCGCCTTTCCACAGCAGAAAAAACAAGGGAATTTTGGGGAATGGCCGGAGTTTATAGGAAACATCCGCCATTGTCAGCCGTATTCCTCCAAGTTTTTCAGCAGCCGGCCCGAATCCCTCAAAATCATGCCCGAAACGTTCCAGCAGCAGATGGGTTTTTAACTCATGCGGGCCCTGAAAAAACTGGGCATCTTTCAAATCCTGGACGGCGATCGTTTCATTGAAGATCCAGCCGGGTTTGACCTGAAGCAGGTAAACCAGAACCAGAAGCTCCAGTAGGGAATGGTCGATCATCTGCCATTGTCCGTCCTGTTTTAAAAAGCATTTGCGCTGAAAGGGATGGACTCTGATTTCGGTATGCAGGAAATCCAGTGTCAGGGTTTCGGGGTCTTCCTGCCGCGCCAGGGCGATATCGCAGAGTTCGGATAAGTTTTTATGCTGAAGGTCTTCCCAGAATTCTGAAGGCGCCTGAATACTCGGAGCTGAAGAAGATTCGGATTTCCTCAGATCTTGACGCCGGCGTTCCTGCATCTCCAAAAATCCCTGACTGAATGGATAGGGACCCCTTGAAAAATTCTCGCAGGGAAAAGCATCACAGTCCCTGAGGCAGTGGTCGATCCGGTTCATCCGGGCGCAGGCCAGGATGGGGCAGGGCTGGCCCAGTAATTGCTCCTGAAACCTGATTTTTTGGGCGGCCTCCGGGCTTGTGCCCGGCCCACAGGTTGAGCACAAACCCTTTACATGAAGTCTGCAAACTTCGCAGTTGATACCACAAGCAGAAGTCGACATATCGCTTTATCTTTCGCCCTTGATATCAAGGACCACGTTTTTATAAAACCATTCGATGCCTTTTCCTGTATCACATCCGCCAGGGCTTGTCCAATCAAGACGAACGGTTAAAGAACAGCATGAAAACGAGATCGTCCTCTGAAAACGCAGGCAAATAAAAATATGCTTGACATTTTGTCGAAATTATTAAATAGGATAAAAAACATCTTATTTATCTCGTATAATTTCAAGACAAGGAATATTCCGTGCGACTTTCAAGGGCGGCTGAATATGCGGTTCGGTGCATGCTGTATCTTTCGATTGCCGGTAAAGGCGTCCTGGTCAGTCGCAAGACTGTTGCCAGGGAAATGGATATTCCCGAACAGTTTCTGGGAAAAATCGCCCAACAGCTGGCAAGGGCAGGGTCGATTGAAATCATTCAGGGCGCAAAAGGAGGGTTTCGCCTGACGGTAATGCCCGCCGAGCTGACTTTGCTAAGGGTGATTGAAGCGGTCATCGGAGAGATATTTCTGAATGACTGCATTCTCAGGCCCGAGTCCTGCGACAGAAGCCCGGCATGCAAGGTCCATGTCGTATGGGAAAATGTCAGAAATCAGCTCCGGGAATCCCTCCGGAATGTGACATTTGCGACCTTGATGACGGAAGACCCGGTTTTGGCGCCGGATTTGCTTTCCGGCAAACCCTATTCACTTAACCCATAAACCACGAGAAAGGAGCGTCTTATGGATGTTGTATGGCTATCCCGATTGCAGTTTGCGGCAGCAACCATGTTTCATTATCTTTTTGTCCCCCTGACCCTGGGTCTTTCGATTCTATTGGCCTGGATGGAAACCCGTTATGTTCGAACCGGTGATGAAACCTATCTGAGGATGACAAAATTCTGGGGGAGGATATTCCTCATCAATTTTGCCCTCGGTATTGTCACCGGGATCACGCTGGAATTCCAGTTCGGCACCAACTGGTCCCGCTATTCCGCCTATGTGGGAGATGTTTTCGGATCGCTCCTGGCCATTGAAGCCAGCGCAGCCTTTTTTCTGGAGTCCACGCTCATCGGCGTCTGGGTTTTCGGGTGGAAAAAACTATCCGCCAAAGCGCATGCAACGGTGATGTGGCTGATTGCCTTTGCCTCCTCTTTGTCCGCTGTCTGGATCATTACCGCAAACGCCTGGATGCAGCATCCGGTCGGGTATACCATTCGCGACGGGCGGGCGGAGCTGGTTGATTTTGCTGCGGTGATTTTTCAGAAATTCGCCATCATGGAATTCTTCCACACCGTCAGCGGCGCATATATCCTGAGTGCATTTTTTGTAATGGGGATCAGCGCCTATCACCTTTTAAAAAAACAGCATGTGGACTTTTTTACCCGGTCCTTTAATATGGCGCTGGGTTTCGGGCTGGTGTTTTCGCTTGTCATCATTGTTGAAGGCGATCTTCACGCCGTTGACCTGGCATTAAAGCAGCCTGCCAAGCTGGCGGCCATGGAATCGCACTGGGAAACCACCGCAAAGGCGCCGCTGTATCTCTTTGCCATTCCGGACGAAAAGAATGAAAAGAATGCCGTTCAAATCGGCGCCGTACCCGGGCTGCTCAGTTTTCTGGCGTTTCGGGATACCAACGCCGTTGTCAAGGGGCTGAAGGATATTCCCAGGGATGAACGGCCTCCGGTTCTGCTGACTTCGATTGCATTTAAAGCCATGATTGGGCTCAGCATGTATTTTGCGCTGATGACGATTCTGGGATGGTTCAAACGCAATCGTCTGATGGAAAGCCCCCTTTACCTGAAACTGATGCTGTTTTCCATTCCGCTTCCCTATCTTGCCAATGAACTGGGCTGGATGCTCGCGGAGGTCGGACGCCAGCCCTGGATCGTCTATGGCTTGATGAAGACATCGGATGCCGCCTCCCCTGTTGCCGGATCCCAGGTGCTGACATCCCTGATTGCATTTATTCTGGTTTATGGACTTCTGGGCGCTGTCGGAGTCTATCTGATTTCATCCCATGTCAAAAAAGGTCCGGCGGAATCATGATGCCCATGTCATCATAAACCCTGAATCCGGTTTGTTAAAAACCGATACGACTCAAACAGCTTTCACATCAACATGTCTGTACGACAGGCAGTATAACGGAGGACGATCATGACACTACAAACCACCTGGTTTTTTCTTTGGGGCCTGTTATGGGCGATATTTTTTATGATGGAAGGATTTGATTTCGGCGTGGGGACCCTGTTGCCGTTTATCGGAAAAACAGATGACGAGAAGCGCATCATGATCAATGCCATCGGTCCGACCTGGAACGGTAATGAGGTTTGGTTGATCACTGCGGGCGGGGTTACATTTGCGGCGTTTCCAAAAGTCTATGCGGTGATGTTTTCATCGTTGTATTCAGCGCTGATGCTGATTTTGTTTGCGCTGATTCTGCGGGGGGTTTCCTTTGAGTTCCGCAGCAAGGTGGAAAGTTCCCTCTGGCGCAAATTCTGGGATGGATGTAGCTTTGTCGGAAGCGCGGCCCCGGCGGTTTTATTCGGGGTTGCCTTTGCCAATATTTTTAAAGGGATTCCCATCGATCAAAATGGCATTTACCAGGGAAATCTTTTAACTTTGCTGAATCCCTATGGCCTGTGCGGCGGCATCTTGTTTCTGCTTCTGTTCCTGCAGCACGGGGCGCTGTGGCTGAGTATCAAAACCGGAAATGGTCTTCAGCTGCGCGCGATTCAGACGGCAAACCGCCTGTGGCCGATCGTGCTGGTTGCAGCGGTCGTGTTTCTGATTTTCAGCAAATTCGCTACCCGTCTTTATGAAAATTATCTGAAACATCCGGCCCTGTTTCTGGTCGTCCTGATAACCGTTTTTGCCCTTCTGGGGGTTAAATACTTCCTCAAAAACCAGCGCTATGGCATGGCTTGGATCGCATCGGCAATAACCATCGTCGGCGCAACCTTTTTTGGCGTTATCGGGCTATTTCCCAGCCTTTTTCCGTCCAGTATCAATCCGGCGTTCAGCCTGACGGCATTCAATGCCTCCTCAAGTCCCTTGACCCTTACCATCATGCTGGGCGTTGTCGCGGTCTTTATTCCGATTGTCCTGGCTTACCAGGCCTGGACATACAACCTGTTCAGCTCCAAAACAACCCCGGAAGATCTGGCTTATGAGGACGCCTATTAATGAGTCAGGGGCAGGGTACAGAAGAGAAAGTCGATATCGACCTTTGCGTCCCTGTGTTTCCGTTTACCGTGAAAACGCCCAGCCCGCCGATTGCGGGAGGGGACGCCCACGCTCCCAGGGACTTTCTTGCTTGAGGGCAGCCAGCCATGGTCATGAGTGTTTACTTTGAATGGCCGTAATCTGTGTTTTCCGCTGGTTTCCAAGGTGGAGATTGGGAACCAGCGGAAGGGCTCTGCATTGCTGCAAAACCGTCTTCTCAAATGGGAACCCGACAACAAGAATCAGTATGGCCAGAAGCTGTTATTGTTCCAGATGGCTTCCGTCCGTTTCCCATCCGGCTTGTATTTGGCATAAATAGCGGATCATGAAAAGCAGAAAAATTGGTCAGCAAGACAGTCAGATCAATACGGCTGGTGTCACAGTTGTTCAACCCGTATGGAATCAACCGCGCAGCCTTACCAGGAGATTTTTGAGAGTTTTCAGAGCGTCCTCGATCTTGAATTTTAGAAGCGGTTTTTGCAGCCGAATCCATATCAACCGGTTATGATGGGTCGCAAGACTCATTTTATAGCGACTATTCCCACCCAGTAAATCATATATTTTGCGGTCTTCGGCAGCATTGTGCCTGATGGCTTCAACATGAGCGATTAATCCCGGTTTCAACCGTTTATCCAGACTGTAGTTAATGCCACTTTGGTAGAAATACACATTGTTCTTATAAACAAAATTGTACAGGCAACCTATGGTATTGTCCTCACATTTGATTCTGAGCAGCTGAATTTCATCATGTTCAAATCTGCCTTGGATCAATTGCCTGTGAAACTGTAACAGGTAATCTGAAGAAAACGCGCCTTCCCGGCTTCTATTTGTCCAGGTGGCTTCATGCAAGCCGACCAGCTCATTAAAGATATCCATGGCGCTCAACGTATCGCCGGCGACCTCAAGCCTCACCGGGGCGGTTTTCTCGAACAACCGATAGGAACGATTGATCTGAGACCTCGTATTGGCCGACAAAAGCGACAAATAATCTCCACCTCGCTCACGAACCATCGCCAAATCAACGAATGGAGATAAAACGATGATATCATCCTTTATGATGGTCTTGTAAGGGGAGTGGTCATCCAGTGCTTTTGTTCCAGGAAAAGATTGCATATCGAGGCCCGGCATGTATAATTCATCCCAGGAATCGGGCAGGTGATTCAATATATCCATCAATTGAAAGGATTCATCCTGTTTGCATAAAAACCCATTGTACTCCATCGAGATGCGATCGAAGTCGGGAATCCCGGTTGTATTGAGAAACCATCCCTGAGTCTTGAATAAATGCCTTTGACCGTGAAAATCTCCCATTGTCCGTTGCAGCGTCATTTTTCCAATAAAAAATGCGAGCCGTGGGTTGTTTCCTTCCAAGAACACAGCAAGTTCCGGTTTGACATGATCAGGAAGACTGCTGATCCAATTTTCGATCCATCCCCAGGAGAGGAAATAGGAAACATTGGCGCTTTCCTCAAGGCCCATCCAGATCTCCCTGATGCGTTTCAAGCTTCCGGCGGCAGGGATCAATTCAAGTTTCACGGGAAAGCCTCCCGATCTTTTCCTGCATCCGCGTAGATAGATGAGATTGGATATAAGTCTCGTAATATTTTTTTAGAATTGGATAAGATTTTAGGATCAAAGATCCGATGAGGCCCGCCGGCGTGGCGTTAAAAATATAAAGCGTTGATTTGTCATGGGACTTGGGCTTCCAATCCCTGTGCCATTTGGCATCCGTGAGTAAGTTGATGCGCTCGATCGAACCGTCCGCAATGCTCCTTTCCAAGAAAAGGTCCACCAGCAGGTTTCCCGGGGCATAACGTTTGTAGCCCTCATCATAGCCGATTTTCACGATGTAAGCGGTATGATCCAACAGGATACAGAACTGCGCGGCAATACATTTTCCATCCACGGATAGGGTATTGATGGATATGCCGCCGCGGGCGGAAAGCGTGCGGGTGAGCGTACGGTAAAAGCAAATCAGGCTTGGGTGTAGCTTGATGGCGGTTCCACTTCCAAGGTCTCCCTTCCATCCTGAGGCTTCAACATCCATAAATGCATCGAGTTTGTCTTCCAATGCCGGGCTGTTGTGAGTGAAGGTGAATTCGACCCCGGGTAATTGATCGAGATATTGTTTTGCACGTTTCAAACTTCTTTTAAAATTTTTGGAAAGCCCTGAAACAAAGGTCTCATATTCTACGTTGGCATCCAAGAAGTCGCAGCGGCCATCGTAGGTTAACACGACCCTTGCGGGGGGGTGCTCCCGAACCAAATAAATGGCGCCGGCATCTTCCAATAAACGGAAAAGCTGAATCAAATCCCAGGTTTTTTTTTGATTTCGCAGGTACTTGCTTAAAAGTTGAAACAATGGGAGGCACAGGGCGTCCGCGTTACAGATCAGATCGCCCAGCAGCATGTGATTATGGGAGGGGGACGCCAAAGTCTTAAGCCGCAGGCCTCCCAAGGAAATTTTGGTAACGCGAAGTGGAAAGATGGCGATCGGCGTCTTTTCCCTGGTAAAGAGAAAGAACAGGAAGGACTGGGGATCGGGCTCCAGGCATTTAAGGTAACTGTGATACCATTCCCACAAGTGAAAAAAATGTCTGCGGGTCATCCCCGAAACGATTTCGTTCCAGGCATCTTGGAGCGATTCAAGCCCTTCCATGCCCTGAAAAAGGGTTATGGAGACATCCTCCTCTCTTAACAAATGCTGCATCGGGAATTTTCCTTCATGAGGTTTGTTCGTCAACCGCGCCTTAAATCAAAGGATATTTTGTTACGATCTATTCATAATAAATCTTTTCACCGCAATCAAATGTTTTATAATGTCAAAAGGAAACAACAGGGCCAGGCAGTAGAGAAAATATGTTCTATCTCCAGCCGGCCCGTTTGCCATCCTGATAACATCATATGTTTTACGAGCCTCTGATCGCATTCCGTCTTTGAGATATTTTTTGAAGAGTAAAATATTTAATAATTTATAGGTCTTATCAATCTCTTTATCGGATGGCCGATGAATACTTTTAGAGGGTCGAAATATGTTGTTGCAGATATCGATGTGCGTTTTAAATTTTTCAAAATAGCCGGCCTGTGTTAATCGAGGCCCATTGTGAGCTCTGTTTTCCGCTGTGGGAATATCCATGAAAATAACATCGCAGCTTTCCGTGAGCCGGCATGAAAACCAATAATCCTCATTTAGCTTATAGTTTTCAGCAAAACACATTTCTTTTTGAAGACAATCTCTTCGGATTAGAAGCGTCCAAATACTGATGCAATTCACGTTCAATTGGGCAGCGAAAATATTTCCGGCATAAATCGGAAATGAACCGCTCCCTGCATGAATATGATAATCCGCTGATTCGTATCGCTTTGAATAGATGTTGTTCCATACGATCTTTACCCATACGGAAGGCTCATTGAGCCAATATTCCAATCCTTTGTTCGTAAGGATTCCGGTTGTATCAAATATTAAAAAATTCGAGTATATGACATTGTAGCCGGGAAATGCATCCAGAACCCTGAATTGCATGGTTAGTTTTTCCGGAAGCCACCTGTCATCCGAGTCTAAAAATGCCACCCATTCTCCCGTTGCTTCAAGGATGCCACGATTTCTGGCGGGACCGGCGCCGCCATTGCTCTGATACAAATATTTGACACGGTTACCGAATTTTCTGACAACCTCTTTTGTATTGTCAGTGGATCCATCATCAATGACAATGATCTCGATCCGACAATTCTGGATATCCTGATTCAGGATACTTTCTATCGCCTCAACAAGATAGTGGGCTCTATTATACGTGGGGATGATGACACTAACGGTTCGCGAGTACTGCATACAACCCTCCCCCCTTAATTTTTTGTTCGGTCCGATTTCCGGTATTTTAACAGAGGATGCAACATCCGGGCGAAGGCCTCCCAACAGGCGTTTAAATCCTCTGTGCGAAACATCCAGATAATCCCCAAATAGGACATGCATACAAGCGTGAAGGTTATCGGAAGATATATCCATCTTTCGGTTGTCACCATCTGAAACAGTCTCAAAGACAGAAATCCAGTTCCCAGCATACCGGCCGCGGCAAAAATCATCCTGTAAAAACTGGATAAAATTTCAGACAGGCCGGATATTTTCAGGCGCCGTCTCAATAAAAAGATAAAATAAATTGAGATGATGAACATCGTGAAGCTGGTTGAAAGGGCTATTCCCCTGACGCCGATCAGGTGCATGAACACGAAATTGAAAAACGTATTTAAAAAAATTGAGGCGATGCCCATATAGAAAAGGGCTTTGGTGTTCTGTAGTGCTGCGAAAAAGCTGCCATTGACAAAAGTGTAAGCATAAAAAAACAGACCCAAACTGTAGCAGACCAAAGTTTGCGCGGTCATTTTCGCGGCTTCCATATCGAATGCGCCCCGTTTCAGCAATATTATGACGATGTCCTCGGAAAACAACACCACCAGGCAGGTGATGGGGATGGTTAAAAATCCGAGAAAAATCAGGGCGTATTTGAAAATACGCTTGAGATTCTCGTGGTTTCCGGCGGCCGCCTCTTCACTGATAAACGGGAAGATGGCGATTGCAATCGCGGTGATGGCCACCTGGACGGGTAAATCATTGATCCGAAAGGCATAACGCAGGGTTGAAACAGCGCCTGCCGGAAGCTGGGTGGCCATCACCTGATCTATCATCACATTGGAGTTTGCAATCAATGCGTTGCCCAGCATGGGGATGGCCAACAACCAAAATGCTTTCATTTTTTGACGGTCAAACGGTTCAGGGGTGCCGTATTGAAATCCTTCCCGATAAAGCGCGATGCTCATATAAACGGTTTTCATCAGTGTTCCGATGAGAAATCCCCACACCAGCGTATAGATACCCAGCCCCATATCAAAGAATAGGAGAAAAATCAGGGTGATATTTACGAATAACGGCGCAATATACAGATGGGAAAAAAACTTTCTCGCGTGCAAGATTCCCCTGAAGAGGATCCCCGTTCCATCAATGAAAATCAATAGTATCAGAAGTCGCTCCATGTCAACAGCCAGCTGCTTCTCCCTTGGCTGAAATCCATAACCGATCAACTGAATAATCTCCGGGGAAAAGACAAAGCAAATTAGGGCCAGGACCGTAAAGAGCAGCATGGTGAAATAAATAAACCAGGTGGCATGGGAATCTGCTTCACGAGATGAACGGTTGCGCCATTCCAGATACAAGGGAACGAAGGCTGGAGCCAATGTGGCGGAAAACAGCAGGACAATGGTCCCTGGAAATGAATAGACCAGATTGAAGACGTCCAACGACGCTGAAACGCCAAAGCGATGGGCTGTCATCATTTCCTTGCCGATGGCAAGGAATTTATCCACCAGGGTCCAGACCATGATAACAGCGCTGGCCCTCCCGATCTGGCTGCCGAGACTGGGGGATTCACGCATGGGCAGGCGTCTTTGATATGTTAGGAATTGTTTTCCGCGTTTTTCCGGCGGTTAATAATTTCGTTGACGCATTTATCTTTTTTGGCGGAGTTAGGGCTTGACTGGCTTGCATCGGCGTTTTCCTTCAGAATATCCATTGAACAGCGTTCAAGCAGATCGCTGAAGATTTTTATTCGTTTATCGTGCAATTTCAAGATGGCCTGCAGGGCCTGTTGCCCGATATCCTTGGCGACTTCCCGGTGATTCCACAGGTACTGTATATGGTCAGTGAGTTCCTTATCGTTTCCTGCTTCAAAAAACAGCGCTGTTTGCTTATGAATCGCATATTCCTTTGTGGCCATGTTCTCGGTGATGATCAGTGGTCTTGCCAGGGACATCACTTCCAGCATGCTGATCTGTCCGGCGGAAACGCGATAATCTTTCAGGGGAAGAACCATAATCCGGCTGGATGCAATCCATTTTACCAATTCATTGCCTGAAATGTAATCTCGGATGATGAAAACGTTTTCCGGCACCGGGACCCGCGGTTTGTATTTTGGAGATAGAATATAAGTTTTAATATTCAAGAGGGAAACCGATCGAATCAAGGTATCGAAGTCTCTGTCGCTTTTCCCGTAGGAAAAGATATAATCCTGTTCTATGTAAGTCTGTTTCTCAAAATTATCCGGAGACTCCACCAGCGGTAAAAAAATGATTCGACTGCGGGGAATCTTGAACATCCGGCTGTAAATTGCTTCTTCCTCTGTAGACGTGCAGCAAAAATAGTCAATCCCCGAAATTGCCAGTTTCAAAAGGGCAATTTGAAACCGGTAATACCATTGGGTTTGTGTCAAATCGATATGAAAATCCTGAATGATATGAACCGGCGGCTTATTGGCATGAAAAAAGCGTTTCAGGATGCCATAGCAGATGCCAATGCGCATCTGCCAGGAGACGATAATATCAAAATGTTTTCTCCTGAACAATGCCAGGATGGGCACATAAAATTCTGATAAATAAATGGATACATGCGTCAATTTCCCTTTAACCGAATGTTTGAGAGAAACCGGCTGAAGAACTGACGCCTGTTCAACCCTGTTTTTGAGAGAGCGCAGGAAATACCATCTTCCTTCTTCTTTCCAGTTGACCAGGATCAGGATTTTCAATCGGGGAATCATAACTGACTTGTCTTATAACAATTATTTAAAATAATATCAGATATATTCAATTAATATATTTCCATTTCAATGCATCCCTGAGTGATAACGCATTGTTTCTCAAAATAGAAATATATGAAAAAGAAATTTGTGTGTCAATGTAATATTGAAGAGGATACAGGATGATATAGTTCCAGTTTCAAAAACGATGTATTATAAACAGATAAATAATATTCTGGACATTCTCAAGAGAGCTTCGGCTACCCTGCAACTGAACCTGATACTGCTTTCCATTTAGCATCTCTATACTGTAATGAAATTGGATAGATGCTCGGAGAGGTCGGACGCTATTTTTGCGGAACATATTCTCCAATCCTTGATCATCAATATCTGGGAGGAACGATGATCTAAACCTTCACACAGCATTCCGGACCCTGGAAGAATCAGTATGGCCAGAAGCTGTTGTCGTTCCAGATGGCTTCGGTCAGTTCCCTGTCCAGTTTGGATAACAGATCCAGATGGCGGGATTCCCAGGCTGCCAGCCATTGATAAACGGCCTTTTCCTGCAGGTCATCGGTCAGTTTCGCCTGATCGGAATAAATTCTGATGGAACGCTCCTCCATGGACATGGCCGCGGAAATGGCCGCAGCCTCAAACCCTGCCGCGGCGATCTTGTCTCTGAGATCAGCGGTGAGGATTCTGGACGCGGTTTTTTCTGTTTCGTCTTCAGGAAGCGTGGTGGGGATGAACTTTCCGTGATGCTGAAATGCCTTGTACTGCTCCGAAAGGATTTTTTCGTGATGATCCTCTTCCGCCGCCATCATTTCGAAGAATTCTTTAACAGCCGGCGTCTCGGATTTGCCGGCAACCTGGGCGTAGAAAGCCTTTCCCCGGCGTTCCAGCAATATGGCCTGTTTTAATATGGACACGGTATCATTCTGCATTTCTATTTTCCTTTTTGGGTAACGATTCAGGAGGCATCGCTCTTTAAAACTATCCGTCAATCGCGGTTTCCAGAGCGGTGTCGTGGTCAAAATCGGCTGAACTCCAGGATGGACTTAAAACGTATTCCCGCTGGAATGTTTCGATGATTTGATCGAGGGGAACATCCGTAAATTCGCCGCGATATCGCAGATATTCCATGTGCCGGTTTCCGTTCAGGTCATTTGGATGGTATATCGCGTCGTTGCGGCCGTCGAAATCAAGCGGCCGGATTCGAAACCGTTCGCAGAGCTCAATATTAAAGGCCGGTGTGGCCTTGACCCAGAGGCCGTCGAGATAAATGGCTGTATAGCCATGCCAATAAAAGACGTCCGTTTTCATTGCCGCGCGCATGCGAGCCGTGGAAAGATGATTTCGGACATCGGCAAATCCCAGCCGGGCGGGAATTCCCATGGCCCGGCAAGCGGCTGCCAGAAGGATTGCCTTCGGGACACACCAGCCTCTGCCGACGCTTAACGTATGGCTCGCTAACAGGCTTTCGACGGTTAATTTGATCGTGTAGGGGTCATAGCGAATGCCGTCGCGAACCGCGAAAAACAGCCGGATTGCTTTTTGCCGGGAATCACGGGCGTCCCCGGCATTTTCCTTGGCAAACGCCGTTACCGCCGGGTGATGGAAGTCGACGGTTGGTGAGGGTTGAACATATGCTAACATCGATGACTTCATTTATAAAAACCCTTTTCTAATACCTCTTATGCTTTGATTCTTTTTTTATTCCACCATACCCTATTTTTTGATTTAACTCAAGAATCTGTCGCTCTTGCCGGTTTTTTCCGGCTCGAAAATACAAATAAAGCGCGGTATTTAGGGTCAGGCACGAATGTTTTTTATCGTTCGCCTGGAATACCAAAGCGTAAAAAGTGCCGCCGACCAGGTGATTCCGAATATGCCCCAGAACACCGAGACGATGCCAAAGCCCAGCAGATGCACCAGTCCGAAGAAAATCAGCAGAGGCGCGGCAATTTGCCGGTAGAGGCCGACCCATACGGCGTACAGGGGTTTTTTCATTCCCTGCAGGCATGAGACGGATACATAGAGGATGATGTAAGCCTGGAAGATGAAGGCTGCGATCCTGAGATAGGTTGCGCCGATCGACATTACAATCGGATCGGTTGTAAAAACGCTCATGAGCGGCTTTGCGAAATACAAGACGCCGACGGTTCCGATGGTCATGATGGCAATGCCGTACAGGATACTTTTATTGACGGTTTCTCTGACGCGGTCGAATTTTTTTGCCCCGTTATTCTGTCCGACAATCGTCAGTGCGGCAATGTTAAGTCCATAGGAAGGCAGCAGGGCAATCTGCTCGATGCGTGTTGCGATGCCGTAGGCAGCCACGCCTTCTTTGCCGAAGATGCTGATGAAATAGGTGATGACAAAGACACCGACGGCGATGGTCATCATGTTGAGCGATGCCGGAATGCCCTGTCCGGCAAGTTCGATATAGGCCGATTTTTGCGGGACAAGTTTCTTCAGACAGTCCGTGCGGGAGAGCTCTGAAACGGCTGCCCGAAAACCCACGTAGAGGGTGCCGAGGAACTGGATAAGAACTGTGGCCCATGCAACGCCGGGAAGCCCCATTGCCGGGATTCCGAATCCGCCGTACATGAACCACGGGTCTAAAATAATGTTGAGGAAAAACCCGCCGATCAAATAATTACGGAAAGTCCTGGCGTCTCCCTGGGCGTTTAAGATGGCATTGAAGGTGTAAATGAGAAGGAAAAAAACGGTTCCCAGCAGGATGACATTCATGTAAGACAAGCCAATGGCAAGATACTGGCCTCTGGCCCCAAGAATTTTAAAAAGAAAGGGACTGATCAGCAGACCGATTACGGTCATGACAATGCCAAGCAGCATCGTAAAGGAGATTGCCTGCCCAATATATTCGGAGGCCCTTTCCCGATCGCCTTCCCCGATGGCATTGGAAATAAGGGCGGTCGTTCCGGTGCTGATTCCGGAACCCAGGGCGATGATCATGAAGAACACCGGAAACGACAGCGACAGCGCGGCAAGGGCTTCTGTTGACAGTTGTCCGCCGTAATAGGTGTCCACAACGTTAAACATGGTGTTGAAAAAGAAACCAATGCTAGCGGGAACCGCTATTGCCCGAATGAGCGATGGAATCGGCTTCTGGGTCAGATCACTGTCCTGGCGCAAAATAGAGTAGACCTTTCAAATTGCCTTCGGCCTGAATAATCATTTCTTTTTTATAACCGGCTTCATCTGGTCTTTGACCTGGCGATAGATCTTCCGCCACATCGGATGGCCTTCCTCTGCAGGGTTCAGCGTGAAATTGGGGTCGAGTTCAAAGGCTTTTTTAAACTCTTCCTTGCAAAGCGTTTTCCGGGAAGAAACACAATAGAGAAAAGCCAGGTATTTATGTGCTGCAACTTTATCTCCAGGATCAGCCAGGCCCAGATCTAAAGCCTCTTTCAGGTTTTTCTCGGAAAGCGCATATTTGCCGTCTTCATAATTGGCGATTCCGGCAGAAAATTGAGGCCCCCCCGGGTTCAAATCTTGCGGCTTGTCCAAGACTTGCGGCTTGTCTAAAACTGCCGGTTTGTCCAAAACTTCCGGTGCGCTCGGTTTTGGACCGGAAGAACACCCGGCAAGAATGAAAATAATCGCCATGCTAAAGACACTTGCTCGGAAAATTGACATGGTCGCCTCTCCCTTCGTTAGAATTTGTGGCTGATTTTCAGTTTTTCGTTGGGCTTGATTTCGTAGGTCTGTGAATAGGGCGGGAATGTCGTATTCCTAATTTCGATCCTGTGTTTTCCGGGGACAATTGACACGCTGGTCAAGGGCGGCGAAGCCCCTTGGCGTTTTCCATCCACATACACTTCCCCCCACGGGGTGACGGCGAACTGGATGGTTGCGTTTGGAACTGAGGGCGTTGGATGCGGCTGGACCGTTTGGTCAGGACCGACATTTTCCGTTGATTGTGCGCTTTCCGGCGGCAGTTCGCCCGGACTTTCCTGCAGGAGGATTATGTTTGAAACAGGGGGTGTTGGCTTCGCTGATTCCGTCTGCTCAGGACTGACATTTTCTGCAGATTGCGTGTTTCCCGGCGGTGATTTGTCCGGGCTTTTTAATTGAGCCTCTGGTGAGAGAGTGGCCTTGTCAGGCTGGATTTCTCTGCCCCCAAAATTCCAAAATATAACAAAAGACAGGATGACCGCAAGGAAAATGGCCACGGTAACACCGCCATAGGCATATCTCTTTGTTTGCCACCAATGCAGGTGTTTAAAGGAAACGGATGAGGAACTTCCAATGTCTTTTTTAGAGTTCTGTTCCAAAGCAGGCGCAGAATCCGGGGGGACAATACGCGTTTCTACAACGGCAATTGATTTTCGAGCCGGAATTTGCACATCATCCTGCTGGGGCGATTCTGCCGAGGAAACGGCTTTTGCTTGTTCGGAAGTCCGTAGGATAGAGTATATTTCGTGCTTCCGGATATGTTTGTCGGCACGCATTCCCAAATAATGGAACAGCTTGGCATATTCCTGAGTCAGACAGGCAACGACTTCATAGTAGGAACGCGAAACCAGGATTTGTCCAGGTTCTGCAAAACTCATGACGCGCTGACCAACATTGATGCCGTCACCAATGATGTTTTTTTGATTATTGATATCATTGACCACCTTGACGGGTCCCAGATTGATGCCGAATCTAACCAGCAAGGGATCATCAGTGAACTGGTCAGCATCGCTTAATACGGCGTCGCGAAGACTCATCGCGACAAAAAGGGCATCTTCCGGATCTCCTAAAAAACAAATGGCCGCTCCGTCACCGGTGTCGAGAATGATCCGGTCGTTGACGGCAACATTCTTGATCGCTTCGGTTGTAAACTGATTGAGCTGCTCTTTGAGCCTGATCTGCACCTCGACGGATTTTGTCGAGTAATTGGCGATGTCGTAATAAACAACACTGCATATAAAAGTCCTGTTATCACGGTCTATCATTGCGACACCTCTTTTCAACTGCCGGAGCATTCCCCTTGATTGGACGATATCCATCGTCTGAGATTATCTATATTTAGTTTTTTCAATTCTGTCAAATTAACGAATACCATCTGTCCGCCGTAATAGGTATCCACAACATGATACATGACGTTGAAAAAGAAACCAATGATAGCGGAAACCGCTATGGTCCGAATGAGTGTTGGAATCGGCTTCTGGGTCAGATCACTGTCCTGGCTCAAAAATGAGTAGACCTTCCATAATGGAGTCGGTCGGAATAATCATGGCGTTTTTTTAACCGGCGCTATCCGGCTTTTGACCATGTCATAGGCCGGCTGCCACATGGGATGGCCTGATTCGGCAGGGCTCAACGTAAAACCGGGGTCGATCTCAAAGGCTTTTTTAAATTCATTCTCGCAAAGCGCCCGGCGTTCTGACGCGCAATAGATAAATGCCAGGAATTTATGAGCTTTTTTATTGTTCTCAGGATCAGCCAGGCCAAGAGTCAGGGCAAATTTCAAATTTTTTTCTGCGTCCTCATATTCGCCTTCTTCATAATAGACAATTCCCGCAATATAAAAAGAGCTGCCCTTGTTCAAATCCTCCGAATTGCTCGATTTCGGAATATCTTGTGGTTTGACCGGTTTTGGAGTGGAAGAGCATGCGGCAAGAAGGATCAGGGCCATCATGCTTAGGGCGATTGTTCTAAAAAACAACATGGTTGCATCTCCCTTTATTTGAATTTATGGCTGAATTTCAGTTGTTCGTTGGAATTGATTTCAATCGTCTGGGAAAAGGGTGGAAATGCCGTATTGATAACCTCGATAACGTGCTTTCCAGGGGCAATGGACAGATGGGTCAAGGGCGGTGAAGCTCCCTGACTCTTTCCATCCACGAACACTTCCCCCCATGGGCTGATTGCAAAAAGGACGATTGCGTTTGGAACAGAAGGCGTTGCATGAGGCTGAACCGTTTGGTCAGGACCGGCTTTTTGCTTTGATTGCACGGTTTCCGGCGGTAATTCGCCCGGACTTTCCTGCTGGAGGATTATGTTCGGAACAGGGGGGGCTGGCATGGCCGATTCCGTCTGCATAGGGCTGACATTTTCTGTAGATTGCGTGTTTTCCGGCGGCAGTTCGCCCGGACTTTCCTGTTGAAGGATTATGTTCGGAACAGGGGATGCTGGCATCGCCGATTCCGTCTGCACAGGACTGACATTTTCTGTGGATGGTGTGTTCTCCGGCGGTAATTTATCCGGACTTGTCGACAGAGACTCTGGTGAGAGAGCGGTCTTGTCAAGCTGGATATCTCCGCTCCCAAAATTCCGGGGCATAACGAAAGACAGGATGACTGCAATGAAAATGGCCACGGTAACACCGCCATAGGCAAATTTTTTCGTTTGCCACCAATGCTGGTGTTTAACGGAAACTGACGAGGATCTCCAAATGTTTTTCTTTGAATTCTGTTCCAAAGCAGGTGCCGAATTCGGGGGGGCAATCCGCGTTTTTTTAACGGTAATTTGTTTTCGAGCCGAGATTTTCGCCTCTTGCCTGGACGATTCTGCGGCGGATGCGGCATTTGCTTGTTCGGAAGGCAGTAGTATAGCGTAAACTTCGTGCTGGCGGACATGTTTATCGGAGCGCGTTCCCAGATAATGGAACAGCTTGGCATATTCCTGGGTCAGGCAGGAGACGACTTCATAATAAGAACGCGAAACCAGTATCTGTCCGGGATCTGCAAAACTCATGATGCGCTGGCCGACATTGATGCCGTCACCAATGATGTTTTCTCGATCATTGATATCATTGACCACCTTGACGGGCCCCAGATTGATGCCGAATCTAACCAGCAAGGGATCATCGGTGAATTGATCAGTGGCGTTTAGTACGGCGTCGCGAAGGCTCATCGCGACAAAAAGGGCATCTTCCGGATCTCCTAAAAAGCAGATGGCTGCGCCATCACCGGTGTCGAGAATGATCCGATCATTGACGGCAACATTTTTGATGGCTTCAGTCGTAAACCGATTGAGCTGCTCTTTGAGCCTGATCTGCACCTCGACGGATTTTATCGAGTAATTGGCGATGTCGTAATAAACAACACTGCATATAAACGTTCTGTTATCACGGTCTGTCAATGCGGTACCTCTTTTTAAATGACGGAGCATCTATCTTTATTGGTCAATATCTATTACCTGAGAATATCTATATTTAGTTTTTACAATTCTGTCAACTTCACGTATACACATCTGTGTGTCACTCTTTTTTATGATTATTTGTCTTGACAACTTTACCGATTTTATTCAAAATGATTTAAAAAACAATACGTGTTGCTAAAATGATAAATAATGAGCTTCATGATGCTGAACCCCCAATCGCCCATACCCTTGTATCACCAACTGGCGGATATTCTTCTTGCCGGTATACGTGCCGGAGACTATCCGCCGGATACCCGGATTCCTTCCGAACATTCGCTGGCAGCCAGCTACGGGATTGGCCGGCCGACGGTCAGGCAGGCGATCGATCTGCTGGTTCGAAAGCGTATTCTGGTTCGAAAGCGCGGCTCAGGCACTTTCGTTTTGACCCGGCAAAAAGAAATTGATTTGTTTTCGCTGGCAGGGACCACATCGGCCTTTCACCGCGAAGGCACCTCAGTGATCACGCACATCCTGAAGAGAATCCGGCTGGCGGCAATCGGTTCCGACCCGGATAATCCTTTCTCCGGCCAGAGCGCCTACTTTCTTTCCAGGCTTACCCGGGTGGAAACGGCGCCTGTCCTGATCGAGGATATCTATCTTCATGCAGGTATTTTTATGGGAATCGATGCCATTGACCTGGAAGGCCGATCACTTTCCCAGATTGTGGATGAACGGTATTTCATGCGGCCGATCAGCGGCAGGCAGACTTTCAGAATCGGGTATGTGGAAGGAAGCAAAGCCGTTGAACTGGCCGTCTCGTCGACTACGCCCGTTCTGCTGGTCAAGCGGTTTCTCCACTTTCCACAGGCTGAAAACGCGATCTATTCAGAGCTTTACTGCCGAACGGATCAATTTGTTTTTTCTCAAACCATTGGAGGACTGACTGATGATTGAAAGGGGCCATTACGATGGATTCGGCGGCGCCTATCTCCCGGAAATTCTCGTTGCCACCTTCGAGGAACTCGTGGCGACGTTTCAAAAAGCAAAAACCGACCCTCTTTTCTGGCGGGAATATGTGGACTTGATGTCAACTTATTCCTGCAGGCCCACCCCTCTGACCTTTGCCGGGAATCTCACCCGGCATTTTGGTGGCGCCCGTATCTACATCAAACGGGAGGACCTGAACCACACCGGTGCGCACAAAGCCAACAATGTCATGGGGCAGGGTCTTCTGGTGAAACGCATGGGAAAAACCCGGGTCATCGCGGAGACCGGGGCGGGCCAGCATGGGGTGGCGACCGCCACCATGGCCGCCAAATTCGGATTTGCGTGCACCATTTACATGGGTGATGTGGATGTCGAAAGACAGCGGCCGAATGTTTTCTGGATGGAGCGGCTGGGCGCCGAAGTGATTCCCGTGACAGAAGGATCCAGGACTTTAAAGGACGCCATCAACGAGGCCTTTCGTGACTGGGTGGCGAACATGGATACGACCCACTATGTTCTGGGAACCGCATGCGGCCCGCATCCCTTTCCGGAGATGGTCTCCTATTTTCAGTCCATCATCGGAACCGAGGCCCGTGCACAGATTCTTCAACGGGAGAAAAAACTTCCGGCCCGCGTGTATGCCTGTGTGGGCGGCGGCTCCAATGCTTTGGGGATTTTCAGCGGCTTTATGGATGATCCGGTGGCGCTTGTGGGAGTTGAGGCCGGCGGCAAAGGGCTGGATACGGGTCAGCACGCCTCCAGGCTTTGCTCGAAGGATGCCAGCATCGGGGTCGCCCAGGGGTATAAAACCTACTTTCTTCAGGATGCCGACGGCCAGATGAAAGAAACCCACAGCGTTGCCGCGGGACTCGATTACGTAGGGGTTTCGCCCATCCTGGCGCACCTTAAGGAAACGGGCCGAGTGCGATTTGAGGCGGCGACCGACCGGGAAGTGGTGGACGCCCTTTCGCTGACGATCCGCATGGAAGGCGTGATTCCGGCTCTGGAGTCCGCCCATGCGTTTGTCCAGGCTTTCAAAGAGGCGCCGGCCTTATCCCCGGATGACAGCATCATCATCAACCAGTCGGGAAGAGGCGATAAGGACATCTTCACCATTGCCGATGCATTCAACGATCCGAAATGGCAGGCGTTCATCATCAAAAAGGCAGGTCAATATCATGCTTGAATCATACTTGCGGGACAGGTTGAAACAGCGGGATATCCTGATCATGACCCATATCGTGATCGGATATCCGTCTTTTGAGGAATCCTTTCGGATTGTTGAAACCATGGTCAATGCGGGCGTTGATCTGATGGAACTGCAGATCCCCTTTTCCGAGCCCATTGCAGACGGGCCCGTCATTCTTCATGCCAATCAAAAAGCGCTTTCAGGCGGAGCGACTGTTCAGAAGTGCTTCGACTTTGCCCGGAAAGTAACCCGGACCTTTGATATCCCTTTCCTGTTTATGAGCTATTACAATATTTTGTTCAAATACGGGATAGACCGTTTCAGCAAAAGGATGGTCGAGGAAGGACTTCAAGGCGCCATTGTTCCGGATCTGCCGCATGAGGAGGGTGTGGACTATCTCAGGGCCATGAGTCAGAACAATCTGGCGCCGATATTCATCTTTTCTCCCACCACTTCCGATGAACGCATGAAGGCCATCGCATCCTTTGCCAGGGGCTTCATTTACTGCGTGGCCAGAAAAGGTGTTACCGGCATCGACACCGATTTTTCAGGCCAGCTTGAAGGATATCTGGAGCGATGCCGGGCTGCGACCGACCTGCCGTTGGCCCTTGGGTTCGGGGTGAAAGACAGATCGGATGTCGATTTCATTAAAGGAAAAGCGGATATTGCCGTCATTGGAACGCAGACCATCCGGTTGATGGAAAAAGAGGGGATCAACGCCGTCGGAGATTTTATCAAAGGGCTCAGAGATAAATAGGCGTCAGGAGTCAGAAGGCTGAAGGATTTATTCGTCACCAAAAACCTCTTCGGTCTTTACACCTTTTTTACAAACTCTTAGATAGAAAGGGTCGTGGACATGATCAAGCGTTTAGTCGGGCTGATTGTTACAGGGATACTGCTGGTTTCTTCGACGGTTTTTGCCGCTGATAAGGTGAAAATCGGCTACCTTTCCACCATGTCCGGCCCGGGGGCCAGCCTCGGAATGGACATTCTCGATGGTTTCAAGCTGGGTATAAAGCACTGCGGCGAGAAGCTGGGCGGGCTGCCCGTGGAACTGATCGTCGGTGACGATCAGTTGAAACCGGAAGTGGGGGTGCAGGTTTCAACCCGGATGATGGAAAAGGATAAAGTTGATTTTGTTACCGGAATCGTCTTTTCGAATGTCATGATGGCCGTGGCAAAACCCATCACGGATTCCGGAATTTTTCTGATCAGCGCCAATGCCGGACCCTCTCCGCTTGCCGGCGCGGGATGCCTGCCCAATCTGTTTACCGTGTCCTGGCAAAACGATCAGACACACGAGGCCATGGGCAAATACCTTCAGGACAAGGGAATTAAACGCCTGTACCTCATGGCACCCAACTATCAGGCGGGCAAGGATGGATTGGAGGGAGTGAAGCGCTACTTCAAGGGAGAGATTGTGGCCGAGGTCTACACCGAAATCAATCAACCCGATTATGCGGCCGAGTTGACGCAGCTTCGGGCTGCAAACCCGGAGGCGGTTTTCGTCTTCTATCCGGGCGGCATGGGGATCAATTTCATCAAGCAATATGCGCAGGCCGGGCTTAAGGAAAAATTTCCCCTCTACACCACGGCATTTACCACAAACCAGGCGGTTCTTCCGGCCATGGGGGATGCGGCGTTGGGGATAATAAACGCCAGTTTCTGGAGTCCGGATCTGGATAACGCGGTCAATAAGAAATTTGTTGCGGATTTTCAGGCTGCCTACAACCATCTGCCGTCCTTGTTTGCCGCTCAGGGTTATGATACGGCGCTTTTGATCGACAGCGCCGTCCGGCAGGTCAACGGGGATCTGAATGCCAAGGATAAACTGCGGGCCGCGTTTCGCAAGGCGGATTTCAAATCCGTGCGCGGGTCGTTCCGATTCAATCACAATCACTTCCCGATTCAGGATTTTTATATCCGTCAGGTGGTTAAGGATTCAAACGGCGTCTTGACCAACAAAATCACCGGAGTCGCCTTCGAAGGTCACGCCGATGCCTACCATGGCCAGTGCGCCATGCAGTGGTAGGGGGGCATTGAAAACATTTGGATCCGATGCTGCTGCTCGTTCAGGGGTTAAATGGAATGCAACTCGGCGTCATGCTTTTTCTGATGGCGGCCGGTCTGACCCTTGTTTTCGGGGTCATGAATCTGTTGAACCTGGCGCATGGCTCGATGTACATGATGGGCGCATATTTGGCGGCATCGCTGCAGCAGCATACCGGCTCATTTCTGCTGGCCCTCTTACTGGCACTGCCGGCAACGTTTCTGATCGGGATGATCATCGAGGCCGTTGCCATGCGAAGGCTTTATGATCGCGACCACCTGGATCAGGTGCTCGTCACATTTGCGCTGATTCTATTCTTCAATGAACTGGTGCGCATTATCTGGGGACCGCAGGCGCATTTCATGGCCCTGCCCGATGGGCTTACCGGTTATGTGACCCTATTTCCGGGTGTGATCTACCCGGCTTATCGCCTGATTATCATAGGAGCAGGGCTGTTGGTGGCCTTGCTGCTATATTTATTGATCATGAAAACCCGTCTGGGCATGCTCATCCGGGCAGGAGCCAGCCACCGCGAAATGGTCGGGGCCCTCGGGGTCAATATCAAATTGCTGTACACGGTGTTGTTCGGGATCGGCTCGGCCCTGGCAGGTCTGGCCGGAATGATGGCCGGTCCCATTCTTTCCATAGAATCCGGCATGGGGGATTCGGTTCTGATTCTGGCGCTTGTGGTGATCGTTATCGGCGGACTCGGGTCGATCCGTGGCGCACTGCTGGCGTCCATAATGGTCGGGGTTGCCGATACGTTCGGCCGCATCCTGTTGCCTCCGGCTCTGGCCTCCATGGTGATTTACTTCCTGATGGCCGCAATTTTATACCGGCGACCCCAAGGGTTGTTTTCCGCAAATGGCTGATTCCGGGTATTTCGATCTTCGAAGCGCCGTTCTGCTTTTGTTACTGGCGGCTCTGGCTGTAATCCCCCTCTTTGGAGATATCTTTTACACGCGGCTATTTACGCGTATCATGATTTATGCCATGGCTGCGCTCAGCCTGGATCTGATTCTGGGCTTCGGCGGCATGGTCAGCCTGGGACATGCCGCGTTTTTGGGAGTCGGCGCCTATACCGTGGGGATTCTATCGCTATGGGGGGTACAGAGCGCCTTTTTATCCTGGCCCCTGGCCATGCTGTTCTCTATGCTGATTGCGCTGGTCATAGGCGCGATCAGCCTTCGTGTCAGCGGTGTATCGTTTATCATGATTACCCTGGCCTTTGCGCAGATGCTGTATTACTGCTTCATCAGTCTGAAGGGCTATGGTGGCAGTGACGGTATGACCCTTGCCGGGCGAAGCTCCCTGGCGGGTCTTCTGGACATCAGCCGTCACGGCACCTTTTACTATCTGGTTCTATGCATCCTGCTCCTGATCTTATTTGCGGCGAACCGCCTGGTTCATTCCCGCTTCGGAATGGCGATTCAGGGGATCCGCGACAATGAACGCCGGATGCTTTCGCTCGGTTTTCCAACGTTTCGTTATAAACTGGTCTGTTTTGTTTTTGCCGCCGGCATTGCCGGGCTGGCCGGGGCGCTCATGGCCAACCAGAGTCTGTATGTGGGTCCGGCGCTGATGCACTGGAAGCAATCCGCCGAAATTCTGGTCATGGTGATTCTTGGCGGCATGAGGAGCCTTGCCGGACCCATACTCGGTGCGCTCGGGCTGCTGCTGGCCGAGGAAATCCTGTCGAATTACACGGAGCATTGGATGATCATTCTGGGGCCGTTTCTGATTATCGTGGTGCTGTGCGGCAGAAAAGGCATCTACGGCATGCTGAAAGGAGCAAATGATCATGACTGAGGCGCTTCTCGAGGTGCGGGGCCTGGTAAAATGCTTTGGCGCCATTATGGCAAGCGCCCGCCTCAGCCTCTCCATCATGCCGGGCGAGGTGCATGCGATCATCGGCCCCAACGGCGCGGGTAAATCAACCCTGATTTCACTGATCGCGGGGGAGTTGCGACCGGATGCGGGCGTCATCCGATTTTCCGGAAAGGAGATTACGGCCCTTCCGGTCCATAAGCGCTCGCGTTTGGGGCTGGCCCGGTCCTTCCAGATAACCAGCATCTTTCAGGGCTTTTGCGCGCTGGATAATGTTGCCCTGGCGATTCAGGCTTGCTCCGGGCATAGTTTTCGCTTCTGGCAAAATGCCCGCCGGATTGCGGCGTTAAGGGAACCCGCCCTTTCCATACTGGAGCAGGTGGGATTGGCCGGGCGGGCACAGACCGTTGCCGCCAGGCTCTCCTATGGGGAGCAGCGGCAACTGGAGATCGCGATGGCGCTTGCCGTAAAGCCCAAGCTCCTGCTGCTGGATGAACCGATGGCGGGAATGGGCCAGGAGGAGACCGAACAACTGACTGCGTTGCTCATGGGTCTGAAAGGCAAGCAGACTCTCGTTCTGGTTGAACATGACATGGAGGCGGTCTTTGCCCTGGCCGATAGAATCTCGGTTCTGGTTTATGGTCAAATGATCGCTACCGGAACACCGGATGTGATTCGCTCCCTTGCCGAGGTGCGCAAGGCTTATCTGGGAGATGAGGAGATGGAAGGTGCTTGAAGTCGAGTCGATTGAGACATTTTATGGCGCCAGCCAGGGACTTTTCGGCATGAGCCTGGAGGTCCGCGGGGGGGAAGTGGTGGGGCTGCTGGGGCGAAACGGGATGGGGAAAACAACCACGCTTCGCTCCATCATGGGGCTCACGCCGGCGCGGCGCGGGTCCATTCGGTTTGAAGGATGCGAAATTCGAAATCTGGCCCCCTACCGGATCGCCAAGATGGGAATTGCCCTGGCGCCCGAAAACCGCCAGGTATTTCCCGGCCTGACAGTTCGCGAGAATCTTACGGCAACCGCTGCAAATCGCTTTGCATCAAGCGATCCCTGGACCCTGGAACGGGTATGGTCACTCTTTCCGATTCTGGCCGAGCGCCGGCATCACCTGGGGAATCAGTTGTCCGGCGGTGAGCAGCAGATGGTCGCCATCGGTCGCGCCCTGATGACCAATCCCATCCTCTTGATTCTGGATGAAGCCACCGAAGGGCTGGCCCCGCTGGTTCGCGCCGAGATCTGGCGGTGTCTGCGGGAACTGAAGGATTCCGGGCTGGCCATCTTGATCATTGATAAGAGCGTCCGCGTGCTCAGTCGCGTTGCAGACCGTCACTATATTATGGAAAAGGGACGATCGGTCTGGAGCGGGACATCCGAGCAATTACAGGCCGCATCTTCCGTTCGCATGCGGTATCTTGGGGTTTGAACACCAAGGGACCGGAAAAACCGACGGATGCCGATGATGCCGATGATGATGGCGTATTGTTAAAATTTTATCGTTACTTTCTTTCCGCCATCCTTGGATTTCATTTTGATCGTCAGATCGATGCTGCTGTCCCGGATCCCCAACGCCAATTGGGTTTTTCCTTCGCCGCCCTCAAGATGCGTAATGCCGATCAGCGATTCGATGATCTTTTCAGCCACTTCGCTGCCGGGAGAGGGAAGATCTGTTATGCGGTATTCGGCGGTCACCTTTACATTGCCGTCATTCGATTTTGTGATGGAAATCTGTTCGGCGTTGTTATTCACCCCGTGCAGCGCGGCCAAAGCCAGCCATTTTAATGCCGCTTCTTCCTTGTCCGCGCTATTTTTTATAATTGACATTTCTTTAAGCGGGTCCGTGGTTGCAAAACAATTACACAGTTCCTGCACTTTTAAATGTAAATTTCCCTTATCTTTCATGGTTTTATCTCCTTTTGTAAGAAATAAATCAAGATCGTAACCACTCAGCGTTCAAAAGTTCACATTACTGATATCATGGATGAAATAAATTTGAGTATAGTATCAATAAAGCTGGAAACCTTGTCGGAAATCCCGGTTTCCAGCTTGTGTCGTGATAGAGGGTTTCCTTTTGGTTCTTCATTTGATGGCCGTGGGTTTGCAAAGATGGCCCATTTCCATGGCGACGCGGCCGCATCCCCCGCAGACATATTTCATGGCCGCCAGTTTATCTTTGCACACATGGCCGGTATCTACATTCGGTGTTCCGCAAAAACTGCAATTGGCTTTATCTCCGCAGGGATTGCACAAATGGCCAGGTTCGTTTGCAACGGCTCCGCAATTCTTACATGTATATGCCATGATACTTCTCCTTTTCATTTTACTTGTTGAATTCGCTCTGAAAAAAACAGCGTTTAAACAACATTAAGATGAAAAATATTTCTGTCAACGCAGCATTGAGGAAAAACCCTTGATGTGGAATGGGATCCCCTCATTCAAGAGCCTTGCGAATTGTTTCCGACAGCTCATTGATGCCGTATGGTTTTTGAATGAATCCATTACATTCTCGATTCATGATTTCCGCGGCCTGTTCATTCATGCTGTAGCCGCTTGAAAGAATGATCCTGGCTTTGGGATTGATGGCCTTAAGGCGCTGAATCGTCTCGCCACCATTCATCGTTGGCATGATCATATCCAGAATCACCAAATCGATTTTTCCGAATTCCCGGTTGTATGTCTCAATGGCTTCCTGGCCGGAACTCGCGGTGAAAACGGTGTATCCGAGGACTTCAAGGAATTGTTTGCCGACATCAATGATAAAGTCTTCATCGTCAACGAGTAGAATCGATTCTTTTCCTTTCAACTCTTTGGCAGGGACAGGGTTCTGTGGTTTTACGGTTTTTTCCGATGCCAGCAGATAAAAACTGAATGTGCTGCCCTGTCCGATTCTGCTGTCTGCGCAGATCCATCCGCCGTGGTTTCGAATAATGCCATAGGATGAAGCCAGTCCCAGTCCCGTTCCCCGTCCCATTTCCTTCGTGGTGAAAAATGGCTCGAATATGCGCGCCTTTGTCGCTTCATCCATTCCCACGCCCGTATCGGTGACGGATATTTTTATATAATTGCCTGGACTCAATTCAGGGGGCCGAATCACGTCCTCATGAATGACGCAGTTTTCCGTCCGAAGATGCAGGTTTCCGCCGCCTGGCATCGCCTGGCAGGCATTGACGAATAAATTCAGCAGCACCTGATGCATTTGTCCCTGGTCGACCTCCACTGTCCAGAGATGATCTTCGTAATTCTTGTGTATTTGAATTTCTTTTCGCGTACGCCCGAACATTTCGATACTCTGATCCAGAATGTCATTCATGCGGGTTGGTTTGATTTCGTATTTACCCCCTCTGGCAAATCCCAGTAGCTGCCGGGTCAGGTCGGTTGCGTTTTTCACACAATCCTCGATGCAATTGAGGTGTTCAGAAAAAGGATGCGCGGCTTCCATTCCGAACATCATCAGTGATGTTCGGCCTTGAATTCCCATCAATAAATTGTTGAAATCGTGTGCGATGCCGCCTGCCAGGGTGCCGATGGCCTCCATTTTTTGGGCCTGTCGCAAACTGGCTTCCAGATTCAGTTGATCGGTGATGTCTCTGACAAAATTCAGGGAAGCGGGTCGCCCTTCCCAGACGATGTTAACGGCATTCAGTTGCACGGTATATTCCCTGCCGGAACGGTTAATGATCCTGAAGGAATAATTGGTTGCCGTGTGTGATTCTCCGGCCATTCTTCGACGATGCCGGTTAATGACCATTTCACGGTCTGAGGGGTGAATGAAGTCCACAAATGGTATTTCTTCCGGTTGTTCCTTGGTGAACCCGAGGATTTTCAGGGCACTTGGATTGGGGAATTTGATTTTTCCATCCTGCGCAATGAAAATGGCGTCATTGGCATTTTCAACCAGCAACCGATATTGTTTTTCACTTTCCCTCAGCGCTTCCTCCGCCTGCAAGCGTTTGCTGATATCGCGGCAGATGTTTACGGTCCCGTATGGGGACCCGTCATTCTCGCGAAGAACATCCGAGTTGATTTCAAAAGGAATTTTTCCACCGTCCTTCATCACGATCATGTATCTTTTGGGGCCCAGACGGCCATCGAACATAAAATGCATGTTCTCAACGGCGGATTCCTGATCCTCGGGAGCGATGAAATCAAGTAGGTTTTTTCCAAGGATCTCTTCACGCTGATATCCGTCAATCCTGAGCGCAACATCATTCAGAAAAAGAATCTGACCGTTGACATCCGTTCGGACCACGATATCGGGGATGGCGGCGATCAGCTTGCTGTAAAGCTCCTCGGTTTCCTGCAGCGTTTTCTCGGTACACCGGAGTTCTGTCTGAACTTCAAGCTCCCTCCGGAGAAACACCTGTCTGCGGACGATGAGAAAAATCATAATAACCGTAACCGCCAGTGTCATCAGGAAGAGCAGGTTGACGCTGAGCAGAAAATGTTCCAGCCGAATGCGCTGCTCATTCAGGATGCTCTGGGCAATTTTCTGGGAGTCGTGGTTCAGGGTTCTGGCATTCGACAATGTCTGGGTGACTCGGGAGAGAACGATTTCCAGGGTTGTGGCTGTTTCCGGGCCATAGCCCGGTACGCCTTCCACCAGCCAGAGTTGGATGTCGCTGATGGCCGGAGCGACAACGGCATGCAAGGCGGAAGCCTGAACCAGATTGTCAAATACATACGTATCCCGCAGTTTCACCACATCGTCAAAGACGATCTTGACCTTATTGCGAAGCTGGATATAGTTTTCAGGATTCGGGGTCATCCTGGTTGCTTCCGCGGCGGAAACGACATCGGCAAGGTCCTCGATCAGCAGTTCAAGCGCTTCAAGCTCTGTGAGCAGCGTGTTCGGCAGATTTTTTTCAATGGATCTCAGCGTGATGTTGGTTAAAATCCCGGTTGTGATCACGGCGGCAATGACCACTGCAATGACACTCCATTGAAGTGCCTGGGAAAAATGACGAGATGATTTCATGGCGAGCGGCTTCACTTGAACAGCAGTTCTTTTTCCCGGTAAAAGCGATCGGCTCCGGCATGAAGCGGAATGGATAGTCCTGTCAGTGCCGTTTCCGGAGTGATCAATTTTCCCTGGGGGTGCCCTTGTTTCAGTAAAGAAAGCGTTCGCTCACTCCACAGGGCGGCGGTTATCTGGTAGACCAGGTCCGCTGAAGTTTCCGCACTCACTACCAGCAGGGCATACACCTGAAGGGTCGGTGTCTCTGGAATGCCGGAATACACCCCGGAAGGGATTCTGCCCGGAACGATATAGGGAAAGCGGGCGGTAATTCCCGATGCCGTATTTGGATCAATGGGAACAAGAAACAGTCCGATATCGGAAAGTTGGATGACCGCTTTCATCGGGATACCGGCCATCATCGCAAAGCCATGAAGCTCATTTTGGGCCATTTTGTCCTGAGTGAACACGGGCTTTAAATATACCGGGTGAAAATCGCTTTCCGAAAGACCATAGGCGGCCAGGGCAATCCGCATGACCGCCAGTGTTCCTGAACCCAGCTCGTCAATGGAAATGTGTTTTCCGCGAAGATCCGGCACACTGCGAATATTGGCATCCCGGCGGGTAACAAGTTGAAGCATTTCGGGATAGAGGCTTGCCACCGCGCGAAGGGCACGACCACTCTGATCTCCGGCAAAAGCGTGTTCCGCCAGAAACGCCATGGAAGCGATATCGGCCTGAACCAATCCGGCTTCGATCTGGCCGGAGACAACGGCTCGCACGTTTTCAATTGAGCCGGCAGAATTCTGTGCCACGCCAATGATTCCGGGAACACCGTTTACAGCGGCCCCGGAGGCGTCATTTTCTTCCACCAGTCTGGTCAGCCCCTCTGCAATCAATTTGCCGATCGGATAATAGACGCCCGTAGGCCCTCCGGTTCCAATGCGAAACAGGCGTTTGGTTTCTCCGGCAGCAGGAGAAGGATGGTTCAGCAGCAGCAAACTAACAAGAATCATTAACGCCGCAAAGGCATATTTCAGAACTGACCGCTGCCATGGAGGGTCTTTACGCGCAGCAGGAACGGGCATAGGGCAGGTGCGGGTAAGGGAATTTTGCTGTGGCGTATTCATTTGATTTTCTCCAGGAGGTGATATCATCAAAACAGGGTCGTTTCGTTGAAAGAGGAAACGCGGATTGATCTTGGTTTTTCCGGCTGAATTGGATGCATTTATTCCAAAACACTATGCTAAAACCGGATTCATGTCAATCACAGGTTAAGTTCTGAAAAAGAAAGGATCTTGATTTTATCCGGGACAGGTGTCGTCCGGAATTCTTGAATTCTTCCGAATTCTCCAAAAACATTGACAAATCCAATCGATATCAATATCATATTAGTATAATTGAAGATTATTGAAAATGGAGTTTACTGCCAAAGATGTGGAATCGAAAACCGGTAATAAAAACAGTTTGTATTCGAATGGTTCTTTCCGTCGCTCTTTTCTTTTTTACGGGTTGCACATTTCTGCAACTCAGGGAAGAAACGAAAATCATACATTTTTCGACTATTCTGGTTGGAAATGTTTCAAGCTCTTTTTCCTGCAAGGATCTGCCGATCGTGGTCGCAGCCTATACCAAGGAAAAGAACAAGAGAGAAATCGTTCATTACACGACGCTTCACCAGTTGGGGCCTTATGAATTGATAGTTCCCAAAGGGAATTATTCCATTGTCGCATTTGCGGACAAGAACCGGAATCTTTGTTATGACATTGGGGAAGCGGCAGGCCAGTATGTGGGGGCTGAATATGTGAACGCTCCCGCAGGCGGGGTGGTTCTGGATTTGGATATTGTCATATCCGAGCCTGAAACCGTTTCAATTGATTTTCCTGTTGGTTCTTCGGTTTCCTTCAATGGATCAAAGAAATTTCACAGTACTTCTCCCGGGGCAATCGCCGATCTGAATGATCCGCTGTTTTCGGATGCGTATGGGAATAAAGGATATTGGCTGCCATTGGAGTTTTTTAAAGAAGTCGGCGGCAATGTCTATTTCATGGATGAGTATGATCCCAATAAGATTCCGATCCTTTTTGTACATGGCGCTTGCGGATCTCCGACGGGCTGGAAAGGCTTTTTCGAAAAGATTGACAGAAGCAGGTTTCAACCGTGGTTTTATTACTATCCTTCCGGAGCCTCGATTGGATCCATGTCCTATTTATTGTACTGGAAAATATATAATCTTCAGATCAAATATAAATTTAAAGATCTGTATATTACGGCGCATAGCATGGGCGGGCTGGTTGTGCGGTCATTTCTTACGGATTTTGGAAATGCCCTTCCTTTTAAAACCGAATTCATCTCTATTTCAACGCCGTGGGGAGGAGATGCGCTTGCGGAAAAAGGGGTAAAATATTCTCCCGCCGTGATTCCGGCATGGAAGGACATTCAAGCCGAGGGCGATTTCATTCAATCCTTATATCGAAAGAAAATGCCGACAACGGTCGGGCATTATCTTTTTTTCGGTTACCGGGGAAATCGTAATCCGATCCGGCCCAATAATGATGCCGTCGTCACATTATCGAGTCTGCTTGATGAGCGTTCCCAGGCGGAAGCCATAAGAATTTATGGCTTCAATGAAGACCACGACAGTATTCTATCGAGTGAGCCGGTAATGGCTCAATATAATGCGCTGCTTATCGCGTTACATGAGAAAAGCGAACATGCGACCCAAGTGCCCGCAAACATGTTGCAAGTTGAAATTTCTTTTGATTATCCAAAAGAATTGCCAAAGCCGCGCCCCGTTCTTCTGCTTCGTTCTCTCGATAACAAGCACGCGGAAACCGTGCTTTACCTCAGTCATGAAGACAGTAAATGTGAAGTCGGTCCCTTTCCTTCGGGAAATTATGCCGTTAGCCTTGTTGCAAATGGTTTCATACCCGCTCCGGTCAGCATGCCGATAACCATTGGAGAGGGCACTATTCCCAGCGTAAAATTTCAGATGAAACCGCGGGAGAGCCTTATCGGCTATATTGTCAATCCCACCAAAAAGAATTATCAGGCAGGAGTGTATCGGGAGCCGAATGAAAAGGTGAAAGTCCAATCCATAAACCTGAGAGGAGCCGGGATCAATCGCACGCTTGTTCCGTTGAAAGAAGATGCCGATTACTTTGACTGTTATCTGGCAGGGGCGGATTTTGCGATCAAGTCTTATTTTTGTTTCTACGGGTTGCCGGCAGGGGAATACGTACTGACGATAACTGCGGAAGGATACCCGCCATATTCGACAAATTGCACGATGCTGCCGGGACAATATTACACCGAGAGGTACATTGAGCTGCTTGAGGGAGATTTTACCTCATGAATTTGGAGAATTTAGGGGATATCATACTCATTTATGCTTCAGCGCTTCAGAACCGCCGCCTGGGTAAATCATGTTCTCGGCATGAGAGTTAGCCATTCAGAACAGAAATTTCAGAGCCAACAACATCATTCTAAAGCTGAAAAATGACAAAGAATAAACTTTTCGATCTGAAGACTATCAGTTTCTCTGGTCCGAACCCGTGCCCATACCGGAGCCCATTATGACCTTGGCGAACTGTTCGGCCTTATTCCCGATGATGAGGTGCCATATGCCAGGTGCGGCCTGCATCACCGCCACGACACCGGTTTGTTTGACTGCTTCCTCATCAAGCTTGGAGGCATCGGCAAGTTCCACACGCAGGCGCGTGAATGCAACGGCATCAAGCTTGCGCAGATTTTCTCGGCCTCCCAGTGCTGCAATCATCGGACCTGCAGCATCGCGCACCCATGTTTCGATCGTTACCGCAGAGCCGGCAGCAGTGCTATCGGTCTCAGCCGGAGTTGGCGCCTGGCCGCCATCGGTTTCAGGGCCGGAGGTCTTGAGATACTCTTCCATGTCGGTCTTCATGTTTTCCGAGGGCGTGCCGAAGATTGCCTGAATACTATTTCCGACCACCATCACACCCGCTGCGCCCAAGGCCTTTAGCTTGGTTTGATCCACGATGCCGGCGTCTTTTACCACCACGCGCAGGCGGGTAATGCAGGCATCAAGATTGGTAATGTTCCGGCGGCCGCCGAAGGCCAGCACCAGTTCGAGAGAACGACCGCCAGTGCCGGTGGCGCCTGCGGTCTCTGTGGCGGCTTCATCTTCGCGGCCGGGGGTTTTAAGGCCAAGCCATTTGATCGCAGCGCGGAAAACACTGTAGTAAATCACGGCGTAGATCGGGCCGAGCACCAGTACGAGCCACCACTTCTGTGAAAATTTGCCAAGGACGTTAAAAACGATAAAGTCAATGCCGCCCTGCGAGAAAGTGAAGCCCATGTGCATGCCCAGTGTGTTGGCAACAAACTGGGTCGATGCTGCGAGCAGGGCGTGGATGAAGTAAAGTACCGGAGCCAAAAACAGAAAAGTAAACTCGATCGGTTCGGTGATGCCGGTCAGAAACGAGGTGAGGGCGGCGGAAAGCATGATGCCGCCGACAACCACCTTGTTCTCGGGTTTGGCGCTGTGCCACATCGCGATGGCTGCGGCCGGCAGACCGAACATCTTAAATAGGAATGCACCGGCCAGCACGCCTGCGGTGGGGTCGCCGGCAAAGAACCGGTTGATGTCACCATGAATCACGGCGCCGGTAGCGTCCCTGAAAGCACCCATTTCGAAGAAGAAGGGCACGTTCCAGATGTGGTGTAGGCCAAAAGGGATCAGCAGGCGTTCAACAAAGCCATAGACGGTCGCTGCCGTACGCGGGTCGCTGACCGCCGCCCAGTGCGAAAACGCGTTGATGGCATGCTGGACAGGCGGCCAGATCACGGATAGCAGCACGCCAAGGATGATTGCTGCAAGCGCTGTGACTATCGGTACAAAACGCTTGCCGGCAAAGAAACCAAGGTAGGGCGGCAGCGAGATCCGGTAGAAGCGGTTGAACATTCCCGCAGCCAGACCGCCGGCGAGGATGCCCCCGAACACGCCGGCTTGCATTGACTTGATGCCCATAACCATAACTGGCTCGACATTCCACACACCGGCCATCACGCCCATCGTCGCCAGCATCACCATGTAGCCGATGGTGGCGGCAATGGCCGAGACCCCGTCGTTTTCCGTGAAGCCCACGGCAACCCCGATGGCAAATATCAGCGGCAGGTTTCCAAATATCACATCGCCGGAGTTTTTCATCAGCTCGGAAATAAGCGGGGGCATCCATTCGAAATTGGCCGCTCCGATGCCCAGAAGCAGGCCGGCAACCGGTAGCACCGCAACCGGCAGCATCAACGATTTTCCGATTTTCTGCAAGAACGCAAAGGCGTTTTTAAACATGAACAACCCCTTTCCGGATGAGTTGATCCGCAACCGATGCCAGGCGCAACCGTACCTCGGAAGCTGTACCCATCTGCAGCACTTCCCGGGCAAGCGCCTGGCACTCGCTCATGGTCAGGCGGCTGATCATCGCCTTAATGGCCGGAATGGCCGGTACGGAAACGGATAGTTCATCGACACCGAGGCCGATCAGCACTGGGACAGCCATCACATCAGAGGCGATACCGCCGCAGATGCCAACCCATTTCTTGTGCCTGTGGGCGCCTTCAACCGTCATGCGGATAAGGCTTAGCACGGAGGGATGCAATGCGTCCGCCTGTTTGGCGAGTTTCGGGTGACCCCGATCCATGGCAAGGGTGTACTGGGTCAGATCATTGGTGCCGATGGAGAAGAAATCGGCCTCACGGGCAAAAAGATCGGCCATGACGGCGGCCGCGGGCACTTCGATCATCACACCGACTTTGGCGCTGTGGCCGCTTGATTGCTGTTCTTCGGTCAGAATTTGTTTTGCAGCACGCAGCTCATCGAGGGTTGCTATCATCGGGAACATGATATGGAGGTTGCTGATCGGCGCTGCCTGAAGGATTGCGCGCAACTGAATGCGGAAAATATCTGGCCGGTCGAGGCTGACGCGCACTCCACGCAGGCCGAGGAAGGGGTTGTCTTCCTTCGGGAGCGGCAGATAGGACAGGGGCTTGTCACCGCCGACATCCAGTGTGCGGATTATCAGCGGGCGTTCACGGCCAAGAATTTTGGCAATCGCTTTGTAGGCAATGGCCTGTTCTTCCTCGGTCGGTGCGGTGTCTCGGTTGAGAAAGAGGAATTCGGATCGAAGCAGACCCACGCCCTCGCCGCCGAGGGCGACAGCCTCGCGGGCTTCTTCCGCGTTACGCACATTGGCAACAACATCAATTCGATGTCCGTCGGTGGTAACGGCAGGCGCGCCGGCCGCTGTCTTTTCCCGCTCACGCCTGGCGGTCTGGTCGGCCATGCGCTCTTGTGCCCGGGCAAGCTCGTCTTCGCTTGGATGCCTGTGCAACGTGCCTTTGCTGCCGTCGAGCACGACGAGGGTGTCATTTTCTATCGATAGTGCGGCGTTATCGATTCCGCATAAGGCTGGGATGCCCAGCGAACGGGCAAGGATGGCAACGTGACCGGTCGGGCCTCCGGTGGTAGTGCAGAAACCGAGCACCTTGTTACGGTCGAGCGAGGTCGCATCGGATGGTGTGAGTTCCTCGGCAATGAGGATCGAGCCTTCGGGTACCTCGATCTGTGCCTGTTTTACGCCTGCAAGCAGGGTCAGTACCCGGCGACCGACATCGCGGATGTCGGTCGCGCGTTCACGAAGCAGCGGATTGTCGAGCCCTTGAAGTCGGGTGGCATGGAGGGTGAATGCGGCGCGCCAGGCGAAACCGGCACTTTTGCCATCACGCACGCCTTTCTTGGCGAGGCCGACCAGATCGGGATCTTCCAGCATTTCCCGGTGGGCATCAAGGATTTTTGCCTTGGAAGCATCGGGGAGTTGGCTCTTGAGCGCTTCGATCTGCAGGCGTGCTTCGTGCAGTGCGGTATCCAGTTTGGCGTGTTCATGCTCGGTGCCCTCACCGTGTTCCAGGACATCGATCACTTCCCGGCGGAACTGCACAACCCGGCCCACGGCAAGCCCGGGGGATGCCGCGATACCGGACAGTTCGTTGGCATCGGCGGGCTGGGAGCGTTCCGGCGCAACATCGGTAGATACGACGGTGCCGGCCTCTCCCGGTTTTTCACCACAGCCCTCGGCCAGCATCTTTGCGAGCGTGGAGGCAGCCTCTGCAGCATCGCTGCCCCAAGCCTTTACGCGAATCTCGTCATGCTGCCGGGTCGACAGGCCCATGATCGCAACCAGAGACTTGGCATTGGCCTCATCGTCGCTGCGGACCAGTCTGATGTCGGATTTAAATTTTTTTGCTTCCGTTGCCAGAACAGCCGCAGGGCGGGCATGGAGACCCGCCGGGTTGGGTAGTGCCACGGTGGCGGAAAAAACGGCTGTGCTCTCTTCAGCATCCGTCGCGATTTCCGCAGGTGCGGTGGATGCCAGCTCAAGGCCAAGGATGATATCTTTGCCGGCCAGCACGAGGCCGCTTCTGGGCGTCATGTGCAGGACCTTTTCGCCATTGGCGATCAGGATCTGAGTGAGCAGGCTGCGAGCCTTGCAGGCAATCAGATCGGCGTTGAAGGCAATGAGCGGCTGCCCGATCTGTACCGCTTCACCTTGCTTGACCTTGGGTGTAAAGCCCTCGCCCTTGAGCATGACGGTATCGATGCCGATGTGCACCAGAACCTCAATGCCACTGCTGGTGGTGATCGTCAACGCGTGGTGGGCGCTGTGAAGTTGCGTGACGACGCCGGTAACCGGGGCCAGCAGTTCAGCCGAGGTGGGGTCGAGCGAGATGCCATCGCCAACCAGCTTCTGTGCAAACACGGGATCCGGAACGCTTGCCAGCGGGACCAGAACCCCGGAAAGCGGAGCGAGGATATCCAGTCTGGACGGGATAGTGCTCATCAATCAGGTCCTTTCTTTCGATCCAATTCCCTGCGCACGGCCAGACCGAGTTTTTCCATTGAATAGGGTTTGCGAAGGTAGCTGCCCGCCCCCAGTCGGAGCAGTTCCTGGACCCGATCGGATTCCGCGTATCCACTGACGACAATAGCTTTCTGGCCGGGTCGGTAGGTGATAATAAGCCGATATGTTTCCAGTCCATCAATTCCCGGATCCATGATCATATCCAGAATCAGCAGATCCACCTGATTCGTCCGCAACCAGGCTACCGCCTCCTCCCCGCTGGCTGCTGACTTGACAGTGTAACCCAGCTTGGACAGCATTTGGGTGGCAATATAGCGCTGATCCTCCATATCGTCGATGATCAGAATCGTCTCGTTTCCCAAATAATCATCCATCACCACCCGTTCGATTGCTTCCGGATGTCCCTCGCGGGTGATCGGAAAATAAAAGGTAAACCAAGTACCCACGCCCTCTGTTGATTCCAGATCGACATAGCCACCATAGTCCTTGACCGTCGCCCAGACAATAGTCATGCCCAGTCCTGATCCGCTTCGGCCCATCTTTTTTTTCGTGAAAAACGGGTCGAAAATCCGTTTCAGATCATCAACCGCAATGCCAACCCCTTCATCGGTGACCGTTAACACCACATATTCTCCCGCCGGTATCAGCTCATACCCGCTTCTGGCTTGGTCCAAATAGATATTCCGGGTGTTCAATGTGATCCGGCCGCCGGTCGGCATTGCTTCGGCTGAGTTCGACACGAGGTTCATTATCATTTTTAAAAAATGAACGGCCGAACCCTTGATGTTCAGCAGATCAGCGGATAAATCGGACCCTATCCGAACCGTTGGGTGGTGATTCATTAAAGCCTGATACTCGGGTGAAGCCAGATATTCATCAATGATCTGATTCAGGCGAATCGTTTTGATGGTGGTGACATTGCGTCGAGCAAGCGTTAGCAAATCCTGAACGATGGTAGCCGCCTTTTCGCCTGATTGCTGGATGATGCTTACCATTTTTCTTAAGGGGCTGTCCTGGGGCAGTTCCAAAAGAATTATTTCCGGCATGCTGACCATGCCGCTGAGGAGATTGTTCAAATCGTGGGCTACCCCCGCGGCCAGGTTGCCCAGCGCTTCCATGTTCTGAGCTCGATGCAGCTGGGCGGTCAAATCGGCTGCTTTTTGCTCAGCCGCCTTTCGTTCGCTGATATCCCGGGTGACCCCAAGGATTCCAGTAGGCCGACCTTCGGGATCTCGAATGAAACATACCGTCGCCTCGACCCACACATATCCACCATTTTTGCATGAATTCTCAAGTTCCAAAGCCCGGGAGCGGTTCGGATCCGAGCCCGGAACGGTATCAGCGGCCAGTTCTTGTTCAAGAAGTCGACTGACCATATCAAGGGATTTGGGCGATAGGGTCTGTGTCAGTTCCAGTGCCATGGCCTCTTCCGGTGTAAATCCCCGAATTTTTTGCACCGAAGGGCTCACGTAGTCGAAGGTTAAAGTATCCAGGCGCAGGATCCAGATGATATCGGTCACTTTTTCAGCTAAAAACCGATACCGATTTTCAGAAGCGCTCAACTCGGCCTGTTTGGTTACCAGTTCGAGCTTTGAGGCGATCAGTTCGCGATTGGCGGTTCCCAGACGCAGGGCAAGCTGTCTGGCCTCTTCATATTTTTCCTGAATACTTTGATTGGCCAACATCAGGTCGGCAATAGCCTGGTTATATACATGATGACGAGAAAACAACCCCTTCCAGAAGGATATTTTTTTCTGTTGCGACCAGCTAACCCGATACATGCACCCCGGGTATCCCTGTTTGGGATTGTCCGGCCATATTCTGGTACCATAGGCTGAAGGAGCCACCTGGCATTGGATTTCTTCAACATCCGCCGCCGGCAGGCCAAACATAGTGGGTAATCCGACCAGAATGCCACGGGCATAATCGCAATCGTAACGCGTTTTTTGCGCACTGATGTGGTAGCGATCCTCTATCAGAATCCATGAATCGCCGGAATCATGAACGACTACCTCCCCAATTGATCTAAGCAGTTTAGTATACTTGGCCCCCTGCGAGTAGATCATCTTCGGGGTTCCCATCAGCCGGACGATCCGATCCAGAATTCCAAATGACTCGAATCGTTCAGAGGCCAGGGCCATTTGATACACACTGTTTTCATCACCCAACAATTCAACCATCCGATGGTAAAGAACCTGCAAAAAAGCATGGGACACCCAGTTATTCGTATCGGATAAATAGATTTCATCCAGCGATAATCCATCGAGCAGTGAACCCAACGAACCGCTATTGACCTCTTTGACGTACATCAACAGGGTCCGGGTAATCCGACAACTGATCTCTTTTTTTGTATGCGGTGATTCCATGCTATCCATATGACTATCCAATGAACTTTTATTGAAAAATGGTTGTGTTTTTATGGGCAATACTTGATTATGGGTCTATTTATTCGATCCTTCCTCAGAAAAAAGATGGGCATACATGATTGAACTCTCTTAACGTCTCATGGGTAATAGGGCCTTGTCTATTCGTATTGAAGGCTTCTTGAACAGGATGACCTGATCATAAAGAAGTTCAGCCGGATTGGGTCCAACTGCTGTGGCAGGTTCAAGATAAGCCCGGAATCCTACAAATAGCGGCTTGTTCAAATCCACCTTAGTGCAGGGTTGGAGATACTCGGGTAATTCGATCTTAAGGCATTGTGGATCATTACCACAATTACGTGCTGCTTTCCATGCATAGAGATAGGGAGCATTATCATTATTGGGAATGTAATCGATAGCACTTCCCGCAAAAACCGGACTGTTAACCGCGCTGATTCCAAGATCCTTGTCTTTCTGGTAGATGGAGAAGCTCGAGTAGGTTGCCTTTCCGGTGGCCTGGTGGTTGACACCGTAAATGATGAGGAACTCATCGGGATTATCGGCGGCCAGTTGGAAATCGTCCGTTGTCCGGAGATAGCTTGTGTCACGAATTTCAGCAAGGATGTTCTCCTTTCTCTGGATACCATCCAGCCATTCGTTGAGCCAGATCTGGGTGGTGAATTCTGTCGGTTCGTATCCAGGGTACTTATCTATAATAGCCTTTCGTAACTCTCCAAGAGAAGGCATCAGATCAGCCTCCGTCATTCCGGTGCCACGCACACGAAGCATCGGTGTCGGATAGGGGTCAAGCGGTGTGGTCATCGAGGGTTGGCTGAGATAAAGCACTGTCATCCCGGGATTCTGCATATAGTTGTTGAACTCCTGAACATGTCCGTAAGCAGGTAAGGTGATTCGGTTCAGGAATACGAACCAGTCAAAATCACTCCCTTTCCCAAGTTTGACCACCGAGGAGGGAATGATGTCCGTGTTCATGATATCCGGCGAAAATCCGGCGCCCATGGCCAAAGACCTTACTTGCGCATCTACCCCCCTATCGGCCGTGCTCACGATGAACACGTTCTGGTTGTACGGATTCGGGTTAGTGTTTGCGGTTCCTTCCGTTTTAATGGCGAGATTATTAACGGTATCACCCAGACTGGCAAACAGGGTTCTTGGAACCGACTCCCCTTCATATTGCCGTTTGAACAGATAACTGCGATAGCTGAAATAGGCCACCGGAGGCGGGGTATGCCCAATGATGACGATGGCGTCGTTGGGTGCAAGCTGGAATTCGCTCGCTACCATAGTCCCCTGGATATTATTCGTAATGGCAAGATAGTTGCCACCGGCATTATTGGCGTATCCTGTCTCCAAGGCTCCAAGACAAACCAATCGTGCCACATCGACTTTTCCGTATGTCCACTCTGTGACCGTGAAGCCATCCTTGGTGAGAGCGGCTTTGAATGCATCAATCTTCGAGGTTGAGATGCCTGCCGAACTGATATCATTTGAACTCTCAATAACAGTAGCTAACCCGGTCGAAGCGAAAGTGCCAAACAGCCAAACCAAAACCAAAGCCCACATAAATCGATTTCTCATTTTACTCCTCCTTTTTCGTTGTGATGAGGTCAACATAAGGGACGGAAACAGATAAGGCCAGCCGTAAGGCGGCATTGGTCATTTCTTTACTCTACAACGAAATCACGTCGGATACTTTTTTTTGCATCCGACGTGATTTCGAGACCGAAGCGGAGCCGTAAAAGCCGGTGTACAGCGGGCGCATTGTCCTCGCGATCTCCTGCACTCCGATGTTTTAGCTCTCCATCCATGTTTCAGCATCAGTTATTAATTCAGCCTGGAATGCGGTGCGAATTGCCTGTTTGCTGATTTTTACCTGATCATATCCTTCATTTTTCCTCCAGCTTTTTTATCCCATCATCAGCAGTCAATATCCGCATCTGCTGGATGGCGATTTTGTTCAAGCGTTCAAGGCGTGTTTCATGGGGAAGACCGTCATTGATAAAAAGTGCGTTCAGGTTTTCGAGATTGGACAGGCAGACTAATTGTGAGACATCGGCATAATCCCGGATATTACCCTTTTTATCCGGGTTTGTCTCCCGCCACATGGCGGCAGTCCTGCCGAAAAGGGCCATATTCAGAATATCCGCTTCAGATGCGTAGATTCGGTTGATCTGGGATTTGTTTAGCTCTGGGGGAACAAGGTTTTCCTTGATGGCATCGGTATGAATCCGGTAATTGATTTTAGCAAGATTGCGCCGGATATCCCAGCCGAGGTGTTTTTTTTCAAAATCTTTAAGCCGTTGGAATTCTTTAATCAAATAAAGTTTAAATTCCACTGAAATCCAGGAGGCGAATTCAAAAGCGATATCCTTGTGGGCGTAAGTGCCTCCGTATCGCCCAGATTTGGAAACAAGCCCGATTGCACCTGTTTTTTCAATCCATTGTTTTGGTGTGAGGGTGAAGCTATTGAGCCCTGCCTGTTTTTTAAACCCGTCGAATTCGACGGGTTTAAAATCCTGATTATTGAGTTGCTCCCAAATGCCAAGAAACTCAATGGTGTTTCGATTTCGAAGCCAATTCCGAATTAAATCATCGGTTCTTTCCGCGTTTTTATGTCTGGCAATATCTGTTATACAAATATAGTCCTCGTCGCTATGTGAATATACCGTTATCTCAGTTCCTTTGACCTCAATTTTAGCCATTCATCACCTCAATTCTCCCAAGGTTTTCCAGGATAAGCAAGTTCAGGCTCTCTTCCTCCTTTATCTGCGCCTCAAACTCCGCTTTCAGTGCGGTATAGCGTTCGGCAAAATCAAAGTCATCTTCATCATCCGGCAAACCCACATGCCGTCCAGAGGTCAGCACATAATCCAGTTCCCGTGCCCGGTCGATTGAGGCGGAATTGCAGAGCCCTTTCACACCCTCCTCACTTCGAGCCTTGACATCCCTCAGGGCGAGGTTGCACGAGGTCAATCAATCCGTCAAGACTTGTGGGATACAGATTGTCTCTGTCAAACACTTTCGGCAATACATCCTTAAGCGATGGGTTGTCCTTTTAATGGCATCCATGGCTTGGTCAACCTCCTTACCGATTTCCGGCAACTTGGCCTTGGATTGCAGATATGACCAGCGGGCTTTTTCATGCACAAAAAGACATTTTCTGCCTTGTATTCGTCCTTGTCTTCCGATATGGGAGGGCCATTGATCAAGGTGGTTATAGCGCGGCTATTTAGGCACCGTCAGACGAAAGGGACGGAAACAGATAAGCCCAACCTATGGTGGCATTGGTCATTACCTTACTCTACCCCGAAACCCTCGTGTCCCCCGAAATCTCCAACTATGGGCCGGCAATCTCTGTGAGTCGCTTGGTGCAGACCCGCATGCTGGTGGTGTGGGGCGAACCTGGCTACCAGATTATGACTCCTTAGCCTCAATCTCTTTAAGCGTTAATCCATCAGCGTTTTTCCAAGCCGTAAGCCCATTCGCATTGCCTCCATGAATGACAGCAGCAGCAGCGCTGGGACTTGAAAACTCTATATCTTCTGTAAACCGTAAACAATCCTTTTCTTGTATGAGCTTCCCCTTGGATAGTAACTCTTGCCGCAATTTGTGGGCAAAAGGAAATTTTTCAGTTGAAGGCCGTTCCTCGAGTACGGCTTGCGACTCCTTAAAAACAATAAAGCCTGTCGGGAGTAAACGTCCCGATGCTTTTACGTTCTTTATCTCGCAGAAGAGATCATATTTCTTTGTTCGTTTACTCGAAAGTACTATTTTAGGAACAAGGAAGTCTGCGCCGAGGATTGGCATTAATTGATGAATTCTCTCTAAAAATATTTCCATATCTGCACGGTCTGCTTCGGAGAGCTTAGCCCCGCTCTGCTGGGTGTTCATGAGCTTTACACGACCGGCCTCTTTGGCTTGCTGGATTAATCTTCCTTCAAGATACTGTGCGTGAGCTTTATTTAAATTCTCATCCTTACTCACGACAAATACAATTGAATTCCAATAATCTTTTGTAAGATGCTGCTTTAGTCTTTGCCTGATTATAGCAGCTTCGCCAATATATACTGCTGGATCTCCTGTATCAGGATCAACGCCATAAAGAAAATATACGCCAGTTTGTTCGGACTCTGTTCTTCCCAATATATCTTCAAAATCACTTCTTGGCCCAGAGATTGCTTTGCCAGTCCAATTTGAAATCTCAGCGGTTCTTAATCGGTTTGGATCACCATTGATAAGGAATAGTTTAATCGTTGCCGTTTTCATTTTCCCCTTAATCTATTATAATCTATTATCATAATGGATGCGAGACGGATCCTTTAAGCGTTCGCGCCGCCGCAGATGGCGTGAACATAGATTAGACAGCGTATCAATGATCTTGATACAGCGAAAGACATGCTCACGACGTCAAAAGCCATACCCGCAGGAGCTCGCTGACGCCCCAGGCCTGGGCGTCGCAGCCGCGGGGCGTGTGGGGGAAATTGCCGTCCAGAATTTCCGGGATGTGGCCGAGGCAGCCGGTTCGAATCAGATCGATGCTGCTGTAGAGCAACGCCCTTGCCGTGGCTTTGCCTTCATCGCCATAGCGCAGCATCCAGGCTTCGCAGTAGGAGGGAAATTGCCAGGTCCAGGCGGTGCCGTTATGGTAGGCGGGTTTGCGGCGGGTGTCTTCGTCTCCGGTATACCGGCCCTGATAGGGGTTGAGGGGATCGTTGATGAGCTGGCCATTGTGCCGGATTTCAAGGGCGCGCTTCAGGGGCTGGTCCGCCAGGCTTCGGATGGCGCCGGGAACCAGAAGCGTTTGACAGGCCTCCAGAACCGCGCTGCAGATATCGGCATTGCAGATGAGCCCCAGGGTGATGGCCAGAAGCTGATTGGGCCTTAAGGCGTCATCTCTTTCAGCCATGCGGGCCGGGATTCCGGGCCCGGCATGCAGGCAGTCCGAAAGGAATCCTTCTTCGGGAAGAACAAAGAGCTCCATCACCGAACGCCGGACCTTTTCAGCCAGCGCTTGCCATTTTCCGACTTTCTCCTGCAGGTCGTGATGGGATAGGAACATGAGGGCCGCAAACCACAGGGCCTGGATTTCGATGGCATAGCCTTCCCGCGGGGTTCCCGCGGGGTGGTTGGTGTCCATCCAGGTATAGTGAGCTGGACTGAAAACAAGCCCGGTATCCGGATCGATGCGGATGCCGTTTGAAGTTCCGGACAGGTAGGACTCGCCGATGGAAACCAGGACTTCCCGAAGGGTCCGGTTTCCGCAGGAGTGGTTTAAAAATTGGTCATTGCCTTCGGCTCGGATCAGATCGTCACAGGCGACAAAAAACCAGAGCGGGGCATCGGAGGTGTCGCGATTGGCGGCATCGTCTCCGCAGATCATGTTCGGAAGGGTTCCCCGGTGCTCAAACTGGCCGAACTGGATGAGAACGTCCCGCGCTTCGCTCAAAAACCCCGCGGCGACCATGCCCCGGACCGCGATCAGCGCATCGCGGCCCCAGTCCAGAAACCAGGGATAGCCTGCGATCACGGATTTGAGGCTCCCGCGGTTGACGATATACTGACGAAGCGCGGTTTTTAATCCCTCGGAGAAAGACGGTGCCATCGGACTGTCGAAAGCCGTGGCAATTTTTTTGCGAAATCGGGTCTGGGTCTGGGCCAGGGGCGCGGCGTCGGCTGCCGTGATGCACGCCGTCAACTCGGCCTGCTGTCCGCCGGTCAATGAAATGGAAAAATATCCGGGGCTGAACAGGTCCGAATCCGGATCCAGTCCCCGTTCGGCTTCCAGGCTGCGGTGAATCATATACTGCCATTGCGGCTCGCAGTGGTACTGGCCGGTCGGCAGTCGGACTTCCAGGCGATGGAACGGATCCGGATGAAAAATGAAACCGTCGGGTCCGGCGGTCACGCCGGCAGGAAACTGGGTTTCCAATCCCAGATAAGCCTTGGTGGTTTCGTGAAAATTTCGATTTTCAATATCCGGGCGAAGAATCACCTGGACGGGCTTGGCATCCGGAAGGGAAGAAAGATTGCCGTCGGCCGGGTAACGGAACCAGAGCATTTTTAGCCGGTTCTCATGCGGATCCAGTCGCATGCCGACAGTTAAAAGGACATGTTCTCCCTGACCGGAAGGGACGCGAAACCGCCAGAGCCCCCAGCCGGACGCTTCCAGGGTAAAAGCGTCGAAACAGTCCATGCAGATTTCGGTGGAATACCCCTGATAGAGTCCCCAGGCGCGAAAACGGGTCATCATGATCCAGCGGTTTTCGGGAATGTCCGGGTTTAGATTCGCCGCCAGCAGCGCATCGTACCGGCTGGTCAAATCGCCCCAGGCAATAGGCGCGCGAAGCATGGCGCCCCTGTCGGTGGTGGATAGAAACAGTGCCGGCGAACCCGTGATGTCGGCATGGAAGTATAGGGGCGGAAAACAGGGATCATCCGGCCGGGACAAGGCCAGAATGGATGCATCCAGATGCTCGCAGCGCTCCGGCGAATAGACGGACAGTTTCAGTCCGTAAACCTTGGAACGGGGTTGAGAGGGCAGGGGGGTGAAAAGGGCAAAATGGTTTCCATCTGAACCGGTCAGGCTCTGTTCCTGAATCAGGGTCTTGTCGCCATCGGTGATTCTGGCCCGGAAAGCATCCCGGGCGCGGATCAGCAGAAAATGATCCGGCGGAACCATCACCAGGCGCCGGCCGTCCCGGGGCCAGTTCCAGAAGATGATGCGTGGCTCGCTGGTGAAAGGATTCAGCTTGCGGCAGCAGGCAACCGGGTCCGCGGCCAGAAGGGATGCGGCCTGATTCATATCCAGATCTTCGATATCCTGAAGCCCGTGGACTGCCTGATGGATATCCAGAACTTTTGCGCGAAGACACTGGCGGCCGAGGTGATCCGGAAGGGCCGTGGGATGCTCCAGTTCCAGGTCAAGCCGGTGAATGTCGTTGAAATCATCGGTGAGGCACCGCACCTGGCCGGGGCCGAGATGGCAAGAATGAAGGCCTTCAAATTCGGATAGCGCGATGGCTTCACCGGAGAGAAGATCCCAGAGCTGAAGGGTCGCATGCTGGGGCGTCCAGAATGCCGTGGCGGACTTCTGATCATCCAGGTTGACCCCAACCAGAAGCTTTTTTTGCGAAGGCTCATGGCAGCGCAGCAGGGCAAGATAGTTACCGGAGCCCGCCTGAACAAGTTGCATGCGGGTTTGATCCTGAAACGCCGGATGCGTCTTTAAAATGGTGGTCAACCGGCGGATGAAATCAATCTGGTTGATTTTGGCGCCCCAGTTCAGGGATGGGGATTCGTGAACAATGATCTTTTCCGTGGCCAGCCATTCCACGCCATTGGCAAACCCAAATCCCCCCAGATGGGAAAGCAGGGCGCAAAGCGCGGTGCGCATGCGGGCATACGAAATGGAGCGGGCCGCCAGCCGGGTGTTGTCGTGGGTTTCGGCAAAATGCACCAACAGCCCGTCTTCCCGGGAAATATCCAGGGCTCCGGGAAGATAAGCTTCGATCTGGCCGCGATCATAGTTTTGAAACAGCTCGGAATAGGCCCAGTCAAAACCGGCCGTATTCAGAATATCCCGTGCAACGGATATTTTTCCCCCCAGGCCTTCCAGGAAAAAAATGGTGTCCGGATACTGTTCCCGGACAATGGCGACGATATATTGCCAGGCGGGAACCGGAATCATGTAGCCGGCATCGCACCGGAAGCCGTCTACGCCTCTGCGGCACCAGGTGAGAAACACCTCGGCCATGTACTTCCAGAGTTCGGGTTTGGAATAGTCCAACTGGGTGAGGTCTTCCCATTGAACGCCCCAGGCTCCGGGGACTTCGATGCGGCCGTCCTGTCCGCGAACCAGCCACTCGGGATGGGTTTCATGAAGGCCGGCTGCCCAACCCGTATGATTGGGAGCGATATCGATGATGATTCGCGCATTGCGGCGATGCACCGCATCCACCAGCTCGATGAACTGTTCAAGGGGTGTGGCCTTGGGATCGAATTGCGCCAGGGCCGGATCCACGGCCGTAAAACTGAGCGCCGCATAAGGACTTCCAAAGCGGCCCATTCGCGCGTAGGTGGTCGGCGTCGGGTGAATGGGCAGCAGGTGCAGAAAGCGGCAGCCAAGCCTTCCCACGATAAAATCCAGCTCTGCAATCAGATCGCGGAATGTGCCGGATTTGGGAATCACCGTATACCCGGCCTTGTCGAGCTCGTGAATACAGCCCTGCTCTTGCGCATCCGGAACGGCGTTTCCGGCCTTGTTCGGGCCGAACTGCCGGACAAAGGCGTTATATATGATGTTGGCGCAGCAGGTATGTGCGGATCCGATATTGAGAGCCGTATTGGAGCCTTCCGGCCATTCGGGATCCGATTTGCCGTCTTCGAGAAAAAAGCATTTGGCCTGGGCATGGCCGATTTCAGTCAGGGCAAGGGTAATCTGAAACAGCCGGTCATGAATCCGGCGCATGGGAATGTCGAACCAGTCCTGATCAAGCGAGGGGACCCCTTGTTCAATGCGATCGATGATTTCCTTGCGGCAGACCCCGATATGGCCGATGTTGGTTCGAATCCAGGCTTTTCCCTTCAGGGGAACATCCAGGCTGAGCGAAAATGTCTGGACGTCCCCTCGAAACGCCACAATATGGTTTCCGGGTGAAGGGCCTTGCCGAAGGCGGTTGGATACGGTCATGAAAGGGTGACCATCAGGACATTGTTAAGGGTCCCGAAGCTGTTCCCGCAGACCTGTCCGTTTTGGGGGTCCCTCTGCCAATGACCATCCACAAAAAACTTATATTCATACCGCCCGATATCCAGCATCAGGGTTTTTTCCCACATGCCTTTTTTATTCTTTTTCATGGGGTGTGCCGTCTCACTCCAATTGTTAAAGTCACCCACCAAGGCAACCTGAGTGGATTTATCGGCGTTCAGCGAAAAAGTGATTCTTCGTTTTTTGCTTTTTTCCTTTGATGGCGCCATCATTGGCCTCCTTTTGTTTGATATAACTGAAAGCGATACATGAGACTTAATCTGAAATTGAATGAAGGAAGTAAAATCTGAATGTGAATGGAAATCGATACAGTAAAAAATCTGTATCTTACTAAAATGAAATTGAAAACTTGTCAATGAGAATGATGATCTGCCAATTGACTTTTAATATCATCTCATATACACAGGTCAACAGGCCATGGCACCCGCTTCTGACGGAGAAATGAAAGTTGGGAGTTCGTAAAGCCGCTCTCTATTCAGATGGCCCTGACTCCGATAGACACCCCAACGAAGGATTGCGCCGCCTTGATGCTGGAAGAAATCATTTCGTATGCCCATAATCTTGAGCGGGTTCTGGATAATCTCAAGGAAGGGATCATTGCTCACGATACCCGCCGCCGCATTTTCTTTTTTAATCAAGAAGCTGAAAAAATAACCGGATTTTCCAAGGAAGAGGTCTTGGGTAAAGATTGTCACCTGGCATTTGGAAAGCCGTTTTGCGGCAGCCGCTGTCATTTTTGCAGTGATCAGCCGGTGCTTGGCGACAAGGAAGAATGTATTACGCATATCCAGACCCGGCAGGGGGAATTCCGGCGCATCGAGATGCGTGTGACGGCCATGGCGGATAACAATGGAGCTCTTCTGGGGGTTCTGGCCGCGTTTCGGGACGTTACGGGTCTTTTGAATCTCCAGTTGAAGGCGGAAAAATCCCAGGGGTTTGCCGATATCATCGGCCAGGATGTCAAGATGCTGGAAATTTTTCACCAGATTCGAAACATCGCCGGCTATGATTACCCGGTACATATTTCCGGTGAAACCGGCACGGGAAAAGAACTGGTCGCAGCCGCCCTTCACAGTGAAAGCCCGCGAAGCCAGGGGCCCTTTGTGCCCATTAACTGCGGGGCCCTGCCCGAAGGCCTGATCGAGAGCGAGCTCTTCGGGCATGTGAAAGGCGCTTTTACCGGCGCGATACGGGATAAAAAAGGGCGTTTTGAGCTGGCAGACGGAGGAACGGTATTTCTGGATGAAGTGGCGGAATTGAGCAAGCCGGTTCAGGTGAAGCTGCTGCGGTTCCTTCAGGAAGGCGAATTCGAGCGGGTCGGCGGAGAAAAAACGATTTCGGTGAATGTCAAGGTAACCAGTGCCACCAATAAAGATCTCAAAAACGAAGTCCGGTTGAACCGTTTCCGGGATGACCTGTATTACCGCCTCAATGTGATTCCCATTCACCTGCCGCCGCTTCGGGAGCGAAAGAGCGACATCCCCCTTCTGATCGAACATTTTTTAAAGGAAGCCGCCAGGCGCAATGGTCAGAAACTGCGAAGGATTTCGATCGAGGCCCTGTCTCTGCTGACGGCCTATCGCTGGCCGGGAAATGTTCGGGAACTCCAGAATGCCATTCAGTATGCGGTTGTGAAAAGCCAGGGGAGCATCATTCTGCCAAAGGATATCCCGCTTGAAATTCAGTCCGGGACCCGGCCGGCCAAGCCGCCGCATTCTTCAGGAAAGCTCGATGATTTTCTGGTGAAATCCGCGCTCGATCGGAGCGGCGACAACAAGGTCAAGGCCGCAAAGCTGTTGGGGGTGGGGAGGGCGACGCTGTACCGATTTTTGAAAAATATGAATGGGAAAGGGTAATAGGTGGTGGGATAGAGATCATGGGTTAGGGAAAGGCGGTGCAATGTGTGAAATTCAAGCCATGATTGCCTGGGCCTTTGGCAGGGAGAAATAACGCTGTAAGCGTATAATGAAAGGTGCGATGAAGGGGCGGCCGGGCGGCCGCCCCTGTCACAAGGGTAAACGTGAAGAGAATTATGCGGCGGCTTCCATAGCTCTGCGGTCCGCCATATCCATCAGGACGCGTTCGCGGGATTTATCCAGGCCCAGGGCCTTTCTTTTCTTGTCGATATGGGCGATCATCATACGGGCCATTTCATAGGGGTCCGGAGTAAATCCCCATTTGCCCATGCCCATTTCTTCCAGTTCTTCGAATAAATGCTTATGAAAGCGGGTGCCCTCAACGATCGGAAAGGTGACGCCAAAGACGGTATAAACACCGGAGGCCACAAAATACTGGCCGATGGCAATGGCTTTTTCACTCATCCATTCCGGAGCCGCGCCGGCAACCGGAAGGCCGGCTATGGTATCTCCCAGGCCGCCTTCTTTGACCATCTGGGATGCGGCCACCAGAATGCGGCTGTTGTCCACGCAGGCACCCAGACCCAGGACCGGCGGCATGCCGACGGTTTCACAGACTTCCCTGAGGCCCGGACCGGCCATGACCGCAGCTTCCGGAACCGTGAGTCCGGCCTTGGCCAGGGCGATCTGGGAGCAACCGGTCTGAAGTACCAGGACATCATTTTTGATCAGCTCTTTAACCAGTTCCACATGGACCCAGTCCTGTTTGACTCTGGGGTTGGTGCAGCCCACAACGCCGGCAACGCCACGGATTCTGCCGTTGATGATGTTGTCGTTCAAAGGCGTGTAACTGGCCCTGAAGCTGCCGCCCAGCATGTAGCTGATGTATTCATGGGAAAATCCGTGAACGCCGGTGTTGACGATTTTGGGAATTTCAATCGGACAGGTTCTGTTTTTAAAACGGGTAATGGCCTTGATGACGATTTCGTCGGTGCAGGCTCTGGCGTTATGGTCATCAAATTGGATATGCACCGCTCCCTCGATTTTACACCGGGAATTGGTGGTAAACATCGGCGTGCCATAGCATGCGGCGACTTTGGCCAGGCCCTGCTTGATGCACTGGACATCGACGCCCAAGGCATCGACCGCTCCGGTCACCAGAACCGCCTCGGTGGACATGAAGTTTCCGGCATGCGGAATGCCGTGGCGAACCAGCATTTCAGCGCCCGAGCAGCACATTCCGACCAGGTTGATGCCGGCAGCGCCCGCGGCTTTGGCCGCCTGAATCAGGGTAGGTTCATTGACCGATTCCAGGATGGACTCAAACAGGCTCGGTTCGTGCCCGTGAATGATGATATTGACCTGGTTTTCTTTCAGAACGCCCATGTTGACTTCGACGCAAACCGGCGAAGGGGTGCCGAACATGATGTCTTCCAGTTCGGTTGCGATCATGGATCCGCCCCACCCATCGGAAAGCGCGGTACGGCTGCACTGCTGGGTGATATTTTCATACTGCTGGTCAACGCCCATATGGGTTCGATGCATCAACTCCATGATTTCCCGCATGGCGCCCCGGGGAACGATATTGTGTTTTCGCCAGTTTTCCAGGGTCTTGATGGGTACGCGTTTGGCAAAGGGAATTTCCCCTTCAATCTGGGTGTAGGTTTTTTCGAGTTCGGTATAGAGCTCTTTGGCAATTTCAGTGGTGCTTTTGCCTTCCACTTCGATACCGATGGATTTGGCGACATTTTCCAGTTTCACGGTGTCTTTGATTTTGTAATCATGGATTTTGCCATTGACCACGCCGCGGAACAGATCCAGAATGCCCATACCATGGTCGGTATGCGCGGCGGACCCGGAGGCCACCATGCGCGCAAAATTCCGTGCCTGGATCGTGTCAATGTCTGCGCCGCAGACCCCGACCTTTCCGTACGGATCTTTGGAATTCAGCCGGCAGGGTCCCATGGCGCAGTGCTTGCAACAGGCCGAATCCGCACCGATAGGGCAGGCTTTCATATTGGCGGCGCGGTCAAAGGCCGTTTCAACGCCGTCTCTCTGGGCTTTTCGAAGCATCTGGGCCGTGGCTTCGCAGATGGTTACATCGCTGGGGTTAATCAGCTTCAAGGTATCCGTTTTTTTGGGTTCCATTTTGTTCTCCCTTCATGAGATTATTGGGGTTGGAGCAGTTGGGTGAAGATTTATTTTGAATGGTTGATTTATTGAGAATAATTATCAAGTAGATTAATTCTTCATTTTCATTTTGTCAAGTAATTCTATCAAAGATTTCAAGACTGGAGTTGTCAAGTCTTTTATCTTTGCCATCATGAGATACGTGATGAAAACGATGTGTAAAAACCGTCTTTTTATTGCTTGCCAAAACGCCTATCCCATGATACTGAAACGCAATCATGAAGGGTAAATGAACATCTTCTGCAACGCAACCCCCTGTTTGTAACGGCAACATGCAGTTTGCCTTTTGACAATAACAATTATCCTATATACCTGACATCAGGAAATAGGGCGCATCTTCCGATAATTGTACTGAATCCGCTGGGGAACCCCGGATGCTTTATCAGGTTCCAGAATCACTAATCATCCATTCAGAGGAGGAACGAATCAATGGCTTACAATGCAGTAGAAATGAAAGACTGGCAGATCTCCGAAGCCGCCGAAGTCAACATGAAAACGCCGGAACAATGGCGAGACGAACTGGGTCTGCAAAAAGACGAAATGCTTCCCATGGGAAGACTGGCCAAACTGGATTTTCTCAAAATCATCAACCGCCTTCAGAACAGACCGGATGGCAAATACATTGAAGTCACCGCCATCACCCCGACTCCTCTGGGCGAAGGCAAGAGCACCACTTCCGTAGGCCTGATGGAAGGCTTGGGAAAACGCGGGAAAAACGTCGGCGGTGCGCTACGTCAGCCCTCGGGTGGCCCGACCATGAACGTCAAGGGTACGGCGGCAGGCGGCGGCAACGCGCTGATCATCCCCATGACCGAGTTTTCGCTGGGTTTGACCGGCGATATCAACGACATCATGAACGCCCACAACTTGGCCATGGTCGCCTTGACCGCCAGAATGCAGCATGAACGCAATTATAACGATGAGCAGCTTGCGCGGCTCACCAAAATGCGCCGGCTCGATCTGGACCCCACCCGGATTGAAATGGGATGGATCATCGATTTCTGCGCCCAGTCCCTCAGAAACATCATTATCGGCCTTGGCGGCAGAACCGATGGCTTCACCATGCAGTCCAAGTTCGGTATTGCCGTGGGTTCCGAGTGCATGGCCATTCTGTCCATCATCCGGGATCTGGCGGACCTGAAAACACGCCTCAATAATATTACCGTCGGCTTTGATAAGAGCGGAAAACCGGTCACCACCGGCGATCTGGAAGTCGGCAATGCCATGACCGCTTTCATGCGAAACACCATCAACCCCACCCTGATGAGCACCGCCGAACATCAGCCCTGCATGATTCACGCAGGTCCTTTCGCCAATATCGCCGTCGGCCAGTCTTCCATCATTGCCGACCGAATTGGTCTGAAAATGTTCGATTATCATGTCACCGAGAGCGGGTTTGCCGCGGACATCGGATTTGAGAAATTCTGGAACGTGAAATGCCGTAACAGCGGACTCAAACCCCATGTGTCCGTTCTGACCACCACCATCCGCGCCCTCAAGATGCACGGCGGCGGACCCAGGGTTGTCGCTGGTATCGCGCTTCCCGATGCGTATGTTAAAGAGAATCTGGAGCTGGTTGAAAAAGGCGTCGAGAATATGGTTCACCATATCAAGACCATTCGAAAATCCGGCATCAACCCGGTCGTCTGCGTCAACTGTTTCCATACTGATACCGATGCTGAAGTTGCCATCGTTCGAAGAGCTGCTGAAGCCGCCGGCGCCCGCTGCGCCAAGTCGACCCATTGGGCGGACGGTGGGGACGGGGCGCTGGAGCTGGCGGACGCCGTCATCGAGGCCTGCAACGAAAAAAGCGAATTTAAATTCCTGTATCCGCTGGAAACCAAGCTTCGCGACCGCGTCTCCCTGATCGCCAAGGAAGTTTACGGCGCAGATGGTGTGTCATGGTCCCCGGAGGCCGAGGCCAAAGCCAAAATGCTGGAAAACGATCCCAAATATGCGGATTTCTCCACCATGATGGTGAAAACCCACCTGAGCCTGACCCATGAACCGACGCTGAAGGGCGTGCCCAAGGGATGGACCCTGCCGATTCGGGACGTTCTTATTTATTCCGGCGCCAAATTCCTCTGCCCCTGTGCAGGCACCATCAGCCTGATGCCAGGAACCAGCTCCAATCCGGCATTCAGAAGAATTGACGTGGATACCGATACCGGAAAAGTCAGCGGCCTGTTCTAATCCGACTGATACCATCTGGGGCCAGGGGGCAGTTATCAGGAGTCTGTAAAGCCATTGATTCCAAATCCCTGACCCCCCTCCCGTAAACGGTTATACTGTTGTCGAGGGCCCGAAGCATTGCTCGGGCCCTTTTTTTGTTTTTTAAGGTAGATGATGCGCTGTTTATTGATCAATCCATTTTATCCCTTATCCGAAAATCCTTCGCCGCCGCTGGGTCTGGCGTATCTGGCCGCGGCTCTGGAAAAAGCCGGCGTTGAAGTGGAAATCCTCGATTATGTGGTTTTCCCCTATATTGAAGCCGATTTCCGCTTGAAGCTGGAGCAGTTTAACCCCGACATCGTTGCCGCGACAGCCGTCACCATGACGTTTGACCGGGCCGTTCGGATCATTCAGGAGGCCAGGCGATGGTCTCCCGGCTGCCTGACGGTCATGGGCGGTCCGCATCTTACCTTCTGCGCCGAAGAGTCGCTAAAGGCCTATCCCGAGCTGGATCTCGTGGTGTTGGGAGAAGGCGAGGAGACTATTGCTGAAATTGCCGCGGAAGCCGGCAAGGGAAGAAGCTGGCGGCATATTCCCGGACTGGTGTTTCGTCAGGGCGAGAGCATCGTATCAACGGGAAAAAGGCCCCATCCCATTGACGTGAATACGCTGGAGGCGCCTGCCCGGCATCTTCTGGCTCTTGGCAGATATCGGGCGTTGGGAATGCCGATTTCCATGACCACGAGCCGCGGCTGTCCGTATGCGTGCATTTTTTGCGTGGGCAGAAAAATGGTGGGGGCAAAGGTCCGATACCGGGATCCGGTAAAAGTGGTGGATGAAATGGAAACCCTGGTTGGTTACGGTTTCTGTCAGATCAATGTGGCCGATGATCTCTTTACCGCCAATGCCCGCCACTGCCTGGCGGTATGCGATGAGATCCTGAAAAGAAACCTGAAGGTCAAATGGACATCGTTTGCACGGGTGGATACGGTATCTCTGAAAGTTCTCCAGCGGATGAAAGACGCCGGCTGCCAGGCGGTCAGTTTCGGCATGGAGTCCGGAAACGCCGAAATCCTGAAAACCATTCGAAAGGGTATTACCTTAAGCCAGGTGATTGAGGCAGTCACCCTGTGCAATCAGGTCGGGCTCTTGCCACACGGATCATTCATTCTGGGCCTGCCGGGCGAGACGCCGGAAACCCTGAAGGAAACCCTTGCTTTTGGTGAGAAACTGAAAAAACTGGGGGTTTCGTATGGATTTCATCTGCTTGCCCCTTTTCCGGGTACGAGGGTGCGGCAGGATAGTGCGGAGCTTGGAATTACGATTCTTTCAAACGACTGGTCGGATTACCATGCCAACCGGGCCATCGTCGAAACGCCAACGGTAACCCGCCGGATGCTGGATGACATCGTTATCCGCTGGGAAGACGATTTTAACCGTTACCTGGGGCTGGTTGCCGAACGCATGGCCGCTGGAGAGGCATCGGAAGCCGAAGCCTGGCCCCTGGTCAACCTGGAACGCACCGTGGCCATCTATGACCTGATGATGGAAAATGCGCTTGAAAAATTAGGGGATTGGACCATTCGCTCTCAAGCGGATGGTCCCGCGGACTTGCTGAATGACCTGGCGGATCATCTGGAGTTGCCGGGCGCCGGCCGTGAAAAATGGGTATCCGTGCTGTCCCATGCTCTGGAAAACGGTTTTCTGAAGTATGCCGTGACAGCAGGCAGCATTCAATGGAAATGGGTGGACCGAATCACTGGTAGGATAGAAGCTGGGTCCTGAGATTGGCCTTCTTGCCCTTGATGCCGATTTTCTTTCGAATATGACACCTTCGGGAGCCGACCGTACCGTAGGTGCGATCCAGAAGGTCCGCGATCTCCCGGGTTCTTTTGCCTTGTTTGACCAGGTTGACCACGTGAATTTCGTTTGGTGTCAGGGTCATGTACCGGGGGGAGAGTTTGGGGGAAAACGGTGCGGTAATCTCTTTCAGGTTGGTTTCAACAATTCCGGTGAATGTGGCCTGTGTGTCGGTGAGGCCGGTTTGTTTAAGTCTTTCAATGAACGGAAGCACAAATTCCCGGACATTGGCAATGACTTTTTCCTCCAGTTGCAGCCGGTCTTCTTTCCGCTGCTTTAATAAGACCTTCAGCGCGGCATTGGTTTCTTCCAGATTCAGGGATTTATATTCAAGTTCTCTTTCCTTTTCCTGAAGTTCAAGATTTACTCGCTTGCGCTCGGCGATTTCACTGCTCAGTTGATGGTTTGCACGGGTTAATTCCGCCGTGCGTTCCATGACTCGTCTATCCAGTTTATCGTAAGCTTTGCGAAGGTTTCGATCCGCCTCTTTTTGATAAATGGCGATCTCTACCGTCGGTTTGATCTGTTCCGCGGAGAGCGGTTTGGACAGAAATCCGTAAACTCCGGATATCCGGGACCGCTGAACGATTTCTTCCCGGGAATGGCCGGATATAAAGACAACCGGGATGTCCAGATCCAGGTTTATGATTCTGGCGGCTTCTATGCCGTCCATATCCTGGTCCGGGAAGAGAATGTCCATCAGAATCAGATCGGGCATGATCTGCCGGGCGATATCAATAGACTCTTTTCCGGATGAAGACACGGCAACTACATGATATCCCATTGCACCCAGGAGTTCTTCAAGATGCGTGGCAAAGATTGCCTCATCATCCACAATCATTATTCTATGCATAGCTGTCTCTCCTGCTGACCCGGCTTCAATTCAAACAATATACGAATAACTTAGTTGCCAGTTTGGCGGCTGTAAATTCAGAAACCGTGGTTCCCTCTATTTTGGACAGCTCGTTAATATCGGCGGCCACCACTTTTCGGGATCGTCCCACTGCCTGAATCAGGCCGACGAGCTGACGGTAGAGAAGTCCGCCCGGTTCCGGCGTGCCGGTTCCGGGCAAGACCGAGGGGTCGAGCCCATCCAGATCGATAGTCATATACACATGCTCCGGCAACCGTTCGACCACCTGTTGAATCCACGACGGGTCATTCTGTGAAATTTGATGGGCAAAAAAAGGAGATAAGCCGCGATGCCGGATGAAATCGGCCTCTTCGGATGAAAACGAGCGAATACCGACCTGAACCACGGGAAGCGCCATATCTTCAACCACCCGGCGCATCACGCAGGCATGATTGTACCGGCTCCCGTTCCAGGTATTTCTCAAATCCAGATGGGCATCTACCTGAAGCACGCCCAAATTGGGAAAAACTTCCGCAGCCGCCATAATGGGGCCAATGGCGATGGCATGATCGCCCCCAAGGGACAACAGAAATTGGTGCTTTTCAAGTACCGACCGGGCAGCTTGCTTCATTTGACTGACAGCCTGCTCCGGATCCTGGGAAGGAAAGAGCGGCGGCAGCGTGTGAATGCCGATTTTTCCCCAGTTGATGAATGTTTCTTCATCCATCATTTCCAACTGCACGGAGGCGTTCAGGATATGCAGCGGTCCGTTGCCGGTCCCGGTACCATAGGAAACCGCGTTTTCATAGCACAGGGGCAATACAATCGCGCGTGCGCTTTGCGGGTCAGGCAGTTGATATTCAGGCTCTCCAAAAGAAAGGGAGCTCATGGCGGGCTCATGACACATATCTGATGTCTTATTTCACAAATATGGCCGCTGCCACGACAGTCGTCCACAGATTGCCTTCGGCGCCCAGAGCGCCCTGGCTGGTATGTTGGGATTTAACAATTTTGCCGGACATTTTATAGACTTCCCGGCGTTCGTCATAGTCCTTGTCCGCATCGAATTCGATACCAAGGGTGTTGGCCAGCATGGTTGCCGCCAGGTCTTCGGCATAATCGCCCGCCTCGATTTCGGTCTGACCAAACCCATGATGTTCCGAAAGATAACCATAGCGGCCCCTTTCGGCGGGCAGTGCCAGACCGATGCTGGCGACAATTCTGCGTCCGGGTTCGTTGATCTGTTCTCTGGCCATTACGCAGTGCGTTATTTCACCGGGCTCCAGACGATCAATTCCCTTTTCGATGTCAATGATATTACAGTGTGGGGGGAAAATGGATGAAACCGTTACTAAATTGAGGTGAGCGATACGCGCCTCACGCAGGGCATTTTCAAAAGAAGACAGTTTTTCTTTGGCAACGCCGACGCCTTTGGTGAAAACCATATATCGCGGTACATACATGGATTGACCCTCCCATACAGTTAGGATACGCTTGCCGCCAGGATACGTACAGAAACCGACGGCAACCAATATAGTGATTGCAAATAAAATAGATGAACAAAAACGTTCTTTTTTAATCGCAACCGGTCATTTTGTCAACAAATATCCATTGTCGGCAACGGAGAGCGCATTTTAAATTGAAAACCGCCAGGCGCAGTACCAGGTGTCGGGATGATCATCCGGCGGGCAGCCGATGCATTCGGTTTTGATTCGGGGGTCGATGGCCCGGGCAAAATATGTGTATTCCACCAATCCCCCGGATTTGCAGGGATAATCCTGGAGGCCTTTTCGCTTTCGGGCGGATTGCACCCGGCATTCATTCATCTGGAAGATCAGGCTGTTTTCACTTTCTTCAACAAAAGACTGGGTGTTGATTCTGGCGTAAAGCCGGAAATTGAGGGCAGCCTTTAACCCGGCAAGGCCGGGCTGGTCGGAAAGATTCAAGAAATGCCTGATGGACTTGGCTTCAAACGGGGAAAAATGGCCCCAGCAACTGTCGTTGCAACGTTTGGCATCATTCATGCCGCTTTCAAACTCGACGGCCTGGAACCAGACACCATCGTTGGCCAGCCAGTTGATCGCCACACTGTCCATCAGGGTCATCAGCGATTCCTGGGACATGTTCAGAAGCGGCGCGGGAATGTTGTCCTTCATCTCAAAACCCAGCACTTTGCTCAGCCGGTTCATCTGAATGCCATAGCTGCGGTCAAAGGCGGTTTTTAAGGTATCGAGCGCTTTTTCCATGCCCATCTGATGGCGGACTTCGGTAAACCACAGGGCATGGTGAATAATAATCCGGTGAAACATGTCGATAACCAGTTTTGCGGTGGATTCGTGGTCAAGATCTTCAATCTGGGTAACAGGAAGCATGGAGAATATCCTTTTTATTCCGGGTGAGGTGTCAGGCTGCGTTTTTTCAAAATCTGATTTTGCAGGTCAGGCTGTGAGCGCCACGCGTTTCCTGACCTGCGATTGCAAAGACGTTCGGAAAGAACGATTCACCTTTGATTAAATGAAACACCTTTTTGGAAGGACCGGGGGACCTTGCCAGTCCGCGGGCAGTTTCTGGTCGGGGGCTTCGCCGAACTTGGCCTTTACTTTGCTGAGTCCGGGTCTGGCATATTGCATATGCCCTTCTTTCAGGGTACGGCCGTTGATAATGGCATCAGAGCGGAGTCTGCGGCCGATGGTTTTTTCCATATTCTTGCCCAGCCACAGAACCCGGTCCACATCATAGCCATGCTCAATCCCCATTTCATCGATCTGAACCAGGGTATCTTCCAGGGTCACCAGACCCACATACCGGGGGTCGTAATAATAGTCCCCGGTTCCCCTGGTGGGGCAGTCATCCAGGAAATTGGCGGGCTGTCCGCCCATGCCGCCCAGCGTGGCTTCAAAATGGGTGATTCCGGCCTGAAGTGATGCCAGAACCGATGCGGACGCCATGCGCTTGGTTTCGTGAAAATGCGCAATGTGAAGTGCCGGGTTGGGGATTTCATCCAGAATCATGGAAAAATAGCGGTAGACGCTGGCTGCCGATGCGCTGCCATCGTGATCCGCGTGCTCCACGTCATGCGCGCCGATCGAAAGCCACCGCTTGGTGAACTCGACCGCATCCTTTAATTCCGTGGCGCCGCCAATGGGGCTTCCCCAAATCGTGCTGACGGTGCCGCACATTTTGATGCCGGCGTCATTGCATTTTTGGATGCACCGCTCGGCTTCCTTCCAGTAATCCGGAAGCGTGGTGCCCGAGTTGGCAAAATGATGCTGCTCTTCCGTGGATACCATCATGAGAATCCGATCCGGGCCCACGCCTTTTTGTTTGAGGGCAATGGCCCGGTCAACCGATGTTTCCCGGATGGTAATGGCGGTGAGGCAGATATCCTCGTAGTTGATTCCTTTTTTGGCGCAGCGGCTTTTGAACTTGTCGCCTCTCAAATGCGCCAGCAGTTGCTCGGCATCCCTGAACTGGGGCATGGATATGGGGTTGCCCAGGTTGGTGACCTCGATATTGCGGCATCCGGCAAAGATCAGTTCTTCAAGATAAAATATTTTTGCAGCCGTGGATACGAATTTTTCTTCGTGCTGGAAACCATCTCGAATCGTAATGTCGCCGATGGTGACTTTTCGGGGCATTCTGGGAAAAATCTTCCAGTAATCATATTCAGTCATGGTGGCCTATTCTCCTTGATAAAGTTCTATTTTGAGTGTTACATTCCCTTGTACACCGGTTTGCGCTTTTCGCGAAACGCGGCAAGGCCTTCCAGCCGATCCTGGGTGGGTATGCACACCCAGTAGGCATTGGATTCAATGGCAAGCCCGGTGGTAAGATCGGTTTCCAGGCCATAGCTGATGGCATATTTGGCCTGTTCGATGGCGATGGGACCGGTTTCGAGAATCATGGCAGCCATTTTGCCGGCTTCGGCAAGAAGCTGATCCGGCTCACAGATCTGGTTGGCGAGTCCGATGGTCAGGGCTTCGTCCGCGCCGACCCGTCTGCCGGTAAAAATCAGCTCCTTGGCCTTTCCCTTTCCCACCAGCCGCGGAAGACGCTGGGTTCCGCCGGCGCCGGGGATAATGGCCAGCCGGGTTTCGGTCAGTCCCATCAAGGCTGTTTTGGATACGATGCGAATGTCTGAGGCCAGCGCAAGCTCGGTACCGCCTCCCAGGGCAATGCCGTTGACTGCGGCAATGACCGGTTTGTTCAGGTATTCAATGGCGGTAAACAGATTTCGAATGGTCAGAATGTATTCCTTGACCTGCGCGGGGCTCATGCCGGCCCTTTCCTTCAAGTCCGCGCCGGAGCAAAACGCTTTTTCGCCGGCGCCGGTAATAATGACAACACGAACTTCCGGCATAAACCGGATTGCTTCCACCTCCTTCTGCAAGGCGCGAAGCAGGTCAAAACTCAGTGAATTCATCACTGCCGGCCGGTTCAACGTCAGCAGGATAACACCGTCTTTTTCTTCCTTCAGTAAGATATTCTCTTCCATATTTCTCCGATAACGATCATATTTTAGTTAGAGCCTGAACGGAAAGTCAATTCAGATAAAATGTTTTTAAATGAAAAAATGGCTTTCGTTCAAAAATTATTAACCCCTGGTCGCTGAATCAGCATCCGATATACCGTGAGATCACGATTCTCTGGACCTCCGAGGTGCCTTCGCCGATTTCAAGAAGCTTCTGGTCCCGGAAGAACTTCTCGACGCCATAATCCTTCATCAGTCCGTAGCCGCCGTGGATCTGAACAGCATGATTCACCACCCGGCCCATGACTTCGGAGCAGTAAAGTTTGGCCATGGCAGCCTCTTTTTCAAAAGGCCGGTGTTGGTTTCTCAGCCAGCAAGCCTTATACATGAGATTCCGGGCGCATTCGATTTCCATGGCGCAGTCCGCCAGCTTAAAGGCAATTGCCTGGAATTTGCAGATCGGCTGACCGAACTGAACCCGTTCCCTGGCGTATTTCAGGGCGGCATCATAAGCCCCCTGGGCCCCGCCAAGACCCATGGCGCCGATGGAAAGCCTTCCGCCATCCAGGGTTTTGAGCATCTGGTGAAATCCATCCCCGCGTTTTCCCAGAATACTGCTGTCCGGCACCCGTACATTGTCAAAGTAAAGTTCGGCGGTATTGGAGGAGCGCCACATCATTTTTTTGTGCATGGGAACAGCTTTAAACCCCGGGGTTCCGCTTTCAACCAGAAAACAGGTATATTCCGGCCGGCCATTGGGGCGGGTTCCGGTGATGGCCTGAACCGTAACGCCCATCGTCATCTCGCACGCGGCATTGGTGATAAAAATTTTCGAGCCGTTGATGACCCAATCATTTCCGTCTTGAACGGCGGTGGTCTTGCTGCCGCCGGCGTCCGATCCGGCTGTCGGTTCCGTGAGGCCAAAGCCCCACAGTGCCTTTCCGGAACAAAGGCCGGGAAGATATTTCTTTTTCTGGTCTTCGGAACCAAAATAATACAGGGGCCCGATGCCCAGCGAATTTCCGGCGGCAACCGTTGCGGCCTGGGAGCCGTCAACTCTGGCAACCTCCTCCACGGCGATGATATAGGAGAGATAGTCCATGCCCTGGCCGCCATAATCTTCTGACACAAACATGCCAAACAGACCGATGTCCCCCATTTTTCGGGTGAGTTCCGGAGAGAAAGTCTCTGTTTCATCCAGATCTGGGGCAATGGGGGCGATTTCGCTGAGAGAAAACTTTCGAACTTCCTTTCGGATCATTTCCTGCTCTTTTGTAAGATCAAAATCCAACGGATTTCCTCCTTTTTCGGCAACAGTGGAAAGAATGGAACAAAACCGGATTGATTAAAATACCCTTCAGAAAACGACTAATCATAATTGAATCTTTCATTCCCCCCTCTTTATCAAAGGGGGGAATGGCACTTTCATGCTTCGATGCGCGGGCTAAACATAACGGTTGGAGACGTTTATATGAACGAGCGCTCAGTCAAATTACACTATCATGTCATTTTTGATTTTGTCAAGTGTTTATCAAAGAGGGATAGCCCCCTGTTCGAAATAACGCAAGTGCAAAAACATGCTGCCCGAAAAATGGATCATTCCAGGTCAGAGAATATGAATCATACGCTTTCATCATAATTGAAAAAAAAATCAATTGAATTTATGATGAAAGCGTAAAAAAAATCAGAAGCCGGGAGTTAGAAGCCATACCCTTTTCATATGAAAGATAATTTTTTGGAGTCACAAGCTCAGGAATATCCGCAGTTGCTGGCAGGCGTATCCGCCGATCCGGGTGTCTATTTGATGAAAGATGCCTCCGGGAAGGTGATTTATGTGGGTAAAGCAAGGAATTTGAAGAAACGCCTGAATTCCTATTTCAACAGACCGGAACATCCGGACCCCAAAACCGCGGTTCTGGTGAAAAAAATAGCCGCCATCGAAACCATCATCACGGCAACGGAAAATGAAGCCTTGATTCTGGAGTCGACGCTGATCAAAAAGCACCGGCCCCGGTATAACGTGATCCTTAAAGACGATAAACGCTACCCGTCGCTTCGGATGGATACCGCAAGCCCCTACCCCAATCTGACGGTGGTTCGAAAGATCAGCAGGGACGGCGCCTTGTATTTCGGGCCATACACCTCTGTGCCAGCGGTCTATCAAACCCTTAAAGTCATCAACAAGACGTTCAAACTTCGCAAATGCAAGGATCGGATGTTCAGGATCCGGACCAGACCCTGTCTGAATTATCAGATCGGCTCCTGTCTGGGGCCGTGTTGCCTGAAGGTGGATCCGGACCGGTATCAGGAAATGGTCCGGGAAGTTGTTCTGTTTTTGAAGGGAAGGACGCCGGATCTGGTGTCCAAATTGAAACAGGATATGAACGCCGCCGCTCTGGAAAGGCAGTATGAACTGGCAGCCGAAATCCGTGATAAACTCTTTGCCATCGAAAAAACACTGGAGAAGCAGATCGTGGTCATGCCGGATTTTCTGGACCGGGACATTATCGGTTTTGCCAGGTCCCCGGCGGATGCGATTGTGACGATTCTCTTTGTCCGGGCCGGGCATCTGGTGGGAACCAGAAATTTCCATTTTTCGGAAATCCTGGCATCCGATGCTGAATTGATTGAATCGTTCATCCAGCAATTCTATGAGCAGACAACCCATATTCCGGATGAAATTCTGGTCTCCACGGTTTTTGATGGTATGGATGTGATCCGGGAATGGCTGTCGGATTTAAAGAAAATAAAGGTGGAGGTGATTTGGCCTCAAAGAGGGTCCAAGGTCCATCTGATTCACATGGCAGAGCAAAATGCCGGAAACGAACTGAAAAATCTCATCGAGGATCGATTAAGCGATCAAACCCTGCTGCTGCGGCTTCAGAAACAGTTGAGCCTTGCCAGGCTTCCGGTGCGAATCGAGTGTTTTGACAACTCCAATATATCCGGAACCCAGCCGGTTTCCGGGATGGTGGTTTTTGAACACACCCGGCCGAAGAAATCCGATTATCGAAAATATCGCATCAAAACCGTTTCAGAGCCTGATGATTACGCGACCATGGCAGAAGTCCTCAACCGGCGATATGGAAGATGCGAGGACTCTGAGCCCCTTCCGGATCTGTTGATGGTTGACGGCGGAAAGGGGCAACTGGGCATTGCCGTGTCCGTGCTGGAGGAATTAAATCTCTCCGGCCGGTTTGATGTGATCGGGATTGCCAAAAAAGATGACATGAAAGGAGAAACACAGGATAAAATCTATAAGCCGGGGCGGCTCAACCCCGTGAATCTGGACAGGGACGCTAATCTTCTCCTTTTTCTGCAGCGGATCCGGGATGAGGCCCATCGCTTTGTCATTACCTATCACCGGTCCAGGCGGGGGGCCGCGGCAATCCGTTCGGTGCTGGACACTATTCCCGGAGTCGGACCCAAACGAAAGCAGGCGCTTCTCAAACATTATGGCAGCATCAAGGCCATTCGGGCCGCCTCTCTCGATGAATTGTCCCAGGCGCCCGGGATGAATCAAAAAACAGCCGAAATGATTCAGGGCAGGCTGTCAATTCCATTGACAGAAGATGAATAGAGACGTAAAGGATATCGACCGTATTTTTAAAGAAGTTCTCTTGGTTTTTGAGATTTAACGAAGTCATGCAATAGTTAAAAAGGAATCCCGCATGGAACCGACAGTCTCGCTTGAAAAAGAAACCCTGGAATCCGAAGAAGCCGCTGAACCTCCGCTCCTGACTTTTTTCAGCAGCTCCAGGTCCAGGGCTTTTCTCAAACAATTTTATCCAAAAGCGACCCTTGCCGAGTGGAATGACTGGCGCTGGCAGTTGAAGAACAGCATCACGGATGTCCAGTCCCTTTCACGGCTCATCACGCTTTCACCTGCGGAGTGCACTGCGCCGGATATTCATCCCAGGACTCTGCCCCTTCGCATCACGCCCTATTATGCATCGCTTCTGGATCGGGAAAATCCCGATCATCCGCTGCGAAGATCCGTGGTCCCCACTTCCGATGAATTTGTTTTTTCTCCCGGCGAAAGCAGGGACCCCCTTTGCGAAGACGATCACAGCCCGGTTCCGGGTCTGGTGCACCGGTATCCGGACAGGGCGTTGTTTCTGGTTACCGGCACTTGTTCGACCTTCTGCCGCTACTGCACCCGATCGCGGATGGTCGGCAAAAGCGACAATGCGGCGAACAATCCTTCCCGGTGGTCGGCCGCCATTGATTACATCCAGGCCCATCCCGAGGTAAGGGATGTGCTCATATCCGGCGGAGATCCGTTAACGCTTCCGGGTGACGCACTGGAGTCGATCGTAAAAAGGCTGCGGCGTATCCGTCATGTGGAGTTGATTCGCATCGGAACCAAAATGCCCGTGTCGCTGCCCCAACGGATCACCTCTTCCCTGGTTTCGATGCTGAAAAAATACCACCCCCTGTGGATGAGCATTCACGTGACGCATCCGGAAGAGCTGACGCCTGAATTTGAAGCCGCCTGCGCCAGACTGGCGGATGCCGGAATTCCGCTGGGCAGTCAGACGGTGCTTCTTAAAGGGGTCAACGACAGCATAGTGTCCCTGAAAAATCTCATGCACGGGCTGATCAAATTCCGCGTCAAACCCTATTACCTGTACCAGTGCGATCCCATTCCCGGCTCATCGCATTTTCGCACGCCCGTGTCAAAGGGGCTCGAGATGATTCAGGGGCTAAGGGGCCATACCAGCGGTTATGCCGTGCCGACGTTTGCGATCGATGCGCCCGGAGGGGGAGGGAAAATTCCGCTGCTTCCGGAATATGTGATCGGCCGGGATGAAGCCGGCATTATTCTGAGAAATTACGAGGGGAAGATTTTTCGTTACCCGGATAAGGAATAAGCGATTCGGGGGTGTGGGTCAGGGGATAGGGGGGCGAGGGAAAAAAACAATTTCGCTCCCCCTCCCCCTGATTTTATTACGCCAGCTTTTTCAAGACGCCTTTAAGCTCTTCAACCGCAGCGGCTGATTTCTGAAGGGCGGCTTTTTCTTCATCCAGCAGTTTGATTTCAATGATTTCTTCAACGCCTTTGGCGCCGAGTTTGACGGGAACGCCGATAAACAGATCCTGAAACCCATATTCCCCCTGAAGCAGAACCGCGCAGGGAAGGATTTTTTTCTTGTCTTTCAGGATGGCTTCCGCCATTTCAACCGCGGCGGATGCCGGGGCATAATAGGCACTGCCGGTCTTCAGCAGGCTGACGATTTCAGCGCCGCCGGTTGCCGTTCGTTTGACCAGGGCGTCAATGCGGTCCTTGGACATCAGCTCGGTGATCGGAATGCCCGCAACCGTGGAATAACGGGGCAGGGGAACCATGGTATCGCCGTGGCCGCCCAGAACAAAAGCATGCGTGTTTTCCACCGATACATTCAGTTCCATGGAGATGAAGGCTCTGAAACGGGCGGAATCCAGGACACCGGCCATGCCGATCACCCGGTTTTTCGGGAATCCGCTGGCTTCATACGCCACATGGCACATGGCATCCAGCGGGTTGCTGACCACGATAATGATGGCATTGGGCGAATATTTGGCCACTTCCTGAGATACTTTTTTGACGATGCCGGCATTGACACCGATCAGATCGTCGCGGCTCATTCCGGGTTTTCGGGGAATTCCCGCAGTGATGATGACGATGTCCGATCCTGCCGAGGCTTCATAGCTGTTGGAGCCGGTGAGATGGGCGTCGTGTTTTTCAATGGGTGCGGCTTCCGCCAGGTCCAGTGCCTTTCCCTGGGGAACGCCCTCAACAATGTCAATCAGAACGACGTCGCACAACTCTTTTTCCGCCAGTCTCTGGGCTGCCGTGGCCCCCACATTCCCCGCGCCGATTACCGTTACTTTCTTGTCCATGACACGACTCCTTGTATAGTGATTGGTGATTGAGTAAAGAACCGCAAGCTGCTCATTGCAATGTGAAAGTGAGCAGCCTCTAAACATGCACCCATTCCATTTTATCCGTTTGTGGATTCAGGATATAAAAACTTTGTTACTGTCAACAGTCAACCATCGCTTGTCCGTTAAAAACACATTGATTAAAACTATATGATATTAAATGTAAAAAATATTTCTAATGGATCTTGTAAAATTGAATGATACAGACGGAAACAATTAATAACCTATTGATATAAAGTATATATTACTATATTAAACAATCATTTAATTTCAAAACGAAACGATGTTTCTTTTTTTGATATATGAATGGTTTTGTTCTGTCAAGCAGAAAATGGCGTTTGACGCATTTGGGAGCCTGCCGGCGGAATGAAGCAGAATGAAGGAGAAAAAACCATGGACTTTGTTGTGATCGGCGGCGATGCCGCGGGAATGAGCGCGGCCAGCCGGGCCAAGCGCAACCGGCCCGATATCCGGGTGACGGTTATCGAAAAAACCCATGATGTCTCATACAGCGCGTGCGGCATGCCCTACAATATCGCCGATCCATCCCGTCCCATGGAGGATCTGGTTGTCCGGGAGGCCGATGCCTTCCGCAAGCAGGGGATTGCCGTGTTGACGGGTCATCAGGCAACCCGTATCGATCGAACGGCAAAAACGGTCAGCGGCCGGACTTCGGAAGGAAACCCTTTTTCCGTTTCCTATGATGCCTTGCTGATTGCAACGGGCGCATCCCCGATTGTCCCGGACATTCCGGGGCTGAATTTGCCGGGCGTCACGGGCGTCATGGTGTTGAAAAATCTCGAAGACGGGCGGCGGATCAAAAATTTCATTCGGGATGCCGATGTGAAACGATCGGTGATCATCGGCATGGGATATATTGCGATGGAGATGTGCGAAGCCATCCGGGAGCGCCATATCCATGTCAGCATGATCAAGCCCGGACCCGGACTGTTGCCTTGGATGGAACCGCAGTTGTCCGAAGTTGTGCGGCAGGAGCTGGAATCTAGTGAGGTTGCGCTCTATCCCGGTGTTCGGATCCTTAGCGTCGAGCCGGGTGAAAAGGGGTTGGTCGTTCACGGAGAAGGCGTTGTCATCGAAACGGATATGATTATTGTGGCTGTCGGGGTCCAGCCAAACAGCGGCATCGCGATTGAGGCCGGCCTGGAAACCAGCGTCCGTCAATCGATTTCAACGGATGGTTTCCTGAAAACATCGGATCCCCATATTTATGCAGCAGGGGACTGCGCGGACGCTTTCCACGCTGTCACAGGAGAAAAAGTCTGGATTCCGCTGGCGCTACGCGCCAACCGGGCCGGATGGGCTGTGGCGGACAATGTCTGCGGAAAACCGGTGTCCTTGCCAGGGATTGTTGGAACCGCGGTGTTTAAGGTGTTGGGTCTGGAAGTGGCCCGAACCGGGTTGACGGTCCAGGAGGCCATGGCGGCCGGATTTCATCCGGTTTCCGGTGTGATTCAAAGCCGGTCCAGGGCGCACGCACACCCGGGCGCGTCTCGGATCTGGGTTCAGATGGTGGCCGATCAAAAAACCGGCCGGCTTCTGGGTGCTCAGATGGTTGGCGGGGAAGGTGCTGCGCATCGCATCAATGCCGTGGCTGTTGCGCTGCATAGCCGGATGACGGTGGAAGACTTCAGCCGCACCGATCTGGCCTATGCCCCGCCATTCGGACCGGTATGGGACCCGCTGCTGACGGCAGCGAATCAACTGCTGAAAAAAATCGCCCGGTAATGGGGATACCGGATTTTCACCGGAACTTCACCAGAGTTCCACCAGAGTTCCAATTGATGCCCGGTGGCTATCTTCTTTTTTTCGCGCGGTTTGTCGCTTGAGCCGTCAATGGATCATCCGGCCAGTGGTGCTTGGGATAGCGCCCCATCAAGTCCTTTTTGACTTCATAATACCCATGAGCCCAGAAGCTTTTTAAATCGCGGGTGACCTGGACCGGCCGTCCGGATGGCGACAGCAGGTGGATCAGAAGGGGCAGCTTTCCGGCGGCGATGGCCGGTGTTTCGGTGGCGCCGAACATTTCCTGGAGACGCACGGCCAGTATGGGCGTATCGCTCGCGGTATAGTCAATGGGAATGCGCGATCCGCTGGGAACCGTGAAATGGGTCGGGGCCAGCGCGTCAAGATCCTGCCGGTGCTTCCAGGACAGGGCGGCAAACAGCGCGCCTGTCAGGTCGATGCGCCGCAGGTGCTCGCCTCTCAGGATTCCGGTGAGATAGGGCGGCAACCAGTCCTCGAGGGTCTTTATCAGGGTTTCATCCGATACATCCGGCCATTTCATCCCGGCGGCATTCAGGCGGCGCAGGAGCAGGACCCGGGCCTGCCATGCCCGAAGGGGTTGGGTCCACGGCAGCAGGTGAATGCCTTCCTGACGGATGCCGTCACACAGGGCTTCGGCGATTCGGGCCGGGTCCGGCTCCGTCAGGGGAAAGTCTTTCAGTACGGCTTTTCCAAAAAGCACTTCCCGGCGAGCCTTGACCGTCTGGCTTCTGTGATCCCAGACAATTTGTGACTGCTCGGTGATGTGCTCGGGAAAATGTGCGATCAGGGTTTCATAGGGTATTGGCGCGGCAAGGAATATTTTTGCCTCCTGCTGCTCGCCAGTCAATGATGCCGCCACCAAAAAGGCTTCCGCCGACAGCGGCTCAATATCCGCAAAGTAAACGCCGCGGCCGTTGGATAATCGATATCGAAGGGTATCCCCCGAGCGTCTGCAGGCAATCCGGTCCGGATAGGCAAAAGCCAGCAGCAGGCCGCACGCGTCCAAAGATGCTTGGGGAGATGCCTGGGGAGGCGCCTGGGGTTCCCGGCAATTCAGTCTCGATTTTAAGTGATCGGCTATTTTTTGTACCCGCCGGCAGGTGGAGGCATCCACGGGCAAGTCGGCGGCAACACCCCCTGAAGCCATGCGCCGTGAGCCTGTTCCCATGGAGCGAAGTTCGGCTACCCGAAGGCGCAGGTCTGCATCCCGTTGACCCGGAGGAAACAACAGAATGTCCCTCTCCCCAAGGAGTGCGGCCAGTTCGCAGGCAAGATCCCCCAGGCCAAGCAGCTTTGCCTCGCAGATCATGTGCCCCAGTCGCGGGTGAAGCCCAAGGTCGGATAACTGCTTGCCGTGGCCGGTGATCCGCCCGTGTTTGTCCAATGCTCCCAGCCGTGTCAACAGCATTCCGGCCTGGTTGAATGCCGCTTCCGGCGGTGGATCGAGCCAGGAAAGCCGGGACGGATCGGATATCCCCCATGCGGCCAGCTCAAGAGCCAGCGGGGTCAGATCCGTGTTCAGAATTTCCGGGCTGCCGTGCGCCAGAAGTATCCGGTGCCTTTCTTCGGACCACAGGCGATAACAGATCCCCGGTTCAATTCGTCCGGCGCGGCCCCGCCGCTGGTCTGCCGTGTCCCGGCTGACGGGAAGGGTCACCAGGCGGGCCATGCCGCTTCCGACATCATATCTGGAAACGCGCATCAGTCCGGAATCGATGACGATCCGAATGCCTTCGATGGTTAAACTGGTCTCGGCAATGGATGTTGACAGAACGATTTTTCGCTTGCCGATGGGTGCGGGTTCAATCGCCAGATCCTGTAAATTTCCAGGCAGGCCGCCATAAAGAGGTGCGACGAATACCGAGGAATCGAGTTTGGCCAAGGCCAGCCGGTCCCGGACCTGTCTGATTTCACGGATGCCCGGTAAAAAGACGAGTAGGTTGCCGCTTTCTTCCCGAAGTGCACGCAAAACCGCGTCTGTTAGGGATGCAATCGGGCTCAAGGACGCAGATCCTGAGCAATATCGGGTTTCCACGGGGAATTGTCTTCCCTGTACTTGAACAATGGGGGCATTTCCCATCAGGCCGGAGACGGCTTCGGTATCGAGCGTGGCCGACATGACCAGGAGCCGCAAATCCGGCCGAAACCCTTCCTGGCTATCCAGGCAAAGGGCCAGGCCCGTATCGGCGTGGATGCTGCGCTCGTGAAACTCGTCGAAAATGACAAGCCCGATGCCGGAGAGGGCGGGATCATTTTGAATGAGGCGGGTCAGAATGCCTTCGGTGACCACTTCGATCCGCGTGGCAGCGCTCACTTTCCGCTCCAGGCGCATCCGATATCCCACGGTTTGCCCCACCGCCTCATTCAGTATGTATGCCATGCGTCTGGCTGCGGCCCGGGCAGCCAGACGACGGGGTTCCAGGAGGATGATTTTCCGGCCTGCCAGCCACCCTTCGGAGTACAGGAAAAGCGGGACCCGGGTTGTTTTGCCGGCCCCCGGTGGCGCGGCCAGGACCGCATTCCGGTGCGCCATCAGGACCCGGTTCAGATCCGGGAGATGCGCTTCGATGGGAAGTGATGAAATGGCCATTTCCATAGGTATGATCCGAATAAAATGACTGAAAACCAACTGCCCTGCATAGTGGAAAAGTAAAAGCTTGGGGCAGACATTCGTTTATCTTAACAGAGATATCAGGGGTGAGGCAAAAGCAAAATGCGCATTCTTGTCCGCTGGTGACCAGCAGACCCCGAAGTTCATCCGAAAAAAATCTAAAGTTTATTGCCCGATCTGCCGATAAGAGGCACAACGTCGATAAAGATTCATTATTTCGAACAATCATATGAAGGAGGAAAAATGAAAAAATTTGCGATTTTGTTTTCAGTGTTTTTGATGGTCGCCATGCTCGTGTTGCCCAATGCTGCAAAAGCCGCAATCGATGAAGCCAAAGCCATGGTGGAGAAGGCGGAGGCTTACTTTCAGGCCAATGGCAAGGAGAAAACCCTTCAGGCATTAAACAATCCCAAGGGGGAATTCGTGAAGGGTGATCTTTATGTTTTTGCATATGATGCGGCCGGTACCGTCATTGCGCATCCGGTGAACGCGAAACTGGTGGGGACGAACACCCTTGAGGTCCCCGATGTGGACGGGAAACTCTGGCGGAAAGAGGCCATGGAAAAGGTCAAGAAGGACGGAACCGCCGTGGTGGACTATAAGTTCAAAAATCCTGTCAGCGGCAAGGTCGAGCAGAAAACCACATTTTTCAAGAAGGCCGGTGACATCGTTCTTGGATGTGGAACGTATAAATAATCCGACTGGCCTTTTCGTACGCAATTTAAAAACAGAGACGACTCCCCTGCGACAGGCAGCGGGGGAGTGTGAAGCAGGAGTGCTATGAAACGCTTTATCGGAAACCTTAGAATGAGCAAGAAGTTGATGATCGCACCGCTGATCGCAACGCTCTTTCTTGTGTTGCTGGCAGCGGTATCGTACAAGGGGCTGTCGGAGCAGAAGCTTGCAATCGACGATCTGACCCACGTCAGATTCAAAACCTACCAGGACGCATCACAGATGATGCATCGGATGACAACCACCCATAAGGACGTATTTAAGCTCCTCGGGTTTGCCGATGCCGGCGCTGATGAGAGCAAGATCCAGCAGCTCTCGAAGGAGAGCCTGCAATCCCTTGAACAGCTCAAAACGTTTGTTGCAACTGCGGAAAAAGCAGGCCAACTCACGTCCCAGGAGCGGGATTTCTTTCTCTCCTCTCTAAAGGAAATCGAGAGCTATGAAACCGCGGTAAAAAAAGTGATTCAGATGGCGGCTGCCGATGTCAGCCTGGCGCTCACCATGATGGCTCCCCTGGAGAATCAATTCCAGGGGCTGAATCATAAAATGGCGGAACTTCTGGATTACGAGACGCTGCTGAATACGCAAAGGCATACCCAGTCTCTGGACAGTTACCGACTGGTATTGAAGTCCATGGGTGTGATGCTGGCGATTGCAATTGTGCTCTCCCTGATGACGAGCATCTTTATGGCGCGGACCATCACATCCCCGATCCGTCAGGCCATGGATGTCATCAAGATGATTGAAGACGGAGATCTGACCCAGGAAATAGGGATCACTTTCAAGGATGAGATTGGGGAACTGGCCCGCTCGGTCGATGCGATGCGGGAGAAAATGGCCGAGGCTGTAGGACAGTCCGTGGAGATGTCTCTTGGCCTCTCGGATGCCGCCTCCCGTCAGGCCGCATCCCTTGAGGAAACCTCATCCTCCCTGGAGGAGATGGCTTCAATGACGCGGCTGAACGCCGGCAACACGGCTCAGGCCAACCAGCTCATGGCTGAAGCCGAGGAAGTGATTCATGGTGCGGATCAGTCCATGGCCGAGCTTGCCGGTTCCATGAAGGAAATTGCAGCCGCCAGTGAACAGACCCGGAAAATCATCAAGACCATCGATGAAATCGCCTTTCAGACCAATCTGCTCGCGCTTAACGCCGCGGTGGAGGCAGCCCGCGCGGGCGAGGCAGGAGCCGGCTTCGCGGTGGTGGCCGACGAAGTGCGCAATCTGGCCATGCGGGCCGCAGAAGCCGCGAAGAACACCACGACGTTGACCGAGGATATCGTCAAGAAGGTGAAAAACGGTGAGCACCTTGTCTCCACGACCTACGAGGCTTTCCAGGCGGTGACCGACCGATCCGCCAAAGTGGTCAGGCTCGTTGCGGAGGTGGCGGCCGCCTCCCAGGAACAGTCCCAGGGAGTGGATCAGCTCAACAGCGCCATGGCCGAGATGAATGATGTGACCCAGCAGAACGCCGCCAGCGCGGAAGAACTGGCCGCCATCATGGCCATGTTCAAGACGGACAGCGGCGTGCAGCGGGCGGAACGCTAAAAAGCATAAATGAATTTAAGCCATGTGGATGTGCCGGCCGGCCGGTTTTCCACCGAAGTTTCCCACAGGCTTTTGAAGACCAACGACATGTTTTTGTAGTTGTATTTGATTGCCGGACCGGCTGCCAGCACCCTTCCTTTCATATCCCTTACCGGAGTGCCGTTGACCTGGTCGTCGGTGGTCTGCTGATAATAATATCCGTTGATTCCCAGGGTCCATTCGGGAGCCGGACTGTAGCCCAGGGCATAGTCGAAATGAAATTCCTGTCCGGGCGCCAGCGTACCGGTTTGGCCGCCGATTCCAACATTGCCGGTGTTTACGGCCTCATCGGGTGAGATGATGTGGCTATTATTGTCCGTGCTGATATCGTACATGAATTTGAAGGAAACATCCCAAGGGACATTCAAATAGGTTACCGCAAACACCGGCTCGAACGTATAGACGTTGTTGCCCGGGTTAACGGGCTCATCTTCCTTGTCATATCTTCCGGTCGGCAGAAAGATGTCTAATCCCGCGACCCAGTGGAAATTCTTGCTGTGCCATGCCAGAATGAACGGATCCACGATGATGTCACCCAGACCGAAACGCGAACTGCCCAGGCCGCCGAAGGGTTCGCCGAACTTGAAATCCATGTTCACAAACGGCACGAATGTCTGGAACGCGTAACTGCCGCCCAGAATCTTGAAGTCCGTGACATGCAGTAACCTCAGCACATTGGCCCAGACATTGATTTTGACATCCGCAAGGGGCCCGGCGCTATAATTGTCTCCCGAGTTGTTCTTGAATCGGTCCGCCGAGTAAAAATTGGAATAGGCCAGAAAATAGGTGCCGGGCGGCGGCAGGGCGCCGCTCATGAAATCCTCGGCGCCGTTGGGATAAGCCCCGGAGCCGCCGGCAAATGACAGGGTGGATGTGCACAGCAATAGCATCACGGCATGGGCAAAAAGACGTCTAATCATTTATGCGGCTCCTTTTCTGTGCCTGCTCGATCAACTGGAGCAAGCCGGTAATTTTGGGTTTCGGCCGGCTTTTCATCAGAATTTCAAAATCCTGGGCCGAAATCCTGTTCTTGAGATAGTCAACCACGTCAAAATACTCCCACCAGCAATCACAGATCTTGAAACAGGGCAGGGTATCCTCGCCCGCATCCAGACAATAGCCGAATTTCACGACACCGCCCAGCCGGGGGCAGCGCCGTTCCATGTCATGGACTGCGTGTTTCAATATTTACTCTCCCCTCCCGATTCACGTACCTGGATCACCGGAGTGTCCGGTTTAAAAAGTCATTGATTGCCTGATTCACTTCAAGCGGTTTTTCAATGGGGGAAAAATGACCCGCATCCTGAATAGTCACCAGTTCGGCATTTTTGATGCTGTTTGCCAAAAAAGTTCCGTATTTTAATGGCGTTAAGTTGTCATCGGTTGCGGTCAGCACCAAAACCGGAACCTCGATCAGGCCAAGCGCGTCCATCGCATTGAAACCGTCACATGCCCGAAAGTCACCCGATGCGACGGCAGGCCGGCATATTGAACAGGCTTCGATTTCAGCCCGAAGCCTTTCAGCGCTGCTTTTTCCGGAAATTGCAAAGGCAAAAAGCATTTCCACGAAATCCCGATAGTTTTTTTCGATCGTTTCAAAAATCAAGGGGATTACTTTCAGTCTTGCGCCGGTGTTGATGAGAATGCCCGCCGGGAAACGGTCTTTGTGGCTGACAAGAAGCTGCTGAGTAATGGCACCGCCCATGCTCAGTCCGCAGGGAATGGGCCTGGGCGCCTGGATCAGATCGATAAAATTCAGAACCGCCTCGGCATAGTCGGAGATATTTTCTTTGCCCGGACCTTCACTGGTTCCATGTCCGGGCAGGTCAATGGCAACCGCATTCACAATTTCCGAAAAATATTTGACCTGCGGTTTCCAGAAAGCCTTGTTTGAAGCCGCTCCATGAATGAAAACCACTGTCGGCTTTTCTGGATCGAGAGGCCAATGGCCTGAAGTAAATCCGATTCCCCCCATTTCCCGGTTTTCCATGATGACCCTCCATTATTTTACAGCATGCCCATACACGACCATCTTCCAGGTTTTATCCGGATCAAACCGTTTGAGCGCCTCTGCGGCTTTATCGGAATGCTTCCCAAGGTTCTTCTGGTAAACAATTCCGTCCATGTGCACAATAAATGTCATGATTCCGGATCTGCCGTATTTTGCCGGATAAGCCACCAGCGCAAATCCGCCGATCATCTTGCCGTTGGCGATATAATCGTATGCGCCTCCCGGAGTATTCTTTCCCTGTGCCTTTAAAATCTTATAGTAATATCCGTGATAGGGAAGGGGAGGGCCTACAGCCAAAAGATCTTTTGACATCTTTTGGTAACCTTCCTGGGTTGCTCTTGCAATGGCCGGCCCCAGGGGGCTCGGTTTTTCACCTTCCCGGGTTTCCCAGTAAAGACCGTTTTTCTGGCCCGGGTTGCTCACAAATTTCTGTGCGTATTCGAAAAAACCATCCCTGTCGTGGTCACCCAGGGCATATTCTCTTTGTGCATCGACGTATGCGAGGCATACCTGCACTGCACTGAGTTCATTTCTGCCGATAGTGCGGTTAAGGATTTCCTCCTTGCCGGCCCGGGTATCGAAGTGCCATCCCCGGCTGTTTTTCACCAGCGGAACGGGGAAGGGCCAATCGCCCTTGCCGGTACAAAGTATCGCGATCGTGTTATCCGTCAACATCTCGAACTTGTTCTTTTCCTGATAAGAGGCCATGAAGGCCTCCAGGATTTCCTTGTTGGAGACTGCGTAATCGAATTCCTTTCCGACAGGGCCAAAAATCGCTGTCAGTGTTTTGATGTCGTTCATTTTCATGGCCGCTATCATGGCATTTGCGCCTTCTTCAGGAGAAACGAAGGTTTTCTGTATCGCTGACTTTGGGGGTGCCGCTTCAGATCCATCGGGCATCAGGAACATCGATAACAGAAACAGCATGATAATGGCACCGCCAATACGACGTGGGTAACAACTTTTTGTATCGTCGAAAACCTGCATCATATGATTTGCCTCCTTATATGATTATTTGAAACATCGCCACGATGTGACTACTCAATTGCTATCGACGACCTTCGCCGTGTCCGCCGCCGCCACCGCCACCGATATTGGGAGCGCCGCCGCCTCCTCCACCACTACGGTCGTCTCCACCGATTTTGGGAGTGCCACCGCCTCCACCACTACGGCCACCACCGCTGGTATTGGGAGTGCCACCACCACCACTACGGCCACCACCACTGATATTGGGAGTGCCACCGCCGCCTCCACCACTGTGGCCACCGCCACCGATATTGGGAGTGACGCCCCCGCCGCCACCAGCATGGCCGCCGCCACCGACGTTGGGAATGGCTCCCCCGCCACCCTGGCCGATTTTCCCGCCCTGAAACGTCTGGCTGGGATTTTGCGCCGGTATGCTTTCGCGGCTCATACGGCCGCGGTCACTCTGCTGTTTGACTTCGCTGCCGCTCCGGATGCCTCCGATGACGTCCGAAGACCTGTTTTGGGGTGTCATTGACCGATCATGGTTAACAGCGTCATTACTTCTATTTACGGGGGGTTGCCGGCTTCCCGCGGCATTATCCCGGAACGGAATCGCTTTTCTCTGATCCAAAGTCTGCTGACCATGATTTTGGCGGCCCGCGCCAACAGCGCCTTCTCCCCGTTCACCGGTTGGGTGATTTCGGGTAGGGGCGTCCGTTCCATGATTCGTGCCCGGGCGAACCCCGGTTTTTCCCGGCCCCTGATCAAATCCTCTGAAATCTCTTCTGCCCTCCGCTCCGGGGTTCCCCGGCTGCCCAAACTGCTGACGCAAGCCGGGATCTCTGTACGCCACACCTTTTCGGTGGCTCGGGTCATGTCGCCACTCACTTTGTTCACCCCGCCGCTCACCAGGTCCATGTTTGGGATAATAATTGTTGATCGTGACGTGCCGTGCCGGACTTACATACACTTGATGTCTGGCCCAGTTGACGTTTCCCCATGCATAACCCCAGGCAACGCCCACGGACAGCCCAATGCCGAAGGAAACGATGCCGGATCTGACCGCGACATAACCCGGTGGATAATAATAATAGGGCGGGTATGCCGGGTACCACCAGGGGCCATACACCACGATCGGGTCATAAGCCGGAATATAGACGACCCGCGGGTCCGCGGGTTCGATCACGATCATCTTTTCCTGTACGACGACCACCTGCTCGCGCGTTGATTCGAGGTTGCCCAGTTCATACGCTTTGGCTCGCAGGTGCTGAACCGTGGCCATTACCTGATCTTTCTGTCCCAGAAAGGCGTCTCCGATATTCTGGGTCCACTCCAGTTTATCGTTCATCATTGCCAGGATCGAGGGGAAGTTCACCAATGACTTCACGCTGGGATCCCAGTACTTTTGCTCCAAGGCAATGGCCAAATTTTCGTCTTTCAGATTCGGATTTTGATTGACCCACCGGGCCGCCTGCACCACTTCCAGGGGATAGGTGGCGGCCATGAGCACCTGAATTAAAAGCGAATCCGGGTACAAAGCAATCGGCGCCAGCATTTGATCCAGCTCCTCCTGCCGGAATACCGGTGGTTCCGACCCGGTGTCCTGAGCAAGCCCCCCAACAGGAATCATGAGTGACAGAACAAGCAACCACGGACATGTTCGCATCAATATTTTTTTCATAATAAGTCTCCAATTTTTATTGTTGTGCATAACTGAACACAGACACCAAAAGACTGTGCCATGGGCATCGCTCATCGCATCAGGTCAATTATTTCCAGCCGGTTGTTCGCCTTCGGGTACTTTGTTGAAGGACCTTCGGTGAGCAGGGCGAAATTTCCGGGCAGTTCGTGATCGTGCAGCCATTTCCGGGCATAGGCGTTCCAGTCGTCCGGGTGCTCGGGTTCGTGTACCGGATGAATCCCCTGTGAAAACTGAAGGGCCTGACACGTTGAGTTCAGTGAACTGACCGCAACGGTCCAGACCGGCAGACGAAATCCGGCGATCTTTCTGGCGGTCTCGCCGCCGTGGGTCGGTGCGAAAACAGCGGCCGGCAGCATATATTCCAGGCAGGTTTCCACGCTTAATGCGATCAGATGCGCGGGACGGAGTTTGCCGGCAAGGTTGATTCCCGGATACAGTTCTTTTACCGTAACAGCCGGGCGATGCGGTTCCACGGCAGCGGCGATTTTAGCCAGCGTGGTCACGGCATCCACGGGATATTTTCCCATTGCCGATTCTCCGGAGAGCATGACGCAGTCGGTTCCATCAAAGATGGCGTTTGACACGTCCGTGGCTTCGGCCCGGGTGGGGCGGCGATTATCCGTCATGGACTCCAGCATCTGGGTTGCAGTGATGATGGGTTTTGCGTGCATGTTGGCCAGGCGCATCAGCCTTTTTTGCACCACCGCAATCTGCTCGAAAGGAACCTCGACGCCAAGATCCCCCCGGGCGATCATGATTCCGTCCGCGGCCGCCATGATCTCATCGATGTGCTCAAGCGCTCCGGAGCGCTCGATCTTGGCGATGATAAAGGGGGAATACCCCAGATCGCTTGCCGCCTTCCTCACCGCTTCGATGTCGGCCGCCCGCTCAACAAAAGACTGGCTGACGGCATCCACGCCGTTCTCGAGGGCGAACTTCAGACACTGGCGATCCCAGTCGGTGAACGCGCTGATTCCCAGATCGATGTCCGGAAGGTTCAGGCCCTTTCGGGAGCGCAACTCGCCGCCCACCAGTACTCTGCAGTGCACATCGGGGGATGCGGTTCCGATAACCTCGAGCTGGATGTACCCGTCGTTTAAAAACAGCGTATCTCCCGGTTTCACGGCCTGCGGCAGGCGGCTGAAGGAAACCGAGACCCGGCCGGTGTCGCCGATGATCTCGTCCGTGGTCAGCGTGAACGGCTCTCCGGTCTTTAATTCAATGGGCTCATCGGCGATCTTTCCGATGCGCATCTTCGGACCGGAGAGATCCGCCAGAAGCGCCAGGCGGCGCCCCGTCCGACCCGATGCCGCTCGAAGATTCTCGATGACATCCTTGTGCTGCGAAAAATCCCCGTGGGAGAAATTGAGGCGGGCGACGTTCATTCCGGCAAGCAGCATGCGTTCCATCACTTCAATAGATTGTGACGCCGGGCCGATCGTACAGACGATTTTGGTTTTGTGTGATGGAAGTTTCATTACCTGTCCTCTAAAGCGAAAAGGGGGGAAGTTGGGAAGAGCAAAAAATCAAGAAAAGCCGCTCTTCGGCTCCTGGGTTTTGAGGCCGTCATTGAAGCGATCGGGTGACGATTTTCTGCGCCGCTTCCAGGATGGCATCCAGATGCGCCTGACTCTTGAAACTTTCGGCATAGAGCTTGTAGATATTTTCCGTTCCCGAGGGTCGGGCCGCGAACCATCCCTGCCGCGTGACCACCTTGAGTCCGTCGATTGGAGAGTTGTTCCCCGGGGCGCGCGTCAGTTTGGCCACAATGGGCTCGCCGGCCAGTTCCGTTGCCGTCACGGCCTCCGGGGTTAATTTCTTAAGCGCGGCTTTCTGCGATGGCGTGGCCGGGGCATCAACGCGCGTGTAACAGGGCGTTCCATGCCTTTTTGTGAGATCCCGGTAATATTCTCCCGGATCTTTTCCGGTCCGGGCGGTGATTTCCGCGCTCAGCAGGCCAAGAATCAATCCGTCTTTATCGGTCGTCCAGACCCTTCCGTCTTTTTGAAGAAAGCTGGCGCCAGCGCTCTCTTCCCCGCCGAAACAGCAGGAGCCGTCAAATAAACCCGGAGAAAACCATTTGAAGCCGACCGGCACTTCGAATAACCGGCGTCCCAGCTCATGCGCCACCCGATCGATGAGGCTGCTGCTGACCAGGGTTTTGCCGACCAGGGATGCCGGGGACCACTGGGGGCGATGCGTAAGCAGATAATGAATGGCCACGGCCAAATAGTGGTTGGGATTCATCAGTCCCGCGGAGCGGGTGACGATCCCGTGGCGATCCGCGTCCGGATCATTGGCAAAGGCGATTTGATACCGGTCCTTGAGTCCGACAAGGCTTGCCATGGCATAGGGGCTGGAGCAATCCATGCGGATCTTGCCGTCGTGATCGACGCTCATGAACGAAAAGGTTGAATCCACCGTTGCATTCACGACGGTGAGGTCCAGGTGGTACATGTCGCGGATCGGTTCCCAGTAGGGTCCGGAAGCGCCGCCGAGCGGGTCCACGGCGATCTTGATGCCTGCGTCGCGGATCGCCTCCATGTCGATGACGCGTTGAAGGTCGCTGACGTAGGGAAAGACAAAATCTTGCGGGTGCGTGGTGTTTGCCTTCAAGGCCGAGGCAAAGGGCAGTCGCTTGACGCCGGCATTGCTTTTTCGCATCAGTTCGTTGGCCCGGTCCTGAATCCATTTCGTCACATCGGTATCGGCCGGTCCCCCGTTTGGCGGGTTGTACTTGAAGCCGCCATCCTCCGGGGGATTGTGCGACGGGGTTACGACAATGCCGTCGCTAAAATGCGTCTTGCGGTCGCGGTTACAGACGAGGATGGCCCGCGAGATGACCGGCGTCGGCGTGACGCCGTCATTTTCCTGAAGAACGGTTTCCACCCCGTTTGCCGCCAGAACCTCGATGGCGGTTCGCTGAGCGGGCCCGGACAGCGCGTGTGTGTCTTTTCCCATGTAAAGCGGGCCGTCAATGCCTTGGCTCCGCCGGTAGTCGCAGATGGCCTGTGTGACGGCCAGAATGTGCGCTTCGGTAAACGTGCCGTGGATCGGCGATCCGCGATGCCCGCTGGTGCCGAAGCTGACCAGTTGATCAGGATTATCCGGGTCCGGCCTGCGCTCATAATACGCCTGTTCGATTCGAGCCGGGTCAATCAGCATCTCGGGAGGGGCCGGTTTGCCGGCAAGAGGGGAAATCGCCATACATATTTTCCTTGTTAGTTTGTAGGCCAGGTTGCGAGCAGAAGGAGCTGCCGGTCGATGTTTTCTCCCATCGGTCGCGGCCCCGTCTTCTAATTCCTGCCATGATTATTACCATAGGTGATATGGCTTTTGCAAACATGAAACCATTGTATCTTTTTCCGGTGTGCGGTATGGAGAGACAGTGAAAAACCATACCAGGGGCGTTTTGTTTTCTATCGTTCGCTTTAGCTAAAGATTCCTGGAAGAAGGCCGATAAAGTATTTACGGGTATGAGATCCTCTGGAATACCTGGCATGTTTGCTGCATCAAACCGCAAATTGTGAGGAGTATTAAATGGGAAATATTCTGGTTGTGGATGATGAACGCAGCATCCGGATTACCGCAAAGGCATTTCTGGAGGCGGACGGTCATTCGGTGGCAACAGCCGAGGATGCGGATTCGGCAATGGCGGCTCTCCGGCTGATGCCCATGGATGTGATATTGACGGATATCATTATGCCAAAGCTATCCGGAGTGGAGCTGCTTCGGCGAATCCGGGAGATATCATCCCATATTCAGGTCATCATGATGACCGGGGAGCCGACTCTGGAGACGGCATCGGAGTCCCTGCGCTTGGGTGCCGTGGACTACCTGCAGAAACCGGTCGGCAAAACTGAAATCCTGAAGGCCGTTCGAAACGCAATTCGCGTCAAATTCCTCAGTGATGAAAAAAATCGTCTCGAAGCCGAAAACCAGAATTACATGAATCATCTCGAAAAATTGGTCGAGGAACGAACCCATGCATTGACGGCAAGCGAGGCTGCGCTTCGACATCGGGCCGAGGAGTTATCCATTCTCAATTGCCTGGCCAGAAAGGTCAACGAAAGTCTGACCGTCGATGATGCTGTCCAGTTTGGATTGAGTGAAATTGTCCGGGCCGTTGAATCGGATTTTGCGGTATTTTTCCTGAGCACCGGTGAGGAACTGACGTTTAAGGGCAAATTTTCAGGGGAGTCGGAGATGAAGTGGCAACCCCGGGATATCCACAAGGTGGGGACATGCCTTTGCGGTCAGGCGGTCAGGGAGAATTCAGCCGTCTATTCTCAAGACATTCGGTCGGATTCCCGGTGCACGCTGGCGGAGTGTTTGAATGCCGGGTTCCGTTCGTTTGCCGCCTTGCCGCTTCGAAACGGTTCGGATATCCTGGGGGTACTGGGAATCGCATCCCGGCAAGAGCGGAATTTTCATGAACGCGCCGCCTTTCTTGATGCCCTTGCCAATGAAATGGCCATCGGTCTGAATAAGAGCCTATTGTATGCGCAGGTTCAGCAACATGCCATGGACCTTAAGACGAGCCTTTCTCGTATTGAGGAAGCCGAGGCCGAGCGCCGCGTGCTGCTGCGGCATCTGCAGCAATCCCAGAAGATGGAGGCCATCGGAACCCTTGCCAGTGGTATTGCTCATGATTTCAATAATATTCTGAGTGCAGTGGTCGGTTATACCGAACTTGCCCAGTTGAGTACCTCGGATGAAATCAAGTGCAGGGAAAAACTGAACTTGGTGCTGACCGCAAGTGGGCGGGCCAAAGCGCTTATCCAACAGATACTGGCTTTCAGCCGTCAAAGCGAGGAGGAGCGAAAGCCGGTTCAGGTCTCCCATATCGTCAAGGAAGTGCTTCAATTCATGAGGGCCTCCCTGCCGGCCACCATCGAAATCCGCAAGGAAATCGGCGCCAATATTGAAGCAATCCTGGCTGATCCGGTGCAGATTCACCAGATATTCATGAACCTGTGCACCAATGCCCATCACGCCATGAGAGAGTCGGGCGGTGTCTTGGAAGTGAAATTGGCTTCGGTGGATATCGTGCCGGAAAATGCTGTTTTGCACCCGGATCTCAATCCCGGCCCCCATGTCCGGATTTCGGTGAAAGACACGGGTCACGGTATGAATCCGGCTACGCTTCAAAAGATCTTCGACCCCTATTTCACCACCAAGGAAAAGGGGGTCGGCACGGGTCTGGGATTGGCCGTGGTGCATGGCATTGTTCAGAAACATGGGGGCGCGATCATCGTGAAGAGTGAGCCTGGAAAGGGCTCCAGCTTTGATCTCTACTTTCCGGCCATTGAAAAGGAGCCGGTCTTGATCGCAGCATTGCCGGAGGAACTTGCCACCGGCAATGAGCGCATTTTGCTGATCGACGATGAACAGATTCTGGTGGATATCGGCAGGGAGATGATGGAATACCTGGGTTACACGGTGGAAACCCGAACCAGCAGTGTGGATGCGCTGGCGCTTTTCAGCCGGAACCCCGGCCGGTTTGACCTTGTTATTACTGACCTGACCATGCCCAACATGACCGGAGACAAACTCTCCGCGGAACTTCTGCGAATACGGCCCGATATCCCCATCGTGATCTGCACCGGCTATAGTGAAAGAATGTTAGCGGAGCGGGTCAAGGCAGTTGGCGTCAGCGCCCTGGTGATGAAACCGATAGTGCTGTCAAAATTGGCGATCGTCGTTCGGGAAGCATTGGACCGGAAACATGGGATGGCCGGAGCGGCAAAACAATGAGAAGATCTTACAGGGTATTTTGGGTAATTTTGATCTGCCGAGTCCTGCTCCTGGCAGATCTGACAACTGCTCAGAATAATCCGAAATTGATGATCCTGCATTCTTATCATCGGGGGTTTGACTGGTCCGATACGGAAGAAACCGGGTTTCTCGATAGGTTTCGGGAAGTTTATCCAGCCATTGATATCCCCATTGAATTTCTGGACGCCAAACGCTGTTCCGACGGGAAAAATCTGACGCGTGTAAAGGATTTTCTGGCGGATAAATACCGGGGCAGAAAAATCGATGTGATCGTCGCCTTTGACAATCCGGCCCTGGACATGCTGATGCGCTATCATAACGAATTTCTGACGGATGTCCCCGTAGTTTTTGCCGGAATCAGCGATTTTGAGCAGTCCATGCTGACCGGCCGCAAAAGGGTGACGGGGGTTGCCGAAATCCAGGATGTCAAAAATACCCTGGAACTGGCGCTTTCCCTTCATCCCCGGACCCGGGAAATTCTGGTGATCAGCGACCAAACGATAAGCGGGCTGTCCTCACGCCGGGATATGGAGTCCTTGATTCCGTCATATCAGGACCGTGTGAGCATTCATTTCATGCCGCCCGCCACATTTACGGAAGCCGAGACTAACATGAATTTACTTCATTCGGACGCGCTGGTCCTGCTGCTCTCTTTTTACACGGATCGTCTGGGCCGGAGCCTGTCTGTTGCGGAAAGCACCCGGGTATTTACCGAGGCTGCAAAAGTTCCGGTTTATGGTGTGCACGAGACCCGCCTGGGATATGGCATCGTGGGGGGGTACCTGCTGGGGGGAAAAGACCATGGCCGGCGGGCGGCGGACATTGCCCTGAGGGTCGTTGCGGGCGAAAACCCTGAAGCCATTCCCGTGGATACCAATGGCACGGCAAGACCCATGTTCGATAATGTGCAGCTTCAGCGATTCGGCATTTCCCGGGACAAACTCCCGGCGGAGAGCCTGGTCATCAATCAGCCGGATTCCTTTTTTGACACCCACATGGAACTGGTCCTCGGAACCCTTCTGGTTTTGTTTCTTCTCATTGCCATGGTGATAATTCTCATCGCATCCATCCTCCGGCGCAAGCGGGCGGAGGCCTGGCTTCGCAAAACCGAGCGTATTGTTTCCACTTCCCAGGATCTGATGGCCCTGATCGGCAGGGGCGGCGTCTATGAGACCGTGAACGAACGCTTTTTAACAGTCCACAATCTTCAGCGGGAAGCGGTCGTGGGCCGAACGGTTTCCGATATCTTCGGGCAAGATGTTTTCCTGGAGAAAATTAAGCCTCGGCTGGAACAGGCGTTATCCGGCCAAACGGTCAGCTATCAGGAATGGTTTGTTTTTGCGGGCATTGGTAGAAGGTTCATGGAAGTAAACTATTTTCCAATGGTTAACAAAGGGGGAAACGTGGAGGGCGTGGTTCTGAACGCCCGGGATATCACCGAGTCCCGCAAATTGGAAGAGCACCTGATGCAGTCCCAGAAAATCGAGTCCATCGGCACCCTGGCCGGCGGGGTGGCCCATGAGATCAACAATCCCATCAACGGCATCATGAACTATGCGCAGTTGATTCTGGATGGAATGGAACCCAAGAACCCCTCGGCCGAGTATGCCCGGGAAATCCTGCATGAGACCCGGCGCATTGCCGGGATCGTTAGAAACCTGCTGACCTTTGCCCGGCACGAGAAACAATCTCACAGTCCGGCCCGGCTTTCGGATATCGTATCCTCGGTGCTCTCCCTGATTCAGACCGTGATGCGTCACGACCAGATTATCCTGGAAGTGGATATCCCCGATGATTTGCCCGGAATTAAATGCCGAACCCAGCAGATCCAGCAGGTGTTGATGAATCTTCTGACCAATGCCCGGGATGCCCTTAACGGGCGATACCCCGGCTACAGCCCGGAAAAAAAGCTTAGGGTCTCGGCTTCCGTGATTCAAAAGAATGGCCGCAACTTCATTCGAACCACGGTTGAAGACCGGGGGACCGGCATTGCGCCGGAAATCCGGGACAGGATATTTGATCCGTTTTTTACGACCAAGCCCAAGGAAACCGGGACAGGGCTGGGGCTTTCCATCAGCTATGGCATCATCAGGGACCATGGCGGGGAATTGAGCATGGAAAGTGATCCGGGCTGCCGCACCCGTTTTTATATGGATCTTTCGGTGGATAATGGATGGTCGCTTTCTGAAAAATGATTGGCTCTTGCGGCAGGCAATGGGGCGGTATATCATCAATAAGAACAAAACCCAAACCACAGGAGGCTATTCATGCGTCATTTGGCAGTTGCGTTGTTCCGGTTTTTCAGCCTTGTTCTGCTGGTCGCGATCATCTCCGGAGGATCGGCTCATGCCCTGGCCGGCGATACGGTCCGAATTAACGGTTCCGGAACCGGACTGGAAATGATGAAGCCGCTTATTCAAGCCTATGTCAAATCGGCTCCCGAGGTCTTGTTTGAAATGGAAAAACCGCTGGGAAGCTCCGGGGCCATTAAAGCCCTTATTGCCGGTGTTTTGGATATTGCCGTCAGCAGCAAACCCCTCAAGCCCGAGGAAGCGGCGCAGGGCGCCAAACTCAGTTATTTCGGCAAAACGCCGCTGGCTATCGTGACGGGGAGCAATGTTCCCGTATCGAATATATCGATTGAAGAACTGGAATCCATCTATTCCGGCAGAACCCGGAAATGGCCCAACAATGAAAATATCCGGGTTGTTCTGCGGCCCCTGGAGGATATCGATACGAAGATCTTGCGGGGACTGTCCCCGGGCATGGATGAAGCCATTGTCCAGGCGCAAAGCCGTCGGGGCATGATTACCGCGGTGACCGATCCCGAATCGAACCAGGCTGTGGCAAATACGATCGGCGGCATCGGGACATCGGGACTGGCCGGAATCATGGTTGAAAAGGCAGCCCTGAAAATTCTCTCGCTGAACGGCGTCAAGCCGACGATAGCATCTCTGGCGGAGGGCCGCTACCCGCTTGCCAAGGAGATACACTTTGTAACCACGGGTAAACTGTCTGAATCCGGGCGGAAATTTCTGGATTTTATATACTCCGAAAAAGGTCGGGCTGTTGTTAAGAATATCGGAGTCCTGACAGCGGCTGGTGGCGAATGATGCTCCGCCCCGACTCCGTGGCCAGGATTACATCATTCATCGCGGCGGGCATTGCGATGGTTATCGCGACCGTTATTCCGGCGGGGTATTTCGCGGTTTCATATCAATATATGATAGGCAGTATCGACGCGCAGGCCGAACTTGCCGCCCGAACCACCGAAGGACTGGTGATGGCAAATCCCCATACGTGGCAATTCGAGGAAATACGATTGCAGGAATTGCTGCAGCGCCATCGCAGCCTGGATATTCATGAATCGCGATCGGTTGTGGATAATGACGGAAATGTCGTTGCCCAGTTGTCAGACTCGCTTTCAAAACCCCTTGTCACGCGCCACTGTCACATTTACGATGCCGGTGATACTGTGGGGCAGGTTGAAATTTCACGCTCATTACGTCCGCTGTTAATCCGGACGGCATTGATCGGTCTATTCTCTTTATTGATGGGAAGCTGTATTTTCTGGATTTTGCGCACCCTCCCGCTAAGGGCTGTCCGGGCGGAGCAGGTCAAAATTCAAAAGCTCGAGATCCAAAACCAGCAATTACATAAGGCCGAAAGTCTGGGCCGCATGGCCGGGGCCATTGCCCACCATTTTAACAACATGCTCGGCGCGGTGATTGGAAACCTTGAGCTGGCCATCGCGTGCTTGCCTCCGGGATCCGATGCGCATGAAAACCTGACCGAGGCGATGAAGGCTTCCCAAAGAGCGGCCGAGGTGAGCCGTCTGATGTTGACCTACCTGGGGCAAATGCCCGGCAAACATGAGTTGCTGGATCTATCCGAGGTCTGCCGCTCGGGCCTGACCCTGCTTCGGGCCGTCATTCCGATCATCGTGATCATGGAGACCGAGTTGCCCTCGCCCGGGCCGATCATCCGATCAAACGCAAGCCAGATTCACCAGGTTCTTACCAACCTGGCAAGCAATGCCTGGGAGTCCATTTGTGACAATCGGGGCACCCTGATGCTGTCCATCAATACGGTCTCCGCCGCGGATATCCCCGCCTCGCATCGTTTCCCCATCGACTGGCGCCCGCGGAGCATTTTCTACGCCTGTTTGGAAGTGGCGGATACGGGCTGCGGGATCGCGGAAAGGGATATCGAGAAGATCTTCGACCCGTTTTTCACTACCAAGTTCACCGGCCGGGGCATGGGCCTGCCCGTCATACTGGGAATTGTCCGTGCGCACGACGGTGCGGTCTCCGTGGAGAGCGAACCGGGCCGGGGAAGTGTCTTTCGGGTCTTTTTGCCGGTCTCGACTGAAGAAATCCCTCTTCAGCGGGAGGAAACGGTTCCCGCCCCGAAGTTTGAAGCGGGCGGCACCATGCTTCTGGTCGAAGATGAGGAGTTGGTGCGGAAGCTGGCCGGAGTCATGCTCACCCGACTGGGATATAAGGTGCTTGAAGCAAAAGACGGCGTTGAAGCCGTGGAGAAGTTCCGGCAGCACCAGGGTGAGATCGGCTGTGTTCTCTCCGATTTGACGATGCCGCGCATGGACGGCTGGGAAACACTGGCTGCGCTGCGCAAGCTTTCGCCCGGTATCCCGGTGATCCTGTCCAGCGGCTACGACGAGGCTCAGGTGATGGCGGGCGACCATCCCGAACGACCCAATGTATTCCTGGGCAAGCCTTATCAGCTTAAGGGGCTTAGTGACGCGATCAATCGCGTTTTGTCCTGAAAAGGAACCGATAATGGATTCCTTAAGATTTTATTACGATGGGATTCGAATGAAAATTTCCGATATGTTGGTTCGAATAAAATCAAAATCCGGGGCCGAAACTCCAGGGTCGGGCCGAATGGTTTTGAATCCCCTGACCCTGGCCTTTTCAGGTCCGAACAGCCATCTGGAAGCCGCTTTTCAGTGCGATTATGCCCAAAAGTCTTTGATCAATGTTCGGATTACGCTGATTCTCGGCGCTGTTCTCTATGGCGGTTTTGGCATTCTTGACAGTCTTCTGCTCCCCTCTCACAAACACATTATCTGGTTGATCCGCTATGCCCTGGTATGTCCGGCCTTATTGGTGATGGTGCTGTTTTCCTATCGGAACATTTTTCTTACCCTGATGCAGCCTCTTCTGGCCGGCCTCTTTTTTTTTGCCGGGGCCGGTATCGTGGGGATGGTACTGGTGGCGCCGTCGCCCTTCAATGACACCTATTACGCCGGAATTATTCTGGTGATGATCCTGGGATATACATTTATCCGTATCCGGTTTATTTGGGCCGGCGCGGCCGGATCAGCGCTTTTGCTGCTCTATGAAGTCTGCGCCTTTGGGTGGACCGACATTTCCGTGCCCATGCTGATCAACAACAGCTTTTTTATCGTCAGCGCCAATTTCGCCGGCATGGCCGCGAGCTATGGGTTCGAGTATTATGCACGCCGGGATTTTTATCTGGTAAAACTGCTGAGCGATGAACAGCAAAAGGTCACGCTTGCCAATCAACTTCTGGAAACGCGGGTTCAAGAGCGAACGGCTGAGCTTCAACTCGCCAATCTTGAGCTTAAGAAGGAAATCACGGAGCGGAAGCATTCCGAGAAAGAGCGGCTGCAATTGCAGGATCAGCTTAAAAGGGCTGAAAAAATGGAAACCATCGGCAAACTGGCGTCAGGGGTTGCCCATGACCTGAACAATATTCTCAGCGGTATCGTCAGTTATCCGGAAATGCTGCTTCTGGAAATTGAAAACGATCACCCGCTTCGCCAGCCGATTGAGATTATTCAAAAATCAGGCATGAATGCCGCGGCAGTGGTTCAGGATCTGCTGTCTTTATCCCGTCAGGCCGTTACGGTCAAAAAAGTGTTTCCCCTGAACGCGCTGATCAAGGATTTTATGCAGTCCCCGGAATACGTTCACGCCCTTTCCATCCATTCCCATGTTCGGGTTTCCGTTCAACTGGATGAGGATGATCTGAATGTCAGGGGATCTCCGGTTAATTTGTTAAAAACACTCATGAACCTTGTCAACAACGCCATGGAGGCCTGCATGGTCGCCGGGTCCGTTGCGATCGGCACTTGCTGTAAATACATGGATCAGCCGCTGAACGGGTATGAGCGGATTCCGGAAGGAGAATATGTCGTTTTAAGCGTTTCGGATACCGGGACCGGAATTGCCGAAGAAGATCTGCAGAAAATATTTGAACCTTTTTTTTCAAAAAAGAAACTGGGACGCAGCGGAACGGGCCTGGGCATGACCCTGGTCTGCTCAACCGTCAGGGATCACGAAGGGTTTATCGATGTGAAGAGCTCGGAAGGCAATGGCACCGTGTTTGAACTCTATCTTCCCGCCACCCGGGAACCGCTCTCCGAAACAGATCCTTATCAGACGCTTTCGGATTGCATGGGAAACGAACAGGTGCTGGTGATAGATGATATTCCGGAGCAGCGGAGGATTGCGGCCTTGATGCTGCAAAAACTGGGGTACCGGGTCCATGCCGTGGAAAGCGGTGAACAGGCCGCCGAATACCTGAAAGATAATTCCGTGGACATTCTGGTTCTGGATATGATCATGGATCCGGGAATTGATGGGTGTGAAACATACCGCCGCATTCTGACGTATCATCCGGGTCAACGCGCCGTCATTGCCAGCGGATATGCCGAATCGGAACGTATTTTCGAAGCCCAGCGACTCGGAGCCGGTCCGTACATCAAAAAACCCTATACCCTGGAGAAGATTGGCCGCGCCATCCGGGCCGAACTGGACCGGCTCGCTTCATAGTGTTCATTGATCGTTTTGGAATTCAGTATTAAGGATAATCCCCATGAAATCATCATTTGTTGTTTGGGCGGTTCTGATGTCGGCTTTCTGTCCGTTTTCCGCGATTCAGGCCAGATCCCTGGAGGAAATCAACCGGACCGGAGAGATTCGGATCGGCATTTCCCCGATTCATCCATCCATATGCAGCGCAGCGCCTCAGGGGTGCCGCACCGACTGCCGGATTACCGGTCCGGCCCATGAGATTGCCCTGGCATTCGCCGCATACCTTGGGCCGAATATCAGACCCCGGTTTCTGCGCATCGAATGGGACGAGCAGTTTTTCAATCAAGCCGGCAAAACCATTCGAGAGAATGCTTATACGCCGGAATTGCTGGCGTCCGGTCAGGTCGATCTCTATCCCAATAACCTGAGCGTCAATGAATGGCGGAAGAAAAAAATGGATATCGTCACGCTTTTCCCCAGCCGGCGAATGGTGATTGTCAACCGATCCCGGAAAAAAACGATCAAAACGCTTTTGGATCTGGCTGGAAAGGTGGCGGTGGTGGAAAAAGATACCAGCTACCATACGTGGTTGCAGGAGCAGAATCAGGGCGTTTTTGCGTCTCACCCGGTCGGAATCCGGCTGATGGGCACGGATGAATGTTTGAAAGCCGTGGACAAAGGCGAAGCGGATTTCACGATGATCGATTCGGACGCGGCCATATGGGCTGTCCGTCAGGAATACCGGAATCTGGACATGGCCTTTCCGGTGGGTGCGACCGATGAGAACGGCTGGGGACTGCGCAAGCAGGACAAAGATCTTCAGGAGAAGGTTCGGCAGTTCTTCAGGGAGCAGCGGGCGGATGACCACTCCGATTTGAATCGTATCTGGCAGAAATACTATGGCATGTCTTTGACCCAGTTCATCAGGCTGGTCGGCGCGATTGTGGAATAAAGGATCATGATCATTTCAATCGATTGAAAAACAGGAGAAGGCAAGAAAATGAAATGCGGCATATTCAGACCGGCCATGCGCTGGGCCATTGTGGCGTTCGTCGGCTTCATGGGCCTCATCCATGATCCGGCTTCTTTCGCCCGGGACCTTGATGAAATCAGGAAGTCCGGAGATTTGCGCATTTGCATTGTTCCATTGACACCCGCCTATGCGGTTGCTCAGGATCCAGCCTGCCGGGAGAACTGCGCCTTTTCCGGCCCCGTATATCGGGAAGCGGCTGCGGTTGCGGCAAGCCTGGGCAAGGGGATTCGCGCCGTATATCACCGCATCGATTGGGATGAACAATTTTTCAACCCATCGGGTCAGACGGATCGGGACGCCGTTTATACACCCAGGCTGCTGAGTTGCGGAAAATGCGACGTGTATCCCTCCCATTTGACGAAAAACGGCTGGCGTTTAAAAAAATTGGATTTTGCCGTTCTGTTTTCCAGCCGAATGATGGTGGTTGTCAACAGATCAAAATTCGGCGACATGAAAACGCCTGCAAGTTTGGCTGGAAAGATTGCCGCGGTGGAAAAAAACACGAGCTACCATACCTGGCTATCGGAACAGAATGAACACGCGTTTTCGAATGCTCCGGTAAAAGTCCACTTGTTGAGCATGGATGACAGCCTGGCGGCCGTTGAAACCGGAAAGGCCGATTTTACGCTGGTTGATGTCGATATCGCGCTGTGGAATACCGCGCATCGGTCCAAGGATCTGGTTGTGGCTTTTCCCGTGGGGCCTGTTGATGAAATCGGATGGGCGTTTCGAAAAGCGGACCGGCACCTGAGGGATGCGGTTCAGACGATTTTCAAAAGACAGTCCCTGGATGAGATGTCCGAGTTGAACCGCATCTGGAAAGAGGAATTCGGCGTCACCTTGATTCAGATGAAGGCGTTGATTCATGCGACGAAGTAGATGAATTTGATTTCTACGTTAAATGGTAAGGCAAAGGTAGCGTGTATGTCCAAATTTTTTCCCCTCTTTTCGGGCCGATCCATCAAAACCAGGCTGATCGCCATGACAACCGGTGTCGTCTCGCTTGTTGTCCTGCTGTTGACGCTGATCACCGGGTATGTTTCCATTCGCTTGCTGGAGAGGGAATCCGAGCGGCAGTTGCATGAGTCTCTTCAAATGGGCGTCAACATGGTTTCCAGTTTCATTAACGTCAGAAATGCCAATCTGGACTTGTGGAGCACGAACCCGCTGGCTATTTTTGTCGCCAATGATCCTCGGCTCGGAGCGGTGTTTGTTCCCAGCCTGAAAAGTTTTTTTGCACAGATTCGCGAACGGGAACCCTGGATCGATAATATCCTGATCATCAAGGATGGCGTCATGATCTATGATGACCGGGATGCGATGGGGTCCGGCAAGTCCGGGGATGAAATGCACCGGATTGTCGATGCCATGATCGGGCAGTCACCAGGTGAAATCCGGGTGATCGATATTCCGGTGACGGGTTCCGCCGTGAATACCAGAAGCATTCTGACGTTCAAGCATCCGATCATGAAAGACGGTGAACCTATCACCGCGTGTTATCTGCTGCTATGGGTGGATATGGAAAAGGCCAATTCGGAACTGTTTGAAAATGCCCATGTGGGCAGCAATGGCTTTTTAACGCTGGCGTTTTTCCCACGATCCGGTGATTTCAGAGTCTCTCCGTCAATCCGGCCGGATACGGCCGCTAATACTTCCATGCAAACGACGCGTTCCGTTTTCCAGCGGGCCGGCGCGACCTGGCGGTCCCCTGAAGAGATTCCCAAACGCCATGAATCGATTCTTCTGGACAGTGTCCATCTGTCCCGATATTCCATATGGCTTTTGGGTGTCGCCTCACTCGACGATGTGCGGGAATCGGTTCGCAATCTGGTTGCTCTGCTGGCTGTTGTGGGTTTTGCCGCGGTGCTGATCGGCATCGCGGCAACCTTTTTTTTCTCCGAAGGGATCGCCGAACCGATTCGCATGCTGACCCGAAAGGTGAAGGCTTTTGCTTCGGGCAATCTGGAGGGAAGCGATCGGCCTGATTTCAACGATACGCCAACCGATTCGGATCGCCTGAAACATTTCGAGGAATTGATTACGATTCGAACCGGCGATGAACTGCTCGTATTGGAAGAGGCGTTTAACCGCATGGTTGATGAAATTCGCATCCTTCTGGAAAAAACCAGCAAGGATGCCATTGACCTGAAACATTACAGCGATCATCTGCAAGATCTGGTCGAGGAACGGACATCGGCCCTGGCGCTGGCCAATCTGGCGTTGCTGGAGGCCAAAGAGCGGGCCGAATCGGCCACTCAGGCCAAGAGCAGTTTCCTGGCCAATATGAGCCATGAAATCCGCACGCCCATGAACATTGTGATCGGGCTGAGTCATCTGGCACTGAGAACCGGATTGACCGAACAGCAACGGGATTATCTGACCAAAATTCTGGCGGCATCCAAAAATCTATTGCGGATTATCAACGACATTCTGGATTTTTCCAAGATCGAGGCCGGCCGGCTGACGTTCGAGCATATCGCCTTTGATCTGAATGCCGTTCTGGACAATCTGGCCACCCTTCATTCCGGGAGAATGGATGAAAGGAATGTCGAATTTCTGGTTTCCTGCCCGCCGACCGTTCCCAGAGCCCTGATCGGGGATCCGCTTCGGCTGGGACAGGTATTGATCAACCTTGTCGGCAACGCCATGAAATTCACCGAAAAAGGCGAGGTATTCGTTTCCGTGGCGTTGATTTCAGAAACCGCGGAAGAAGCGGTTCTGGGCTTTTCTGTCGCGGATACCGGCATCGGCATGACCGAAGCACAGATCGGTGAACTGTTCCAGGCATTCAGTCAGGCGGATGTCTCCACGACCCGCCGGTATGGCGGCACGGGTCTGGGGCTTGCGATTTCCAGGCGGCTGGTGAACCTGATGGACGGCAAGATTCAGGTGAACAGTACGCCCGGAAAGGGTAGTGAATTTACTTTTACAGCCCGGTTCGGCAAACAGCCGAAAAAAGTGCCATTGTCACCCCAAGGCCTGAATATGACCGGCAAACGGGTTCTGGTGGTCGATGACAGCCTGTCCGCCCGCACGATTTTAAGCGACATGCTTCAGGGATTCGGACTTCAAACCCGGTGCGCGGCTTCCGGAGATGAAGCGATTCAAATGCTTGAAGCGGCCGAGAAAGCCGGAAAACCCTATGATCTGGCGCTGATGGACTGGCAAATGCCCGAAATGGACGGTATCGAAGCCATTCGTCGCATTCGTGCCGCGGACAGCCTGACCCAACTTCCCGTTCTGATCATGGTGACGGCTTTTGGCCGGGAAGAGGTGATGAACCGGGTTCAGAAAGATGAATTGGATGGCCTGGTCCTTAAGCCGGTCAATTCGTCGATCATGCTCAATACCTTGATGGATGCCGTGAGCCGAAAAACCGGTGAATCAGCCGGATTGATACCGATCCAAACAATCCGGCATCGTGAAGATGCCCCCAGACGGCTGACCGGCCGCATTCTGCTGGCTGAGGACAATCCGGTGAATCAGCAGGTGGCCCGTGAATTGCTGGAAGATGCCGGATTGTCCGTCTGCATTGCCGATACCGGCCGCAAAGCGGTCAGTATGGCGCAGAGCGAACCGGTTGATCTGATTCTGATGGATATCCAGATGCCGGAAATGGACGGATATCAGGCGGCCAGAGCCATTCGAAACGTGAAGGAACTGGATCGGCTGCCGATTATCGCCATGACGGCGCATGCCATGGCCGGCGATCGTGAAAAATGCCTCGATGCCGGCATGAATGATCATATCGCCAAACCCATCGATCCCGACCGGCTGATCGATACCCTGATGCGGTGGTTGCCCGATCGAAAGGAGGTAACGTGCGAGAAAGAGCGGCTGCGTGATCCGCAGAGCGATGGTCTGCCCGATGTCATTCCCGGTATCAATCTGAAAGAAGGCTTGGGCCGGGTTCGCGGAAACAGGCGGCTTTTCCAAAATCTTCTGGGGGATTTTTATCAGGGTCAGCATGATGTCTTCGACCGCATTGTACAATCCATGACCCGGGGGGAACGGAACGCGGCGCAGCGCCTGGTGCACGCGGTCAAGGGCGTTGCCGGGAATCTGAGCGCCGGTGCGGTTTATGATGCGGCGTGCGTTTTGGATCAGTGGCTCACGGATGGCGGGGAGTTGAATCCCTCCTGCGCGGCGATGACGCGGTTGGGCGAGGCGTTGGACAGCCTGATGCCGCATCTGGCCGCTCTGGTGAAGCCCGTCGAACCGGTTGCGATCGCTGCTGAAGGTCTTTTGCATGCGAATGTCGAACCGCGTTTGACCGAGCTTAAAAAACGGATCGCGGAAGGCAGCCCTCGCGCGCTGGATCTGCTGCCGGACATTCAAAAATGGGTCTCCCGGTCCCATGTCGAAACCGTGAAGCTTCTGACCGAACAGGTCGAGAACTTTGAATTCGACGAAGCGGCAGAGACGCTGGAGCGGTTAATGGCTGACGATCGGCAGGCAACTGTCAATGGAGAATAATTTATTTAAGGCGGATAGAGATTCATATGGCGAATAACAAACCCCGGATTTTAATTGTCGATGACGAGCGATCCAACATTCAGGTGCTGGATGCAATGCTGAATAGCGACTACGACATCAGCGTCGCGTTGAACGGAAAACAGGCGTTGAAACGCGTGGCGGCCGGCTCGCCTCCGGAGCTGATTCTTCTGGATATTCAGATGCCGGAGATGGATGGTTTCACGGTCTGCGAGCAACTGGTCAGCCAGCCGGAAACGCGTGATATTCCCATCATCTTCATCACCGCCATGAGCAATCTGGAAGACGAACAGCGGGGTCTGGAGCTGGGAGCGGTGGATTATGTAACCAAACCGTTTCATCCGGCTATTGTTCAGGCGCGCATACGCATTCATCTGGATCTGAAGCGGCAGCGGGACATTCTGAGCCGGATTTCCGGAATCGACGGGCTGACCGGTGTGGGCAACCGCAGGCGTTTCGACCAGTTTCTGGATCATGAATGGCACCGATGCATTCGAACCGGAGCGCCCATTTCCATGATCATGGCCGATATCGACCATTTCAAAGCCTACAATGACCATTATGGCCATCTGGCCGGCGACGATTGCCTGCGGGAAGTGGCTGCCGTTCTGGCGGCAACGGCAGGCAGGCAGACCGATCTGATTGCCCGGTATGGCGGTGAGGAATTTGCCTGCGTCATGCCCGATACCGATGCCCTGGGCGCCATGAAATTGGCCGTGAAGATGCACCGCGCGGTCAACGAGATGGGCATTCCGCATGCGTTTTCTCCGACGGCGCCGCATGTCAGTTTAAGCCTTGGTGTCGGTACCTTGGTTCCCGTAAGGGATCGGGAAAGCAGCCGGAATCTGATCGAAATGGCCGACCAATGGCTGTACGAGGCCAAACGCAATGGCCGGAATCAGGTTGCCTGTGATGTGAATCAGAGCCCGCGGTTCCCGGCACCGTCAAGTGAATCCGCGGACAAGACGCCGGAAAGCGTTACCGTCTCAAAACCCAGCATTTTGATGGTGGATGACGAGCGAATCAATCTGAATGTGCTGGATGCCATATTCAAGGACAATTACGAAACCATTCTGGCAAATAATGGCGAACAGGCGTTGCTGCGCGCGGGGCAGCATCCGCAGCCGGAAATGATTCTGCTGGATATCCAAATGCCGGATCTCGACGGGTACAGCGTCTGCCAGATGCTGAAAAATAATCCCGGAACACGGGATATTCCGGTTTTGTTCATTACGGTCCGGACCGAAGGCGCGGATGAGAGCCGGGGCCTTGCCCTGGGCGCTGTGGATTATATCACCAAACCCTTTCATCCGTCCGTGGTTTTGGCACGGGTCAAGACCCATTTGCGCCTGAAAAACGCCCTGGCAGCCGTGGCCGAGCGCAACAGGGAACTTGAAGCCATGCTGAACCTGCGCGAAAGTGTGGAGCGCATTGTCAGAAGCGATCTCAAAAAGCCGCTGTCTCATATCCTTACCCTGACTGCCGCCATTTCGGAATCGCCACAACTGTCGGAAAACATCAAACCGGAATTGAAATGGATTCAGAATGCCGGTTTTCAGCTTCTGAAAGGGATCAACCGGTCTCTGGACTTGTGGAAGCTGGAAAGAGGCGTTTATGCCGTGGCCAACGAACCGGTTGACCTGATGGAGGCGTTGCGCCTGGTTCGGATCGAACTGGCCGAGCTTTGTGAGAAAAAGCATGTTTCCATCGATATCCGGGTCAACGGTGGACCACCGGATACAACCGATCGATGCATGGTTTCCGGTGAAGGGCTGCTTTGTTGCTGCCTGCTGTCCAACCTGGTGAAAAACGCGCTGGAGGCTAGTGATGAAGGCGGCGCCGTCATGATCGATGTGTTGCGGTATGGAGAAGTATGGCATATCACCATTCACAACGGTTGTGCGATTCCCATCGACATCCGAAATCGTTTTTTTGAAAAAGGCGTAACCTGCGGCAAGCCCGGTGCCGAGGGTCTGGGCGCGTATTCGGCCAGGTTGATGGCAGAGGTCATGGGAGGAAGCATTGCAATCGAAACCGGCGATGCGGACGGGACAACGCTGACGGTTCGCCTGCCGGCGGCTGGGTGAAAAGGAGCGGTGGGACAGAAGTATTCTTCAGGAACGTTTGATTCATGGGTTGAAGCCTATGAAGCCATCGATTACCGGGCCAGGCGCTTAATCTTGCAAGTTCGCATTGGGATTCTTCTCCTTGACAGGCTTCCACGGATGCGGTAGAACTAGACAGACTAGACAGGAGGTGTTTCAATGAAACGGGTATGGCAACTGCAAGAAGCCAAAAATAAATTCAGCGAAGTCGTGGAAGAAGCACTGTCGGATGGTCCTCAAGTTATTACGAAGCGGGGAGTGGAGGCCGTGATTGTCTTGTCATACAGCGAGTATCGCAAATTGCTTGCCTCACAAAAGAAGCTGTCCGAGTTCTTTCGTCAATCTCCGCTCGTTGAAAGTGACCTGGATCTGAACCGTGATCGGAGTGCTTTACGGCCGGATATGGCCCTATGAGATGCGTGCTGGATACATGCGTGATTTCAGAGTTGGTTGCAAAGCAACCCAACCGGCGGGTGCTTGATTGGATCGATACGCTTGAACCTGAAATGGTCTATTTGAGTGTGATTACGATTGGCGAAATCCGGAAAGGGATTGAAAAACTTCCCGGTTCAAAACGCAAAACCACCCTTCGGGAATGGCTTGAAGACGATTTGCTCATGCGATTCAGCGGACGCATTTTGCCCATCGATAGTGATGTCATGTTGAGCTGGGGGGCTTTGATTGGTCGGCTTGAACTCAGTGGAAAGAAAATGGCCGCGATGGATTCGTTAATTGCGGCACAGGTGGTGCATGGGAAATTTAGTCTGGTAACTCGCAACGAAGATGATTTCAAATATGCCGGCATCCGGATCGTAAATCCGTGGTCGGAACGTGAATAGACATGCAGGACCCCTGTTCGTGCATTGTTTCCGCTATTACCCGATGCAAGCTTCAAAGATTTGAGGCGTCAAAAACATCCCCGCCATGACGGACTCAATGACCTGCTGCTGTTGATTCGCTGTCAGAAATTCCCGCGTAAGGCAACAGAATTTTGCCTCCAGTTCCGCCCGGGTCATGGGATTGGCGGGATCGCCGCGGGGATCCGTCACGGTTTTTTCAATTGTCCCCACGGGCGTTTCCACCCGCACGTGGGCCGGTGTTTTGCGGGGGAACAAATCATTCAGACCGGTGTCCACGGTCAATGTCACGCGGCGGGCAAAATTCACGATATCTGAATCATGAAGGCTTGCCTCCGTAAGTGGCAGAAGCGCGCCGGGGCCTTTGACGGCAGCCACTCCCAGGCAGAACGGAATGCTGTACTGGGCCGCTTCGATACTGGAAGGGTCCGGGTAGTTGTTGAGCCGAAGAGCGCGTTCAAAGGTTTCCACCGTTACCCGGTCAACGGCTTCCGCGGTCAGGCTGTTTTCTTTCAGGATCGACACCAGGGCGTCGATTGCGGCATGGCTCCAGCGGCAACTGGAATAGGGCTTGAAATAGATGTGTTCAATGGCCCAGGCGTTTAGCGGCAGGGCCATGATTTGATCCGGTTCGAAATAGTCCGGATGATCCAGAATATCCAGCGGACCCGTAAACCCCTCCTGGGCCAGATCCACGGCCACAATACCCAGCAGGGTGCCCCACGGAATGCCCTCCTTGACATGGTTGCCCATGACCCGGGAATAGCCGGAAGCCGCCAGATCCGGAACCTGGGAACCGGCAATGGCCAGGGCCTGGGCCAGAACCGGAGCCGGCAACCGGCGGAGCCGGCCGGCCGTTGCGGCCGCGCCGTAGGCACACCACCGTCCCGTGGACAGCGTGGGCAGCCGGGAAAAATCACGGGCCGTGCCCACCCGGCAGGCGATGTCGTAGCCGACGATGATAGCGGCCAGAATTTCCCCGTCGGATGCGCCGACCTCCTGGGCCACTGCCAATGCGGCTGGGATAATGGATGCGCCGGGATGGCCGGCCGCCCCCCGGTGGCCATCGTCCAGATCCAGCGCGCTGGCGGATGCGGCATTCACCAGGGCCGCGGCCGATGCGGTCATTTTGGTGCCGGTGAACCAGATCGCGGACTTGCCGGGACCGAAATTCTTCCGAACCATACGCTGCATGGCGGCGGCGGATGCCGACCCGTGGCCGGCCCATGCAGCCCCCAGCAGATCCAGAACGCAGCGTTTGGCAGCCTCTTTCATGGAAGCGGAGATATCCTCCGGTCTTGTCGCAAGCGCCAATTCAGTCAATTTCTCGGTTGTGTACATGTTCACCCTTCCGTCATCCGTCTTCTGTCCTCTGCCCTCTGTTTTTTATCTGTTGAATTGCCTCCCACATCTTCCGGGCCTCCGGACACTGCGTCATCAGTTTTTCTGTGTTCTTCCGGGATGCCGCCTGCCAGGGTTTGATATCCACCTTCAAATATGTGGCTCCGTAGCGGCGCATGTTGGCCGGCTCGTTTTCCGCCTCGGCCCGGATCACCTCCCGGCTGAAAAAATCACCGGCCGCATCGCAGGCCTCAATCAGGGCAGTCTGCACGCTTGGGGGCAGGCAATTGTAGCGTGCCTCGTTCACGGCCACCATCAGTTGCGGGGGGACGTCTCCTATCAGCGTTACAAACCGGCCGCGCCGGCAAAACCCCAGGGGATAGAGGTGGGCCTTTTGGGTGGGCAGCAGATCCACTTCGCCTTTCAGCCAGGCGCGCCGGAGCCTGGGCCAGGGAATTACCACGGGTTTGGCGCCCAATTCCTCCCAGAAGCGGGCCAGAAGCGGGGATTCGAATATGCGGACTTTCAGGCCCCGTACCTGATCCGGATGGATGATGGGCCGTGTGGACAGGATGACCCGTTCCAGTCCCCGCTGCCAGTTCCAGCGGGAGTTGATCGGGTGGATTCCTTTGCTGAGTAGCACCTGCCGAACGTTTTGATCGAATCCCGTTGAGTCCAGAAAGGCGCTTTGATGTTCCGTGCTGTCAAAAATATACGGCAGGCTCAAGAGATCCAGGGCCGGCGCCAGATCCCGGAATGCGGGCAAATCCTCGATAAACAGATCGAGAAAGCCATCTTTGAGCATGGCGGACTGCCGGGTCTGGGGACCCAGAAGGGTGGCCTGGAGCGGTACCAGAGACAACTTTCCCCCGGTGAGGCGTCGGACCTCATTGGCAAACCAGGCAAGACCCCGGCTTTCCGGCCCGGCCACGGTGGTCATGGTACCCAGCACCCGGGGGATTTCCTCGTCTTTTTGAAACAGATAGCTCAGCGGCCGTCCCAGGATCTGACATAAACTGGTCAGCGCGCCAATGGACAGGGCTGCCTTGCCGGTCTCAATCTTGGATATCTGGCCCTGGGACAATCCGGCCTGCCGGGCCATTTCAACGGCCGTCAGGCCCGCCGCGACCCGCAGTTCCCGTATTCTTGCGCCGATCCGTCCCTGAACGGCCTTTTCTGAATCATCAACCATTATAAACCCATATAAATTTAAATTTGGGATGGCAAAGTAAAAAATACAAGATCAAGGCGAGCGAGTCCTGAGGATCGGCGTTCCGCCTGCCGTACGACCGGTACGCCGCAACGACGAAGGATGAAGCTCAACGCAGATATTGTGTTTTTTACGAAGCCAGCTCCTCTTCACGTTTCACGACCTGGATATCCCGGCGCTGAAGTTCTTCCAGCACACGGCTCCCGGGAACATCGGCAATGGGGGAGAGCACGCCGGGCCGGCTCACTTCGCCGGACAGCACCATCTGGGCCGCGATGCTGGCGGTAAAACCCACGGTCCGGTTCATGGCAAAGAGTCCGGTCTCCAGATCCCTGTAGTCGATGACTTCATAGGTGATCTTTTTGCGGCATCCCTGTTTCAATCCCCAGGCTTCGATCCTAAGAACCGCCACATCCCGTTCATTCTCCCGGTACTGAAGTCGGGGCGTCAGGTGATGAACCAGAAATTTCAAAGGTTCATCCTCCAGAAAGCCCATATCCGCCATCACCTGCCAGTAGGCGCTGTGTCCGGGCCACCGTGCCGCATAACGCCCCATGTCCTTAAGTTGCGGTCCCAGGCCAAAGCGGTCGATGAATTCAATGGCATCGCCATTGGCATAGGCTTCCATAACGCCGACTCCCGGGACATGAATCAGATGGATATTCTCCTTGCGGAAAATCTCGGTGCCGGCAATATCCACGGGTTGACCCTTCCTGAGCAGTCTTGCCGGCCTGCGGTAGGCATTCAGCACGCCCTCCAGGGTCCAGGTAATCTTGTATTTCAGGGCATTATCGGCTGCGGACAATTCGGGTACGCCCAATCCATAGCTGTTCATGCCGTAAACTTCGTCGAAATCAGCCACGGCCAGACCGCCCAGTATCAGATCCATGCCCGGATCAAACCCCATCTCTGGCAGGATCGTGACACCGCGCTCCCTGGCGCGTTCGTCCAGGTCCGCAACCCAGTGGCTGTAACTGGTGTTGACAAAGGGGATGCCCGCCGCAATGCAGGCTTCGGCCACCCGATGGGCCAGAAACGTGGGCAGCATGCAGACCGTGATCGCAGCCCCGCTTTGTTTCATGAAACCGGACAGATCCGGATTCTCCGCGATATTGAGTTGCTGGAGCCGCACCTTGGGATAGGATCCCCGCTTCAGGAATGCTTCTGCGGATGATATGTCCATATCCGCGCCGATAATGTCATCCACCAGGCCGCTTTGAGACAGGTCATGGATAACGGCTTTGCCTTGAAGCCCGAGTCCGAGCACAAGCGCTTTCATAATAAGTTAAAACTCCTTTTAAAATTGTTTATCATTTTAACATGTTATATCAATACACTCAAAGAAGGTTCCTCCCTTTGGAAAGGGGGGCCAGGGGGGACTTCAGGCGCCAATCGTGTGGGAAAATCCCCCTCAATCCCCCTTTTCCAAAGGGGGAAGTCGTCACTTTGGTATGTTTCGAAGCCTCGGATCCAATGCATCCCTCAGCCCGTCGCCCAGCAAATTGATGGAAAGTATGGTCAGCATGATGGCCAGGCCCGGCAGGGTCACCAGCCACCACGCATCGGCGATATAAACCCGCCCTTCGGCCAGCATCCGGCCCCAGGTCGGCATGGGGGGCGGAACGCCCATGCCCAGAAACGACAGGCCGCTTTCCCAGATGATGATGTTGGCCACGCGAACCGTGGCCAGCACCAGAATGGGAGATAGCACGTTTGGAAAGATCTGCCGCATCAGAATCACCCGGTGCGGCGTGCCCACGCTTTGGCTGGCCAGCACAAATTCCTTTTTCTTGATGCTGAGCACGCTGCCGCGAATCGTGCGGGCGTATGTCACCCAGTCCGACAGCCCCAGCACCAGAATCAGGTTGAATATGGAATTTCCCAGCACCGCAATCACGGAAATGGTCAGCAGCATGAACGGATAGGCCATGAACACGTCCGCCAGCCGCATGATGACATTGTCGATCCGGCCCCCGTAGTAACCGGAAATCAGTCCCAGGACGATCCCCGAAACGCATGCCACCAGAACCGATGAAAAACCGACCAGCAGGCTCACCCGGCTGCCATAAAGGATCCGCACCAGGATATCCCGTCCCAGATTGTCCGTGCCCAAAGGATAAGTCAGGCTCCCGCCTTCCTGCCAGAATGGGGGGGTGAGGCGCATCAGCAGATCCTGGGCCAGGGGATCGCGCGGATAAATCAGCGGAAAAAAAAGACTGGTGGCGATGATGGCCATAAAGAGAATGCCGCCGATCACGGCTCCGGGAGACCGGCCCAGGGCCTGGAATGTCTCCCCCCACAGGCGCAGACTGGCGCGCAGGTGACGGAACCGCTCGGGTGATCCGTTCATTTGGCCTCCAGGAAACTGATCTGGGGATCCAAGTATAAATAGATCAAATCGGTTATAAGATTGATCAGGACGAACAGAACGGACAGAACCAGCACCGCGGCCTGAACAAGAGGGTAGTCCCGGGTGAAAATGGCCTGAACCACCAGGCGGCCGACGCCCGGCCAGGCAAAGACGGTTTCGATGATCACCGTGCCGCCGATCAGAAATCCGAACTGCATCCCGGCCACGGTCACCAGGGGAATCAAGGCGTTTTTCAGAGCATGTTTGCCGATCACCATTTTTTCAAGAAGCCCTTTGGCCCGGGCGGTCCGCACATAATCCTGATTGAGGACATCGAGCATCACCGAACGGGTCAGGCGGGCGAACATGGCCATCAGGCTGAGTCCCAGGGACAGGGACGGCATGATGAGCTGGGCCAGAGTCCCCCTGCCGGATGTGGGCAACCAGCCCAGGGTGATTGAAAAGATCAGGATCATCATGATGCCCAGCCAGAAATGGGGCATGGACAGACCAAAGAGCGCGCCCAGCATGGAGATGAAATCCCAGACCGATCCGCGTTTGACGGCCGAGATGATTCCCAGAGGGATGGAAAACACCAGGGCGATCAGCATGGCGGCCCCGGCCAGCTCCAGACTTGCCGGAAGCCGTTCCAGAATCAGATTGATGGCCGGCACCCGGTGCTGGAGCGACATTCCCAGATCCCCTCGCACCGCATGGCTGGCAAACCGCCAGTACTGGGTCACCAGGGGATCGTTGAATCCGAGCTGCTCCCGCAGGATCTCGATCTCCGCTTTGGTGGCATCCGGCGGCAGCATGAGCATGACCGGGTCCCCGGATAAATGAATAAAGAAAAAACTGATGATGGAAATGCCCACGACCACGTACACGGTGTGCCACAGTCTTTTAAGGATATAACGGCCCATGATTATCCTGATGCCAGAAGATCAAATGATTCCCCCCTTTGGAAAGGGGGGCAAGGGGGGATTTCAAACGACCCGCTAAAAATCCCCCTCAATCCCCCTTATTCAAAGGGGGAAGTATGGTTTAGATTATTGAGAGTTAATCAAATCGGCCGGCTTATTTTTTCGGCTTGGCCGTGTTCATGATCAGGTAACCATCCCGCAGGCCCTTGTAGTCCACCGCGTTTGAAACCGCATAGACTTCGGGGATCACGTAGAGATAAACCCAGGGCGCATCCTGGTACAGATACCGGTCCAACTCGTTGTAAACCTTGATCCGGGCAGCGGGATCCATGGTGGCCCGCCCCTTGTCCAAGAGCTGATCCACGGTTTCATTCTTGTAATAATAGTCACGGCTCTTGGAGTGAAACAGGGAATACATGTAGCGGTCCGGCTCCGGGGCATCGTCCCAGAAATAGATGAACATCTGATGCAGTTTGTTCTTGTACCGGTCCCACATGACGGCCCGTTCAAAGGGCTCGAGGGTGACCTTGACACCGATCTTGGCCAGATCCGAGGCAATCACCTCGGCCTGTTCCTGAATCTGCGGCAGATAGGTGCCGTAAGCCAGCCGGGTCTCGAATCCATCGGGGTATCCGGCCTCGGCCAGCAGTTTTTTGGCGAGTGCCGGATCATACGCATAGGGCTTCAGGGTCGGATCAGCGCCCATTGTCCGCGGGCTGATGGGTCCTGCGCAAAGAATCGCCTTGTCATTGAACAGAGCCTTGTTGATGAGCGGCCGGTTGATGGCGTGATTTATGGCCTGCCGGACCTTCACATCGCTGAAGGGTTTTTCGTACGTGTTCAGGCCCAGATAGTTCATGGAACCCATCTGATCGGTCAGATACGCCTTGCCCGAATCCAGAATTTTCTTTCGCTGATGCACGGGAACGCCGCTGATCACATCCGCCTCGCCTGTCAAAAGCGCGGCAATTCGGGACGATTCTTCGGGAATGCCCTTGAACACCAGCTTTTTATAGGCCGGTTTCGGGCCGTAATATTTGTCATAGGCCGACATGAGGATTTCCTGGCCCTTGACCCATTTGTCCAGTTTATAAGCGCCGGAGCCGATGGGGTTGAGGTTGTATTCCGCATCCCCCACCTTTTGAACATAGGCGGGCGGTACGATGAACAGGTATTGTGCGAGTATATACAGGCCCGGGGCATAAGGCTGGTTCATGGTAATGGTAAAGGTGTGATCGTCAATCACATTGATTTCTTTAAAGCTGTTCAGCTTGCCTTTGTGGGGGCTTTTCAGGGCATCGCTCATGATCCGGTCAAAGGAGAATTTCACCGCCGCGGCATTGATGGGCTCGCCATTATGAAAGGTGGCGCCCTTGACCAGGGTAAATTTCCAGGTCAGGTCATCCACTTTTTCCCATTTCTCGGCCAGGCCCGGTTTGACCGTGGCATCTTCCTGGGGTTTAAGCAGCGTGTCATTGATGTTATACCCCACACTCATGGTTGTCTGGATGGAACTCTGCATGATATCCAGTCCCACGGGTTCCGCTTCCTGAACCACCACCAGGGTGTCTCCGGCCGCAAGCACCGATCCGACCGCAGCCATGGATACCAGGGCCATCGCAAGGATCATCCACACCATTCTTTGTTTCATGCTCCGTCTCCTTTCTTGTGAGTTGCACCGGCTTTTTATACCGGCAGTTTATGGTTTTAAACTGTCATCCGTCGTCTACCCAGAAAGTCCCCCTTTGCCCCCCTTTTCAAAGGGGGGAATAAAGATGACACCTCACCTGATGGCTGCCATTCATCTGCCGCATCTGCGGCCTCTCTTCCCGGCAGACGGGCATCACCTCGGTGCAGCGCGGGTGAAACCGGCATCCGGATGGCGGATTGACGGGTGAGGGCACATCTCCGGCCAGGATGATCCGTTTTCGGGACCGCCTCGGGTCGGGCACGGGCACGGCGGAAAGCAGTGCCCAGGTATAGGGATGCAGCGGGTTCCCGTAGAGTGTTTTGACATCGGCCATCTCGACAATCTGCCCCAGATACATGACCCCCACGCGGTGGCTCACATAGCGGATCACCGCCAGATCATGGGAAATGAACAGATAAGAAAGATTGAGCTGGCGCTGCAGCCGGACCATCAGGTTCAGCACCTGGGCCCGGACCGATACATCCAGGGCCGAAACCGGTTCATCACCGATGATCAGCCGGGGCCGGAGCACCAGAGCCCTGGCCACGCAGACGCGCTGACGCTGGCCCCCGGAAAATTCATGAGGAAAACGGGTCATATGCTCCGGCGAAAGCCCCACCGTTTCAAGGGCATCGGCCACCCGGTCCAGCCGTTCGGCGGCACTGATATTTTCATAATTGAGGATCGGCTCCTCGATGATCCGCTCCACGGTCTGCCTCGGATTGAGGGCGCCAAAGGGGTCCTGGAAAACGATCTGCATGTGACGCCGGCGCTGTCGTAACTGATCCGGGTCAAGCGCCAGGAGATTTTCGTTTTGAAACCACACTTCGCCGGATGTCGGCTCGATGAGCCTCAGGATGCTGAAACCGGTGGTGGATTTGCCGCATCCCGATTCCCCCACAAGGCCCAGGGTCTCGTTCTCGCCGATGGAAAACGACACATCGTCCACCGCATGCACCACGGATTTTTGCCGTCCCCAGAAGCCTTTGCCCAGGGGAAATTCCTTGACCAGATTCCGGACCGTCAGCAGATCAGACATGGGTCCCCCGCCGCCAGCAGGCCACCCGATGACCGGAATCCACCGCCTCCAGGGCCGGCGCCTTGCCCCGGCAGAGTTCGATCGCCTCCGGACAACGGGGCGCAAAATGGCAGCCCGGCGGCAAGTCCGTCAGACTCGGCACCACGCCACTGATTTCATTGAGCGATTCGGTTTCAAAAGAGGCATCGGCCCGGGGGATGGAGGCCATGAGTCCCTGAGTGTACGGATGCAGCGGACGATCAAAGAGATCCATCGTGGAGGCCTCTTCCATGATCCGGCCGGTGTACATGACTGCCACCCGGCGGGTGACCTCCGCTACCACCCCCAGATCGTGGGTAATGAGCAGAACCGCCGTGCCCAGTTCTTCTTTCAGTGCGGCCATCAGTTCCAGAATCTGGGCCTGAATGCTGACATCCAGCGCCGTGGTGGGCTCGTCCGCCAGCAGCAGGGCAGGGCGGAAGGCCAGGGCCATGGCGATCATCACCCGCTGCCGCATTCCGCCGGAAAGCTGATAGGGATATTCCTTGACCCGGCGCTCCGGAGCCGGAACGCCCACTTTGGCAAGCATGTCGATAGCGTGTTCCATGGCCGCTGACCGGCTGTGATCCCCATGAATTCGAAAGACTTCCATGAGCTGGTTGCCCACGGTAAAGACCGGGTTCAAGGCCGTCATGGGCTCCTGAAATATCATGCTGATCTGGTTGCCCCGCAGCAGCCGCAGATCATTCGAAGAGAGCTTGAGCAGATCCTGTCCCTTGAAAAGAATTTCCCCCCCGGACACGAATGCTGGCGGTTTGGGCAAAAGCCCCATAATGGACAATGCCAGTACCGACTTACCGCATCCGGATTCCCCCACAATGCCCACGACCTCTCCGGGGGCGATGCGCAGGCTGATGTCGTCCACGGCCCGGGTAACGCCCTTGGGGGTTCGAAAGCAGATGGTCAGGTTCTGGATTTTCAGCATATTGTCGGCAATAAATGGCAGTGAATGAAATTCAGGAAATATAAAACAATATTATTCCATAATTAACAGCCATAAATATTCCTGTCAAGAATATATTCTGACATATATCGAAATAACTTTAAGTGGGTATGCACTTTACTCAACCGACTACATAGTGTAGCATGTGGTCATGGAAGAGCGAATACATCCCATTGCTGGCACAGATTATCCTGGAACATTCCAGGAGTTTGATGAATGGTTTAGTGGCGAAGACGCTTGCCTCAACTACATTGCCAAGTTTCGGTGGCCAAAAAGTTTCTGCTGCCCCAGTTGCCGAGATACTACGAAAACACCCTCTGTGATGGGACGCGGTCTCTTCCTCTGCCGAAAATGTAAACGGCAAACATCTGTAACTGCGGGAACGCTGTTTCACAAGACTCATAAACCGCTGCGAACGTGGTTTCTTGCTATGTGGTTTGTGACGAGCCAAAAGCATGGAGCAAACGCTCTCGGATTGAAAAGAGTTCTCGGGCTTGGCAGCTATAATACAGCATGGATTTGGCTCCATAAACTGCGCCGTGCAATGGTTCGTCCTGGAAGAGGTCAACTGTCCGGAGCTATTGAAATTGATGAAACATATGTTGGAGGCCGCGGGACGAAAGTCCGTGGTCGAGGTGCTGAGCGAAAGTCGATTGTTGCCATAGCGGCAGAAATCCGGGGGCGTGGCACGGGTAGAATACGAATGTCCGTTGTTCCTGATGTGGCAGCGACAAGCCTTCACGATTTTGTTATGAGTAACGTGAAAATGGGGGCTGAAATCAGGACTGATGGTTGGAACGGATATAAAGGTATCGAGAAATTGGGCTACAATCATATTGTGAGAAACATTTCTGCAAGTGGAGATCCTGGTCATGTGGTTATGCCGCGTGTTCATCGTGTTGCATCTCTATTAGATCGTTGGTGTCTTGGAATCCATCAAGGGGCGATCCGTCCGCAGCATCTTGACTACTATCTTGATGAGTTCACATTTCGGTTCAATCGTCGTACGTCCAAGGCACGCGGTTTACTTTTCTATCGTCTGATGGAGCAAGCAGTAGATTGCGCCCCCGTGCAACGCCGAATGATCGTAGGGGGTGGACTATAATATGGTTGAGTTAACTGCATACCCACTTAACTTTAAATCTCCAATTTACCGAGTTGAAAAAGGATATTTTTAATTTGGTAAATTACACCGTATCAACGGGTGCTGTATTTCAATCAAGATTATCTATTTTCATAGTTATATTTCTTTAAAATAAATTGACAAGAGATACTAAAATATCATACAGGATCGATTGTAAAATAAATGAAAATCAGTAATTGATGATCCAATCCATTATACAAGCTGAGATATATCCAAATGGATACTTTTCAAACTCGCGGCATGCTGAACCAATACTTTTCCCTTTGAAACATTCAAAAACATGATCTTAATTTTAAGCAAACGAATTTTGCTGGTTACCGTTGTATATTTTTTAAATGCATAATTTGTGACTTTATTAAGTCAATTTCGGAGGAGTTGTATGGATCTTAAAGAAATTAGTCAAATTGAGGATCTCCTATTTGAGTTTCAGGCTGCAAGTGATGAAAATCTTCAGAGGTTATTGATAAACTTCATCGAAGGACTCTGCAAGTTAGCTGAACTCGCATATTGTCCACAGGATAATTGCGACATCCTCTTCTTGATGCAAGAGGCATTATTAAGTAAAGATAATACAGCACAACAAAAAAAGATAGTTGCCGCGTGCTTACTCCGATTACTCTGTAACAATCATAACGCCATCTGGTCATTTACGCCTTTCCGTGTAAAAGATTTTCAATCTATTTGATGATCAGTTTAGTAATAACCGGATATACCAAATTCTTAAGATCAGTAAAGATGATGAAAATCATACAAAATTATCAAAATTGCGCGGCATCGAAAAAGAGATGTTATCCGAATTTTCGGAAATTACTGCTTCCATAACGAACATAATAAACGCAATCAACATACGCCAGCGCTTTATGAAGGCACTTCACAATCCTATCTATCTTGTGCTATTGGAATATTTTGTAAGCCAATCTGTTATTAGTGATGAATGGATCAAGGAAATATTTGAAATCGTTTCTCAATATCATGATTCTAAAATCATCGATCGATTACCTCTATTTCAAGAAATCAATAAACTGTTTACTGCTTTTCTTGACACTGCCAATACATTTCATTCCATATTTACTCAAAAATGTATAGTAGCTCCTATTTCTAAAATAATGGATATAATTAAAGATGACATTCTTCATAATGATGCTATTAAACCTGCTAACATTATATTAGAAGCTAAGAATAGAAAATACCCACTTCATATTCAAAGCCGTGACATCGACATAAAACTTTCTGTTAAAAACAATGGTCCAGGACATGCTTTCAAAACACAAATTGAAGTTCATGACTCCGAAGGTATTTCAATTATCAATAAAAGTATTTCATTAGGTGACTTAGGAATGGGAAGTGCAGATATAATATTTAGAGCTGTTACGGCCAATATTCCAAGTCAAAGATGTTCAATAATCGGGGAGGTCTATTGGTTAAATTTTGATTCTACACAAATGAAAACAGATTTTTACTTTGAGCTAACCCCTCAACGTTCAGACCTCGACTGGGACAAGCTTTCGTTGAAAAAACCATATAGCTTAGAAGCAGTTGAAACAGAAAATGACTTGGTGGGACGTAGTGAAATCTTTAAGGCTCTTTCTGCAAAAATATTTGCTGAAAAAATTGAATCCTCAATTATATTTGGGCAGAAACGTGTTGGGAAAACCTCTATTGCGAAGACACTATATACAAAGCTTCTTGCTAAAACCGACTATACAACCATATTTGTTAAGATAGGAGATTTGGATAAGAACACTCCAGTTAAATTAGTTAACAACATGGCAGAAGAAATAGTCATCGAAACAACGAGAAACCCCATTTTTTATAAGTTCGAAACTCCAAAATTCGATGGTGCATTAGCACCAATAATTCGATATTTCAAAAGTTTGAAGCACTTTGCGCCTAACCATAGATTTATTATAATCATTGATGAATTTGATGAACTTCCTGTTGACCTTTATCATTATACAAATATAGGTGACACTTTTTTTCATAATATAAGAAGTTTAAGTGACGAAAACTACATCGGAATTATTTTGGTTGGTGGTGAAAATATGCAAATTATAAAACAGTCGACTGATAGGTTAAACAAATTCGATACATTCAAGGTTGACTATTTTGATAGAGGGAAATACTGGAATGACTTTCAAGATCTTGTTTCTAACCCTGTATTTGAATCAATTGAGTATAGTAATAATAGTATTGTTAGGCTTTATGAAATGACAGAGGGAAATCCTTTCTTCACGAAGCTTATTTGTGGAAAAGCGTATATGAAGGCATGTGATACTAGAAATGCATATGTCTCTTCTGATGATATTGAGGAAGCAATTAGAGAATCAATTAGCTCTCTTGACATAAATCATGTAAACCATTTTTGGAAGGATAGTATTACAGTAGACGAGCCTACAGTAAGAGATGAAATTGAAACACAACGCAGAAAGTTTTTGATTGCTTTTGCTGACATCAAACGACGCGATGGGAATGTGAACAGAAAAGCCCTCGAAGATTCCAAAATTTTAGTAAACCTGGTGGCAATTAGTGAGATGATAGAGAGCTTTAGGGTACGTGGTATTCTGGTCGAAAATGATGGTTACTTTAGACTTAAACCAAAGTTCTTTGAGCAGTGGTTGATTGAATTTGGAAGCCAGCTTATTACAACTATCTTTTTAGATAAACAAGCTATAGATGTTATAAGGGAAAAAGAAAATAAAGCCTATGTTACAGATACTGAAATAGTTAATGTCTCGAAATCCTGGGGCCTTTACCGCGGTATGCAAATTTCATCGATTGAAATGCGAAGTTGGCTGGACCAATTTGAAAACAACACAGAGAAACGTCTCATGTTCACTCTTTTGAAAAAACTGAAATTTTATGACGAAGTGACAATTAGAGAAAAGGTCAGAATTATTCACAACACCGTTAAAAACGATCTTGTCCATGAAATCAAAAGTGGAGAACGAGTAAGGCATGATTTGCTTCTCTCCAGTTTCGGAAAGCCTTCAAAAAGCGGTTCTTCATTAGCTCGAATATATGCAACAGAAAATAAGGTAAGTTCCCAGAATATTGCGGCTTTTGATCGAATACCTTCAGTATTGGAAAAGACTGAACGAATAAGGGCTATAGTGCTCATTGATGATATTATCGGATCCGGTGGAACCGCTGTTGATGCATTGGAGGAGGTAGATAGAAACTTTGCTGATCTATTGAAACAAAAGGGAGTTAAACTTGTTTTTGCTTCCATATGCGGCCTTTCGGATGGGATTGAATATCTTGAATCAATAATAAAAGAAAAGTCTTACAGAGCGGAAATCTCTATTTGTGATATCCTGACAAACTCAGATAAGTGTTTTTCTGCCGTTTCTGAGATCTTTGAGTCTCCCGAAGAACGTATTGAAGCAGAAAAGGTTGCATTAAAGTACGGCAAACGAATTGCAAAGGATATTCCATTGGGATATGCTAATGGTCAACTACTTGTGGTATTTAAGGACAATTGTCCTGATAACAGCTTACCGATTCTCTGGGCTTCATCTAAGGGAATTTATAGCTGGACTCCAATATTTAGGAGAAATTAGCGTGGGAATTGGCGGAGAATTGTGGACATCCTTTATATAGGCTCCTCGCTGTCTATAGTGGGTAAATCTTTAGTATACGGGTAAGTCTAATTTTAGTTTTCCGGTAATCAAATAGATCATAGTGATGAGATACTCATTTGTTCGATATCCTCTGGCTCTTGCTTTT